>ORMF010187577.1_pt1 | contig 21601 bp, 24 predicted proteins | sample 1779871 | NCBI WGS metagenome assembly ORMF01 (sample SAMEA104232316, study PRJEB22302) | groundwater metagenome | biome: forest; feature: aquifer; material: groundwater | place: USA | collected 2011-08-07 | depth 5.4 m | reverse complement strand
TGCATGGCGCACCCGGGCTCGGAGGAAGCGCTTGCCGCCTATCGAGGCCCGTGGGAGGCTCCCATGGAGTACGTGGCGCTCGTCCCCGATGCGACTGGCCGTACCCACACCGCTATGATCCGATGCCGTCCTGAGGAGGCCGGCTAGCCGCGAGGACTCTCCCACCGGCCCGGCACGATGGAATCGTCGCGGCAAGGTACGCGAGGCGTTTCTCAGCTACGAGCTGAACCGAGACGCTGGAGGTAGTCGTCCCACACACGACCTTTAACCCATTGCCGCAGTTTCTGCCACGCGTCGCGTTCCGCCGCCGACGCGGATGGACCCTCAACCCTTGTTTCACGTTCGATTCTGGAGCCGACCTCATCGACTGATTCGAACAAGTAGAGACGCATGATGGGTAACTGATCCTGTCGAGTCTGGTCCTGTATTACTACGGTGAGGATCGTTGGCCGTAGTACGGGCGTCAGCTGCGTATGGGGCAGGTGGACGGGATCTGGCGACTTTGTGCGACCAGTCAGGCTGTCGATGAGAAAATCAAGATTCTGCCTCACGCGCCCGTCAAGCCGATCCAAGCCCATTCGGATCGACTGCTCGGGAAGTTCGTGCGGCGCGCTGAACGGATAGCTATAGCGGAGTTCGAGGTTCTCAAGGACCGGACCATAGTCCAGATGGATTGAGAGCTGATGCTTCAACCTAAACGCCAAGATCGTCCCGTGCCGTTCAATTTGCAGACGCAGCTCATGCCGGAATGCGTCAGTCTACATCCAAGTCGCAGCAGGACCGCGCATAGACCGAGCGGCGCACACGACGAACGGTTAGTGTGCGTGGGCCACGTCGAGCCGATCGTCGGCGGCAGCTCTCGTGTATCTTGAGGCATGAGTCAGGAACGGCCGGCCCGTCGCCTTACGCGTTTGGCGGGCATTGTGGCCCGAGCTCTCCAGCCCAAACTTGATCGGGTGCTCATCCTCGCTCTGATAGCCGGAACGGCAGAAGCAGGTCGGATTGCTGCCTGGTCCTTTGCCGACGGGATGGCTCCGCAACCCGCTGCTTACGGTCTGGTCGCCCCATTCGGCATGGCGGCGTGGCTCCTCTCAATAGTCCTGCTCATGCCCTTACTCACCCTCGATTCCATCGTGCGTCCGCTTATTGGAGGATTTATCTCCGATAGGGCAACGTGGTGGGCGAACTTGATTTACGGAGGGTACCTGTATGGACTCGCGTGTGTTATTGGGAGTCTCCTCGAAGCCGCTAAGGAGGGTTTCAAATCTGAATTTCGGTCCGCGAGCGACCGGGCCTGACTGACTCGACCAACATGAGGTGCATGCGGGCCCTTAAGTGATTCCGGGTCCGCCCGCCCACGATGGAACCAATCGTGCTGGTGATGGCGGCTCCTGGCTGAGATGGCCATGTCGCTCAGAGCGAGTCCTCTATCCTCGACGGCCACGGGGTGCCGACGCTATTTCGCGGTACCTGGCAATCTCGGAAGCTTCTCATCAAGGGCTTTGGGGGCAAGGTTTTCTTCGAACATGCGCTGCTCAACATGGTTGGAGATCATGTTCGACGTCTCGGTATTGCGAAGTAGTACGCTCAGATCTGACCCTGCAGATGATATCAACGTTCGCAGAAAGCCGACATAGTATGAAGTGGCCAGGACTCCGTGGGACCGGTAGTCACGATTGGTCCGTGAAGGACGTGTTCGTCCCTGATCGGCGCACCATACCGTTTCCCAGCGGTTCGACGGTGAATCAGTGGAGCCACTGGCCCGGCACCCTCTACCAGCTCCCGGGCGCAGCGCTGATCGGCGTGCAATTCAGTCCCGTGGCCACAGGCATCGCGCGGGCGAGCATCGATGCACTCACAGAGCTGGCAGGCTCGAAGCATCCCCGGACGCAGCCGTGGCTGCTGCGGGACCAGGCTCAAGTGCAAGAGTGGGTGGGCCGCGCCGAAGCACATCTGGGCGCGGCGCAAGCGTATCGTGGGTCGTGGCGGAGGAGATCTGGCGGACGGCCGCGGCTGGTGAGGAGATCACCATCGAACAGATCGCCCGTGCTCGACTCGCGGGCAGCTACGCCGCTGACTGCGCGAACCAGGCGACGGACTGGATGTACCGAGCTGGGGGCACGACGTCAATCGAGTGGGAACACGCGCTGGCGCGCGCTTGGCGGGATGTGCATGTGGTGGCCCAGAACTTCTCGCTCCTGCCCGAGTATTACATGGTAGGAGGTCGAGTCTTTCTCGGCTTGGACCCCGGCCCGAAGCTCGCGTAGCCGTTCGCTCTGGATCCGGACGCACACGACGAGCCGATCGTCGGTGGGGGTGAGCCTCGCGGCACGCGCCATGGGAGTCTTCACGCTGAAGGCCCATATGCAAAGCGGCTATAGCCATCGTGCGGCAAGGGCGCCGGCAGAAATGAGCAGCGCTGCCAGCCAGATCAGGCGCAAACCGGCTTCGGGGGCCGCGATGAGAGCTGAAGCATCGATCGTCTCGATCGATCCATCCCGATACTCAATCTGTCCCACGACGGCGATCGCGCGGCGACGAATGTCACGGACGCGCGTTGACAGGCGACGCTGCGCCAGGCTGAGCAGCGCCGCGCCGAGTGCCGCCATGGTAATCGACAGCGGCGCCGCCCCGACGGCGTAGCCCGTGGTGACGACAGGGAATGCCCCCCAGGCAGCGGCGAACCCGAGGTCCGAGTGGACCGGAGCGATCTCGAAGCCGTAGGCCAGCACGAGGAGCACGCCAATCAGGACGAGCGCCAGGAAGCCGATCCCAAGGAGTGTCGTCGCCACGATACCGAGGACCGCGGCGAGGGCGAGAGCGGTGACTCCTAGGATCGCCAGCGTCACCGCTGGGATGTGGGTACCAAGGGGTCGTCCCTGTAGCTCGTCAAACGCATGGGCGCCGATGCCCACTGCGAGCCCGAAGGCCAGTAAAGCGCCCAGCACAATCAGCGGGTCGGGAGCCGGGGCCAGCGCCGCCCCGAGCAGGACATACGAGAGGTGCCAGGCGGTATATGGTGGATGCAGTAGCGTCCAATAGTCGCGCCACCCGCCCGGGCTCAGAGCATAGAAGGCAGCCGTAGTCCGGGTCGGAGCGGGCACCCGCTCGGCCGTGGACGGAGGCGCCTCCTGCCCCATTCGTTAACGCTTTGTAGCGGTCATGATGGTACCCCCGCCGAGGCTCATGCGCTGCACTATGAGGGCTTCAAAGCCGGCTGCATGCCAGTAGTGCTCGATCTCGGCCTGGGGGTGCAATGTGTAGAAGCGCTCAATACTCGGGCCGAGGAAGTCGCCAACTGCACTCCACGATGCGGAGATGAGACGGCCTGCGAGTCGCAGACCGACGCGCGTGTAGGCACGCCAAAGGAATCGCCAGAGAGGGTTGGCCGGTAGGCCGAATTCGAGCATGGCCAGTCGCCCACCTGGGCGGAGGACGCGGGCAAGCTCGCGAATGGTGGCGGCGGGATCGTCCACGTACCGCAACAGATAGGTGAACGTAACGTGATCGAACGACGCGTCGGCGAAAGGCAGCCGCTCGCCCTGGGCACAGACGAACTGGGCGGGATGCGTTGGCGAGGCAGCGCGCGTCGCCGCGGCAAGCATGTGTGCGCTTTGGTCCAGGCCGATCACCCGGCACTTATAGCGGCTGACCAGTGCACGGGCGACCATTCCCGTGCCGGTTGCAACGTCGAGCACGCGGTCCCCGCTCTGCGCGGCGATAGAGGAGACAAGTGCGCGGCGCCATCGGGGGTCCTGGCCGAAGGACAGGACGGTGGCGACGCGTTCGTAAGAGGGCGCGACACCAGCGAACAGTCGCCGCGCGTGGCGGGAACGTGGGGAAACCACCCGCTTACCCGACGTCATCGTTGCGGTCCCCGGGCTCGCGTCGGCGGGCAACCCCGCTGTGGTGGATGGTGAAAGTCCACGCCATATTCAGTACCGGGCTTGAGGATCCTCGCGCGCCAGAGCGAGTAAATGATCTCCACCGCGTGCGTCCAGCGAGCACATACTACAGCCAGGTCTGAAGAGGTCGAGCCGTCTACCAACTCTATGAAGCAATGTCGTCTGGTCGCTCGTTCGACGGCCCCAGCACGCGCGGGTGATCGGAGTCTAGCTGTGATCGCACTGCCGCCCATTCAAAAGGCCGATCAACATTCCGCCAGAATGTCGTGGTGTTCAGGTGGATATCGTAAGTGCCAGAGCCGAGTCGATGGAACACTTCGTCCTCTGCCAGTCCACGTCCTGACGCAAGGGCCGCAATCGCCGTTCTCTCATCCTCGTTGTATTCGCGCGCGGTCGGGCGAGCGTGGCCGGTAGTCACGATTCCTCCTGATCCGAACATGCCCCAGCCTGCTGAGACCGCCAGATCAGGGACGGTCGCTGCTTCGAGAACACCCATTGACGGCGGCGTTCGCGTCCAGGCTCCCGTCTTTCTGCCAGTTCCGTGTCGCACAGGAGGTCGTGATAGCGTGCCATTCAGGAGCCAGGAAGGCGAGTCGGGATCTACAGCTCCTGACGGATGGCCGCAGCCCATTCCCTCACGCGTCCCGCTGCGCCGTCCGGGTTACTGTGAAGATAGACGTCCCCGATCGTCATCGCCCACCGATGTAGAGCTGGTTCGCGCTCCAACTTTGGTCGTAGCACACGCTGAGGTCCGTTGAAGCCTCTCGCCGCGCGGCGCCGCAGCTCCGAGGCCGGCACACCGTTGTCCAAGGCGTCAATGAGCGCTGAACGAAGCCAGGCCAGAGCCTCGTTCGTGAACTGGGCGGGATGCTGGAGGTTGTAGCAGGCGACCGTGAAGAAGTGCTCTGCCGCCAGTTCGGAATCGTCGACCTCCCATGCGAGGACCCATTCGAACAGCCCCCAGCACCTTAGGCCGTCATCCAGAGCAGCGCCACACTCCGGACAGGATCCCTGTGAGTTCGCCATATCGGGCGTGCTCCGCGATGAGAACGGCTGCGATGAGGACGGCTATGGAAGACCATAACCCACCGCTATCCGCGCGTAGTGCCGCATCCCGAGCAGCTGGAGAGCGCCTAGAGCAGCGTCTCACTCAGCTAGACCAGTCGGTAACCCGCCCAGCTGGGCTCATGCTGCGTTAAGTAGCCGCAGCTGATAGCAGGAGGGATCAAATGGCTTCGAGTCGTATCTTGCCATAGTCAACACGCCCAGCATGTTCTGCGGGCCAAAGAAGCGAGATACGGTCGTCCGCGCTACGAACCATGCCAGCTCTGCCTTTGTCCAAGATGAAACTCGTTGGCGGCGATCGACGGCGCGAACCAGATCCCGCAGATCCTCGGCGCGCAGCTCTTGGAGCGCTCGTGACATGCGAGTCGCACAACTCCACCACGTCTGCTGCTCGGACCGATCGGCCAGCGGATCCGAGTCGACGCCCGTGCCGCGCATTATCTGCCTCCAACCTCCATTACAACCATACCAAGCCTAAGCGAGAGATAACCCGGTGCCAGCGGGCGGACTCATTACGGACGAGACAGGTGCAATTACCCGAACGCCCAGCACGGGCAGGAGGAACATCGAGTCCGCCACCATCAACGAATCGTGCTTGCTTCCGTCCGCGACCTGAGCGATGTATGTCGTCACTCAGAATTGAAGGAGCACGCCATGCCAGTCACGGAAGTCACCCGGATCAGCCACGAAGCCAGTCAATGGGCCAGGCGTTCTACGCCTTCCTCGCCGAGAAGGAGAGGCGCAGCGGGTCCATGCGCACCGTCCAGTCCTACAGTCGCATGCTGCAAGCCTTTTTCGCGGAGTTCGGCAAGACACCCGACAAGGTCTCGGCCCAGGATACCTTGCAGACGTGTCTATACCACTACTTCCTATGCGGCAGCTATATCGAGGCTTCCGGCACCGCCGTGCAATCTGGAGTCCACAAGGCCCCCTTGGTTGGGGCACCGTACCGGCCACGTCAACATCTCTGCGGTGAACGGCCGGCGGTCTTTGTCGTCCGTCAGGGCTGATAGATCCGATTATCCGATGGGTTATCGTGACTGGCGCGTCTCTAACGGGGTATACTCGGCGCGGCATTGTTTCCGTTCCGTCCGCTGCCAAGGCCCATGGGAATCAGACACTGGAAGTTGACCGAAGCGTTGCCAACGCGATGTGAGAGGCGACCTCCGTGCCAGGCAAGCTCCTATTGCTCGACGAAGATGCGCTTCTGCTCGCTTCGCTTGGCGACGTCTTCAAGTTCGATGGCTACCAGGTCACCTTGGTCAAGACCATCAAGGAGTCAGTGGTTGCGCTCCAGACTGATCGGTATGACGTCATCATTGCCGACAGCCTCAAGCACCTCTGGGAACCCACGCTCCCGACTGTTCGTGAGCTTCGGCTCGCAGCGCCAAAGACGCCGATCATTTTGTATACGGCCCATTCGCAAGCAGAGTCTCTGAACCTTGCTGGAGAGGGGCTCACAGCGGTTTGGACGAAGCCCGCCGACATGGACATGATGCTGGAGTCGCTTCGTACGGTGTTGATGCAGTCCGAGGGAAACCGTCCCGACTCAGGCTAATGTTTTTCTAACGGGCGACACTTGGCGTCGCCCGTTCCTTCCTGGGTTCTGGGTCACCCGTTATCGGTGTTTTCCTCCTGAGTCGAGAAACTCCTGGGTGAGCAGTTACTCATCCGCGCCCACCCGGACGACTTTGAATCAGCCCTGGTCTCGTTGCGGAGTCGTAACCGCCTATTGACGCTGGGCCACCGCTTGCGTAACTGCCGCCTCTTACAGTCGCGGCAGAGAGCTCCTGACACAAACGTTTCCAGCCCCGAAAAGCAGCGGAGGCTGTCATGGTCGCTCAGCCAAACGAGCGTAAGCGAGGGTGAGAAGTCTGCTCGCCCGCGCTGAGCCGGTGCGCACGGCAGCTTGAGGAGGCGCGACATGATAGAAATGAACGCTGGCCACCGCGGCGCGGTTGAGGCAGTACGTCGCGCGGCCTTGCCGTTGACTGGATCGCGAGAAGACTACCGGCTTCTGATGGACCTCGTGGGCGGGGCGCAATTCGTGCTCATCGGCGAGGCGAGCCATGGGACGCACGAGTTCTATAGCGAGCGGGCTCGCATCACGAAGCAACTCATCGAAGAGCACGGCTTCTCCGCGGTCTGTGCCGAAGCAGATTGGCCGGACGCCCATCGTGCCAATCGCTATGTGCGCCTCATGGGCGAGGATGCCACTGCCGCCGAAGCACTGGCGGACTTCAAACGCTTTCCCTCCTGGATGTGGCGCAACACCGAGGTCGTCGACTTCATCGGCTGGCTCCGCTCGTACAACGAGCATCGTAGCGCTGCCGAATACAAAGTCGGCTTTTACGGGCTTGACCTGTACAGCTTGCACGCGTCAATGAACGCGGTGGTCACGTTCCTGGACAAGGTCGATCCGGAGGCCGCGCGGCGAGCTCGGTCCCGCTACGGCTGCTTCGAGCACTTTGCGAGCGATGTGCAATCCTATGGATACGCGGCGAGCATGGGGTTGGCGGAATCCTGTGAAGACCAAGTCGTCGACCAGTTGCTCGAGCTCCGCGAGCGCGCCGGAGCGTATGCGAGCCGAGACGGCCGTCTCGCAGAAGACGAAGTGTTTTACGCCGAGCAGAATGCGCGCCTGGCAAAGAACGCCGAAGCGTACTATCGATCGATGTTCCGAGGGAGGGGGTCCTCATGGAACCACCGTGACCGCCACATGGCCGAGACGCTCGAGGCGTTGCGCGCTCACCTGACGAACCGCCATGGCACCGCCCGCCTGGTCGTGTGGGCGCATAACTCCCACGTTGGTGACGCGCGCGCGACGAGCATGGCAGAGCGCGGCGAGTTCAACATTGGGCAGCTGGCCCGGGAGCGATACGGAGAGGCGGTGAGGCTGGTCGGATTTACGACGCACAGCGGCACGGTATCTGCCGCGTCCGACTGGGACGAGCCGGTGGAGCGAAAACGTGTCCGGCCTGCGCTACCGGGTAGCTACGAATTGCTGTTCCATCAAGCAGGTATCGGCAAGTTCCTCCTGAATTTGGCCGGCAGCCGATATCTCGACTCGTTGCGCGACGCCCGCTTGGAGCGCGCCATCGGTGTGATCTATCGACCCGAGACCGAGCGATTGAGCCATTACTTTACGGCCCGGCTCCCAACGCAGTTTGACGCGGTCATCCACATCGACGAAACGCGCGCGGTTGAGCCGCTCGAGCGCACCGTGGAATGGGAAGAGGGCGAGCTTCCAGAGACCTTCCCCTTCGCGGTCTAGCAAGGCCAACGCGGAGCAACCATGCTGCAGCAGGCGCCAAATTGGGCTGCTCGGGTGTTTCCATTAGTGGCCAGGCACCAGGTTGTGCCCCTGCCAAACCACAATCTTGGGCTGTGCCTGGACCCCATGCTTCTGAAACGCGGCCGCGAGGGCCCCGTGAGCAAATGTATCGAAGTCTTCCTGAGAATCCCACACGTCCACGACTCGCCAACCACCGTCCATCGGACCGGCCACATGGAACTGGCACCCCTTGGGCAGTTGGCCGTTGGGAATCACATCTTTGATGGCTGCGTCGTATTGACTGGCGTTCATCCCGGGCGCTTCGACCATGACTCCAACGGCCATTCTCTCCTCCTCGTGGCTAAGCTCTCAACTCGATGCAGGTACTCCCTTTCATGCTATCTGAGAAACTGACCTTGCGCTACCGTGCTGGGTACAACCCGGAAACCGGCCCCTGACGGCAGGCTCACGACCTGGGCCAAGCCATTCGTGAGAAAGTCCAAGACCTGGCTGGCCCGTTCGTCGAGGGAATCACCCTCCGCGTGGCGGCTCCACTCCAGCCCTGCCCCAAAGATCGCCCAGCTAACCACGTTCGCAGTCGTGTCCCACGCGAGCGCCGACCTGCTGGGGCCTCCTGGCGGTTGGGGAAGCCAGCCACGGAGAAACGCCGACAACTCCTGCTGCAAGCTAGCTTCGATCGTTGGCTCCATGTCCCGGTCTGCCGGCCGACAACGACCGTGGAAGCGAGCGAGGAAGTCCAGAACCGTCCCGATGAATAACCGAAATGCCTCCGGACTGAAGGGCGCATTCGTCAAGCTCTGGGCTGCCAGCGCCTCGCGGAACCACTCCCGAATCAGGCGGTCGAGGGGTCGGGTAGCCAGCTTGGACCGTATGCGCAGGCCGCGGGCAAGGTGATACTCGCAGTTGGCCACCAGAAGATCGTTCGAGACCTCGATGAAGGGCTTCGTCGGATACGTGAGTATTCTCTTCCACGGGAAGACGCGCGGATGAAGAGCGTAGGTATGCCTGGGAGCCTCGTCACGAAGATCCTCATCATCGAGCGAGAGTTCGAGGATCGGACTACCGTCATTCTCCTGCCGGACGGGCTGGGATTCTGAGCTGGCGACGATGCTAGGCGGGGATTGGCTTTCGTGTCTGAGACTGGCATGGGGTCTGGGCGCAGTCACTTGCGCTCGCTGCGAATCTTAGTCATGAGCAGAAGCTCATGACTAAGATTCAGCACTCTGATAGCGTATGCGTAGAGCAGCTGCACACCGTAGCTGATGGTGCTGCAGGTTCTTCTGGTTGCTCCCTGCAAGCAGCGTCGCTCCCGCGGCTGACATGCGAGGGAGACCACCAATTGATACGCAGAGCTAGCGCGATCTTGATCATGATGCTTCTGGCCTTTCCCCTGCCAGAGCGGGCACTGGCCCAACCTTTCAACATCGCAAATGGGGATGTCGCTGGGCTCATTTCCGCAATAAACGCCGCGAATGGAACCGTGCAACCCGACACCATCAACTTGGCCTCGGGTGGCATCTACAGTCTGACCGTGCCGTTCGACAACAACGACTTCAACGGCTTGCCGCGCATCACGAACCCGATGACCATCAACGGCAATGGAGCAACCATTCAGAGAGCGCCAGGCGCCCCGGAATTCCGGATCCTCATGACCTTTTCCGACCTGACATTGGATGGGGTGACGATTAGAGGAGGCCGTACCTCCGGAGCGCAGGCAGGGTCAGGGGCGGGGGGCGGAATTAGCAAGCAGTCTGGGAACCTGGTTATCCGGAACAGCACCGTCACCGAGAACACGGCCGCGACCGGCGGCGGGATCATGAGCACCTGCGGCAGTTTGACCGTGGACAACAGCACCATCGCTGGCAATATGAGCTTCGCCGGTGGCGGCGGAATAACCATGTTCCCCGCCGTTTCTTGCGCTACGACCGCCACGATAGTCAGCAGCACGATCTTCGAAAACCGAACTGACGGCGCCGGAGTGTTCCAGGGGCGAGGCGACGCCATCAACCGTGCCACCAGTGGCCCAGTAACCGTTACCCTGAAAAACAGCGTCGTGGCCAGCCCGACGCAAGGATCGGGCGACGACTGCCATCTCGTCGCTCCTGTCTCTTTGGGCCACAACGTCTTTAGCGATGCTTCTTGTGGACCGACGGGGAGCGACCTGATCTCCACGAGCCCGCTGCTAGGTGCCCTTACGAATAACGGCGGCCTGACCCCGACGCATGCGCCGCTCTTGGGTAGCCTGGTCATCGACGCAGTCCCGGTGGCGGACTGCACGGACACGAGCGGTGTTCCCATTGCAACCGACCAGCGCGGGGTAACGCGGCCTCAAGGCCTCGCCTGCGACATTGGTGCGGTTGAGCTAGCAGAAACGCCTACCCCTACCATTACGTCCACACCGACGCCGACACTCACGTCCACGCCGACTGCTACCACCACGGCAACGCAGACATTCACGTCAACCGCCACCCCGTCAGCGACTCCAATCATCGTGGGCGCCCTTGCATGCCCACCCGGACAATTCCTCACGACCCTCCAGGCGGGAGTGAAGGACAACTTCACGGTCTCGAACGTCGACGCGCCTCCCGCCCAGCCGAGCGCTGCTTTGCAAGCCACGCTCACCGCGCAAGGCTACCCGCCACTCAAAGGATTCGACAGCGCCATTCCGAATCGGGCGCTCGCTCACTCATTTGTTGGCCTGCCGCCAAACATCACGGTCGCACAGCTAGAAACAACGCTCGAGCCCACCGGAAATAGCCGCAGTAACGACACTGTGAGTTTCTTCAGCGGCGGCGCGACGATCCCCGGCGGGACCAGCTATATCGGCACCGGCAATTCCGGGCAACTTCTGGGGGATCCCACTCTGTCCGTCCCCTGGGGTTTGTCCGTGGCGACATTCTACGTTCCGGCTTCAACATTCTTTCCGTTTCTCCTGCAGCAGGCGTCGACTCCGGACCTCGGAATTGCAATCGAGAACGACACGAACGTCGACTATCTCATTCTGAGACTGTGCACCGCGTCATCGTCTCCCTCGACCGCCACATCCACACCAACGTTCACGTCGATCTCCACCCCAACTGTCACGTCCACGCCGACGGCTACTGCGTGCGCATGGGGCGGCCATGACTTCACCCTCAACGCCACCGTTGCTCCGGGCGTGGTCCTGAGCTGGCTGTCTGGCACCTGCCAGACAGGCTACGTGGCCTATCGCTACTCCGTTGCGAGCGGCCAGATCGTGCAGCTCCCGGGCTCCCCGCTCCCGGCGTCGGCCACGACTCTCTCCGACCCGACCCCGCCGGCCGGGGGCGATTGCTACGTGCTGCAGGTGCTGAACGGGGGCTTCCTCACGGACGCGCTGTGTGTGCTGGAGATTGCAGGAGCGGGCCAGGACCTCACCGTTGGGTTGAACCAGAGTCTTACAGGGCAGCTCTCGTGGACCGCTGCTTCCGGTGCAACAGGATATGTCCGGAACCAGGTGCTCCCCCTCAGCGCTTCACTGCCCCTGCCAACCAGCCCGACGGGCAGTACCTTTTCCGCGACGAGCGGCAGTCTGAACTGCTTCTACCTCGTCGCCAACCTTTCTTCGGGCCAGTCACCCTCCAGCGACCTCGTTTGCGGGTGGCCGATGCCGGGTTTCGGCAACGTGCCGTGAGCAAGGGAGCACACCCGTCGGCATCCACGCGTCCTGAAACGAGACGACGAAACCATTCGCATCCTCTTCGGGGTTGGAGGGGCAAACCTCATCTCGAGCTTCCACATCCACACACCAGCGACTCGCTGGAGGGAAGGGCCAAGACATTGACACTTCATCGACGAGAGATCTTGCAAGAGACGACCCTCACAGGCGGAGGGCTTGACTTCTACGCCCTGAAGAAAGTGGTGCTGCGAACCAGGGGACGACCCAGCAGACAATGGGTCTACGCCGATGACACGGCTCAACGGATCAAGCTTGCTCAAGAGCTTGGCAAACTGGGAATTTCGCTGGACGACGCGGCGGCCGCTCTCAACGGCGCCACGCTTGATGAAATCCGACGAGACCTTTCAACCCAACCGGCGGACCGTGCCGGGGAGTGGGTAAGCGCCATCATCACCCGCGCAGCGGCAGTCCCCGAAATCGAGGAGCCTGCAGTAGCCGTCTGACCCGCGCGCGGCCGTAGTCGCACAGCTCACTTCTTGGACCTCCAAGTTGAGGTGGGCCGGCGTGCAACCAGCCGCGGCTTCAGCTACGTTGTGGGCCCGGTCGTCGGCTCATCTTCCTCGCCGGTGGACCGCTCGCGGAGGAGCTCCTCGAACTCGCGGACGATGTCCTCCGCATTGGGCAGTTCGGTACCAGCTCCATGGGCGGCTTCCGTATCGCCCACTTCAGTCCTCGGCTCAGGATCCTCGATGCTCGCCTCGAGCCTCTTGACATGGTCGGCCGCCTCCGGCATGTGAGTCAGCGCCTCGTTCACCTGCCGCTCGAATCGGCGGCTCGCATCTTCCAGCTCGGACAGGTCCAGGCCAAGCCCGTAAAGCTGGCTCAGCCTGGCCAACAAAGCGCGGGTCACCTTCGGGTTCGGTGAGCCGCCAATATAGTGCGGGACCGCGCCCCGCATGTTGCCGACCGGGATACTTGACCTTGTGAGACCGTCCGAGAACACGCCGATGATGCCCGTCGGCCCATGGTAGCCGCCGCGCCGCCTGCCCAGCTCTGGGAAGCGGGCGATGAGCTCCGGGTCGGACGAGAACGTCGTGATCTGCGCCCGACGGGTATGCAGCACATCCGCAAGCACTCCGCCCAACGATAGGGCACTGGCAACTCCAACCGACTGGCAGACCTGGAGAAGCTCATCGCTAAAAGTCCGCCACTTGAAGTTGGGCTCGATGCCGAGCAGCAGTACGAAATCCCGGTCGAGCAGGGGATCGGCATGATAGTAGAAGGCGGTCTCCGGCCAGGTCAGGGTCCGCGTGAAGTCTGGTTCGAGCTGAACCTTCGGGCGAACCCGTGTGAAGTTATAGAACTCTTCGGGATCCAGTTCTACGAACTTCTTTGCGTCCCAGTGCTCAATAAGGAAGCGGATTGCGCTGGTGGCGACCTCACCCCCGTCCACCCAGCCCGAGAAGGCGAGCAGTAAGACTGGACGCCGAAGGGTTGGCCGCTCGAGGACCTGCAGGTGAGTCACACGTCATTCTGCTGCATGGGCTCGTCAGCGTCCAGCGTCCACCCACCCGGTCTAATGGGAGTTGATGCGGAGTAGCCTAGCGCGTGATCGCCCATCGTCAGAGCGACCCTTGTGGCTTCAGATGGACAGCCAGTGGATCGCTCAGAGGAGGAATGTCCTTGAACCTCGGCATGACCTCTTTCGTGAAGAGCCGCATGGATTTCTCGGCGACCGTCTTGGAATTGCCGCTCCATTCGCCCATGAAACGCAAGAGCAGATGGTTGATTCCCCAATCGGAGAGCTGATGAATACGCCGTGCAACCGTATCGGGACTGCCGATCAATGCCGCGCGATCACTCTCACCCGTCGGCCGGTCGCCGGTCCGCACGGGCTGCCGCTGGCCAAGCTCCTCGGCCACGGGGATTGCATCCGCAAGACGGCCGTTTCGCGAAGTGAAGATGTCCCTGAAAGCGTTGCGCTCCGCTCGTGCCATTTGCGCGTTGGCCTGCGCCTCTTCATCCGTGTCGGCCAGCGCGACGTTCATGACGTCGTAGCACGTCCACCGCATGCATTCGTCAATCGCGTCTTGCGGGTGACCGGCGGCTGAAAGCGCCCGGCGATAGGCACCGAACTGTTTCAGCGACAGCGCATCATCCCCTTGGTCAAAGGTACCGAGAAAGATCGGCCATCCTTTTTGGGCTGCCCGCTCGAGCGCCGCCTCTCTCCTAGCAGTCACGATGATGTGGGGGTGGTGCTTGCGGTACGGGGCCGGGACTGCGCGCTTGACAATCGTTCCCCGATAACGCTCCGTCTCAAAAGAAAACGCCGGGTCGCCATTCTTGTAGTCCCACAGTCGCTGCATCACGTCGAGCGCCTCATCAGCGGCTCGACTGCTGCCGTGATGCTCGACGCTCAGCCCCATGCCGGCCGGTTCGATGCCCGGAAACCCACTGCCAAGCCCATACAGCGCGTGGCCCTTGGTGAGATGATCCAGGAGGTTCATCCCCTCTACGACCCTGACTGGGTGATAGAAGGGCAGGGATAGGACAGCGAATCCCAGATAGCGGTCCGCCGGCATCTGCGGCGCCATATAGGCCGCGAACTGCATCGGCGTGCTGTGCCACGGCCCGCGAAAGTGGTGCTCCGTGTAGAACGGATTCATGCCCAGCTCAGCACAGGTCAACGACTGGTCGATCGCGACGTCAAGAATCTTCTCGTCGTCCTCGGGCTGGTCTTCGCAGTCAAGGTACATCGTCAGGACAAGCGTGGAAAACTCCACCGGAATCTCCTGGTTTAATGAAATCGTGAACCATCCTACCGCAGGATGCCGCCGGAGGCGGTGCGTGCGGCCTCGGAGCTGGCGCCCTACTGGCTTTCTCATAATGGCAGAATGGTGGGAGTCGTGAAGACCGGATGAACAGCAGGATGCAAAGGAGTTCGTTTGGCTAGGTCGATCGTTTACACCGAAGACGACTTCTCCGTCGTGAAGGTCGGCCCGATGGGGCCATACGGGAACAACGCGTACATCCTCCACGACTCGGGCGCTCGCGACGCGCTCCTGGTCGATATGCCTCTTGAAGAGCAACCGCTGCTGGAGGCCATCGCCGCAGTGGGCAACATCCACCAAATCGTCGCGACACACTGGCACCGCGACCACTGGATGACCTACGACCCCGTGCGCAAAGCTACTCAGGCGCCAGTACTCGTCGGCGACAAGGAGATCAACATTCCTGCCGAGCGCATCGATGGGCAACTGAGCCATGGGCAGGAGCTCAAAGTTGGCGCCAAGCGCGTGACGATCCTGCACACTCCCGGCCATACGCCCGGCAGCATCTGCCTGCGGATAGGGCGTGCGTTGGTCTCGGGTGACACGCTTTTCCAGGGAGGCCCTGGAAAGACCATTGCGAGCGGCGATCTGCAGATCATCATCGACTCCATCGTCCAGCATCTTCACTCACTGGAGGACGAAACCATCGTTCTGCCGGGTCATGGTGCGGACACGAGCATTAGCGAGGCAAAGCGCGAGTACGCTGAATACTTGAAGCATCCGTGGCCATCCGATTTCTTCGGCGACGTGGCGTGGCTCAAGCCACCTCCATCTTGATCGCGATGACAAGCTACCTGTAGTCCGCCGCGAAACTGGACCAGGATCACTGAACTGATGAAGGACCCATTCACGTTGGATCTGCAACCCCGGGTGGCGCAGATCGAGGGTTGGGTCCGTCTAACGGAGCGCATGGAGGCCTCCGCCAGAATGTGGGATTTTTGCTCTTGGGAATGTGCCACAGAGCAACTGGCCAACGGGTCACCTAGCGATGGCGGAGTAGTCCCTCCCCGCAAGGAGGGAGGGAGTATGATCCGCACACCGAGGCCGGATAGGAGGCACGAGCATGAAACGCAAGTCGGCCGCCGTATCTTTCGCGCTCCTGTTGACCCTCTTCGGGTCAGCATGCGCTTCGCCAAGCCCGCGCGTGTCGTCGCCGGCGGCGGGCCCTGCCACGCTCGTCAAGAAGCAGATCGTGGCCGCGATCCTCTCCGATCCGGCCGGCCTCCATCAGGAGATGAGCAACCCCAACCCTTCCCCCGTTAGCGTGCCTGGGTTGGCCGAGCTGTTTGTCATGCTGGACGGAGCGCTTACGTACCTCGACGGAGAATACGTTCGTCGCCCCTGGCTTGCGGAGGCCATCCCCTCCATTGAGAATGGGCTCTGGACGGTCTTTCCGGACGGCCGCATGGAGACCACCTGGCGCATCAAGCCCGGGACCAGGTGGCATGACGGCACGCCCGTGACCGCCGATGATCTGCGCTTCACGCTCGACGTGTACCGTGACCGAGAAACCACTGTCTACAACGTGCCCAATCTGGGGCTGGTGGAAGGCATCGAGGCTCGCGATCCGCAAACCGCGGTCGTGACGTGGCAGCAGCCTTTCATCGACGCCGATACCCTGTTTGGTTCGGGCGTCACCATGTGGCTACTGCCCAAGCACATCCTGGAGGCACCCTTCCAAGAGAGCAAGGCCAACTTCCTCAGCCTGCCATACTGGCGAGAGGGATTTGTCGGCGCCGGGCCCTTCAAGATGCAGGCGTGGGAGCCCGGAAGCCGCGCAACGCTCGTGGCCAACGACGGCTACGTCTTGGGGCGTCCGCGGATCGACCAGATCGAGGTGCAGTTCTATACCGATCGAGGCGCCCTCAAGGCCGGGCTGCTGGCGGGAGTAGTCCAGGTGCCTCTCTCAACGAGGGGCCTCGCAGTAGAGGACGCGCTGGAAATCCACGACGCGACGCAAGAGGTAAAGGTGCAGCTCGGCGGTCTGCTGAGCGGAGTCCTGCCGATGTACCCGCAGTTCATCGACCCCGATCCCCCGATCGTCGCGAATCTGCAGTTCCGACGGGCTCTGCTTATCGCCATCGATCGCCAGGAAATGGCCGATACGATCAACCGGGGACTCGGGCCTGTGGCCCACTCCTGGGTGCAACCGGACCGCCCCGAGGGCCGCGCCATAGACGGGAGCTTCGTTCGTTATGGCTATGACCCGCGCGCGGCGACCCAGATGATCGAGGCTCTCGGATACCTGAAAGGCGTCGACGGCGGGCTCCAGGCCGCGGACGGGACCAAACTCTCGGTCCAAATTCAGACCCACCAGCAGAACTCGTTCCACGTCCCGACCAGCCTCTCGGTCTCGGATTCGTGGCGACGCCTCGGGCTCGACGTGCAAACGGACATACTTTCAGCGGCCCAGTCATTGGATGCGAAATACCGGGCTCAGCACCCCGCGTTTCTCCTGATCAGCATGGGCCCGCTGACCTCGCCTGCTGGGTACTTCCGCCGCGCGGCCATTCCCGTGCAGGAGACCAACTTCACCGGAGCGAACATGGCCCGTTACGGGACCGCCGAGATCGACGGCCTCCTCGAGCGATACAGCCAGACGATTCCGTTCCCGGAGCGCATGACGGTCCTGAGTGAAGTTGTCCGTCAACAGACAGACCAGGTGCTGATGCTTCCCTTGTTCTTCCAGGGCGCGGCCTATGTGCTGGGATCCGCGCGCCTTCAGAACGTGCTGGCCGGACAGGTATGGAACTCGCATCTCTGGGAGCTGGACTGAGCGACAGGTGCACCCACTCTTTCGACAGGCTACGCCGTTTGCGAACCGGCACGAATTGACGGCTGGGCGCCTGGCCGATAGGCTAGGCCAGCCGAGATCAACAAACGCATGACCTAAGGAGGACCTGCCGTGGCTACCGTGCGACTTGGCGTAATCCAGGGCACCGGGCGGCTGTACGCGGGGCCGACCCTAGTCGGCGTGGGGCAGGGCTACTTTGCCAAGCAGGGGCTCGAGATCGAAGTCCAGCAGGTTGAAGGCCGGGCGGGAATCGCGATGTTGGCCACGGGTGAGCTCGACGTCGCCCCCCTGGGTCCGGGTTTCTACTTCTTCAGCGATTGGTCGCCAGCGCAGCCGATGGTCATGGTCGCGGACCAAGGTCAGATGCGCCCGGGCCGCGGCAGCGGCGCGATCGTCGCTCGGCCGGCGCTCGTAGAATCCGGCGCGCTCAAGGACTTCCCCGACCTGCGGGGCAAGCGGATCGGGATCTCTGGGGACCGTGGTGACCATGACTGGCTCACGTTCGCGGCCGCGCTCCGACGAGGCGGCCTGACCTTCGACGACGTCGAATTGGTCACCACAGACTTTGGCGATGCGCGCCACAAGGCGCTGGCGGCGGGAGCCATCGACGTCTCCACCGTCGGCCGACTGAGCAGCATCATGGAGGGGCGCGCTGCCGGTGCGTTCGTGGCCTGGAAGCAGGAGTCCGAGGTCCAGCCCGGCCGCCAGCAGTTCGCCGTCATGTTCAGCCACCGGTTTCGGACGGAGCAGCCGGACGCGGCTCAGCGCTACGTGCTCGCCTACCTGCAAGGTGCCCGCGACTACTATGGCGCTTTCGAGAATGGAGCAAACCGCGACGCGGTGGTTAACGTCCTCGCGGCGCAGACCGACTATGAGCGTGAGGCCATCGCGAATCAGATGGTCCCAACCGGCGTGGAGCCGAACGGCCGCTTGAACCTCGAAAGCATCTCGGCGGACCTCGGCTGGCTCCAGGAGCAGCAGCTCGTCTCGCCGGAGATTACGATAGCGAAGGTCGTGGACCAACGCTATCTCGAGCAGGCTCTCTTCGAGCTAGGTCCGTACGCCGGACCAACCGCTGTGGCTCGCTGAGCCCGGCCAGGAGGATGTGATGCGAATGGCCCGCCCGCGCACTGCGGTCCTGCTGCTGCTGGCGACGCTGCTCGTCGCATGCACACCGTCGTCGGCTCCCGGGCGCGACCAGTCGTCGCCGTCCGCGCCAGCCGCAAGTCCGGATGCACCCAAGAGCTTGAGCTTCGCCATCCAGGGTGAGCCGATCGTGCTCGTCACCTCGCTCGGCCTGGGCAATCAGCCGAACGTCGGTGGCGACGTTCAGGGCGCGGTCCACCGCAAGCTCGCAACGCTGGATGATCGCGGCGCGCTCCATCCTCAGCTCGCGGTCGAGCTCCCAAACCAGGAGCGCGGCACGTGGCTGGTTCGCTCGGACGGAACGATGCGGACAACGTACAACCTCCGCAAGGACGTTACCTGGCACGACGGGACGCCGCTAACGGCCAAGGATTTTCTCTTCGCTTCGGTCATCACGACCGATCCCGAGCTCCCGCTGCCGCAGGGCAAGCTCGCCGCCTACCTTGATCGGGTCGAGAGTCCGGACGACGCGACGCTCGTCATCGAATGGTCGCAGACCTACCCCTTTGCCAATGCCATCGTCGAGGACGACCTCGGACCCTTGCCCGCCCATCTGCTCGAGCCGATCTACCGCGCGGACAAGGAGCGCTTCCAGCAGAACCCGTACTGGACTCGCGAGTTCGTCGGCGTCGGTCCGTATCGCGTTGCGGAATGGGCGCTGGGCAGTCATGTCTTATTGAAGGCGTACGATGGCTTCTACGCGGGGCGAGCGAAGATCGACACGATCACGGTGAAATTCATCCTCGCCGCGCCGACTGCAGTGGCTAATCTGCTCGCAGGCAGCCTGGACGGCGCAATTCCCGCGACGCTGGACTTCCAGCAGGCCAACTTCGTCAAGGCCGAATGGGAGCGAGCCGGCAAGAAACCCGCCGTACTGGCGCAGTCGGTCCACTGGCGAACGATGTCGTTCCAATTCCGACCCGAGTTCGCAAGCCCCCGAGATCTACTGGACGTGCGAGTACGTCGGGCCCTCTTGCATGCGATCGACCGGAAATCGATCGTGGACACGATCTTCGACGGGGCGGCGCCGATCTCCCACGTGTACCTGCCTCAGGATGACTATCGTTGGGACTGGGTCAAAGACGTCGCCGCGGTCTACGACCACGATCCGCGTCGGGCGCAGGAGCTGCTGAGCCAGGCGGGCTGGACGATGGGCGCCGACGGACTATGGCTGACGTCCGGCGGGCAGCGGGCGAGCATTGCCGAGTGGACCACAGCGGGCTATGAGACGGAAGTTGCAATCATGGCCGATAACTGGAAGTCGATCGGCATCGGTGCGGACCAAGTCGTGCTCTCACCGGGCGAGGCGCAGGATCGCCAGTACGTCGCGACGTTTCCCGGCGTCATGACGACGACGTTTCCGATCAATTTTCAGTACTGGATCGAGCGCCACGAGGGGCTGTCTTGCCCGACCGAGGCCAAGCGCTGGGTCGGATGGAACCGCGGCTGTTACCAGAATCCAGAGCGCGACCGGGTCACTAACGCGATGAAGGTCGCCATCGATCCGGCGGAGCAGCGACCGCTCTTCCGTGACCTGGCTCGCATCGAATCGGAGGATCTGCCCGGCCTTCCGCTGTACTTCAACATCCAGCTCACGGTCTTCCGTGATGGCGTCACCGGCGTCAAGCGCAATACGATACCGAAGACCACAGCGACGTGGAACATCGAGGAATGGGACGTCCGATAAGTCTGGACTGGCAAAAATCATGCCAGGAGTAGGGAAGATGGCGGAAGCGACTGTATCTGGAGCCAACGCACCAAACCGGTCCCGGCGGCAGCTCGAGCGAGCGCGTGAGCTGCCGAACGCCTCGGACGCGGCGCCGAAGTACGGCGGTCACGGCTACGTCCCGGGCGAACAGGACGATGAAGACCCGATCGTCGAGCGCATCAGCCACCTCGTATTGAGCGTGAGCGATCTCGATGGCAGCGAGCATTGGTACCACGACGTCATGGGCATGGACATTCTGGGCCGAGGGCTGATGGCGGAGCCCCGTCCTCACTCCGTGCTCCGCATGAATACGGGCACTATGCTTGTGCTGGTCGAGAAGGACGACGTCGTTCCGCGCCGCCCTGGCACGAACGCCGTCCACCACGCCTTCACGATGACGCCCAATCAGTATCGGCGCCTTCTGGAAAAGGTGGACGAGTACAAAATCGACGTCTGGGTGGACCGCGCGCAGTACCTCGCACAGGGCGAATACAACGTGAACTTCAAGGACCCTGACGACCACATGCTCGAGGTGTGCTGCGACGCCCCCGAGGCATCTGAGATCATCCTGCCAAACGTCGGGACCCTGGACTGCGGCCCGGCGAGCGCGTACAAGATCGGCGACGTCAAGCTCTTCAAGGACGCGGACGTCTATCTGGTTCGGCTCAAAGAGGGCTTCCTCGCGATGAGCCGCTGGTGCACCCACATGAACGGGCGCATCATCTGGAACCGCGAGCATTGGCGCTTCCAATGCCCCTACCACCACGCAACGTTCGACCGCCGCGGCGATTTGACGGGTGGCCAGCCGGACCTCGACGCGCTGCGGCTTTACGCGGTGAGCTTCAGCCCAGCGGGGCACGTTCTCGTCGACACGTCGGAGGTCACGCACCGGAACTGCTTCGAGCCGGCGCAAGCCGCGAAGCCACCAGCCGCCGAGGCCACAGCAGCGGCTGGGCGCTAACCTGAGGAGAAGAACGTATGGCAGAGATCGAGGGACTCAACCACACCGGTCGGAGCTGCCCCGACGTGCGCGAGGGCGAGCAGTTCTACGTCAACATGCTTGGCGCCAAGCACTGCAACACGGTTAGCTCCGCGACCGAGGACGTACGTGCGGGGCGTGGCGCCCCCCATCCGTGCAACGCGCTCGCCGGCTACCTCTTCGTCCTGTTCCCGCACGCCAAGCACCTCCCGATGCCTGACCAGCTCCGGGGCGATGACGG
>ORMF011592144.1_pt1 | contig 21606 bp, 15 predicted proteins | sample 1779871 | NCBI WGS metagenome assembly ORMF01 (sample SAMEA104232316, study PRJEB22302) | groundwater metagenome | biome: forest; feature: aquifer; material: groundwater | place: USA | collected 2011-08-07 | depth 5.4 m | reverse complement strand
TCGAGCTGGGCGCGCGAGCCGCGCTGTCCCGGTCTCTCGGTGACGCTGGCGTAGTCGGGTGCGGACATCGCCTGTCTCAATCGATCACGGCAAAGCCGATGTACGGATCGAAGTGGACGCGCTCGATTCGCAGTTTCCCGAATCCAAGCGTGTCGAGGACGGCGCGCGTTTCCCCTGGCCACAGGGGGTTGTCCAGCTCGTCGAAAGCGATAATCGCTCCGCGGGGCATTCTCGGTACGAACTGTTCGATTGCGACGCGTGTCGGTTCGTAGAGATCGAAGTCGAGGTAGAGAAGACTGACGACGAGGTGCGGGTTGGCTACCACGAACTCAGGAATCGTCTTTGTGGCATCCCCGCGGACCAGATGCAGCTTGTCGATGTGGTTGAGCAGCCGATTCGAATCGTGAATCTCCCGCAGCTCGACGAGTTCGTCGTACACGTCAGCGTACAGATCGCCGGCTCGCACGTGTTTGGACTTCTCGCTCACGTCCTTTTCGCCGACGCCGGGAAACCCGCCGAAACTGTCGAAGCCGTAGATGCGACGCGTAAAGTTGATGGGTTCCATGATCGCGCTGAAATGCGCCCACGCGAATAAGCTGTGCCCGCGGAACACTCCGCACTCCACGATCGATCCCTTCACTGGCAGAATGCGCTTGAAGATCTCGTACTGTGCGAGGGTCTTGGTCAACGCTTGGCGTCGAATGAATTTCGTGAACGAGTCGAGTTTCTTCTCCCATGCGTCCGGGGAGCGATCGAAGACTTCGTGGAGTCGCGCGCCGACGGTCTGCTCGGCATTCGTTCGAAAGCCGCCTTCAACTTCGGCGCCCTGCTTGTTCTCCTTATCCATCGAACACCTTCGCGAGACGTCGAGCGATCGACTCGTCGTCCAGTTCGTAGCGCCGCCGCAGCCACGGCAGCGTGCCATGCGTGTCGCAGTACTCGTCGGGCAGCGCGATCTTGGCGAAACGCCCGACGAATCGGGTCTCGAAGAGCAACTCGGCGATTGCAGTGCCCAGGCCGCCAATCACGCTGTGCTCCTCGACGGTCACGACCGCGCGAGAAGTCCGCACGATTTCCCGGATTCGTTCCGCGTCGAACGGTTTTAGCGTCGGCACACTGAACAGCGAAGCGCCGATCCCGTTCGCTTGCTTCAGCCGGTCGACCGCGGTGGCCGCTGTCGCCGTAATGTGCCCGGTGCTGAACACGACGAATCGATCGTCGCCGTTGCGCACGCGGATGGGCGACGCGACACTCGCCACGTCGTTCTCGTGAACGTTGGGGTCGTTGTTCTGTCCAACTCGGATGTAGGTGGGACCACTCGCGGTCAGTGCCCAGCGTAGGGCGGCGGTCAGCTCACGAGGGTCAGCAGGGGCGATCACGCGGAGACCGGGCAGGCTGCGCGCCATCGCCAAGTCCTCGATGGCATGGTGGGTAACGCCTTCGTGCCCGTAGCTCAACCCGCCACCCACGCCGATGAGTACGACGTTGAGACGCGGTGCGACGACGTCGACTCGTACCTGCTCGAACGCGCGAAAGAACACAAACGGCACCATCGAGTAGCACACCGGTCGGATTCCCGTCATCGCCATGCCACCGGCGATAGACACCATGTTCGCTTCCGAGACGCCGGCATTCGTGAACCGGGCCGGGTGCGCGTCACGGAACGGTTCGAGGACTCGAAATCCGAGATCCGCCGTGATGAAGTGCAGATCCACACCCTCCGTCGCGAGTTGAGCGAGCGTCCGCACCGCCGTGTTACGCATTGGGCAACTCCGCGAGCGCGGCTGCGAGTTCCGTTGGGTCTGGACAGCGGTAGTGCCAAAGGAGCGAGTTCTCCATGAACGAGACCCCCTTCCCCTTCACGGTGTCGGCGATGATCGCACTCGGTTTGCCAGGCTCGAACGGAACTGCATGCAGCGCGTCGACGATTTGCCCGATGTCGTGACCGTCGATTCGGCGAGTGGACCAACCGAACGCACGATACCGCTCGTGAAGCGGTTCGATCGAATTGATCTCCGCGGTGTTCCCGAGCGCCTGGATCTTGTTGAAGTCGACGATCGCGACGAGTTGATCGAGCTTTTGGTGTGCCGCGAACGAGGCGGCTTCCCACACCGCGCCCTCCTGTTGTTCTCCGTCGCTCATCAACACGACCGCGCGCCAGTTCTCCCGGCGCAGGCGCGCCGCGAAGGCGAGCCCAGCGCCCACGGACAGTCCATGGCCGAGTGAGCCGCTGCTCACCTCGATTCCCCAGTCTGCATGTCGGTCGGGGTGGTGTCCGAGTGGACCGCCTTCGATCCCGTAGGACGCGAGGACGTCTGTTGGGAGCCAGCCGCGCTGCTCGAGACACGCGTAGAACGGCACGCACGCGTGTCCCTTGCTCATGATGAATCGGTCACGCTGTGGATCTCGCGGCGACTCGATGCGCAGGAAATCGAAGTACGCGGCCACGAGCAAGTCGACACAGGAGAGCGATGATCCGATGTGTCCGGTCTTCGCCGCGTGTGAGAGTTCGACGGTCAGGCGCCGTATTCTCCGAGCCCGGGACTGGTGCGCGGCAGTCTTCTCGACGGTTCGGGTCACGACGGCGATCCACTCGATGCCACTCGCGAGTCGACGTCATATGTCGCGCCGGTCGACGAGGGTGGGTGAGCGACGGACCCGGAATTGCCGACAGTTGCGACGCGCGTGCGAAAAATTGTCGAAATCGTCTGCCAGATGATTGACAGGTCGATGGCGAAGCTGCGCTCGTGAACGTACTTCAGTTGCAGTCGCAGCTTCTCTGGTCGAATCAAGTCGAGGTACGCTTGGTCTGGGTCTGCGTATCCCGACGCCTTGATGATCTCGCCCTCGTTGTGGAAGCGAAGCGACGACCAGTCCGTGATGCCGGGACGCACGGTGAGTATTTCTTTTTCGTCGTCCGTGTAGAGATCCACACACCACTTCACCTCGGGCCGCGGACCGACGAGGCTCATCTCACCGACTAGGACGTTGATCAGTTGCGGAAGCTCGTCAACCTTGAGTCGTCGTATCACCCGACCTACTCGCGTGATCCGGTTGTCGGTATCGCTCGTCGTGTCCGGACCTTTCGTTTCGCGAACGAACATGCTGCGAAACTTGAACAGCCGGAACGGACGGCCGCGGAGTCCGATGCGCTCCCCACGGTAGAACACCGGCCCGTCCGACTCGAGACGAACGGCGGCCGCCACGCCGAAGAGGGGCACCGCGAGCACGGCGAGCCCTCCGGCCGACGCGACGATGTCGAGCGCGCGCTTGGCGATATCCTGCGCGATGGAGCGCCGTTTCGTCATGGGTGGGTCGGTGAAAATGGGGCACAACGATGTCATCCGGCGCTTGCTGGCGTCAAGACCGCGGAATCGCAGACATCCGTTGCGTCGGCGACGTGCTAGCGTTCATCGAGTGACGTCGCCGGGTGCAAGCGGCGCCGCGACGACGCAGGACGCTGCCGATGCTCGCATCGCACCTGGACCCGGATCGACTCGCGGACTGGATCGCGGCCACACGAGCGCGCACCAGCGTCGTCGAGGTCGCGATGGCGCTCTCGCGTTTTCCTGATCTTCAGCTGCTCGTATTCAAGGGTGCTCACCTCGCCGCGCTCGCCGGCGACGCACGGACGTACCGATTCTATGACGACGTTGACGTTGCGGTCGTTCGCGGTTCGTTCGACGCGGCCATCGGTGCGCTTCGGGCGGACGCACAGTTCTCCGTGTCCGGAGCGCGCCAATCCGCGCTCGTTCGAGTCCGTCCGAGCGGCGGAATCGTCGACCTGCAGCGCCGCGCGCTTCCTCGGTTCCTGGCTCCCAACACGAACCGACTCGTCCTTTCCCGGGCGCTCCGATTCGATTCGCACTTCGGGCCGCAGACGTGGGTTCCGCGGGCGGCGGACGCTGCGGTGATCTCGCTCGCACACCTCGCGAAAGACGGATTTCTCCGGCGACGCGTCGAGAACGCCGTCGTCGACCTCAAGATTCTCTCAGAGCTCGTGACTCCGGCGGACTTCGCCGTCGCCGTCGCCGCGCTCGGTGCTCGTCGCGCCGTGATCGCGTCGCTTGCAATGCTCGACGAGCGCGCGCCGGCCGGTTGGCTCAGCGCGCTCGCCGACGCGGCCGAGGTGAAGCGCATCCGCCGCGTTGCCGAGTGGGTGCGTTCGACGACACCATCGTCCTGGGGTACCAACCCGTTCGCGCATCCTCTTCTCGCCGACCGGATCGCCGACCGGCTGGCCGGGGTGGCCTGGGGCGTAGTTCAATCGGTGCGGTTTGCGACCCTGAGACGCCTCGGCAAGCTCTGACCCTGCAGTCCGCACCTCGTTTTTCATGCTGAGTTCGCATTGTAACGCGGATCCAATGTGGTATGGATCACGACACCTCGGGCGCCGGGGCTGCCGTGTTGGGTGCTTGATAGTTCTCACGCCAACACGCAACTCACTCCGGCGAGGGCTGCATGGTGCGAATCGTCACGCGAACCGCTCAATTTGTCGTGGATCTGCTGGTCCTCGCGGCTGCGTTCGGTCTCGCGTTCTTCCTGAGATTCGAGGGTGCGATTCCCCGGCCGATGTTGACCCGCCTCGGACTGACCATCGGCGTCGTCGTCGCATTCCAGTTCGCAACGCTCGTACTGTCCGGCGTGCACCGTGTTGCCTGGCGGTATGTCGGCCTTCCTGATGTCACACGAATCGCGGGCGCGGTCGGTATCGCGACGACCGGACTTCTCGCGAGCCGCCTCCTGTTGGGCGCAATGCTCGCGAGCCGGCCAGGCCTCGAGCGGGTGGCGATCCCGCTCGGCGTGATCTTCGTCGACGCGGCATTTGTCTTCCTGGGAGTCGTGGGAGTTCGAGTCCTGCGTCGCTTGGTCGACGAACACTCGCACGCGGATCGGCGTGCGGACAGTGGCGACGCCGTCCCGACCGTGCTCGTCGGGGCCGGACGCGCGGGTGTGCTCGTCGCTAAGGAAATCGCAAGCCGCCCCGATCTTCATATTCGCCCGGTCGCGTTCCTCGACGACGACCGCTCAAAAGTCGGCGAGATGGTCCACGGCATCCGGGTCGTCGGGACGACGAAGGACCTCGCCGCGGTTTGCCGCGATCTCGGCGCGACGCAGGCGTTGATCACCGTCGCGAGCGCCTCGGGAGGCGACATTCGCCGGATCGTCGAGTTGTGCAAGGAAGCCGGCGTCGTACCCAAGGTGATTCCGGGCTTGTTCGAGATCGTCGCAGGTCAGCTAAACCTTTCCCGAATCCGGGAGGTGGCGATCGAGGACCTCCTCCGACGCGAACCCGTCACACTCGACAACACTGAGATCGTGCGCCTCGTGGAAGGTCAGACGGTTGTTGTGACGGGCGCAGGTGGGAGCATCGGGTCGGAGCTGTGTCGTCAGCTCGCGTCGTTTTCACCCGGTCGGCTCGTGCTCGTCGAGCGGTCTGAGAATTTCTTGTTCGCGATCGACCGCGAATTGCGCGAACGGCGTCCGGACCTGAACGTCTTCGCGGTGCTGGCGGACATCGCGGACCGCGACCGAATGAAGGAAGTCTTGGGGCGATTTTGTCCGAGCCTGGTGTTTCACGCCGCGGCCCACAAACACGTTCCGATGATGGAGATCAATCCCGTCGAGGCGCTGCGAAACAACACGCTTGGGACCCAGTCGCTGGCGGATCTCGCCGACGCGCACGGAGTCTCTCACTTCGTGATGATTTCGACCGACAAGGCGGTGAACCCAACGTCGGTGATGGGCGTCTCGAAGCGCGCGGCCGAGATCTACATCCAGGCGCTTTCCCAACGCAGCAAGACGAAGTTCGTCGCGGTGCGATTCGGGAACGTGCTCGGCTCGAACGGTAGCGTGGTTCCGATCTTCCAGGAGCAGATCGCTCGAGGTGGCCCCGTCACCGTCACGCATCCTGAGATGACGCGATACTTCATGACCATCCCCGAAGCGTGCCAGCTGGTGCTCCAGGCAGCGTCGATGGGCGATGGTGGCGAGATATTCATTCTCGACATGGGGCAGCCGGTGAAGGTCGTCGACCTTGCTCGCGACTTGATCGAATTGTCGGGCTACCGCGTCGGCGAGGACATCGAAATCGCTTTCACGGGGATCCGTCCGGGCGAAAAGCTGTTCGAAGAACTTTCGACGGACGACGAAAACACCGCAAAGACGCTGCACCCGAAAATCTTCACCGGGCGCATCAAAGCGCATGAGATCGCCGATGTCCGGCGGCACTTTGCTGAGCTGCAGGAGCTATTGACGGTGGGCGATCCGGACGCGACTCGCGAGGCGTTGCGTCGGCTGGTTCCTGAGTACCAGCCGAGCCGACGTCTGACGGCGGTTTCGGGCACTGCCCCGGCTCCCCGGCCGGAGCGGAGTGCGCGTCCCCGACGGACGACCGCATCCGGTCGTCGCTGATCGCGCTCCGTCGCGTCGGAGGGTTCGTGTATACTCGCCGCGGGAATGATGGAACGTATACGCATCGGCAGCCTGCGGAGAATCTGGGTCGCTGCGAGTTGCATCGCAGCGATGCAGGGCTGCGCGATTCGTCACTCGTCGACGCGGGACGCGGCGGTTGAGATCGTCACGCAGGATCAAGGACCGGAGCGTCCTGACACGGTCCAGGTCTTCGATGTGCTCGATGCGCCCGACGTCGGGCAGGACAGCCCAGACTCCACGGTCGCAGACGTCGCGGATGTCGGCGACGGTCTCGACGTCGTCGACGCCTCCGACACGCCGGACATCGTCGTAGTCGACGTCGCTGACGTCGTCGACGTCGTGATGTGTAGCGGCAGCGACGTCCTTTGCGCTGGGCGCTGCGTGCCCGTGACACTGTCGTGCGGCGTGGGTGCGTGCGCTCGGACGACGCCGGGCTGCGTCGGAGGGTCGCCCGCGACGTGCGTGCCGGGCGCAACTGCCCCCGAGGTCTGCGACGGTATCGACAACAATTGCGACGGCATGGTGGACAACGGAGTGCCTCCCCCGACTTGTGGGTTGGGCATCTGCCTGCGTACGGGTGGCGCATGCAGCATGGGCGTGCCCGGAGCGTGCACCCCTGGGCGACCGAGTACAGAGGTTTGCAACGCGCTCGACGACGACTGTGACGGGATGACCGACGAAGGCGTCACGGATTCGTTTGATGGGACGACCCTGCGTCCCGAGTGGGATCCTGTGGGCGTCGGCGCAGCTCCGATGTTTACGCTCTCCGGCGGATGGCTACGAATTACCGATTCGCCGCCGGCACCGGCGCCGTCCCGCGTCGGCTACTCGTGGTTGTACGAGCCCGACACGGATCTCGGGAATCAGATCATTTCGCGCGTGTCCGTCGGCACCGCAGACTTCGACTTCTACACGACGTTCGATTGGAGCAGCAACGCTGCAGAATTGACGTTCGCGGGGCTAGCACTCACGAACGCATCGAACCAAATCGAGGTCTTCGTCGGCATGGTGGACGGCGACGGCGTGGGCCCAGGGGGTCCGACGGCGTTGATTCGACAAACAGCACCCACGAGCGACCAGCAGTGGATTGGGCCGCGACTCGCCGCGGGCGCGACATCGTATCGCGTATTCCGATCCTCTGGAGTGTTGGTCGTGCAGAATGCCGGCACCGAGGTCCTTCGCGCCGCCGGGAGTGTCCAAGACATCCGGCGCGTGGCAATCGTGACGGTCAGCTACCGCGATCCGGGCGGTGTCACGGCGGTCTTCGGCAGCTTCGGCGTCGACCGTGTCCAGCTTTGCTACTAGTCGTCCTGTCTCGTGAGCGAGGAATCCGACGCGTGAGAATCTGGTTGGTCACCGTCGGAGAACCCATTCCCGCCGACGCAGGAGGACAACGCCTCCTGAGAACAGGCATCCTCGCCCGCATGCTGTCGCAGCGCGGCCACGACGTGACGTGGTGGAACTCGACCTTCGATCACTCGCACAAAGTGTCCCGTTACGAATCAACGACGGAGCTGACGGACCGCGACGGCTATCGGCTCGTTCTGCTGCACGGACGGCCGTACGGCGGAAACGTCTCGCTGGCCAGAATCGTCAATCACTGGCAAGTCGCGCGCTCGTTTCGACTTGAGGTCGCTCGGCGCCCTGAACCCGACGTCATTCTCTGCTCCCTTCCGCTCCTCGAGCTGTGTGTGGAGGCCGTGCGATACGCTCGTTCCCACGACATCCCGTGTGTGCTCGATGTGCGCGACTTCTGGCCGGACATCCTGGAGGAGATGGCTCCGATCGCGTTCCGTAGAGTCGCGCGGCGCGCATTGTTTTGGATGCGACGGGAGGTACGGTTTGCGACGCGGCAAGCGACCGCGATCACCGGAATCACGGACGCCGCGGTTGACTGGGCTCTTGGCTACGCGGACCGTCGGCGCCACGAATCCGATGTTGCGTTTCCGCACGCCTATCGCGACGCGGCGCCGGACCAGCAACAGCGAGTCGCCGCGGAAGCGTTCTGGGACGAGAAGGACATCGTCGCGAACGCCGGTCCGATCACCGCCTGCTTCATCGGGAGCCTAACGTCGCGCGCCGAACTCGACACCGTGCTGGACGCGGCGGAGCGCGTCGGGGCGGGGGGCGGACCGAAGATTCGCTGGGTGATCTGTGGCACCGGGGAAGACCACGCCCGACTCGCAGAGCGCGCTTCGCGAATTCCGAGCGTGGTCATGCCGGGGTGGGTGACCGCGGCCCAAATTTGGGTGCTCATGCGTCGGGCACACGTCGGGTTGCTGCCGTACCGCAGTTCGTTCGATTTCGTGCGGAGCTACCCGAACAAAGTCGCCGAGTACCTGTCGGCAGGGCTCCCCATCGTCAGCAGTTTGCGAGGTCAGGTGGAAGCGCTGATCCAGCAACGGATGTGTGGAGTGAGCTATCGCAACGAGGACGTCGCAGCGCTGGCATCAGCCGTCCGTGAATTGTCGGAGCACCCCGCGCAACGATTCGACATGGCGAGAAACGCGCGCGCCGTGTTCCTGGCGGAGTTCATGGCGGAGACGGTCTACAATTCGTTTTGCGAATATCTCGAGGGATTCGGTGCCCGCCGTGCGCGTTCTGCCCCGAGCGATTCCGGTGGCGGACGAGACTCGCGCGGCGCGACTTCCGGCCACCGTGCTGCCTCGGCGACGCCTCGCGCGCAGGGCAACTCGAGATTGCCTGACGCGATCGCGACCACGCGCTCGACAAGCGACCATTCACCTCGCCGGGCGCCCAGCTCCGGTCAAGAGCCCAACTATGATGCCTGAACGCCAGATCGCCGGATTGGTCGAAGAACTCAAGCGCGCCGCCACTCGAACGAACGAGCAGTGGATGGCGTCTCTCGACGAACGCAAGCGGGCAGAACTGGAGTTCCACGACAAGTGTCGTGATCCGAACGGAAAGCAGGTGCTCCCGCAGGACACGTACGAAATGTTGCATGGCAACAAGAAGTACTATTCCACCGTTGCCCTCTCCCGGGAGTTCGTGACGGGGTGGATCAAGCGGCACGCGGAAGGTCGAGTCTTCCTCGACTACGCGTGCGGCAACGGCGAGAACGCGCTTGCGGCCGCACGGAGCGGAGCGGCGCTCGCGATCGGGATCGACATCAGCAGCGTTTCAGTGGAGAACTGCCGACGCAAGGCACAAGAACTCGGACTTGAGTCGAACACGTTTTTCCTGCAAGGCGACTGCGAGAATACGGGGCTGCCGGCCGGATCGATCGACACGGTCATCTGCTCCGGCATGCTCCATCACCTCGACCTGAGCTACGCGTTTCCGGAGCTTCGACGCGTGATGAAGGCGGGTGCGACCTGCCTCGGCGTCGAGGCACTGAACATCAATCCGATCATCAAGGCCTACCGCCTGCTTACGCCGTCCATGCGCACCGACTGGGAGAAATCGCACATCCTCGGGCCGAAGGACCTCACGTTCGCTCGGCGGTTCTTCGATGTGCACGACGTGCGCTACTGGCACCTTCTCAGCATCGGTGCCACGCCCCTCCGGAATACGCCGCTCTTCGAGACTGCGCTCGGCGTCGCGAACGGGCTCGACCGCGTCTTGCTCCGCGTCCCGGGATTCGCGCAGCTGGCATGGATGTTCACATTCGAGCTGGTTCGTAGACGCGACTAGCACCATTCGCATCGGGATGACGGCACGACACTTGACGCTCGCTGAATCGTGGCGACGTTGGCCGCACCTGGACATGGCATGACGCGGGCGCGAGTTGAATGGACGGTTGCTCACCGTTCCGCGAATGTCGTCCGGTTCGTGATTCTGTTCGGATGCGGTGCTGCGTGTTCACCGCGGGCGGTTGAACCAGCAGACGCAACCGACGATGCGGCTGCGCTCCGCGAAATCGACAGTCGCGGCGCGGACCGAGCTGACGAATTGGCGATCGACGTTGCATCGATCGACGCCGCCGCGTCCGATGCCAGCGCCGACGGCCCCGCGACGGCGACGGATTTGGCGACGCGATCCTCGGCGAACGCGCGCCGAGCGGCGCGGGCGGGCTCGAGGTGTATTTCGGTTCGCGGGGCAGGTTGCCTTCGACTCCGACGTTGCGGATCACTCCGACGTGGTGCTGCATGCTTTCCCGATGCCCCGAGAGTTGTGACAACCCGCGCCTCGGCGATCCGCTGTATGGAGACTGATCGTATCAATGAACTAGGCGGCGAGACGGTGCGACGAATCGCGAATAGACGGGTAGCATGGAGTGCATGAGGATGGTGAGCCACATGACCATGTCGCGCGAAGGCGAACACGAACGTAGCGGTGATGGTCGTGTCGGCCGCGAACCTGCGATCGATCCTCACGACCTGCGCAGCACGCGACGGCCGGGCGGCGCCCTCGTGTCGGTCATGCTGTTGCTGCTCGTCCCGCTCGCGTGCGGCCCGCGGTCCGTCGGCGGCGACGGCACTATGGACGACACGGGAGTCGACACGGGCGGCGGTGACCTCGGCGCAGTGCTCGACGGCTCGTCTGACGCCTCATTCGATTCAGGAAGCAGCGAAACGCTCGACGCATATTCAGACGCGCGCGCCGATGCTGGGCCGACGGATTCGACGAACGAGTCCGGATTCGACGGAACCGCCGACGTGTCGGACGCCGTCGACACGATCGACGCACCTAGCATTGATTCTCCTGTCCCGGACGTAGGACTCGATGTTCCCCGAGACGTTGCGGCCGACGTTGCAACGGACGTCTCGACCGACACGCCGAGCACCGATGTCGCTCCGGACAGCTTCATGGACTCGCCCGACGTAGTCGATGCGCCCGTCGTGTCGGATGTTCCAACCGACACCGGTGGTGCCGTGACGGTTCGGTTGGTGTCGCCCGTCGCCGGGATGCGCGTGGGCGTGCGCCCGGCACTGCGTTGGCTGCTCCCAGCCGGCGCCGACGGCGCGCGGATCGAGTTCTGCGTCCAACGCACATGCGCTGTCGTCGAGCGGACGGTTGATGTTGTTGGCTCAACGACGGTACTCGCCACGGCACTGCCCGCGGGACTTCACTACTGGCGCGTCCGACCGATGATTGCCGGCGTGCCGACTCGCGGGCCGACGGCGCCGTGGCATTTCGTCGTTTCGATTGCGACCCGCGTCGCGAGTGCGGGTGACTTCAACGGCGATGGCCGTGGCGATCTCGTGGCGGCGTTTCGCCACGCCGACGTGATGCGCGCCGGCGTGTCAATCTACTCGGGGCTGTCGCAGACGCCGATCGCGTTCCTGGATTCGGAGAATTCCTCCTCGATGGCCCCGTCAGCGGTCGCGTACGCGGGTGACGTCAATGGCGACGGATTCGATGACCTCCTCACGCGTCACTCGACGCTTCCAAGTTGGTTCGCGGGAGGTGCACTCGGACCGGGCGATCCGGGCACGATGCTCTCGACGGGCCGAAGCGCGGTCGCGGGCGCGGGCGACCTCAACGGCGACGGCTTCGACGACCTTCTCACATCGGACGACACATCGAGTGTGGCGGGCATGTCGTCCGCCGGACGCGTGTACTACTACCCGGGCGGTGCATCCGGGCCTCCGTTCATCCCGACCGTAACGCTCGTCGCACCTGTCCCGATGGCAGGCGGGCGATTCGGCCTCTTCGTCGCCAGCGTCGGTGACACGGATCGAGACGGATTTGCGGACGTCGTCATTGGTACGGCCATCGGACCGGCATACCTATTCCGCGGCTCCGCATCCGGTCCATCCGGTTCGCCACCGATCGCGCTCACAGTGCCCGGCGGTGGTCCGCCGCTCACGGACGGCGCGCGGGCTGGCGACGTCAACGGCGACGGATTCGACGACGTGATCCTGTGCGCAGGCGATTCGAGTGGATCGGCGGGCGGCACCGGACGCGTGCACTTCTATCCGGGCGCCAGTGCGGGGATCGCAGGCTCGCCGACGGCCTCGTGGGCGGGCGTGGGCGCGTTCTGGGGCGGCCACTGCGCCGGATCGACGGACGTGAACGGAGACGGCCTTGCGGACATCGCAGTTTCCTCGCTCGCTTCGGTCAGTGTGTTCGACGGCAGCGCCGGTGGCCCGGTGACTTCCGGAGCCGCGGTTCTGACCATACCCGGAGGACGGTTTGCGGCTGCCGCGGTCACGGGTCTCGCCGACATCGACGGCGACGGATTCGGAGATCTGGCGGTGGGTCAACCCGAGGCGGCCGTGAGCGGCCTCTCCAGTTCAGGAGCCGTGTACGTGTTCCGCGGCGCGGCGAGCGGCGTGAGCACGTCTTCGACGGAAATTGACTTCAACGGTGGCGAGGTCAACCTGGGAACGGTGCTCTCGAACTTGGGAGACATCAATCGCGATGGACTTGGGGACTTCGTCGCGCTGCTGTACGCGACGAACCGGACACTCGTGCGCTATGGCGTCCGCGGCTCGGCGTCCGGGATCGCTGACCTCATTCTCCCTTACGCCGCGAGCAGTGCTGTCATCGCGGACGTCAACGGCGACGGCTTCGGCGATGTTGTGCTCGGAGTCGCCGATGCGTTCAGCGGCGAGGGCCAACTCGTCTGGTTCCGTGGGAGCGCTGCGGGCATCTCGGCGACCGGAACATCCGTGTTCGCGCCCGACCCAGGCGGCTTCGGAAGTGCAATGTGCGCGATGGACGTGAACCGCGATGGCATACAAGACATCGTCGTCGGCGCATACCGAGCGCTCACGGTGGGTCGCGTGTATGCCTTCGCTGGAAACATGACGGGACTGGCATCTTCGCCGGCGCTCTCGTTGACGAATCCCGCGACAACCGGACGCTTCGGTCAGACGATGCAGTGCGGGATCGACCTGGACCGGGACAGCAACCCGGACCTCGTCATCGGCAGTCCGGGCTTCACGTCCCTCGGATCGAGCGTCGGTCAGATCCTCGTGTATCGCGGCACTGCGACGTCGCTCGCGCCGACGGCGGCGGTCATCATCGTCGGTCCGGGCGCACCGGACGGGCCAATGTCCGGGTTCTCGGAATCGCTTCTGGGCGTCCGCGATCTGGACCACGACGGCTACGACGACCTGGTTGTCGGCGCGCTGAACGCGCGAGTCGGTGGGGTCAACACCGGGCGAGCGTATCTCTATCGCGGTGGGAGTGACGTGCTGAACGCAGCGCGGGTGCAAGCAATCGATGGGTCATTGGAACTCGGTGCGAACTTCGGCAATTCGCTGGCGTCGACCGGGGACCTCGATGGCGACGGATGGTTCGAACTCGCGATCTCCGGTCCACGCGGGACCACGGGCGCCTTCATTCGTGTGTTCGAGGCGAACGCTGCCGGTCTTGCTACGACGCCTGTGTCGACGCTCGTGAACGCGACCGCGACCGCGATCGGCCGCGGTGACCTCGGCGCGGGGCTCGCGGGCGGAATGGACGTGGATGGCGATGGCTTCAGCGATCTCCTCGCGGGCTCTCCAGTGCTGAGCCGCGTGTTCGTCTTCCGAGGGCGGTCCGCGGGATATGCGTCGAACACCTACGGGGCCGTCTACAGTCCGCCGCGGATGGGCACACTGTTTGGCAACGCGCTGGCGAGGTAGCGGAGCGACGACTCGGGCGCACGCGTTGCTCGGGCTCGCCGCCGGCGAGAGCGTGTGAGCGCGACGCACGAGACAGTGTCAATTCCCCCACACAGCACCGCCGGAACCCCGATCATCGCACCCCATGGGGACAGCGAACGCGCACCACAGAAAAACCTCGTCGATCGTTCCCCACGAGCCTTCGCCACCGCGAAAAACAATCGTTCGAAAACCCACGCCGCTGGAGGCGATCACATCGGTAATGCCATCGCCGTTCGTGTCGCCAGCGGCCACCGGGAGGCCGTCCGAGCCAGGACGTGACGGGAGAACTCCCGGAACGGAGGCAAAGCCGGCGCCGACTCCGTAGTAGATTCTCGTCGTGATCCCCCGGCCCATCGTGACGAGATCGACTCGACCATCGTGATTGAAATCACCGACAGATGCCGTTTCGAATCGGAATACGTCACCAATGCACGGCAACGGATCGGCGGTGCAACTTGGAAGCACATTGATCGGTGTGGGTCCGGTGGGCGAACCGCTTGATCCCAAGTAGGCATACAGCATCGATGGAAGCCGCGCGGTGCCTCGAGTCATCACCACGAAGTCCGCGCGGCCGTCGCGGTTCAAGTCCCCTGTCGCTACAACTCGATTCCAATCGAGGGCCGGAATAGACCCGTCCGGAAACGGGATCGTGCGCATTCCACGTGGGCCAGCCGGAGACCCGTAGACGACGACAAGGCTTCCGGGCCCCTGGAGCAACACGACATCGTCCGAGCCATCGCCGTCGACGTCGCCGACGCCGGAACCGCTAACGGCGTTCGGAATCGAGAGCCAACTACCGGTGAACGGTGTCGGTCCGCCGGGCCGGAGCGCACACGACGTCGGTGTCGCGTCGCAAGCAATCACATCCGCGTATCCATCGTTGTTGATGTCGCCGGCGGGGAGCACCGCATCGGCCGGCAGCGGTGACGTCGGAGCTGCCGCGATACCTCCGGGTTGACCACGGAAGAGTCCGCGAGAAATCGCGACGTCGACGAATCCATCGCCGTCCACGTCGCCGAGATTCGGAACGTGCATCGGATCGGTCCAGACCCGGGGCATGTGCGAGGCATACGCGAGCCCCGTGGTCGCCCCATGGTCGAGCATCAGCGCGTCGTAAGACTGCGCGTTTGCGATGACATCGTCGATCCCGTCCCCGTTCATGTCCAAGCCGCCGATCGGCAGCGTTGCGCGGTCTCCGGCCATGCGGTCGACGCGAAACACCCAGATCGGGCTGAACGCGCCCGCGGGCAGTCCGCCGCGGAGGGGTCGTGCGCGCCAGAAGTGGACTCCCGACGGGAGATCTATCGCGGGCGAGTACGTCACTCCGGTCACGTCCCATGACGCCTCGACCAGCGCGCAATCACGAGCTGCGCACACCTCGATTCGTGCGCTGGTGTCGCTTCCCGTATATCGCCAGCGAAACGTCGGCCGCATCGGCATCACCGTGGAGGGCAGCGGTCGCACGAGCCGGACCGGAAACGCGTCATCCCCGACCATCGGCGCAACGTCGGACGGGACGTCGAGCAGGGTCAACGGCGAGTCGGGGCTCGCGTCGACGGGCGTGTCCATCGGTGGGACATCCATGATCGGCGAGTCCACTGGTAGCGCATCGATACCCGAGTCCACGAATGGGACATCGACATCGATCGCGGCCGTGTCGACTGGCGCGTCGACAATTGGCATGTCTGCCGTCGAGTCCAACCTCGCAACGTCGCCATCGTCGAGAGAGGAATCGACCGCCGCGTCGATCGGGCTGTCGTTGAGCGCATCGGCGCCCGATTCCAACGCACCATCGAGCGCGCCGTCGGACGGTCCCCCGTCGAAGGCCGACTCGTCGCCGACGAATCCCGTCGAGAAGTGCGTGACCCCTGCCGTCAACACGGCGCCGATGCGAGCCGCACCGAGTCGGTCATATCCGGTGACGCCGTCGCGCGACCAGTAGAGGCCCGCGCGGTCGGAGTCGCCCTCGAACGCGATCGTGACTTGAATCGGAGTGGCGAAGTGAAGTCCCTCCGGCGAGAATCGGAACAGCCGCGAGTAACCGACGTACGGCGATGGGGGCGACCCAACGTCCTCAATCCCGATGATGACCGGATCTCGCAGCGCACCGGGTGAGAAGACAAGCGTGGTGCCGCCAAGGCTCACCGTGCCGCCGTCCGGACCGATGGTCGCGGACGCGTGGCGGGGTTCGGCATCGGCGCCCACGTCGGGCGAGGCGGCCGAATAACATCCGCTGACTCCGATGACGCTCGCGAGCGCAATCGAACCGAGCGACCAGGCCCAAGCTGTGCCTCCGGACGCACACATTTGGTTGAGGTTGCGGCTCGCGAGCACGTGCATTGGGCATCAGACTACCGCGCTCGGCGCGATTCGTCGAGGGAGTGCCCGAGGCGCGCGAAGAATATCGCGATCGCGATCCGAGAAGTTCGCAATCCAAGCGCGAGGGCGGTGGAACTGCGGCGCCCATCATCGAGCCGTGCCGGAGTATTCGCGATCACCGCGGGGGGGGCACGACTCATTCCGACAAAGTTCGCAGTGCAATCCCTGCGTGCCGTACGAATGCCCTGCGCCGCGCGCCGTGCTTGCGAGCGAGGAACCGCGCCGCATCTTGTGTACAATTCGCACAACGTGAATGAGGTTTCCGACCGGCACATACAGTGCTTGTGTCTGGCTCATGACGCGTCGTCTGATCACGGTGGCGCTCACGGCACTTGTCGGCCTCGGAGTACGAGGGTGCGCGGCGCAGCGTGACTGGGCGGATGTCTCGCCCGGCGACACCTGCCGCCGGCGGATACTGCAGATGCACAAGGCGACCAGACCACGCCGCGGGATACGACGACGGATGCCGCCGACATCGCTTCGATCGACACCTCGATGGACGATCGTCTCAACTTGATGGATCGCGCCGACTTCGACGCCAACGTCGACTCCCCGCCAAAGGAACTCGACGCGGGACTCGACTCAAGTATAGCGGATTCTGGTGTGTCGGAAGTTGGCGACTCGGCTCTCGACGCCGTCAAGATTGCGACTCCGGACATCGTCGACGTCATCGATTCTTCGGTGCCCATCGACTCGCGACCCACCTCTGGACAGTGCGTGTTCGGCATGCCGAGCATGAGCTTCGGGTGCAATTGGACGTGTTGGTGGCGGCCGGGCGGCGGCGGCCCGGTGTGCTCCAGCTCGCCCGTCGGCCCGACGCGACCGTGCGGTGCGATCTTCTGCGGTTCGCGTCGTACCTGTACCGACGACTGGGCCGGCATCTGCACGTGCAGTTGAGGCCGCTTATTGCGGTGCGCGAATCAACCGACTCGCTGCGGTGCCGGCGATTCCCGACGCATTCACATTCGACGACGATCGAGCGTATTCCGAGTGAGCCGCGTCGGGACGCGAACGAGCGTGCTATGGTTCGCAACAATCGGATGACTGCAGTGAGGAACCCCGAGAGTCTGCGCCGGTACCCGTGGGCGTTCGCCGTCGCGGTGTCCGTCGGAGCTTGCGCGACTTCGACTTCGTCGCGCGATGCTGCGCAGCCTGACGTGTCCACAGTCGCCGTTACGATCGGTCCCGGCGGCGGCACCGTCGCGGCTTCCGGAGCGTCACTGCTGATTCCCCCGGGCGCGCTCGCCGATGAGGTCATCATCACGATTGCGAATGTCGGGACCGCTCCGCCACCCTACGTCGGGTTCAGCCCACGATTCCGGTTCGGTCCCAGCGGGCTGCATTTCCGGACGCCGATCGTCGTCGCGATTGCATACGAGGGTGATCCGGGACTGGCATCGTTGTATTGGTCGCGGGACTCGGGACCCGGCTTCGACCGTGCGGCGGCTCGCCCGGTCGGGCGCGTCATGACGGCGGACGTCGATCACTTCAGCGAGGGATTCGTTGGGTACGAGTCCGCCACGCCAACTCCGGATGTCGCCGTCCCGGACTCTGGAGTCGATGTGCAAGATGAAATTGGATTCGATGTCAGATCGGACTCGACACCTGACGCGCTCACTGACAACTCTATCGAAGTTCGCGATGGTGTGTCGACAATGGACGTGGTCGACGCCGCCGATGGCCCGCTCATGGACACCCCCGATGCGCCGTCGGACATCTTGTTCACCGACGCACCTGCACCTGGCGCGCGGCTAATTTCGCCGACGAGTGGCGCTCGCACAAACCGCCGACCCCTCCTCCGCTGGGAGTTGCCCTCTGGCGCGGACGGCGCGCGGGTCGAGATTTGCGCACGTCGCGATTGTGCTGCCGGAGTTGAACAGTCGTTTGTCGTGCCCGGGACCAGCGGTGTGCCATCCACGGATCTTGCGTTTGGAAGGCACTACTGGTCTGTCACGCCACTTCGCGCGGGCGCGGCCGTCGGCCCCGCGATTGTCAACCGCTGGGCAATCCGCGTGGCGCGGCCGTCGGCCCCGCGATTGTCAACCGCTGGGCAATCCGCGTGGCGCGGCTCGTCTCGCCACCGCTCTCGAACGCGATCAGCGCCGCGCTGGATGTCAACGGTGACGGACTTACCGATGTCGCCGTTGGAACCGGTACGCCATCGGGTTCGCCGATGGGCGCAGGATACGTCGCAGTCTATCACGGTGCGCGATCCGCCATCGGATCGCCGCCTTCGACAATCCTCGCCGACGCGGACGGTGTCGCGTCGCGCTTCGGCTCGGTCGTCGCGGCCGCTGGAGACGTGAACAACGATGGATTCGCCGACCTAGCAGTCGGAGCGCCTCAGGCGGGACGTGTGTTCGTCTACCTTGGCAGCGTCGGAGGACTCACGCCGGGGTCGCGATTGACGATTGACGCGCCCGCGTCGATCGGTACGACCTTCGGCACGACGCTCGCGGGACTCGGCGACGTGAATGGAGATGGCTTTGACGATCTTCTCATCGGTGCTCCGGCGGCCGGTGCCGCGGCGGTATATCTGGGGTGCACTACGGGGATCGGGACGACTGCGGCCGTGACGTTCGGCCCCGAAGCTGACTTGGGCACAGCGGTCTCGGCCCTGGGTGACGTGAATCTCGACGGTTACGACGACTTCGCGATCACCGTGCCCACGGGCGTGCGTCCATCGAGGCTCGACGTGTTCGCGGGCGGGACTTCGTTGTCGACAACGCCGATGGCAACTCTCTCTGGACTCGGCACGAATTCGATCGGTGCGGACACGGCGTCCGGTGGGGTCGACGTGAACGGCGACGGGTACGCAGACGTGGTGAGCGCTGCGCCAGGAGTTCCATGGCCGACGGAGCCACTCATGGTTCACGGTGCCGTACGAGTGTTCTTCGGGCGCGTGACGGGAGTCGATCCGCTGTTTTCTCAAGTGCTCGGTGGCGACATCGCCGTGGGCTGTGGCGACTCCTGCCGGTTTCCGGCGGTGGTCGCATCGTTGGGTGACCTCGACGGAGACGGATATGGCGACATCGCGGTCGCCAACAGCGGTGTCTTGTCGATCCCGCCATCCGCACTCGGACTGCTCTTCGGCGGCGCGGACGGCGTACGAGCGAGTCGCTCCCGCGGCATCGGTGGGCCCATGGGACTCGGCCTGGACTTCGCGTGCGCGGGAGACATGGACGGCGACGGGTTCCTCGACGTGGTCGCGGGCGTGGACTACCGCGCACCGGCGTTTCCGCCGAACGACGATGGGCGAGCGATGATCTTTCGGGGAGCCAGCGGCGGTGCGTTGGGCGGCCCGTCGATTACGCTGGATCCACCGATGCTGAACGCGCTGTTCGGTCGGAGCGTGGCCGCGTTATCGTTGCAACGCGGGCCATGCGGCGGGCTTCTGCGGCCGGCGCTCCGCGGATTCCCGAATTCGTGAGACCAACGCTCGAGCGCATCGAGGGCTCGAGGGCTTCGGAGGATTGACCGCCAATGCAACTTCAACGAAGCTGGAGTGGATGCTCCCGCGCCATGAATCCGGATTGACGCCCACGCGACGAACGGCACGTGGGTACGATGGATTGCCTCCCGACGTGACACGCTTTGCGTTGGGCGCACGCCACCCGCCCGGTGGAGCGAATTCGAAAACGACCGTTCCGGAGAAAAAGAGGATGCGATCCATGGCCCCGCGCGCCTCGACTGAACGTGACTCCGATGCTCCACCGCCGACGCGCTCGAGTGTCGGTGCGGCTGGCATGGCGTTTCTCATTGGAGTGCTCGCGCTCGCCGCGTGCAGCCCCGGAGACTCGTCCTGCACGCCGGGACGCAGCCTCGCCTGCGCCTGTCCCGGCGGCGGCAGCGGAGTACAGACGTGCCTCGCGGATCGCACGTTCGGCGCGTGCGTGTGCGGGCCGGGCGGCGAGGCTTCGACGGATGTTGTCGCGGTCGATACCGTTCCGCCCGACACCGCTTTGGCCGACGTAGTGGACGCGATTACTGCGGATGCGATCACGATGGACGCGATCGCAGATCTCGCGGACTCGCCGGTCGACACGCCAGTGGTGGGCGCGGAGATGACGGACGTCGGCGACACGAGCGTTCCCGACGCGCTGTTGCTCGACGCTGCCAGTGATGTGAGCGACGGCGGTGGCTCGGATGGCGCTCCTCCGGTGGGCGTATTCTGCGGTCTGCCGGTGCGCCGTACTCTCGCCGCGGGGCTTCGGCCCCTGTTCTCCCTGGGTCTCGCTGGACCCCCGCAGGACGTGCAGCGGACCCCGGCGCGCGTGCTGACCGTGGAGTACATCACCGGTAGCGATACCAAACACTGGATCCTCTGGAATGCCATGATGCGAGTTCCCGTGGCCGAAGGTGAATTTGTTTGTCCGGTTCCCGGGATGTGTTTCAGCAACCAACTCGCGGAACTTCGGGGCGACACTCTTGCGATCCAGCCGAATTGGGGGGCGGACCCCATCGAACTGCGATCGGCGACGGATGGCAGCCTGCTTGCGTCGACAGTCGGCGGTCGGGCGGCACTCGCGCTGTCGGCCGACGGAAGTTATCTTGCGAGGTTTTCACTCACGAACGTCACGGTGTTTTCGCGATCGGGCGCGATGCGATGGACGCGTCCAGGATCGTACACGTCGGACCGCAGTCGCGTTTTCGCAGCGCCGACTGTACTTCGGGTCAACGACTCGCCATCGACCATCGAGAACCTCGACGCGGCAACCGGTGCGCGGACGACCGCATCCTTCGTCGGGACGTTCGTTGCGTGGACCGGCGACGGTTCACACTTCGTCACGGACAACGGCGCCACCGTGTACGTGTACGCACCCGACGGGACTCGAGAATTGATCCTCCCGATTGCGGCGTCCGCCGTCCTCGGCGGATACGGGAACTATCTTGTTCTCCAAGGCTCGGGGCTCAACGGCATCTACGACATACGGACCGGCGGCGTCGCGCTGCCTCGGGCCGGCCTGGTGTCCGGGTCGATGGTCTTCATAGGGCCCGGAACAGGCACGCCACCGTTCGACTTCGAAGTCGTCCAAATCGGCGCCGGCGGTTTGTCGTCGACGCGCCACACATCCCGCTGGCCGTCCGTCGGGGGGTTCTACGCTGACACGACTGGACGGTGGCTAGTGTGACGTTCGCGAACTGCGATGAATAACGAGAGCTCATGATGCGTCTAACACGTCATGGCTCGTCCCGCTGCTCCGCTCGCCGTCACTCCTTCGCAGTCCAAGGC
>ORMF011104742.1_pt1 | contig 21611 bp, 23 predicted proteins | sample 1779871 | NCBI WGS metagenome assembly ORMF01 (sample SAMEA104232316, study PRJEB22302) | groundwater metagenome | biome: forest; feature: aquifer; material: groundwater | place: USA | collected 2011-08-07 | depth 5.4 m | reverse complement strand
TTATTTTTAATTTTTTTAATGGTGGCAATGTCGCCCGAGACGGCGGCGGCCGATGGCGGCAAAGCAGTCGTCGCAAACGGGAGGAGCGAACACGGGCCTTTGGTTCGCATCGCCAAAGTCGAGGGACGGGGTCTCTTAAACATTGTGGGACTGCCTGCGGAGATCTTTCGGACGGGCGTAGAGGAAGCGCGGCATCATCATTGGCTCTGGCCGTTTACGTATGTCCCGCGGCTTCTTACCTATACGATGATCCGTGTCACCTCAGCTGCTTATGACATCGTTTTCATGCCCTTCGTTGCCCCGTTCACAGATGACCTCTCCCCCCTCACCGAACCGATGGACCTTCCGGAATATCCCTGGCAATCGAGTTGACCATGAAATCCCAGCAAGACCGCGCCCCGCGCGACAACAAGGTCATTAAAGAGTTTAAAAAAAAGGGCCTCATTCTTGTCAATACGGGCGATGGGAAGGGCAAGAGTACCGCCGCTTTCGGAACGGCGCTTCGCGCCATCGGTCGCGGTTATAACGTGGGGATGGTCCAATTCATCAAAGGAAAATGGAAGACGGGGGAGGTCGAGGCCGCAAAGAAATTCGGCGACCAATTTGAAATTTTTACCATCGGTGACGGATTCACTTGGGACACACAAAATTTTGAGCAGGATGTCAAGACGGCCCACCGCGCGTGGGAAAAATGTAGAGAGCTGCTTCAGGATGACCGGCATCAAGTGGTCATCTTCGATGAAATCAATTATGTCATGAAATACAATTTTCTTGATCCGGCGGAAGTCGTCAAAGAGATCCGGAATAAACCCCCGCTCAAACACGTCATCCTGACCGGCGGTGGCGCGCCCCCCGAATTAATTGAAATAGCCGACCTTGTCACCGAAATGAAATGCATTAAACACCCTTATCAACAGGGGATCAAGGCCCAGCCGGGGATTGAATATTAGTCTTCGAGAACCTGATTGAGAAGGCCGGCGTTGTCGGTGATAATGCCGTCCGCACCTTTGACCTGAAGGGACTTCATCTCCACCGCGTCATTTACGGTCCAGAAAAAGACCTTCATCCCTTTCGCATGAATAAAATCAATCCATGGAACCGTATCGAAGCGAAAACCAATCCCGCAGACTGGAATAGAGGCGACTGCCTGCGGATCCCGTGCCGGTTTTTGTTTCTTCGTTCGAAATTCAAAAATCATGCGCAGGATATCGCGTTGCGAGCAAAAACGCCGGCAATCGGGAAATTGTTTTCTCATGACCTCGGAAACGATGGAGTGTTTTGACCCGATGATCGACCGGTCGATAACTCCGCATTTCTTGGCCATTTGCGCGACCGTTCGAGTCAGCTCCGCCGATTTTTCTTTGATCTCGATGGCAAAACCGGTGTCCTTAAAGCTGTTCAGGACTTCTTCCAGTGTTGGGATTTCAAGGCCCTTGCCACGCTCCGGGAATTTTCGGTTCTCATCCGGATCAAAATGATAACCGGCATCGAGTTTCTTCAGTTCTTTCAGCGTTATTTGAGAGACATAGCCATGTCCGTTGGTGGTGCGTTCGAGCCGGGCGTCGTGAAAGATGACGGTGACACCCTCCCGGGTGGTGTGGACGTCAAATTCGATCATGGGAACCCGAAACTTTTGGGTGGCAAGGCGGAAGGAAGGCATCGTGTTTTCAGGCAGAAGGGCGGCGGCTCCGCGATGCCCAATGACGAGCGGTATTTGCTGGGCCATAAATAAAGTATAAACGATGAACCCCTCAATCTCCATTGTGTCTTGTGTCCCGCCTCTTATGTCAGTACAATACGCCCCATGGACGAAGCAAAATTAAAAGCGGATTTGCTGGAGCTCATCAAGACGAAAGCCGTGGTCAAAGGCGAGCGTACGCTGGCATCCGGTAAAAAATCCAACTATTACATTGATGGTAAGCAGGTGACGCTTGATCCCCAGGGCCTTTTTGTAACGGCGAAGCTTATCCTGTCCCTTTTGCAAGGAACACAGGCCGATGCCATTGGCGGACCCACGCTGGGTGCGGACCCCATTGCCGCCGCAGTGGCTCTTCTCAGCTCTCAGACAGGCCGCCCCCTAAAGGCTTTCATTGTCCGAAAAGAAGCCAAAAAACATGGGATGCAGAAGATGATTGAAGGGCCAAAAATCACGGCGGGGGACAAAGTCGTGATCATCGAGGACGTTGTGACCACGGGGGGTTCTGTACTGAAGGCGATTGAAGAAGCTGAAAACTTGAAGGCGCGTGTCATCAAGATTATTTGTCTTGTCGACCGTAACGAGGGGGCCGCTGAAACTCTTGCCCGTTACCAGTATTCCCCTATTTTTACACTCAAAGATCTCGGTCTTTAGACCGCAAGTAGGCACAAAAAAACCGCCGGAAAATTTATCTTCCAGCGGTTTTTTATTTTTTAAGCAGATTATTTCTTTACGTATTCGTAAGGGTCGTGCTTTTTCTCTTCTTGAGCCGGAGCCGCTGCCAGCGGTTGAGCATCTTGGGCGAAAGAAGGAGCGGCTGTTTCCGTTCCCGCAGCGCCGTCTTTCCCCTCTTCAAAATCCAGACAATCCGAATAAGAACGGCTTACCGGAATTCCGTTGAATCCTGGGACCCAGGAGGTGAGGATGTCCAGTGCGCCGGAGGTCACACGAAGCGCCGTGCAACCCAAGCCGCCTCCCAAACCAGTCAGCGTTCCAACGAAAGGAGGTCCTTCTTTTGTCCCGTCAACCGTTTGAACGATAATGTCTACAAAACAGGTGGCGACGTTGACAACCCCACGCCCGAGCATACCGCCAAATTTAGTTCCGTATTTTTCCGATTCTGCCGCCTCCCACACATCGCCTTCGGCGAAAGCACGGGGGCAAAAAAGTATGGCGAGGAGGATCAAGAAGAGCACGCCTTTTTTCATCACTGGCTCCTTTGGTTGGTTAAAGATGTTAAGGGAAAGCACAAAGACGCGACAAGAATAGTACATTTCTCCCTCTGAATCAATCTTTTTTTGATCCACCTCATTTTGGCTAAGCCACAGCAATACAATGACTTAGGACAAAAAAACTGAATATAGTAATAAATAGCAATAGTTGACTTTATATAATTATAGTTGTACTATCCTATCCAGCGTTTAACTCTAACACTCAACAATCCACTAAAAACAAACAAGGATGGGCTATGGAACAGGCAAAAACAGAGCATCCAAAAAGACCGGAAAGAACACAAATCATGACGCCTAAAGAGGCTGCCAAGTATCTTGGTTTTCACTTGGTGACCATTTACCGTCTTCTAAAAAAGCGTGAAATTCCCGCCACAAAAATCGGCGGACAATGGCGCTTTAAAAAAGACATCCTGGACGCCTGGCTTCTTGACCGGATGAACAATTCATAGTCGATTCGAATTCTAAAGCCGCATTCTTTAGATCAGGAGCGATTATGAATACCGTATTTAAAGCCGGAAAAGAAGTAGGTTTTGAAGGTTCCGAGGCGTTCGACTATAAGTGGAAGACGCTTCAATGGTTTGCTCTTTACACGCGAAGCCGTCATGAGAAATTCCTCGACTCGGAACTAAAACAAAAGGGCATCGAAACCTTTCTGCCCCTTCGCAAGATTACCCGTCGTTGGTCCGACCGTTACCAGCAAATCGAAGAGCCGCTTTTCAAAGGGTATCTCTTTGTCCGCATTCCCTTGATGGATCGTTACCAGGTTTTAAACACCAAGGGTGCTGTGTGTCTGGTTGGAAAAGGCGCGGAAGCAGTGGCAGTCCCGGAGCGGGAACTTGATCTTGTGCGTCGTTTCATCGAAGAAGAAATTCCCGTGGACCCGTTTCCTTATTTAAAGGAAGGGGAACGGGTGTATGTGCGGTCCGGGCCGTTTAAGGGCGCGGAAGGTTTTATTCTCCGCAAGGACCGTCATTGCCGCCTCGTCATTTCACTCGACCTCTTGATGCAGTCCATCTCGATTGAAATTGACCAGGCCAACGTAGAACCGATTTAATAACGTCATCCTGAGGCGAAGCCGAAGGATCTAGATTCTTCGCTACGGCTCAGAATGACATCAATGACCCTCGTAGGTTCATCCGCAAGGATGTGACTGAGAGGGCGAAGCTGCACCTTGGCGCCAACCGCGCCAAGGGCTGCTCTGTCTCGCGTCGGTTGGACGCGAGGCGAAGCTGTGAATGGGATCCGGCAGAGATATATGAATAACAAAACACTCAAAACTCAACGTCAGCATTCAGCAGAAGCAAGCGGGGGGATTAGTAATGAGTCGATTTATAAATTATTTGAACGCACTTTAATGGAGTTCGACCTCAAAGGTGATTTGTTGGATTTTGGAGCAGGTACCGGTCATCTTATCCAGAGACTTCAAAAGCTGAAACGATTTCGAATTACAACAACGGATCTCATGGACCGCCCTTCCTGCTTAGATGATTCTATTAAGTGGTTTAGAGCTGACCTTAATGAACCGATTGGCACTGGAGATAATTCTTTCGACGTCATAGTTTCTGCCGAGGTGATTGAGCATTTGGAAAATCCAAGGGCCGTTATCCGAGAGTGGTTTCGCCTTCTGCGTCCGGGAGGTAAACTCATTTTTAGTACACCTAATAACGAGAGTTGGAGATCGATACTGGCACTGCTCTGGCGCGGACATTTCGTGATGTTTGGCGACACATGTTATCCGGCCCACATCACCGCCATTCTAAGAAAAGACATCCAGCGCATCTTGCAAGAAGTTGGTTTTTGTAAGCCCGTCTTCATTTTTTCCAATAGTGGCGGAATCCCTAAGCTTCCCCAAATAACTTGGCAGAGTATTTCATTCGGATTATTTAAAGGGATGCGATTTAGTGACAATTTATTGGTGTTAACTGAAAAACCTTCATGAAAATTCTTCTTTATTCCTGGGCGTTTTGGCCTTCTATTGGTGGAGTAGAAACCATTACGGACACCCTTGCAGAAAACATTGTTCGCTTAGGCCACGAATGTGTGGTGGTTACTGAAACGCCCTCGGACGACGAACGGCCACGAAATTATAAAATTGTTCGACGACCAACCGTAAAGAAAAGATTTGAACTTGCGCGTGAATGTTCATTGGTGCATTCAAATGGAGCAAGCGTTGCAATGTTCCTATTTGCCAAACTCAACCATAAACCATTCGTGTGGACCCATAATGGATATCAAGTTGCCGGATTGTGGTGGACGGATGGAGATATCGTTTTTTCATCTCCTAAATCTACAGGTCATTTATATTTTATGAAGAAAGATTTACTTTCATTTTTAAAAGAGTCGGTCAAATTGGCCGTCCGGCGTTACGTGGGAAACCACGTAGATTTAAATATTGCTGCTACTTCGTGGATAGCCAAACGACAGCCACTAAAAAAACAGGTTGTGGCCTATACTCCGTATCCCCTAGATCTTTTTAAGACAGCGCAAGCTGTTAATTCTCACCCAAAGTATGACTTTATTTACGTTGGAAGATTGGTCAGCGAAAAAGGCGTTTCTGATTTGATCCGCGCCTTTCATCTGCTGGTTTCGAATCCTGTTTTCCAAGACAAAACACTTGCCATTGTGGGCAATGGAAGTTTGCGAAATATTTTAGAACAACTCGTCGCCGATCTAGGTCTTGCCCGTAAGGTTTTTTTCTTAGGGGTTAAATGTGGCGATGAATTGATAAAGATTATAAGTGAAGCCGGCATTGGAGTTGTTCCTTCAGTTTACGAAGAACCGATGGGAGGAATTACATTGGAGTTGTTGGCGGCCGGAAAGAATGTCATCGTTTCCAAAAATGGGGGACATGCCGAGTGTTTAGGGGATGCAGGGCTCACATTTCAAAATGGAGATTATGAATCTCTTCATAAATGTATGGTTGAAATGCTCACCAATCAACATTTGGCTAAACAACAATTGGAAATAGCTAAGAATCGGGTCAACGAGTTTAATGAAAAAAAGCTCACGGAAAAGTATATCGAGATATACAAAATGGTTTCTGATAAACAGGGAAAAAATAATGTCCTACTGGAAAAATAAAAAAGTACTCGTAACGGGCGGAGCCGGATTTGTCGGGTCTTACCTGACGGAACTTTTGGTTGCAGAGGGAGCCCGGGTAACGGTTGCCGATAACCTGAAACGGGGAAGCCGTGAGCGTGTCGCATCTGTTTTAAACAGTATTGATTTAAAAGAAGTGGATCTTTTCGATCTGGAAAATTGCCGGACCCTTTTTAAGGGGCAGGAAAATGTCATGAATCTCGCCGCTAAAGTGACCGGCATTGAGTATAACCGTTTCAATATGGCCGATATGTTCGAATCCAACATAAAACTGCAGATGAATGTGCTGCACGCGGCAAGCGAATCCGGCGTTCATCGTTTCCTGCAAGTGAGCACGGCGTGTATTTATCCCCATGATGCCAAGGTGCCGACACCCGAATCTGAAGGGGAGCGTGGATTTCCTGAGCCGACAAATGAAGGTTATGGTTTTGCCAAGCTTATGGGTGAACGGCTCGCAAAGTATTACACCCGAGAGAAAAAAATCGAAGTCGTGATTGCGCGCCCTTTCAATGCGTACGGCCCGCGCGATCATTTTGACGAAGCAACGTCGCATGCCATCCCGGCAATCATGAAACGCATACTCGATGGCAATAACCCAGTTATCATTTGGGGTTCGGGAAACCAATCCCGTGCTTTTGTGCATGCCAGAGATTTCGCAAGGGGGTTGATGCTGGTAACAGAGAAAGCGCCTGCCGCAACTCCCATTAATATTGGTCACGATAAAGAAGTAACCATTAAGGAACTCTTTCAGATTATTTGTAAGGTTCTTGGGAAATCTCCCAAAGTCAAATTCGACACTTCCAAGCCGGACGGTTATCTTCGCCGCGCCGCCGATACGACGCTTTTGAAAAAATACACCGGTTTTGTGCCGTCCATTTCCCTCGAGGAAGGCATCCGCGAAATGTATGAATACTTTTTGGTAAAAAAGACCAAAAAAATAAAAACGGAGAAAAACATTTGAAAGCTTTTGTAACAGGCGCGGCAGGTTTTATCGGTTCTCATATTTCGCGGTGGCTCATAAAGGATGGGTTTGAAGTTGTCGGACTTGACGATCTTAGTGGAGGGAACGCCAAAAATCTTCCTGCCGGTATAAAATTTATCCAAGGCTCGATTACGGACTACCAGCTGCTTTGTAATATTTTCGACCGTGAAAAATTCGATTATGTTTATCATATTGGCGCATACGCAGCAGAAGGTCTCAGCCATTTCATCCGTCGTTATAATTACGAAAACAACCTGTTGGGTTCGATCAATCTCATTAATCTCAGCATTAAGCATAAAATCAAATGTTTTGTCTTCACTTCATCCATAGCTGTTTATGGAAGCAATCAAGTCCCCATGAATGAAGAGATGGTTCCTCAACCAGAAGATCCCTATGGGATTTCAAAGTATGCCGTTGAACTGGATCTCCGCGCCGCGAATAAACAATTCGGCCTAAACTATATTATTTTTCGTCCCCATAACGTTTATGGAGAACATCAAAATATGGCAGACAAATACCGGAACGCCATCGGGATCTTTATGAATCAAATTCTTTCCGGAAAACCCATGACCATTTTTGGCGACGGGACCCAGACGCGCGCTTTTTCTTACATTGATGATGTAGCGCCTGTCATCGCCCGCTCCGTTTTAAATCCTCGTGCTTATGGAGAGGTCTTTAACGTGGGAGGGGATGTTGTTTTCTCGGTCAAAGAGCTGGCTGAAATTGTGGCAGAAGAGATGGGGATGACGCCTTGCGTCAAATCTCTCCGAAAGAGGAATGAGGTGTTGCATGCTTTTGCTTCCCACGAAAAGGCAAAGCGCTTTTTTGACATACCGCCACCCGTTTCATTAAAAGAAGGGATCCGTAAAATGGCAGTATGGGCAAAATCAGTTGGGATTCAAAAGCCCAAAAATTTTACCGCCATTGAGATTTCTGAAAACCTTCCGGAGGGATGGTAATTGGAGCACTTATTTTTTTGGCGATATCGTTATCTTCTTCTTACTTTTTCAATTTTCTTATACACCGCCCAAGCCCTGCCTCTTCTTGATGCCCCGTTGCGCGGTGATGAGGTTGCTTTTGCTCGGCATGCCTCAGCCATTCTTGAAAGGGGAATCCCTAAAGTTTTTCTGGAAGAAACACACTTCTTTTCTCCTTGGACGGAATTGATGATGCGATATGGGGCTGAGTATGGTTTGTGGCATCCCCCATTGTATTTATATGGATTAAGCACTTCCATGTTAGCGTTTGGAAAGACAACTACTGCCGCCCGAATCTTCGGTTTGATCATGGGGTTTATATCCATATTTTTAATTTATCGAATTACGCTATTCGTAGCTTTAAAAAATGCATTTAATAAAAATGCCGCCGCTTTGGCCGTTTTTATCAGTTGCTTTTTCGTTGCGATAAATCCTCTTTGGATTCACGGCACGCTGCGTGTTGATATCGATAATACCCTTCTTCTTTGTCTGACCTTGTATTTGCTTTACGTTTTTCTTCTTTATGAGAATCAACCAACTCGTTTTCGTCTTTTTCAATTTGCAGTTATTTACTGGCTCTTGCTGTGGACTAAATTGACAAATCCACCTATGTTGCTTCTTGGGATGATGGTCTACTGTGGTCTGAGAAATCGATTTATTTTAGGCTTGAAGATCCTGTTGGCGGCTTTGATAAGTGTTGCCGTTTTTATTTTAAGTTGGCTCCTTTATGCCAATCTTTTTGACATTCCATGGCAGTTTTTCATTGCCGTACTTTACAGGAGAAGTGTCGAGTCCTCCTGGTTTTCGCTTTACGATATGATGAATGCGTTACGATACAGCATCATTTGGATGTCACTGCCTTTTTCCGCTCTCTCTATTTTAGTGGTCTTTATGCGTTTGATCGATGGGATCAAAAAGAAATTGTTTATGCCTTGCGATCTATTTCTTATTCTAGCAGTGATATTATTAATTTTTTATACGGTAATTTGGTGCTATTTTAACAAATACACCGTTGTCTTGGTTCCTCTACTTTCGATTCCAATAAGTATCCTGATGGTAAAGCAAATCGGTACTTATGCTTTCACGCGCCGGGATGCTTACATTTGTGTTCTGATGCTGGCAGTTTTACTCGCCTATTATATTTGGGTCATACCTGACATTTTAGTATCGCCTCTTTCACAGGGACGTGAGCGTACCTTTCGTGGCATCCTTCGCGACCCTCGGATTTTAAAATATATTCTTGCAACGGTGCCTTTGTTAATGCCTTTTTTCTTTTGGTTTTTTAAACGTCAAGTTATAAAGGCACTTTTTTTAGGTTTCACAATCATCTTGATTCCTGCCAATCTTGTGCAGAGTGTTTCCATTCAACAAGTTTCCAGAAACACAGACCTTCTTTGGCCTTCCTCCGAAAAGGGGTTTATCCAAATCATTGAGCACCTTAATCAAATACTTACGTCCGAGGATACCGTTATTCTAAATGTAGAGTTTGAATACTATCTCTCGCGAGGAAAAGTGATACCAACGAATTTGGCAGAGCATGCTAAAGGTTATTTAAAAGAAGCCGTTCGCCAAGCTGGCGGTGAACCAACTTATATTGTCTTACAGAGAGACACCGCTGGTCTTCCGGACGAACTTAAGGCTTATTTGTCGGAACATCTTGCTGGCCAGTTTGATTTAATCAAAGAAATTGGCAGTTTCGCTATTTGGCGGAATCGGAACTATAAAAATGTTTAAGCACTTGGTCTATTCAAATAACGATGTACTTACCTTCGATGGGTGCGCACTTGACGAAATATGCCAAAAGTACGGAACGCCGCTTTTTATTGCAAGCGCCCGAAAAATCGAATCAAACGTAAAACGATTCTTTAACACGTTTTCGCATTACGAAAACCAGGTACTTTTGAGTTATTCGACGAAGACCAATAGCAACATAGGAATTCTCGAAATTTTACGAAAGGCAGGAACGCATGCAGGGGTATGTTCGATATTGGATTATACCGCTGCACGGAGAGCGGGGTTTCCTCCGGAAAAAATTATCTATGATGGACTCGTGAAAAAACGGGAAGATTTAACCCGGGCCATTCGTGATGGAGTGGGTCTGATCAATGTCGAATCGTGGGAAGAACTCGTCATGATTAACGAAATTTCTCGCCAACTCAATCGGGTCACACCCGTAGGGCTGAGGATCCGTATCGGGTCATCGCCATTTCATTCTTTATCGGTTAAAAGTTTACTCGGCATCGGTTACGATCGTTTCGGTTTTGATCTGCGGAGCGGTTTGGCGGAACGGGTGATTGACAAGGCCGATGGACTGACAAATATCCGCATAGAAGGATTACTTGTCCACGAAGGCTCTCATTTTCATACCGCGGGTCCTTACATCAACAATTTTAGGGAATTGACGCCCCTCATTAGAAAACTTTCCCATAAAACGCCGGGTCGTTTTAAATATCTCAATCTTGGTGGCGGTTTCGGGGTTGCCACCGTTAAACCTTATAATCTCGGTGATTTGATTCGTAATACCTTTCTGCGCTTGGCCAATCAGCCGGTTCACTATGATCTACAATCGAAAACCACCGATCTTGAGAAAATGGCGAAGGATATTGTTTCTGAAGTTACGACCTTTTTTTCGAAGGAAAAATTAACATTGCCTATTTTGGTTTTCGAACCGGGGCGCTATGTTGTCGGCGATGCTTTCGTTTTGGCAAGCAAGATTTTGCTAAGAAAAAAAGTGCCCGGTTCAGGAATTTGGCTCATTTTGGATGCCGGTACCAACCTGTTTCCCTACCTGCTTTCCTTTAATGAATATCATCAGATTATGCCCGTTCTCAAAGACCAAGGTAAGCGTGAAGTTGTTCATTTGGCAGGCCCTCTTCTCTACAGTTCAGATATCGTCATGAAAAATTGTTCCCTCCCGCATCTTGAAGAAGGGTCACTTCTTGCTATTCATGATGCGGGTGCTTACACGCTCGCCTACAGCAATCAGTTTCTTTATCCGCGACCCGCCGTTGTCTTGATAGATCACGACCGGAACCTTAAAGTCATACGCGAGGCTGAGAGTATTGAAACTGTCCTTAAGCAAGATAGGTCCTTTTTACAAACAGAATAATGGCCTATACAAAAAAAGAATTTAACGGTCCCAGTTTCAGCTCAAAAGAGTTAAGTGAGCGATGGGACAGAGCCGTCTCTCACTCGGAACATTTCAAGCAAACGGAACCAACCATTACGGATATCCATTACAAGAAAGTGGTATGGAATCTGCTTAAGCGCCTGGTTCCCAAACCCGCCGGCAAGAAAATTCTGAAGCTGGATCTCTACAACGAAGCAACCGGAACGACTCATGCTGGTTATTTTGTCCAAAACAGCGCTAAAATTTACGGCATTGATATTTCCTTTAAAATTAATCACCAGGCCAAGCTCAAATGCGGTCATCAAATTCTCGGAAGTCAGGGTGATGTTAGAAATCTCCCATTTAAAAGCGAAAGCTTTGACGTGATCTTTAGTTTGGGAACGCTCGAGCATGTTCAAGATGCCGATCAGCCAATTACCATAAAAGAGCTTTTTCGTGTCTTGAAGCCGGGGGGTATTTGCATCCTTGGCGTGAATAACCGTTATAGCCTCTGGCTGACGCCTCTTCTCTTTGAATTCTTGGAATGGACCGGTTTAATTCGAGAGCAGTGGAGCTACGAACCAACTTATCCGCCCAGCCATTTAAAGTGGCTTTATCGGCAACAGGGCTTTGAAAAAATACGCAATGACGGAACGTTGCTATTTCCAAAATGGTTTCGCGTCTACGACATGTGGTCGGCAAGCCGGAGAGGCCCAATTTTTAACTTGATGAATCGTATCAAGAACCTTCTTTATCAACCGCTGGTATGGGGTATAGAAAAACTCGAGAATTTTAGAATTCTTAATTATTTTGCTGACCAAACTCTCACGATAGGAATAAAACCGGCGAAGGTGAACCATGCGGTCAAATAAATCCATATCGGTGGTTTTTCCTGCTTACAACGAGGTGCAGAATATTCAAAAAGCCGTAAAAGAATTCCTTGTTATTTCCATTGTCGATGAAGTCGTCGTTGTCGACAACAACTCCAAAGATGGCACTTATGAGGCCGCGGAACGGGCTGGGGCAAGGGTCATAAGGGAAAGCAAACAGGGTTACGGCCATGCCCTGCAAAGAGGAATGGCCGCGGCAAAGGGTGATTTAATTATCTTGTGCGAACCTGATGGCACTTTTGAGGCGAAAGATATTCACAAGCTTTTATCCTACGCGGAAGACTTTGACATGGTCCTCGGGACAAGGACCACACAGGAGTTGATCTGGAGTAATGCCAACATGAAATATATTCTCAGACTGGGAAATTTGGTCGTGGCGAAACTGTTGGAGTTTCTCTTTGGCGGTCCTTCTTTATCCGATTGCGGTTGCACGTTCCGTCTTATCTCGCGTTCTGCGTATCAAAAAATCCACACGTATTTAACGGTAGGGGGGTCTCACTTTTTACCGGAGATGGTCCTGTGGGGATTAGTACGCCATCAACGCATCATTGAAATTCCGGTCAATTACCGCGGGCGTGTCGGAACTTCCAAGATCACAGGTCATTGGAAAGGAGTTGTCAAGACGGGATGGAACATGTTTTGTCTCATACTTTATACTCGTTATCGGGTGACTTTTTCCCCTCATTACTTCAAAAGGCGACTTCGCCAAGGCAGGACGCCAAATGAGCAGGCGGTACAAAAATGATCACTGAAGGAAACACGATGAAGAAGGCAAGATGTTTATAAGGCTATGAAGGACGAAATTCAGCCAGAATCAGCAAGCATACGAGAACTCATTCGAAGTCTAGCGCCCGAAATAAAACATTGGCGAAAGATACCTAATCTCCGTTCTCTCATCACAGTTTTGCTAACCGTTTTTTATATTTGTATTACAATTTTTCTGATCCGAAAGATGGATCATTGGTTTGTTTCATTTTTCGGGTTTGTTTCAATTGCAATTCTTCAGCATCGGATCAATATCATCCAGCATGAGGCAATCCACGGGCTTTTATTTACAAATCATCATTTTAACGATTGGATTGGCCACCATTTGTTTGGTGCCTCCATTCTGACGCCTTCCACCTACCGTCTTTATCATTTTAAGCATCACCGTGAACTTGGCCGTCCAAGTGATCCCGACCATCCCGGCTACACTCGGTTTCCCACGACGCCCCAAGGTGTTGTCATTTTTATTTTAGCAAACCTTATTGGTCTTGGTGTCATCAGTCGTTTTTGGCCGAGTCACGAAGCGCTGTAGCGAAGCAAGACAACATTCATGCCTATCACGAAGAGAAAGGATGGAGAGCCGCTTTCAAAATCTGGTCGCTCGTTGGTTTAGTTCAACTCTTTATTCTTAGTTTTTTCGTTTTTACCGGAGGGAGTATTCAGGAATTTTTGCTTTTTTGGTTGCTTCCTGCGGTTACTTTGACTCGAACGCTAATGGCGGTAAGACTTATGGGGGAACACACTAGTCGGGGGAAGGATTACGCTGACGACGTAAGGTATCTTGTTACATTGCCTTGTAGTCGTCTTGAACGTCTATTATTCGCGCCACTAGGATTCAATTATCATGCCGAGCATCACCTCTTTCCCTATATTCCTTGGTATCATTTGCAAAAACTTCACAAGACACTCATGAAACTTGCCGAATATCGGCGCCTTGCGGATGTACGAAAAGGCTATATTCATGCCATTTTTCATAATTGTGTAATAGGAAAAAAATAGAATGAAAATCCTCGTTACGGGCGCCACCGGATTTATTGGGTATCACCTTGTAAAAGAGTTGACAGCTCGTTTGAACGCCAAAAATATTGTCTGTCTCGTTCGTTCCGTTACAAAAGCTAAGAATCTTGAGGCGCTTGGAGTCTCTGTTTTAGAAGGCGATTTGATGGAAGAAAATTCACTCCACGATATCTGCCGCGATATGGAAATCGTATTTCACTTAGCTGCCTGCGTACGGTTTGGTGTCCGTGACAAGTCGCGCGTCGATTTTGATTCACCGAACGTCAAGGGAACAAAAAATTTGCTGGAAGCCTGCCCAAAATCAGTTCGACGCTTTATATACATGAGCAGCGTAAATGCCGTCGAAAGGCCCTTTGGTGATCCATGCATCAGTCCACTTACAGAAGAAAGCCCTTGTCATCCTCACACCCTGTATGGTCGAAGCAAGTTGAAGGCCGAAAAGATTGTTCGCAAAGTTGCCGGCAGCAAGAAAATTTCTTTTTTGATTTTAAGACCCCCATCACTCGTCTATGGGAATGGTTGCAATCCGGAATCCGGCATGGCCAAGTTGATTCTTGGTGTTGCACGCCATTCATTTTTCACGTCTATTCGTTTCCCGGGACGGTTTAGCCTTATTCATGTCAAAGATCTTGCCTCCGCAACTGCCGATATGGGTTTAAGCGATCAATGTCCAAACCAAACTTTTTTTCTAGCCGACGAGCCTCCCGTGACGCTCGGTGAAATTACAAAAGAGATCGCGTTTAATCTCGGTATTCGTTGCCGGCAAATAAGATTGCCAAGATCTGTTTTCCACATTGCGGATTTATTTACGCGTTTATTGCTGCAGCTACCCCTGATCGGAAGCAAAATTCCCTTCCAACTATTAATGTTGTTACACGATGAAGCGGCAGTGAGTTCGACAAAAATCCGTCTCAAAGCGAGATTTCAGACACACGTTCCGCTCAAGGAGGGGTTGAAAGACACCATCCCCTGGGTGCTTAACTCGAAGACAAGTTCGCAATGACAGAATTCGATCCAATGGTCAGCGTGATTATCCCTACCTATAATTATGCCCATTGGATCGGGGAAGCCATTGACAGTGTATTAAACTCGAATTTCTCAGAAGGAAAAATTGAGATCATTGTGGTCGACAATGGCTCCACAGACGACACTTCAGCAAGAATCGAAACCTACAAAGATCGAATCAAGTATATTGCTCAAGAAAATTGCGGCAAGGCGTGGGCAACAAAAATAGGAATTGATAACGCCAAAGGTAAGTACTTGTTTAATCTTGATGCCGATGATCTTTTTTTACCTAATAAAATTAAAGAAGTAATCAGTGTCTTTGAGAAAGACAAAAGCATCGTTCACGTAGCACACCCGGCAATCTGCTGGAATGTCAGCAATAATACGAAGACCATCGAATCTATACCTAAAATTGTAAAAGGGCGAAAAATATTTGGCAAAGATTTGTTGTCCTACTTTTACAGGAGAAATATGCTTTTTGGCGGAGGGTCTACCTTTGCCGTGCGTTCAGAGATTCCGAAGCGAATCTTCATTCCCAAAGAAGCGGATATGTTGATTGATGAATATTTGCTTCTGCTCACTCTCGGTCATGGACACACCTTCTTTATAGATCAACCATTATCTATTTGGAGAATTCACGGCAAAAATTTTTCTAATATGATTTCTAAAGCGAATATTGATAAAAATAAAATGCAGAGAAATGTAAGTGGGATGAAAGCGGTTTTCTCTGCTTTATTGGAGGGCGATTTTGAGGAAGATATCAAAAAATTGTACCTATTGAAAATAAAAGTGTTGGAAACTGCAATGAAAGAGTATGAAGGTCAAAAGTCTTTTTGGGACATCATGGATTTATGGAAGTACCTCCTCGCCAATTTAAGAATTTTTGGTTTAGATATTTTTAGAATCATAAAAAATTATACAATTTTAAATAGAACCCTCCCAACCAGTCTCCTAAAGATGCTAAAACAAACTAAACAGCCCAAGAACTGATTCTTCGGAGCACCTAATAAAAATGTGCGGGTTAGTAACAATTTATTCTTATCGGTACAACATGCCAGTCGTTGATCGAACGGAACTTCGTTCTATATGTAATGCTATGCAAAGTCGCGGGCCCGATGGTTCGGGAGAATGGTTTTCAAGCGACGGCAGAGTTGCAATGGGGCACAGACGTTTGGCGATTATTGATCCCTCCCCGGCAGGTGCTCAGCCAATGGCGAGCGCCGATCATCGGTTTGTTGTTACTTTCAACGGAGAAATCTACAACTATCGCGAAATTCGCGAAAGACTTGAGAAACAAGGAAAAGTTTTTCGCTCGCATTCCGACACCGAAGTCCTGCTTCACCTCTATGAAGAAAAAGGGGAAGAAATGGTGAGCGAGCTGCGAGGAATGTTTGCCTTTGCCCTTTGGGATGCTGAAAAAAAATCTCTTCTTCTTGCCCGAGACCCTTACGGGATCAAACCTCTCTATTATGCCGACGATGGCAAAACAGTTCGTGCTGCCTCGCAAGTAAAAGCACTTTTGGCGGGCGGGAAAATTTCAAAGGCTGCCGACCCTGCAGGAGTTGCGGGATTCTTTCTATTTGGCAGTGTTCCGGAGCCATTTACCTTCCACCGGGATATCCGGGCTGTTCCAGCCGGCAGTCTTCTGCGTTTTGATAGACATGGTCCTTCCGGCCCGAAGCGCTATTTTTCAATCCCTGAGATTTTTCGTGAAGCACAAGCAGTGGGTTGTGGAATAACGATGTCTGAATGCCAAACGGTCATACGCAAAGCCTTGCTCGATTCTGTCCGTCATCATTTTGTCTCGGATGTCCCCGTGGGAATTTTCCTTTCTGCCGGGGTTGATTCGAGCGCGCTTGTTGGGCTTGCCCGTGATGCCGGCATCAAGGACATTAGGACATTAACTTTGGGATTTGAGGAGTATCGTGGGACTTCGGGCGACGAAGTTCCGATCGCTGAGGAAACAGCCAAACTTTTTAAGACAGAGCATTTTACCCGCTGGTTACACAAGAACGAATTTAAGGCAGAACTCCCGAAAATTTTAGACGCAATGGACCAGCCGACAATCGATGGCGTGAACACTTACTTTATCAGCAAAGCGGCTCATGAAGCGGGGCTTAAAGTTGCGCTATCCGGTCTGGGGGGAGATGAGATATTTGGCGGGTATTCGTCCTTCCGTGAAATCCCGGCATGGGTACAAGCACTTTCCCTTCCCTCAAGAATTCCTTTTTTACCCCGTCTCTTTCGAAACCTTTCCCCTTTGTTTGTCTATTCAGCCGGATTAAGCCCAAAAGCCACAGGCCTGCTTGAATTCGGAGGTAATTATCCGGGAGCGTATTTTCTACGCCGCGGGCTTTTTATGCCGTGGGAGTTAAAAGAGATTATGGATAAAGACATGGCCGCCGAAGGTCTGCGTCAACTTTCGCCCATTCCTTACTTAGAGAGTATTTTAGGTTCCAATTCTCTCGGTGCTCGAGCAAAAATCACCACTTTGGAATCTTCAGTCTATATGCGTCATCAATTGCTTCGCGATGCCGATTGGGCGGGCATGGTGCATTCTTTGGAAATTCGTACACCCTATGTCGATGGAGAGCTCTTTAAAACTTTAGCCCCTTTGATTGCAAGCTCCCGGCGTTTCGGGAAAAAGGAACTGGCTTCGGCTCCTTCATCTGCTCTTCCCGAACGGATCCAGAAAAGATCTAAGACCGGGTTTGTTGTTCCCATCAGCAACTGGCTCGAAAAAGGATCCGGTCTGGATGAGTGGCGCAAAGTTCCAGTTCTCGCGAAGCCATCCACACATTGGTCTCGCCGCTGGGCTTATATGGTCGTTGAGGCGCAAAAACAATCTGCTTAAACGAGGAGAAAAAGCGCGTGCCGTTTTTAAAAAATAAAATAAAAAAAATTAAATCTCCAGTCCAGTTGCCAGAGGATCAAAGAATCGCAGACGAATGGCAAATCCTGAATAGGGCATGGTGGGAAAGCAACCCCATGCGGTATGATTGGAAAGAAAAATTGAAAAACGCCGCCGGAACAACTGCCTATTTCGACGAAATTGACCATCGATTTTTAGAATCCGTGAAGCACTATATGCCTTGGCGGGAAAAACCCTTTGATCATCTGATTGATTTTTCAGAATTAAAAAACAAAAAAGTCCTTGAGATTGGGGTGGGACATGGATATCACGCAGAACTACTGGCATCTTCATCAAATGCTTATGTGGGAATCGACTTAACGAAAACAGCAACAACAATGACGCAACGCCGGCTTGCCTTGAAAAAAATCTCCGGAGAAGTAATTCAGATGGATGCTGAAAAAATGGGTTTTGAAGACCATTCGTTCGATCTCATCTGGAGCTGGGGTGTTATTCATCATTCATCGAATCCCTTGAAAATTTTACAGCAAATGCACCGAGTTTTGAAACCTCAAGGCACGGCGACCATTATGATTTACCACCGCACTTTTTGGAGTTACCAAATCGCCGGTTTGATCTACGGTATTCGTTCCGGGCTGTTTTTCAAGGGGGGCAGTTTGAACGAAGCAGTTCAGGCTTCAACAGATGGTGCGATTGCGCGTTACTACCAGACCAGGGAGTGGAAAAAGCTTTGCTCGGGTCTTTTTTTTGTTACCCACTCTGAAGTAAGAGGTCTTAAGTCAACCGTCATCCCGCTTCCTTTTAGCAGGCTAAAAAAAATATTGGAAAAGAATATTCCTGACGCCGTTACCCGTTTTCTTACAAATACCTTGGGGTTGGGCTCATTTCTGATTTTGCAGATGAAACGGTGCGATTAGCATTTTCAATACCCTTATGACTCCCCAGTCTGCCAAAAAGTCTATTCTTAATGTATTAGGAAAAATTTTAGGGAAAAGAATTTTGATCATTGGCGATTTGATGCTTGACGAATATGTTTTCGGGGATACAAACCGCATTTCTCCCGAAGCTCCCGTTGTCGTTGTAGAGGTTCAAAAAAAAATACAAAAGGCAGGCGGTGCAGCGAATGTTGCTATGAATGTTGCGAGCTTGGGAGGGGTGGCTTTGTTGGGAGGTATCGTGGGGAGGGATCGACAGGCCTCTCAGTTGCGACGAGAATTAACCAAGCAAGACATTGATATTCGGGGTGTATTAACGGATAGAAGCAGACCCACAACGACCAAAACGCGAATTCTTTCAAGAAATCAGAATCTTGTACGTGTTGATTCTGAAATAAGAAAGCCCATAAATTCGGAACTCGAAAAGAAAATTTTAATTTGGATGAAAAAAAATATAAACAAAGCCGACGGTTGTATTATTACTGATTATAACAAGGGGGTTGTGACTCGGCGTGTTGCTTCGACCCTTATTGATTTGGCGCGGCGTGCTCATAAACCGGTTGTGGTAGATCCTAAGGGAACTGATTACAGTAAATATGTAGGGGCCACTGTCGTGACGCCGAATCTCCATGAAGCGCAATCATTGACCAGCCAGTCTGTGAATCATCAATCCGATCTAGTTAAAATAGGCAAGAAATTATCCCGACTTCTTAAAGGAAGTTCTCTTTTAATCACACAAGGTGAAAACGGCATGACTTTATTTGAGCCTCAAACCCAGCCTTACCACATCACCGCCGCCAAAAGGAGTATTTTTGATGTTACGGGAGCGGGTGACACAGTTGTCAGCACCTTGGCTTTATTCTTAGCTGGTGGTGCAAAGCTAAATCAGGCAGCTTATTGCTCCAACAAAGCGGCGGGTATTGTCGTGAGTAAAATCGGAACTGATACTGTCTCATATGACGAGTTACGATGTGAAATCAATTTATGAATAGGCCCATTCTCATTTTTAGAACAGGCCAGCTTGGTGATGCGCTTGTCAGCTTGCCGGCAATACAGGAGATCAGACGCCTTCATTTGAACCAATCATTGGTTTTGCTAACAGAGAAGCACGAGACGAATAGTTGTGTATCTACTTGGGATGTTTTGAAATGTACGGGATGGTTTGAAGACGTCATCTTTTATACGTTTACCAAATCAATATTTCGTCGTTTTTTTACCTTGCTACAGTTGGTCTTTCGAATACGTTTACTGCGTCCCGAAAAACTTTATTATCTTTCACAGCCCTTACGTTCACAAACCCAAACATGGCGTGATCAGTTCCTTTTTAGAGTCGCTTTAGGAATAAGAGAATGTTATGGTTTGACAAAAATCGGATATCCCCCCAAGAAAGATGGTGTCCTGCCGCATTCAATCCCCGAATGGCAAAGACTATTGAATATCGTAAAATTAGATAATGGAAGCCTAATAACAAAAACAGATACCGCAGCTAAATTTGTCAACTTAGAAGTAGCGCCGGATGATAAACGACAAGCCGAAAAAATTTTATCTCGATACGGGATCTTGATCTCAAGCATCACGATTGCTTTAGGAGTTGGGTCAAAGATGCAAGCCAAACGTTGGCCTGTTGAACGATACGCCGAATTAGTACGCCGGCTGTTGAAGAAATACCCTAGTATAAATTTTATCATTTTAGGCGCAAAGGAAGACTATGATATATCAGAAAAAATTGCGCAAGCTCATAAGGGGCGTGTATTTAATTTAGCAGGAGCTACATCCATTATGGAATCAGCCGCAGTGCTTAAGAGATGCCTGTGTTACGTAGGGAATGATACCGGCACGATGCATCTTGCCGCCGCAGTCAATACACTATGCGTGGCGATTTTTTCGGCGCGGGATTACCCGGGCCGATGGGAACCTTTTGGAGACAAAAACATTATTTTTAGAACCGAAATTGATTGTGCCGGATGCTTTTTGCAAGAATGCATTGAGCGTAAGCAAGAATGCATAACAAAAATTAATGTCGACAACGTGTATCAAGCAGTCTGCAGAGTTGTCGAAAATACGAAAAATATCAATATTCTTAATGTGGGCGGGGCAGCATGATACAGATTCTTCAAGATTGGAATGAAGTGGGAAATGCCGTGATGGCGCTGGACAGGCGTCATTTGCCTCTTCATTTTACTACGCAAAAAAATTGGGACCATTATTTGATCTCCCAATGGCTTGAAAAAAAACCGAAAGATATCAACATCATCGATTTAGGGTGTGGCGAAGGGGATACACTCAGACTTTTAGCGGCGCTTGGTTTTTCGAATGTTTACGGTATGGATTTATCAATTCCAATCAAACTTCGACTGAAACAGTTAATCTCCTTATTTCGAAAGAGAACTTTCCGTCTTCCATTTCACCTGCGCAAAGGAAGTATTGTTCACACACCTTTTTCCAATGAGTTTTTTGACCTAGCCATTTCTGTTTCCGTTATCGAACACGACGTCTCATTAAACAGTCTGTTTTCTGAAGTTTTCAGAATGATCAAACCCGGGGGACAGTTTTTTATTACAACCGATTATTGGGAAAAGGAAATGGATACATCAACCGTAAGAGTATATCGAGCCCCCTGGCGGATTTTTTCTCGGGAAAAAATAGTGCAACTTATTCAAACGGCAAAAGACAACGGTTTCGGACTTTCCTCGAACGATAAAATTCCTTTGTGCGGCCAAAAAACGGTTCGTTGGCAAAATAGGGAATATACGTTCATCGCATTCTTATTTACCAAAATAAGGCACCAACCCCCATTATGATTTCTGTCGACAACGTATCCAAGACTTTCGATTATAGTGTTCCGAAAACATCATTCGTTGCGCTTATCTTTCCCAAAATGGAAAAATTGACCGCGGTGGATCGTGTGAGCCTAAAGGTGCAAACAGGTGAAATTTACGGGTTACTTGGGCCCAACGGCGCGGGGAAGACGACATTGATCAAAATGATATGCGGTCTTCTGAAACCGACCTCCGGGAAAATTTCTATCGGTG
>ORMF010695865.1_pt1 | contig 21613 bp, 22 predicted proteins | sample 1779871 | NCBI WGS metagenome assembly ORMF01 (sample SAMEA104232316, study PRJEB22302) | groundwater metagenome | biome: forest; feature: aquifer; material: groundwater | place: USA | collected 2011-08-07 | depth 5.4 m | reverse complement strand
GCAGGAAGGGCGCGGAGGCGGGGCGCGTCTACAAGGCCCGCGACATCAGGAAGGCGGTCGCCGCCGCCGACTTCGTCGCGCTGACGGTGCCGCTGACGGATGCGACACGCGGCCTCATCGGCGCGGCCGAGCTCGCGGCCATGAGACCCTCGGCCTGGCTCATCAACATCGCGCGTGGGCCCATCGTCGACGAAGCGGCGCTCCTCGATGCCCTCCGGGCCCATCGGCTGGGCGGAGCGGTGCTCGACGTCTTCGACGAGGAGCCGCTGCCGCAGGGGCATCCGCTGTGGGAGCTCGGCAACGTAGTGATCACGCCGCACATCTCAGGGCCGAGCACCCCGGGCGAGGTCGCCCCCATCTTCAACGACAACCTCCGCCGCTACCTGGCCGGCCGGGCACTCCGCTACGGGGTCAACCGACCACGCGGCTACTAGGGGCGCATCCGCACGGGGCTACTTCTTGGGGCTGATCCCGACGCGGATGACCTCGCCCCGCTTGGCAAGGCGCGCGAGGGGCAACGTCACCTCGAGGAAGAGCTTGAGCACGCCGTAGACCGGGCGCCACTCGGTAAGACCGGCGAGGGTGGGCCAGCCGCGGTCGCGGAGCCAGAAGCCGAGGCTCCAGAGGTAGTACCGAGGCTTGGCGCCGTGCCAGCACCACGCCACGCGGCCGCCGGCCTGCTCGACCGCGCGATCGAGCGTCTCGGGTGAGAAATGGGAGAGGTGGCGCGGTAGCTCGAGCCCCGACCATGCCTTGCCGAACAGCCGTGCCCCCAGCCCGCCGGCATTCGGCACCTCGATGATCAAGAGCCCGCCGTGCGCCAGCCAGGCGAGCGCGCGGCGGATCATGGCAACGGGATCAGGCACGTGCTCGAGGACGTGAAAGGCCGTCACCACGTCGAAGCGGCCCGGCGCGAAGGGCGCGGTCAGCGCGTCGCCCACGTGGATCTCGTCGCTGAAGCGCTTCGCCTTGGCCGCCGCGGCCTCGTCAACCTCGATGCCCGCCACCTTCCAGCCGAGCGCGTGCGCGACACCGAGCGCGCCGCCCGACCCGCAGCCGACGTCGAGGTAGCGCCCCTGCCCCGTCCACGGCGGGCAGTCCCAGCGGATCTTCCGCGCGAGGCGCCGGGCGCGGAGTCGCGTCAGCAGTCCAGCGGAAGCGTCGCGGAGCTGCGCATAGCCGAGCGCGCTTGCCAACGCCCAGCGCGCCGCCTTGACGCGGCCGGGCGAGCCGGTGAAGGGAATCCGGGGCGACGGCTCTTGGTGCCGCGGGTAGTGATCGGGGTAGCAGTCGGCAAGATGGGCGTCGGCGACGCGCGGCTTCTGGTAGAGGAAGCCGCAGCGCCGGCAGCGCGCGACGGTGTAGATCCCGGGAACGGCGAACGCGCGGTCGGCGGTGGTCCAGAGCGGATCCGCGGCGGCCTCACCGCAGAGGAAGCACGGGGCGTCGACGGTCGTGAGTCCCGGGCGAATCCCGGCTACTTCTTGGAGATCAGCCAATGCCCCACGGCCACGTGCGGCAGGCCGGAGCGTTCGAAGGTGTCCACCGCGTCGGCGGCGCTGCACACCACCGGCTCGCCGTGGAGGTTGAACGATGTGTTCAGCACGGCGCCCACGCCCGTGCGGCGCTCGAACCCGCTGATCACCGCGTGGTACTCGGGGTTCCACGACCGCTCGAGGATCTGGGGCCGCGCCGTGGCGTCCTGAGGATGGATCGCGGCCACGAGCGCCTCTCGGGCCTCGGCGCGCGTCGGCATGGCCAGCATCATGTAGGGTGAGGCGTGCTGCTTTGGATTGAAGAGGTAGTCGGGCGCGCGCTCCGCGAGAATGGTCGGCGCGAAAGGCATCCAGAAGTCGCGGTTCTTGATCATCCGGTTGATGAGCGGCACCACCCGGCGGTCGGACGGATTGGCGAGGATCGAGCGGTTGCCGAGGGCCCGCGCGCCGAACTCCATGCGTCCGGCGCAGCGCGCCACCACGCCGTCCGACACCAGCAGGTCGGCAATCTTCTCCTCGATCCGGTCGTGGAAGGCGACCTTGTACCGCCCCTCGATGTCGCGCTCGCGGATCACCGCTAGGGCGTCCTCGTCCGTCACGCTGTTGCCGAGGTACGCGGGGCCGAAGGGCTGCACACATCCAGCCACACCGCGCCGGGCGCACTCCTCGAGGTACCCGAGATACGCCGCGCCGACCGCGTTCGACTCGTCGCCGCAGGACGGGAAAGCGAACAGCTCCTCGACCCAGTCCTCCTGGCCGATGAGCATGTTCGCCTTCACGTTCATGAACACGCCGCCTCCCAGCGCGAGGCGCGTGCCGCCGTAGCGCTGGTGCATAAGGCGCGTCCAGCGGAGGAGCGTGTCCTCGAGGAGTCGCTGGGCGCCCCCGGCGACCGCGTCGAAGCGCATTCCCAGCGTGGCCTTGAGCAGGAGCGCATAGCGCTCCCCGGGCTTGAGCCACCGGAAGCGCGCGGGCTTCCCCTCGTGCAGGTCGAAGACTTCGCGCAGGGCGGCTTCGGCGCGCTTGGCGTACTTCTCCCCGGCGTAGGGCGCCATGCCCATGACCTTGTACTCGTGCTCGCCGAATTTCATCCCGAGCGCCAGCGTCACGAAGGAGTAGAAGGCACCGAGCGAGCCCGGCGACGAGGGCGTCGCTTCATGGCGGGTGAGATCGAGGGACTTGCCCGTCGAGGCCGTGGCGCAGAGGCCGTCGCCGGAGTTGTCGTTGGTCAGGACCAGCGCGTCCCTGTCCTCGAAACCCGAGCCGTAGTAGGCCGCGGCGGCGTGGCAGGCGTGGTGGTCGAGACAGACGATCCGGTCCCTGGGGATGCCGAGGTGCTCGGTGACCAAGGCGAACCGCTCGCTTTGCGTAATCCCGAACTTGCCGCGCGAGGCGTCGATGAGACCAAACTTCGCGCCCCACTTCCGCATCTTCTTCTCGAGCGCCCGGCGTGGAGACGGCCACGTGACGCCGTAGTACTCCTTGCTGTAGGCCTCGTCGTGGAGCACCCGGTTGAGCCACTCCCGCGAGGCGGCGCGGGCGCCCGAGAGGGCAACCATGTCGACCTCGGCAGGCGCGATGCCGCACTCCTTGAGGAGCGCATCGATAGCAAGGCGCGGGTAGCCGGCGTCGTTCTTGAGGCGGGTGTAGCGCTCTTCGGAGGCGCAGCCCACGATGCGGCCGTCCCGAAGGACGGCCGCGGTGGCGCAGTGGGTTTCGTTGATGCCGAGGACGATCATCTCCCCGGCATTATATCGGGCCTAGGCGCTTTTCCCGAGCGCCTTGACGATCTCGCGGCAGAAGGCCGGGAGGTCGTCAGGCTTGCGCGACGTGATGAGGTTGCCGTCGACGACCACCTCCTGGTCGACCCAGGTCGCGCCGGCATTGGTCACGTCGTCTTTGATGGCAAAGAACGAGGTCGCCTTCTTCCCCTTCAGCCCGCCGGCGCTCGCGAGCATCAGCCGGCGTGGCAGATGGCGGCCACGACCTTGCCCTGCTGGGAAGCCTCCCGCACCAGCTTCACCATGCTCTCGTGGCGGCGCATCATGTCGGGGGCGTAGCCGCCCGGGATCACCACCGCGTCGAACTCGACCGCGCTGACCTGGTCGGCCTGCACGTCCACGTTGACCGGGTAGCCGGCCTTGGAGGCGTAAGACTTGGCGCCGCCCGCGCCCACCACCTTGACCTCGGCCCCTTCCTCCTTGAGCCGGTAGTACGGCACCCACAGCTCCATCTCCTGGTACATGTTCTCTGCCAGGATCGCGACACGCTTGCCTTTGAGCGTCATGGTCACCTCCGTTGATTGTGAGTTACCGGGACGGCGTCTTGAGCAGCAGCGGCACGCGCTCGGAATCCCGGCGGACGATGAGTGGCAGCGGCCGCTCGAGGGACGAGGCCAGAAGCGCCTCACGCGCGGCGGCCAGGCTCAGCACCGGGCGGCCGTTGACCTCGACCAGCACGTCGCCCACCTGGAGCCCCGCCGCCTCCGCGGAACTCCGTGCTACGACGGCGCCCACGGCTGGCGGGCCGCCCGACAGGCGCGCGACGGCCCCCTCGCCTTGCGCGTCGGGATCGCGAACGAGGAAGCCGAACTCCGCGGCGATGCGATCCGCGGCGACCGTGTCGGGCATTCGGCCGACCCGCACCGTGACACCGCGCCGCCCGGCGTCGCGCCGCAGCACCGTCAGCGGCACCGGCTCCCCTACCGAGGTCGACGCGATGAGCCGCTGGAGCGTCCGCGTGTCGACCACCGGCCTGTCGCGGTAGGCCACCACGAGATCGCCGCTCTTGAGCCCCGAGGCCTCGGCGGGCGTCTCCTTCATCACCTCGACGATGACCACGCCGAACCCCTCTCGCAGCCCGAACTTCTGCGAGATCTCCTCCATCTCCTGCTCCGACAGGTCCCGGATGCGCACGCCGAGCCATCCCCAGGCAGCCAATGCCGGATCGGCCGGCGCCATCGGCGCGAGGAGCAGCAGCGCCAGCATCACGACGCCCTTCATCACCGGTCACCGGTCAATTGGGTGAAGAGGTCGTCGAGGGCCTCCGCCAGCCGCGAAAGCCGCCGCTCCACGTCCAGCTCTTCGAGCAGCGCCTGTCTCACGTCCGCCTCGGGGATGACGGCCGAGGCGATCCGGTCGCACACCGCTCCCGGCGCTGCGCCGGCAAGCGATTCCTCCATCTCGGCCGTGGGCCGTTTGACCGCGCGCAAGATGCCCAGGGACCTGGCGGTGACGCGGGCCGCGAGAGCGCCCACGCCGTCGCCCGCGGCGCCCGTTTCGCCGAGCTTCGTTCCCGCGACCATCCGGTAGAGCGTATCGGCCGGCAGCTCGCGGTCGATGCGGATGCGAGTCTCGCCCTCGAGCAGGATGTTGAAGCGCCCGGACGCGAAACGCTCGCACTGGACGATGCGGCCGACTCCCGCGATCTGGTACACGGCGGGCTTGCCGTCGTAGGCCGACTCGTATCCCGGCTTGAGCGCGACCACGGCCATCCGGAGGTCCCGCGCGAGGCAGTCCGTGACCATGGCGCGGTAGCGCGCCTCGAAGACGTGCAGCGGCAGCAGCGTGTGAGGGAAGAAGGCCAGGTCCGGCAGCGGAAAGATCGGGACGTAGACCTGGGCCACCGCGGACGCCGGCTCAGCCGATGGTCGGCATCTTGAGCGCCGAGACCGCCTCGAGGCGCGCGGCGACCGCGTCGGCCAGCGCCAGGAAGGCCGCAGCCTGGGCCGAAGCGGGCTGGCCCACCACGATGGGGATGCCGGCGTCGCCGCCCTTGCGCGTGTCGATCTCGAGCGGGATGCTGGCAAGGAGCGGCACGCCGAACTCCTCGGCGACCTTGTCGCCGCCGCCCTCGCCGAAGATGGCGTACTTGGCGCCGGTGTCGGGCGCGATGAAGTAGCTCATGTTCTCGACGAGCCCGAGAATGGGCACGTTGAGCTTGCGGAACATGGCGAGCGCCTTGCGGACGTCGAGCAGCGCCACGTCCTGGGGTGTCGTCACCATCACGACGCCGCCCAGCGGGACGACCTGGGAGAGTGAGAGCTGGGCGTCGCCCGTGCCCGGCGGCATGTCGAAGACGAGGAAGTCGAGCGGGCCCCACATGACGTCGCGCAGGAACTGCTGGACGGCCGAGTGGATCATGGGCCCGCGCCAGACCAGCGCCTCGCGCTCGTCGACGAGGAGACCGATGGACATGATCTTGATGCCGTGGGCCTCGACGGGGATGATCTTGTTCTCGAACATCCCGGGCTTGCCCTTGGTGCCCATCATGAGCGGCACGTCGGGGCCGTAGACGTCGACGTCCACGAGGCCGACCGTTTGCCCTTGCCGCTTGAGCGCCAGCGCCAGGTTGACGGCGACGGTGGACTTGCCCACCCCGCCCTTTCCGGACGACACGGCGACTGTGTGCTTGACGTCGGGGATGAGAGCGGCCGCCTGGGGGCCGGGCCTGGGTGTCTCTGCCATGGGGGTTGTCGTCTCCTGAGACTGCGATCGATGTGTCTCGCTGGAGTATAGGGTCCGCCGCAGCCAAGCGTCAAGGAAGAGCACGCCCGAGTGTGCTCCAACCCCGCAAAGAGGTTGAAAAATCGGCGCAAAACTGCTACAAAAGACTGGTGATTTCACCGGATGACTTCCGCCGCGTCCTTGGTCACTTCTGCTCGGGCGTGACCGTCATCACCACGATGGATCCCCAAGGCCGCCCAGCCGGCCTCACCGCCAGCGCCTTCACGTCGGTTTCCCTCGCCCCACCGCTAATCCTGGTCTGCGTGGCCCTCGACGCCCACAGCTACCCGGCCTTCGCGGCCGCCAGGCACTTCGCCGTCAACATCCTCGCCGGCCACCACGAGGCCGTGTCCACGCGCTTCGCCACCAAACCCGCCGCGCACCCCTCGGAGAAGTTCGACGGTTGCGACTTCCGTCAGAGCGCCCTCGGGCTGCCCGTGCTCGAGGATTCACTGGCCGAGCTCGAGTGCGAGACCGTCCATGCCTATCCCGCCGGCGACCACACGATCTTCGTGGGCCGCGTCGAGGCCGCGGACTCTCGCGGCGACGCCGGCCTCGATCCGCTGCTCTACTACCGCGGCACGTACCGCCGCATCCAGACCTGAGGAGGAGTCCGCGATGCCGATTCCGCTGTCACGTCCGCCGGTGGACGACGAGATCAAGAAGGCGGTCATCGCGGCCGTCGAGTCGGGCCAGTACATCCTGGGCCCGCAGTGCAAGGAGTTCGAGAAGGAATTCGCCGCCTACAACAACGCCAAACACGCCGTGCTCACGACCAGCGCCACGGCCGCGCTCTGGATGCTCATCAAGGCCTTCAACGCCAAGGCGGGCGACGAGATCCTGGTCCCGGCGCACACGGCGTTTCCGACCATCGAGGCCATCTGCTTCGCCGGCGTGACGCCGGTCTTCGTCGACGTCGACGACACCTATACTGTGGACGTCAAGGATGCGGCCGCCAAGGTGACGCCGCGCACGGTCGGGTTCATCCCCGTGCACCTCTACGGCCACCCCGCCAACCTGCCCGAGATCCAGGGTCTCTGCGCCACGCACCAGCTCTGGCTGCTGGAGGACTGCGCCCAGGCCCACGGCGCCGCGTGGCAGGGCAAGAAGGTCGGCTCCTTCGGCCGCGCCGGCGCGTTTTCCTTCTACCCGTCGAAGAACCTGACCGTGATGGGTGACGGGGGCCTGCTCGTCACGGAGGACGACGAAGTCGCGGCGCGCTGCCGGCGGCTCCGTGACCACGGCAGGCAGAACAAGGACATCCACGCGGAAATCGGCTTCAACCTGCGCTTCAACGACATCCAGGCCGCCGTGGGGCGCGTCGGCCTCCGCCGGCTCGACGCGATGAACGATCACCGGCGCACGCTCGCCGCTCGCTACAATGCGGCGCTCACGGGCCTGCCGCTCGTGCTCCCGACCGAGACCCCGGGCGCGCGCCACGTCTACCACCTCTACGTCGTGCGCACGCCCCAGCGGGACCAGCTGGCGGCCTTCCTCAAGGACAAGGGCATCGCCACGGGCATCCACTACCCCGTGCCCTGCCACAGGCAGCCCGCCGTCGAGTACCTCGAGCCGGGACCGCTCGAGCACACGGAGCGTCTCGTCAAGGAGATCCTGACCCTGCCCATCTCCGCGGGTCACAAGGAGTCAGAGATCGACGAGGTCGCGGCCGCGGTACGGGCCTTTTTCACGAAGTGAGCGAGCCGCTCAGGATCCTCCAGATCTATCCGAAGAGCGACTACTTCACGGGCGCCGCCGTTCAGCTGCTCGAGCTGGCGCGGGGCTTGAAGGACCGTGGCCACCACGTGGTCGTGGCGACGCGGCCCGGCCCAGGCTGGGTCGAGAAGTGCGCCGAGGCCGGGCTGCCATACCACGCCGTGCCCATGCGCTCCGAGGCCGACGTCAAGTCCGTGCCGCCGCTCGTGCGCATCCTCCGCCACCACCGCATCCAGGTCGTCCACGCGCAGAAGGGCAAGGCGCGGACGCTGGCGATGATGGCGGGCCTCTTCACGAAGATCCCGGTGCTCATCCTCAACCGCGGCGTCAGCTTCCCGATCGACGCGTTCAGCAGGCTCGGCTACACGACGAAGCGCGTGACGGCCATCGTCGCCGTCTCGGAGTCCATCAAGCGCGGGCTCGTCTCGCAGGGCGTTCCGGCGGACAAGATCCACGTCATCTATTCAGGCACGGACACGGCCCGCTTCCACCCCGGCGTGGACCGGACGCGCATCCGCCGCGAGCTCGGCCTCGGACACGAGCACTACCTCATCACCCAGATCGGCATCCGGAGCCGGAAGGGCAACGACGACACGATGGACGCCATGAAGACCGTGGCGGCGCAGGCGCCCCAGGCGCGGCTCCTCTTCGTGGGCGCCAACGAGGCCAAGGCCACGATCCTCCGCGAGAAGGCTGCGGCCCGGGGTCTGGCCGATCGCGTGCTGGTCTTCCTTCACCGCGAGGACATCCCGGAGATCCTCGCCGCGAGCGACGTCTGCGTGGACGCTTCCTACGCCGGGCTCGGCATCACCGGCACGCTGCGGGAGGCCCTGGCCGTCGAGACCGCCGTCATCGGCACCGAGCTCGAGGGCAACCCCGAGCTCATCACCGACGGCGAGACCGGGTACCTCTTCCCTGCCCGGGACATCGACGCGTTGGCGCGCGCTATCCTACGGACGATCGAGGACCCGAGCCGGGCCATCGCGATGGCGCGCACGGGACGCAAGCGCGTCGAGGCGGAGTTCTCCGTCACCGCGAAGCTCGACCGCACCGAGGCGCTCTACCGTCGCCTGCTAGGATCCAAGCGCACCGCCTGATGGCCGCAAAACCCACGTACCGCCTGCTGCTGAGACTCTGGCCCTATCTCCGCCCGCACCTGCCGTGGCTCCTCCTCGGCGGCTGCCTGGCTCTCGTCGTTTCCTCCTGCGAGGGCTTCATCGCCTGGCTCGTCAAGCCCGCGCTCGACGACATCTTCGTCAAGCGCGACCTCTTCATGCTGAAGGTCATCCCGCTGGTGCTCCTGGGCACCTACGTCGTCAAGGGTTTCGGCCGCTACTGGCAGTCCTATCTCATGGCAGCCGTGGGCGAGCGCGTGATCGCCGGCATCCGGCGGGAGCTCTACAGCCACATCCAGGGCATGTCCCTGTCCTTCTACTCGCAGATCCACTCGGCCGAGCTGATGACCCGCGTCGTCAACGACGTCAATCGCCTGGCAAGGCTGTCCTCCACGGTGCTGGTCATGGCCGTGCGTCAGATGGGCACCATCGTGGCGCTCCTGACCGTCATGTTCATCCGCGAGTGGGTGCTGGCACTCATCGCCGTCGTCATCTTCCCCGCGGTCGGCGTGCTCTACCGGACGCTCGGGCGCAAGCTCTACAAGATCGCCAAGCGGTCGCAGGAGAAGATGAGCGAGCTCAACATCGTCCTGCAGGAGGCCTTCACCGGCAACAAGATCGTCAAGGCCTTCGGCCGCGAGCGTCTCCAGCAGGAACGGTTCGACGCGGTGAACGACCGGCTGCTCCGGCTGGCGCTCAAGGACCAACGCGTGGACAACCTGGCCGAGCCGCTGATGGAGATCCTGGGCGCGCTCGGCATTATGGGCGCCATCTGGTACGGCGGCCACCGCGTCATCAGCGGGGCCCTGACCCCCGGCGAGTTCTTTTCCTTCACGGCCGCCGTCATCCTGCTCTACGGCCCGGTGCGTCAGCTGGGGCGCATGATGAACACCGTCCAGCAGTCGCTCTCGTCCGTCGAGCGCGTCTTCGAAATCCTCGACACGCCCCCGACCATCACCGACCGGTCGGGGGCTGAGTCGCTCCGGGACTTCCACGACCGCCTCGTCTTCGAGGGGGTCTCCTTCCGCTACCCAGAGGCCGAGGAGGACGCGCTCAGCGACATCTCGCTGACCGTCCGCAAGGGCGAGACGGTCGCTTTCGTCGGGATGTCCGGAGCCGGCAAGACGACGCTGATGGACCTCGTGCCGCGCTTCCACGACGTCCAGGCGGGGCGCATCGCGCTGGACGGCCGCGACATCCGCGATCTGTCGGTCGCCTCGCTGCGGGCGCTCATGGGCATCGTCACGCAGGAGACCTTCCTCTTCGCCGACACGATCGGGTACAACATCGGCTACGGCAGACCCGGCGCCACGCAGGCCGATATCGAGCGCGCCGCGCGGATGGCCCAGGCCCACGACTTCATCGCGGCCCTGCCGGAGGGGTACGCGACGCCCGTGGGCGAGCGCGGCGTCAAACTCTCCGGCGGCCAGCGCCAGCGCCTCGCCATCGCCCGCGCCTTCCTCAAGGACCCGCCCATCCTCATCCTGGACGAGGCGACCTCCGACCTCGACGCCGAAAGCGAGTTCCTGGTCCAGCAGGCGTTGGGAGAGCTCATGAAGAACCGCACGGTGCTGGTCATCGCCCACCGCCTGGCGACGGTGAAGCACGCCGACCGCGTGGTGGTCGTCCACGACGGCAGGCTCGCCGAGATCGGCACTCACGAGGAGCTGATGGCGCGCGAGGGCGGAATCTACCGCCGGCTCGCGGCGTTACAATCCCTCGACATCTTGTCCGCCAACTAGCGCGTCGCCTACGCCTTCTCCCGCAACCGTCTCAACGTGGCCGTCTCGCGGGCGCAGTCCCTGGCATTGCTCGTCTGCTCGCCTCGGCTCCTCGAGACGCGCTGCCACTCGATCGAGGAGATGCAGCTCATCAACGCCCTCTGCCGGCTCGTCGAGTACGCGGAGAGCAGCAGGGCGTAAGGGAACACCTACCAGACGGATAGCTTGACCAGAATTCTGGTCCGATATAATCTTGGCACGTGGCGGGCGGGCGGGTACTGCTCAAGGAGTCTGCGGTCGACGACCTCCGGGCCCTTGGCACGAAGCCGGGTCGAGCGGTGCTGAAGGAGGCGACACGCCGACTCGAAGCGGATCCGCTGGTCCAGACGCGGCACATAAAGACGCTCCGCCCTAATCCGGTGGCCCAGCGCGAGCTGCGGCTCTTCGGCAGGTACCGAGTGCTCTTCAACGTCAATCGGCCGCAGCGGCGCGTGACCATCGTCCTCGTGGGCGAGAAGCGCGGAAACGCCCTCATCGTGCAGGGCAGGAGGTTCACGGAGCATCATGAAAGTGATCCCGCTGAGTGAAGCTAAAGCGCACCTGAGTGAGTACGCTCATCGCTGCCATGACGAACCGGTCGTGGTGACTGTCAACGGAAGACCCGCGTTCCAACTCGTGCCGCTGAAGAAGGACGACGATTTGATCGATCGGCTCGTCGAGCACCACCCGGGATTCCGTCGGCTGCTGCAGCGGCGACTGCGCGAGCGGAGCGTCTCGGCGGCTGAGACCGCGCGCCGGCTCACACCGCGCCGGCCGGCCCGGCCGCGCCCGCGCCCCTGACGGCCCAGCCATCATGACCACGTAGTCGAGCCCGCGCGCGCGAGAGGCCACGGCCGGCGCCCATCGGTTGTCCTTCGCGGGTTCCGCTACGGCCGGCCGACAGGCCGAGGAAGAGGCCGGTTCAGGGCTCCGGCCGGCGCCGGCCTTGGCCAGCCTCGCTACGAAGCCGATCAGGAAGCCCACGCCCGCGCCGGCCGCGGAGGCGGCGCGCTACAGCCCACGAGCACCACCGCCATTTCAAGCCCCACAATCCGCTGCCATTGTCTGCTCATACACAGCCCTTCAGCCTCCGATTCCACCACGCAACTGTGACCGGGAGGGTCACACCCACCCACTGGCGACGAAACCTCCTTTAAGGAGGGGGGCCGCGCACCAGCGCAAGGTCCGTGACCCTCCCTGTCACAGCGGGGATACATAATCGCCCATACTCAGACACCGGCCGCCCCAGGAGTCGATGCCACAGCGGCCGTCGCCTGAGCTCGTTTACGCACCTCTTGACAAGACCTCGCAGCATATGCCACCACGTCAAGGGAGAGGCCAGCCGCTTCATCCTCTCGACGCTCCCGGCGCCTCGATCCTGGTTTCCGTGTCAGGGAGGAATATATGGGTGTGTCTTCCGTCCTTTGTTTCACTTCTCTCATCGCCTTCTGTGGATTCTCGCTCCTCGCTCTCCCAGGCTCCGTTGCGGCAGCCGAGCCGCTCCGGATCGCCATTACGTCAGTCCTGGTCGAGCACTACCTGGATGTCAACCGCCAGTGGGTCGCGTATGTGGGGGAGAAGCTCGGGCGGCCCACCGAGCTGGTGCAGCGCCGTTCCTACAAGGAGATCAGTGACCTCCTCCAGCAGGGACAGGTGGAGGTGGCCTTTGTCTGCGGGCTGCCGTACGTCATTGACCGCGCCAAGTTCGGGGAGGAGCTTCTCGTCGCTCCCCAAGTCTATGAGGAAGGCCCCGTCTATTACTCCTACGTGATCGTCCCGAGCGACAGCCGCGTCGAGCGCTTCGAGCAGCTCAGGGGGAAGCGGTACGCCTTCTCGGATCCCCTTTCTAACTCCGGATACCTCGTCCCGACGTACGTGCTGGCGGGGATGGGGGAGACCCCAAGTGGCTTCTTCAAGCGTTACATCTTCACCTATAGCCACAGCGCAAATGTGGAAGCCGTGGCTGTGAAGCTTGTGGACGGGGCCAGCGTCGACAGCTACGTCTACGATTACCTGGCGGCGACGAACCCGGCGCTGACGTCGCGCACGAAAATCATCCAGCGCTCGCCCCCCCACGGGATCACCCCGCTCGTCATCCGCAAAGAGACGAGCCGCCGCCTCAAGGAGCAGATCCGAAAGGTCTTTCTTGAGATGCACGAGGATCCCAAGGGGAGGGAGATCTTGAAGACCATGATGATCCGGAGGTTCGTGGTCGTTCCCGACAGCCTCTTCAACAGCATCCGCGAGATGAAGCGCGTCGTGGAGCGCCAACCGGTCCCCCTCGCCCTTCAACCGGCGACCACGCGGAAATGACAGGGTTCATCAAGCCGCTCCGAAGATGGGGCCTCGGGCAGAAGCTCTCGGCCACCCTCTGCATCCTCGTGTTCGGGGTGGCGTTGCTGATCAGCTTTTTCGTGATGGACCATGAGGAGCGGGCCCTGGACGCGGAGCTCCGGCATAGAGGAAGCAATATCGTGCGGACCCTCGCCCGCCTGAGCGTGGAGCCAGTCCTCCAGTACGACCCCTGGGGGCTCTACAAGGTGGCTCGGGACATCGTCCGGTCTGAAAACGTGATGGTGTACGCCATGGTCCTGGACCCTCGCGGAGACGTGTTCTCTCACTCCGATCCGGCTCGTTTCCCCATTGGCGAGCCCCTGCCCCCCGACCCTCTCACGAGCGCCGCGCTCACCGCGGACGGCCTGCTGATCCAGGTTGGCCGGGACCCTGACGGCGAGACTATCTACCACGTGACTCTCCCCATCGTCCTGGACGGGCAGAGACTTGGTGTGGCCAGGATCGGCGTGACGCGGCGCCACCTGGAGGGGAGTCTGACCAGCCTCAAGCGGGACGTCTTCGTCATCTCCGCCCTCCTGGCCGCCCTCGGCATGGCCCTGGGCCTGGTGATCTCCAGGCGGATGACTCGGTCTCTGGATCGCCTCAGCGCGAGTGTTCGGGCTCTGAGCCAGGGCCGGCTGGACGAATGGATCCTTGTCGAGACGAAGGAGAAGGACGAGATCGGCCTCCTGGCTGATTCCTTCAACCAGATGGCGGAGAACCTTCGGGAGCGGATCCGGGAGATCCAGGCCACCAAGCGGTATCTGGAGAACCTGCTTGAGAACGCCAACGATTTCATCTATACCCTGGCTCTCGACGGGACCTTTACTTACGTGAACCGGAAGTTCGAGGAGCTGGGGTACGCGAAGGGCGAGTTCATCGGCCGCCCCGCCTCGGCGTTCCTCTTCGCCTCCGGCGACGGCCGGGCGGAGGGCAGCGGCCGGGAGGCGTTCGAGGCGAGGCTCCAGGCAAAGGAGGGTGCCGAGCGGGTGGTGGTTGTGACCACTTCTCCCCTCAAGGACAACGAGGGGGCGGTCGTCGGCGCCTTGGGCTTGGCGAAGGACATCACGGAACGGAAGGAGCTGGAGCAACGCCTTCTGCGGAGCGAGAAGCTGGCCACGATTGGAGAGATGGCCGGAGCGATGGCCCATGAGATCAGGAACCCCCTCGGCTCCATCTACACCGCGGTCAACCTCCTCTCGGTGGCTCCGGAGCGTGCTATCCGAGAGGAGCAGCTGGTGCTTCTCAAGACGATCCGGGACGAGACCATGCGGCTTAACCGGATCCTCACCGACTTCCTCCGGTTCGCCCGGCCGCGTTCGCCGCTCTTTCGACCTCACGACGTCAACGGGTTGGTGGAAGAGGTTCTAGAGGCCCTGAGGCACGATGAGGCGGCCCGAGGGAACGTCGTTTACAAGGAGCTCGACCCCCGCTTGGGCCCCATCGAGGTGGATGCTGACCAGGTGAAGCAAGTCCTTTGGAACGTCGTCCTCAACAGCCTCCAGGCCATAGGGAAGGATGGCAACGTCGTGGTTGCGACAGCCCGTGAAGATGGGACAGCGAAGATCCGTGTCCGCGACAATGGCCGGGGAATTCCCGGGGAGGAGCTTTCACGGATTTTCGAGCCCTTCCAAACCACAAAGGGGAGCGGGATGGGGTTGGGCCTGGCTATCGTCCAGCGGATCGTTGAGGCCCACGGGGGCCGGATCGCAATTGAGTCCGAGGAGGGGAAGGGAACCTTGGTGGAAATCCACCTCCCCATCCGCCGATCATGATCCAGCAAGACCCTACGAGTGGCCAGGCAGGCGCGGATTCGCGTTCGCACGATGGAGAAGACAGGTCCGTCCTGATCGTGGACGACGAGGCCTCCATGAGGTTGACCCTTTCCATGCTCCTGCGCGCGGGGGGGTTTCGGGTGGCCGAAGCCGAGGGGGCCGCGGTGGCCCTCGGGAAGATGGAGCGGGAAGTATTCGATGTGGTCATCACCGACCTTCGAATGGAAGGAGAGGGAGGAGTCGAACTTCTCAAGGCCGTCAAGCAGGTCAGCCCGGGCACGGAGGTGATCATCCTCACCGCCTACGGCAGCATCCACTCCGCGGTGGAAGCGGTCAGACTGGGGGCCTTCCACTATCTCACCAAACCTTTTGAGCCGGAGGAACTCCTTCTCATCGTCCGCAAGGCCGAGGAACGGCGCTCCCTCATGCGCGAAGTCGAATCTCTGCGGGCTCAGGTTCGGGACAGGTGGGGTCTCGAACGCATCGTCGCCAAGGGCCAAAAGATGCAGAGGTTGCTTGAGCTGATCTGCCGGGTCGCCGTGACCGATGCCACCATCCTGATCCAGGGAGAGAGCGGAACAGGAAAAGAGCTTGTCGCCCGGGCCGTCCATGCCCGGAGTCTGCGGGCCTCCCATCCCTTCATCCCGATCGACTGCGGATCGCTCCCGGAGCCCTTGCTGGAGTCCGAGCTGTTCGGCCACGTCCGAGGCGCCTTCACGGGGGCAGTGGAGAACAAGAAGGGCCTCTTCACGGAAGCCGACGGCGGCACCATCTTCCTCGACGAGATCGGCGTCATCCCTCTCTCCACCCAGGTGAGGCTTCTTCGTGTCCTTCAGGAGCAGACGATCCGGCGAGTGGGAGCCAACACGCCCACCAAGATCGACATTCGAGTCGTGGCCGCGACCAACCAGGGCCTCAAGCAACTGGTGGAGAAAGGCGCTTTTCGAGAAGACCTCTACTACCGCCTGAACGGGATCATCCTCGACGTCCCTCCCCTCCGGGACCGGAGGGAAGATATCATCCCGCTCGCCGGCCACTTCCTGAAGCTCTACGGCGATAAACTGCGGAAACCTCTGGTCCGGATTGCCCCGGAGGCGATGGATCTCCTCCTCCGGTATTCCTGGCCGGGAAACGTCCGGGAGCTGGAAAGGACCATCGAGCGGGCCGTGGTTCTCACCCTAGGGGAAACAATAACCGTCCAGGACCTGCCTCCGGCGCTGACCGGTAGCCCGGAAGGAGAAGCCGTCCCAACGCGAAAGGGCCTGAGCCTCGCAGAGGTGGAGAAGACCCATATCCTCTCCGTCCTCTACGAGCACGGCTGGAATCAGGCGCGTGCCGCTGAAGAACTCGGGATCAGCCGGACAACCCTTTGGCGCAAGCTGAAAGAATACGGCATCGTGGGGCCTCTGACGTTGCTTTGAGAGAACCGACGGCCGAACACCCTGCGGTGGTTTCAGAATTGGACGACCGTGAGCCCCCATTCCGGTTTCACAGTGTAACTCGGTCAATTCCGCGATAGTGGTCGCCCTCCACACCTCTTCGTAATCCCTGACAGATAGAGGGATTACCCGATCTCCGTTCACCGGGCCTCGACCCTCCGACTGGCATTCCCTTTGCTTCCCTTACACAGTGTTTAATGTCGCGCTGGAGGAGGGGGTGCGTGATGAAAGAGCAAGGGAAGATTTCCCGGCGGCAAATTCTCGCTCTGGGGGGCGCGATGGCCTTCGGGGCCGCCGCGGCGGGGGTTTCCGCCGGAGATGCGGCGGCAAAAGCCATGGCGCCTCAGCGTGAAGGAATGGATCTGCGCGCCGCTTCGAGGAGTCCGTGTGTCGGAGAGCCTGGATACGACAAGCGGGTCGCCGAGCTGCTTCGGTCCTAACAGGGGGGGGCAATGGAACAGCAAACGGAACAGCACACGATCCAACGTCGGACGTTTCTCAAGGTCGCGGCCACCGCGGTGGCGACCGCCGGCGCCTCTGCCGGCGCGAGCGGCGCCGCCGCCCAGGCCATCAGGCCCATCCTCAAGCCGGCCGGCATTGAGCAGCACCCCTACACCGAGCGGACGGTGTTCCGTCCGGAAGACGCGCTGGCCGCTGATCGGTGGGTGAGGAACGGCTGCGCCATGTGCCCGACGGCGTGTATGGCGCGGGTCCAGGTGCGGGGCGGCCGGGTGGTGAACGTGCAGGGGGAGCCCAAGAACCCGCCCCAGTCGGACGAGCTGAACCCGCAGGACGCCGGGCTCTGCCCCAAGGGGCTGATCGGGACGGTCCAGCTCATGTACAACCGGCACCGGATCCTGAGACCGCTCAGGCGCGTCGGTCCCAAGCCGAGCCTTGAGTTCGAGCCCATCACCTGGGACCAGGCGTACCGGGACGTCGCCAGGAAGCTCCTGGAGATCCGCGACACCCACGGGCCCGCCGCCATCGCCGCCAAGGGCTCCGACCGCGCCAACCGCGACGGGATCACCGCTCTGCTCCGGTTCGGCGCGATGCTCGGGAGCAGCAACTTCACCCACGAAGGCTACGTCTGAAACACCAGCGGCGGCATCGCCCTGGATTGGGCGTACGGCGCTCCGGCTTTCGGACTCACCAACGGCTACGGCTGGGATCCGATCACGAAGACCTACGACGTGGGGGACACGAAGTTCGCCCTCTGGTTCGGCAGCAACGACGCCGAGATGCATCCGGTCATGCACGGCTGGATGCGCAAGCGCAAGGAGATCACCAAGGCCGTCTGGGTGGTGATCGACCCGCGGATGACTCCCACCGGGGCGGGCGCCGACCTCTGGCTTCCCATCACGCCGGGGACGGACATGGCCCTCGCCTACGGGATGATCCACGAGATCATCAGCAAGGGCCTCCACGATAAGGAGTTCGTCGCGAAGTGGGTGGAGGGGTTCGACGAGCTGGTGAGGTTCGTCAACGCCAAGGGCTACTCGCCGGAGTGGGCGGCGGGGATCACCGGCATCCCGGCGGAGACGATCCGCAAGGTGGCGCGCCTGTACGCCACGACCAAGCCGGCGACCCTCTTCACCAACTCCGGCATCTCCCACCACGTCAACGCCGTGGACACCTTCCGGGTCCTGGCGATCCTGGTGGCGATCACGGGCAACCTGGGCGTCCCCGGCGGCGGGTGCATGTTCCTCCACAACTCCCCCATCGGCTTGGCCCTGCCGGGCGTCGCCACCCCCGAGCCCGGGGACAAGGAGTGGCGCGACAAGCACGCCTTCAAGCAGATCGGGCCGCCGCCGCAGCCCGACTACCTACCGCGGGTGATCCTCGAGGGGAAGATCAAGGCGGTGATGGGGTACCAGGGGAACCCCCTCATCGTGAACTCCGACACCGCCAGGGTGCGACGGGCCTACGAGCAGGTCTTCTTCGTGGACCTGACGATGTTTCCCGAGGAGAAGACCTATTACGCAGACTACGTCCTGCCCATCTGCTCGCACTACGAGCAGGACTACGTCTTCCGCCGGGTGGACCGCGGCTTCACGTGGCGCGACAAGGTGACAGACCCCCTCGGCGAGTCGAAGCCGGACATGCTCATCATCGCCGAGCTGTGCGAGTACATGGGGATGTTCGACGACAAGCTCTCCCGCCGCTACTGGACCGAGAACTTCCCCCGCTGGTGGGCCGAGGACAAGCGCCGGCTCTGGAACGAGGTGCACCCGAAGGCGGCCGGCGCCTACACGGGCGGCGTGACCCAGGAGCGGATGCACCGGCTCATGGAGGCGGGCAAGCCCGGCGACCCCTTCCAGAAGCACCAGCCCTGTCTGCGCGCGCCCTGCCCGCCTGCCGACCACGCCGCCACGAAGGCGCTGGCGCCGGACCAACTGGCGCCGGACGGAGGGCATCCGGGGACCAGCGTCTGGTTCCCGGACCACCCGTCGTGGAAGCTCCTGTACGGGGGCAACCGCTTCCCGAAGAACAAGGAGCGCTGGGGGGTGGACAAGGTGATGGTCTTCCACCCCAAGTACGACGAGAAGCTCAAGGAGTTCGGCCACGCCGCGCTCCCCGAGTTCTACACCTCCCCCGAGACCGTGGGCGGGCTGCCCACCCTCGAGTATCTGCCCGAGATGGTGAAGATGTACAACGTCTCGAACTCGCCGGCCGGGAACCAGGTCCACAAGGTCCGGACCGGCGTGGCTCCCGATGCCCGGATCCGCGCCGAGTACCCGATCCAGCTCGTCACCGGCCGCCCCAACGCGGTCCTGTTCCAGACCATCACCTACTGGGCCTGGGGCCTAGTCGAGCTGGGCGGGGACCCCTACGTGCAGATCCATCCGAAACTGGCGGCGAAGCACGGCATCAAGAACGGCGATCCGGTGGAGATCGAGACGCCGCGGGGGGCGATCCAGAGGGTGGCCCAGCTCTGGGACGGGATCGTAGAAAACGCCATCTACGTCCCCTTCAACAACGGGCGCGCCCAGAAGGTCTACGAGGACCTCGGTCGGCGACCAGTGGAGACGGTGAACGTGCTCACCGCCCACTACTACGACAACCTCTCGGGGCAGCAGGAGTACCGCTGCCAGCTCTGCCGGATCAGGAAGATCTGAGGAGGGGAAGATGGCCCAGAAATACGCCTTCCTGGTGGATCCGAGCAAGTGCACCTTCTGCCGGGCCTGCGTGGTCGCGTGCAAGCTGGAGAACCGGGTCGGTTCGCAGTGGACCCGCAACGACGTGGTGGTTGTCGGCCCCGACCAGGAGAAGGATCCGCCCGTGTACGCGGTGTTCATGAACTGCATGCAGTGCGAGAACCCGCCCTGCATCGCCGCCTGCCCCGTCGAGGGCAAGGGCCTGGAGAAGCGGGCCGACGGGATCGTCCTGGTTAAACCCAACAGCTGCGCCGGGAACCAGTTCTGTGTCCAGGCCTGCCCCTACGGCGCCCTCCGGCTCACCCCGACCCGCAACGCCCACGGCTACGAGATCGTGGACAAGTGCACCTACTGCGCCCACAAGCTCGACCGACCGGCCGACGCCCCGGGCGGCAACCGCCCGGCCTGCGCCCAGGCATGCCCGACTAACGCCATCGAGTTCGGGCTCCGCGACGAGCTGCTGGCGAAGGTCACGCGCGAGGGACGCGCGACGTTCGACATCGACTTCAACGACGTCGGCCCCGGGAACATCATCCTCAAGCCGCGGGCGACGAGGGAGGCATGGGCAAAGCTATGAGCGCGAGGATCGTGATCGTCGGTTTGCTCGGGACGGCGTTGCTGCTGGCCGGGGCCGCGCCCGCCGCCCCCCAGGGAGTCCCCGTCGGCAAGGCGCGGACGCCCGCCGAACTCGCCGCCGACGTCGAGCAGCTCCTGTTCGATCGGCGGATCCACACGTCGGACCTCACCACGCCGCTGCCGCGCGTGGCGTTCAAGGTGGCGGCGTGCATGAAGTGCCACGAGAACCGCCCCGGGGTGGAGGGGCAGACTTTCTACGGGCCGGCCTTCAAGGACTACGCCAAGGACCAGAAGACGGAGAACCGGTCGATCCCGGCGAAACGGCTCGCCGCCGGGCGGGACTACGACTTTGTCAAGACCCACACGAAGCACCAGAAGCTCTGGGTCGGGGAGGTCCACGAGCAGGTTCTCAAGCGGAACTGGTGATTCGTGGGAGCGCCGGCGGCCGAGGCCCTTGCGGAGGGCTACCAGCTCCTCTCGGAGTGCTTCAAGGACCCGACCGAGGAGTTCGCGCGTGACGTCGCCGCCGGCCTGCTGAGAGGCTGCGTGGCGGAGACGTTCGCGCGGCTTGGCATCGGCGCCCCGCCCGAGGGGCTCCACGAGCGTGGCGATCCCGCGGCTGTGTTGGAGCGCCTCACAGGGGCCTACCACGCTCTCTTCACCGTCCCTTCCCCCACCTTCGTCCTGCCCGTCGAGTCCGCGTTCAAGGAGTGGCGGGGGGACGGCGGCTTCGGCGCCGGCGGGGGGATGATCATGGGCCCGCCCGCCGAGGACATGGCCGAGCGCTACCGCGCGCGCGGCATCGAGGTCCCCGCGGCCTTCCGGGCGTATCCCGACCACCTCGTGCTCCTCCTGGAGTACGGCGCCCTGCTCGCGCGCGACGGTGAGCGCGGCGAGGCGGAGGAGTTCGTCGCGCGTCACCTCGACGGGTGGATCGAGACTTTCGCCGCCGAAGTCCGTCGGCGGTCGGGGCACGCGTTCTACCGGGCGGCGGCAGACGCCCTCGTGCTCTTCGTCCGACTCGAACGTCGCCGTCCGGGCTTGGCCGAGGCGTAGCCCTTCGAGACCTTGTGGCCGGCTATGTTCGGCAGATTTCGCCGGATGAGACGCTGGCGCGTCCTCGCGACGACAGCCGTCGCGGCGCTCCTCGGGCTGGGGGCGTGGGCGTTCCTGGCGGAGCCGGCGCCGAGCCAGCCCATCGACTTCCCGCATCGGGCCCACCTCGAACTGAAAGACCCGAAGATGGAGTGCACGAGCTGCCACGAAGGGGCGGAAAAGCGCTGGGCGGCCGGGCGCCCCTCCACCAAGAAGTGCCTCTCCTGCCACGAGAAGGACAAGAAGCCCACCCCGGCGGTCCTTAAGCTCGTGGAGCTCGGCAAGGGCGGCGGCGAGGTGTCCTGGGAGCGTGTCTGGCGGTTGCCGTCCCGCGTCGCCTTCTCCCACCGGCAGCACGTGGTCCTCGCCAAGGTGGAGTGTAAGACGTGCCACGGCGCGATCGCCTCGCTCGACGCGCCGCCGACGCGCGTGCTGACGCCGACCCGGGACCGGCGCAACCAGATCACGATGCGCTGGTGCATGGACTGCCACGCGAAGGAGAAGGTCTCGAATGACTGCAACGCCTGCCACCGGTAGCGCGGCGCGCGCCGCGGCGGCGCCCCGGGAGGCCGGCGCGTGAGGATCTCGCGGCGGGGGGTCCTCGCGGCCGCCGGGCGGGGCCCTGGCCGCGGGGCGGGCGCGCGCGG
>ORMF012134812.1_pt1 | contig 21619 bp, 20 predicted proteins | sample 1779871 | NCBI WGS metagenome assembly ORMF01 (sample SAMEA104232316, study PRJEB22302) | groundwater metagenome | biome: forest; feature: aquifer; material: groundwater | place: USA | collected 2011-08-07 | depth 5.4 m | reverse complement strand
TGCGCGTGGTTGTCGATGAAGCCGGGCATCATCGACTTCCCGCGCAGATCGATCCGCTGCGTGCCCGGGCCCGCCAGCCGATTGACGTCCGCGTTGGAGCCGACCGCAACAATGCGATTGCCGCGCACCGCTACAGCCTGGGCAATCGCGAAGGTGTCATTGACCGTGATGACCTTCCCGTTGAACAGGATCAGATCCGGACTCGCCTGCTGCGCGTCCAGTGACATCGAGATCCCAACGAGCCCACCGACCAGCAGTATCCAGGCGAATTGCCTCATTGCATTCCTCCAGCCGGTCAGAGACCGGCCCCCAATGCGCGGGATTATAAGTGCGCCAGCGTCAAGCAACATAGCCTAACCCGGAGCTCACGTGGGTTGGTGATTTTCAACGGGACTGTTGCTTCGATCCGCGCGCCTGTGTGGCTGGGCCGGGCCCCGCTGAAAATCACCAACCCACGTGAGCTCCGGGTCCAATGCGCGGGGGGCGACCTGGGCGAGGTTCCGCTGCTCGCCTTCGAGAGACACAGTGCCCGGCGCGGGGCTACGGCTCGCTGTCGACCCGGTAAACCGGATAGAGATTCACGCGGTCGTCCCATGACGCGTGCCGCTGGTAAAAGAAGTCGAGCCGCGCGGCGGGGCTCCCGGCGAAGGCGCGATCATCCCTCCATGTACTCCTTGCGCTCGAAGGCGGCGTTGAAAAAGCCCCAGCTCACGAACGAGTCCGGATCCCGCGGTTCGAGCAGCGCCATGACGAGTCGCGATCTATCTCGCCGGCGTGAATGCCGCCCTGCATCAAGACGACCGGGCGACTCGGCAGGCGCGCGGATGCCGCGTCGAGGGTGCCGTCCGCTGATGCGACCAGCGCCAGCATCGGCCGGTTCTCCGGAGTTCGTCCAAAACTCGACGCAGCGTACGTTCGCCGGCCACGCCTGTTGGAACGCGGCGCAGAGCCTTTCGACTTCATCAAAGCGACCGGTACGCGCGTACCCGGACTGCTCGGCCGTCGTGACCAGTGTCGGAGGCGGAGCGTTCCCGCCTCCACATGCGACAGTGGTCGCCGCCACGAGCAGGGCGATGCGAAGCATGGTCACGGGGGATTGTACCCATGGCACACGGCTCAGGCGCGACCAATGACTGGGGATTCGTACCGGGGGTCAGACGGGCCACTGCGTACCGGCGCCGAAGAGTCCTGAAGGTTTTCAAGGAAGCGGCGCCCGGCACGCTGTCCTCACGAGGCACAGCAAGTGCCGAGCGCTCATGCACGAAATCCTATTGGCAGGTGGCCGCCACCATCTTGACGGATTCCGCCTTCAGCTTGGGCGCGGTCACCGTTGAGGACGCGCTAGACTGAGCCGTAATCGGGGACGCGATCGAACCTGCGGATGCGGAGAGGACGAGGCGTCTGAAGATCGCTCGATTGTGCCCGATGACCCTCGAGCGGGGCCATCGGGCAACGAGATCTAGTTGCGATGCGGAGCGCAGAGCAAGCCGTTGTTGTAGCTGTCCATCAGCATGTGCAGCGGTTCGCCTTCCGCCCACGCGGCGCTCGACCCCGCCACGTTGCTGCCCACGGGATGCACCGCCATCCAGTTGTCGGCCAGCCCGATCGTGTCGTGCACGCAGATGTCCTGGTTGTGAATCATCACGTTCAGCATTGCGGAAACGAGCGAGCTGAACATCGTGGTGGTCTTGTCCTTGCCGACCTTCCCGAGCCACGCGATCGCCTGGACTTTGCTGTAAGTGATGCCGCCGACCGTAATACTTTGGGTGGGCCACTCGTCCGGGTGGTTCTTCCAGTAACCCGGAGTGCCGGTGCCCGGTTGCTGGACTGCAGGCGTAAAGAACCCGAAGTCAGTGTAGGAGGGCCCTGTTACGTCCACGGTCGCGGTGCTGAACGCACCGGACAAGATGCCATCGCTGTCAAAGGTGTCGTCCGCTGCACCGGAGGGTGAAGGCTCCATCCCTGTTGGGATCTGGACGGATATTGTGTAAGCGCCGGGGGGAAAACCGAGGAGGGAATATTGTCCGTCGGGGCCGGTCTCCAGCGGTATTGTGTCCGTGACCCCCGGAGACACCTCGTAAGACACGTACACCTTTGCGCCTTCAATCCCTGTCTCGCCGGAATCCTGAAAGCCGTTGTTATTCGTGTCGTTCCAGACGAACCCACAGATGCCCCCGGATGCGCACGTCGACGACTGCTCTGCCGCTGCCGGCGTTGCGGCAACCGAGGCGAGTGGCAAGAGCGCTGCGGCGAGTGCCGCCGCCCTAACGTGCTTCAACGGTCCCTGCAGCAGTTGCTGCGTCTTTTCCTGTAACTCGTTCTGACCTGTTCCCTGAGACATTGTGACTCCTTGAAAAAGGGGGATGATGATTGCGTTGTGTTGACTCGTTCGTGATCGGTCGATAGCTCAGTCGTGCGGTTTCTTCTCGTCAATAACCACTGCATCAGCGACCCCACCGCCGGCGTGACGCAGAGTCTCCGCACCATCGTCGAGTGGCTTGCAGACGCGGGTCATGCGTGTCACATCCTGACGACGGCCCGTTTCGAAAGCCCTGTGACCTTCACCATCGAAGATCATCTGGAGCAACAAGGCGTCGATCGGTCGCTTCTCGTCCCGCACCGCGCGCCACCCGGCCGGTCGGGAAAGAAGCAGCGCGTCGTCGAGCGGCCGGTCGTGCACTACACCGTGAAGGGAGTGCCCGTGACGCTGCTGCTCACCCGCCACAACGACGAATCGCGACCTGATCGTGCGGATGCTGCCCAGTTCCTGGACCGGTTCGACCATCTCCTGGACGACTTCGCTCCGGATCAGGTGATCGCCTGCAACGGACACGCGATGATCTTCGCGGCCATGGCGGAGGCTCGAGCACGAGGCGTGACGACGGCCTTTGCGGTTCGCGGGTACGGCTATTACGAGCCGAGCTACTTCGAGCACGTCGATCACGCGTTCACGTGCAGTCAGTTCCTGACCGACGTGTACCGCGATAAGATGGGACTGCTGAGCACGCCGATCGAGCCGCCCATTGACTGGTCCACCGTGGTTGCGCCCACCGAGTCGCGCGCCTTCGTCACGTTCGTCAACCCATCGCCTCACAAAGGGCTGTTTCTGTTCGCGCGCCTCGCCGACATGCTGGGATCGCGCCGTCCGGAGATCCCGATCCTCGTCGTCCAATCCGGCCGCAGCGGTGGTTTGCTGAACGCCATCCCGGGCGTCGACTTCAGCAAGTACCCGCAGATCATGGCGGCGCCGCCCGTGCCGACGCCCGCCGACTATTTCGCGCTCACTCGCATCCTCCTGGCGCCGTCGGTCTGGGAGGAGCCCTTCGGCAGAGTGGCGGCGGAGGCGATGATCAATGGCATTCCACCGATCGTGAGCAACCGCGGGTCGCTGCCGCACGTGCTGCGTGGCGACTTTTCCGCTGGTGGCGGTGGACGCGTTGTGGCGATTCCCGACTGGCTGACGGTCGACACCACGCGACTTCCCAGCGAACGCGAAGTCGAACCGTGGTACGACGCCGTCTGTGCGCTGTGGGACGATGCTGCCCTGTATCGGGCTGTTTCGACGCGCGCGCGGCTGATCGCCGACGAGCGGTACAGCGAACACGCATCGCGCAAGCTGCATGTCGACTACTTCACCTCATTGAGAGCTGGCGGTCGCACGATCGCGAACTAGCGGGTTTCGTGCATTTGTGCACGGGCAATGCCACGGCGACGGCCGCAGGTTTCTCGCGGCTTTCCGAGCGCGATCCCGGTTACAGCTAACGTTCGGTCCGTTCCGACGTGCGGAAACTGTCAGCCATTGCACCAAAACGGTTGGGCCGGGCATCGCTCATGAAGCCGGATATCATGCGGCGCACCAAGGAGGTGTATGAGCGTACGCCAGGGTCTTCAGGGCAACGCTCGGGTGGCCGCATGGACCGCCCTGATAGCGGTGCCGCTCATGACGTGGTTTCTGCCGATTGGTGTGGAACCGCGCGCGCTCCACGCACTCGCGCTGATGTCATTCGTGCTGATCGGCTGGATGACACAGGTGCTCGAACCGGCGATTATCGGTCTGGTCGGCATCTACCTCGCGTGGGCGCTCGGCGTTGTGCCCTTCAACATCGCCTTCGCAGGATTCTCGAACAACACACCGTGGTTCCTCTACGGTGCCATGCTGTTCGGGGCGATGGCGGGCAAGTCGGGCCTTCCACGTCGTCTGGCGTTCAACGTGATGCGCCGGATCGGCAGCACGTACTCCAGGCTCCTCCTGGGCCTGATCGTCACAGACTTTCTTCTCACCCTGGTGGTCCCGTCGGGCATCGCGCGCGTCGTGCTGATGGCCTCGGTCGCGATCGCGGTCATCGAAGCGTTCGGCGTCGGGCCGGGGAGCAACATCGGCCGCGGGATGTTCATCACGCTGACCTACACCGCGACGATCTTCGACAAGATGGTGATCGCCGGCGCGGCCTCTATCACCGCACGCGGCCTCATCGAGCGTGTCGGGATGGTCGAAGTGCTCTGGAGTCACTGGGCGCTCGCGTTCCTGCCGGTCGATATCATCACGATCGTCATCGCCTGGCGGCTGACGCTGCGCTTCTATCCGCCTGAACGCGTGGAGCCGGCTGGCGGCGCGGCGTTTCTAGACGCCGAGTTGCGGAGGATGGGCCCCCTGAGCGGGATGGAAAAGCGTGCGGCCATCCTGATGGTTCTTGCAACAGGTCTGTGGACGACCGATTTCATTCATCACATTCCCGCCGCGATGATTGGTATGGGCGTCGGGCTGCTGGCCGTGATGCCGCGGATTGGCGTCCTCGACATCGAGGATGTTCGGAAGGTGAACTTCCTGATCATCGTGTTCGTTGGCGCGGCAATCAGCACGGGGGACATTCTCCGGGAGACCGGTGCCCTCGAGGTCCTCACGGATTCAGCCTTTGGGTGGCTCCAACCCTTCGTCGTCGGCAACACCTGGATCTCGACGACGGTCCTCTATTGGACCGCGTTCGTCTACCACCTCTTTCTGGGGGACGAGATCTCCATGCTCGCGACGTCGATTCCGGTGCTCATGCAGGCCGCGCACACGCACGGCGTCGATCCGCTCTTGCTGGGCATGGTGTGGACGTTTGGCGCGGGGGGAAAAATCTTCCTCTACCAGACCGCGGTGCTCGTTGTGGGGTATTCGTACGGATACTTCACGCCAAAGGACATGCTTCGGATGGGATTCGCCCTGACCGTCATCGAGTTCTTTCTGCTGCTGCTCGTTGTGCCATTTTGGTGGCCGTTTATCGGCATTGGGCAATAAGCAGAGATCGGGGATCGGGGACATAATGCTTGCCTGAAAAGCGAGGTGAAACGTGGTTCAGAAAAAGGTCATCGCAGCTGCCACCGCAATAGTGGCAATTCTGGTGACGGCTGTGATCAGTCTGACGTCGGCTGAGTCCTCGTCTTCCGCGTTGACGGGTGTCGTCACCTCGCCGATGGAAGGCGCCATGGAAGGCGTACTCGTCAGTGCCAAGCGCGCGGACTCCACGATGACCGTCACAGTGGTGTCCGACGCACAAGGGCGCTACAGCTTCCCTCGGAACCGATTGGAGCCCGGCGAGTACGCGATTGGCATTCGAGCGATCGGGTACGAGCTGGATGGGCCTGGAACCGCCAGTGTCACAGCCGACCGGACCGCGCAACGCGACCTGACGCTGGGCAAGGCGCGGGACCTCGCGGCTCAGCTCTCGAACGGCGAATGGTTCATGAGCTGGCCTGGCAGCACCGAGATGAAGAACGGGCTGTTGAACTGCACGCAGTGCCATAGCCTCGAGCGCGTCGTCCGTACGCGCTACACCGCCGCCGAGTGGGTCGCAGTGATCGAGCGCATGTCGAGGTATTCACAGGGCAGCACGCCGGAACGTCCGCAACTGCGGCCCGGACGCTCGACCGGCGGTGCCATCATGGCTCAGAGCATGGAAGGGCGCGAAGGCGAACGGCCGGTGCAGAAGGAGCTCGTGGCCAAGACCGCTGAATACCTGGCGACGATCAATCTCAGCTCGGGGCCGAGCTGGCGTTATCCGTTGAAAACCTTCCCGCGGCCCACGAGTAAAGCGACACGGGTCATCATCACCGAATACGATCTTCCGCGGCCCGAAACGCTGCCACATGATGCGGCCGCCGATGCTGACGGCATGATCTGGTACAACGATTTCGGATCGCACGTCCTCGGAATGCTCGACCCCAAAACCGCCAAGGTTGTCGAATACCCGTTGCCTATCACCAAACCGGGCGCGCCTCTCGGCTCGCTCGATCTGGTGCTCGACAAGCAGGGGAACATCTGGCTGGGCACCATGTACCAAGGCAGCCTTGCGAAGTTTGACCGGATGACGAAGAGCTTCCAGACCTGGGGCTCCCCGACTTTCAAGGAGAGAGACGAAGCGCGAATCGCGATGGTCATGCCGGTCAATCACGACGTGGACGGGCAGGTGTGGATCGGCGGCGACAACGAATATCAGGTGGATGTGAAGACAGGCGAGTGGAAGACCGTCGATTACGCGGTCGGCCTGCCGAAAGAATCGCGGCTCGTCAAAGAGCTCAGCTCGTACGGAGTCGCGTCTGATTCGAAGAATAACTTCTACGGGATGAATCTGAACGGCACCTACATCATCAAGGTGGACGCCAAGACGAAGAAAGTGACTCCGTATCCGACACCGACGCCGAACGCCGGCCCGCGCCGCGGACACATGGACGCGCAGGACCGGCTCTGGTTCGCGGAGTTCCGCGCGAACAGGATCGCGATGTTCGACACCAGGACCGGGAAATTCCAGGAATGGGCCGTGCCGACGCCCTGGACGAACGTCTATGACGCGATCTCGGACAAGGCCGGATACGCGTGGGCGGGTGGGATGAACAACGATCACGTCGTGCGGGTGAATACCAGCACTGGCGAGATGGTCGAGTACCTCCTGCCGAGATTGACGAACATCCGCAGAGTGAACGTCGATAACTCGGCAACCGCGCCCGTATTCTGGATCGGCAACAACCTGGGAGCCTCGATCACGAAGGTGGAACCACAGGAGTGACGAGAACGGAAGACGGGTCCGGTACGAGCTCGACTCGGACGGACAAAGAGCCCCGTCAGATGAACGTAATTACCAATTGCGGAGACACCTGGAAAACCCTTGAATTCTGGGACTGGGTAGTTTCGAAGTCCGTAAGTCACCTTCACTGAAGGCGTTTTTTTTACAAATTTATTGACTTCTGACGGTACAGGTGTTAGCCCTGTCACCGCCTAGACGTCCAATACTCCACCCGTACACGAGTACTGGCGCGTTTTGCTCTCTGAAGGAGGGGACTGATGAACGCCCAAAGGTTCGCGGGTTTCGTTCTGGTAGTGAGTGTCCTGTTCATGCCGGCCGCCGCTCGGGCGCAATCCGAGAGCGGCAACATCGCGGGAGTGGTGCGAGACACGACGGGCGCGGTGATGCCCGGTGTCACGATAGAAGCCGCCAGCCCTGCCCTCATCGAAAAGGTCCGCTCCGTCGTCACGGACGGCCAGGGCCTCTATCGGATCGTAAATCTGCGGCCTGGCCTGTACAGCGTTACCTTCACGTTGCCCGGCTTTGGCACAGTCAGGCGAGAAGGTATCGCGTTGACGACGGGGTTCACGGCGAACGTGAATGCCGAGCTGAAAATCGGGGCGCTCGAGGAGACGGTCACGGTCACGGGGGAGGCCCCGGTGGTCGATATCCAGAACGTCGAGCAGCAGCAGACCCTCTCGCGCGAGATCCTCGATAACATCCCGACCAGCAGGCGTCCCGCGCAGTTCATCACGCTCATCGTGGGGGCCGACGGCGGAGCCAACGCCTCGACCCTCCACGATGTCGGCGGTGTTGGGAGCGACCGCGCATTTTTCGGGGTCCACGGCCAGCGCGCCGACGACATGACCTACAACTTCGGCGGCATGGATTCGAGGGTGTTCAGCGGCGGGGGGTTCCAATACAACGCGCACACCTTCGAGGAAGTCGTCGTCCAGACGGCGGCCGGCTCCGCTGAAGCGTCGACCGGTGGCGTCCAGATCAACATCATCCCGAAGGATGGCGGAAACATATTCTCGGGAAGCGTCAGTACCGAGCTCACCGGCCCCAAACTGCAGGCCGACAACATCAACGACGATCTGCGCGCCCGTGGCCTGACGAAGGCGGGGGCCGTCAGAAGGTACTACGACGTCGGAGGAGGGTTTGGCGGCCCGATCAAGCAGGACAAGCTGTGGTTCTTCGCCGCCGCTCGGTACGAGGACAGGTCCCTGTATCAGGCCGGCAATTACTACAACAAGCGACAGGGGACCGTGTTCTACGAGCCAGACTTGAGCCGGCCAGCCTTCAACCATGATTACTCCAAGGATGTCTCGATTCGTCTCACGTGGCAGGCCGCGGCGAAGCACAAGATCGTGGGCTCCTATACTCATCATCCGTCCTGTCAATGTACGTTTGCCCTTCTGGAGCAGGTGAGTCCCATCTTCGCGCCCGAAGCCGTCGCCGAGCACCACTACGATGGCAGCGGGCCGGGGCAACTGCCCCAGTTCTTGGCGGTTGGCAACTACACCTATCCGGCCACCAATCGGCTCCTGTTTGAGGCGGATTGGTCGGTCAGTGCCTATCACCGCAACCAGGCACGGATACCGGGTGTGGGGAACGACACCATCTCGATCACGGATACGGGGCTGAACCTCAGGTACGGTTCGCGGAACACGTTCTACCAGGTACTGAACGACGACCGTAAGCACGAACGGTTCGCGGTGTCCTACATCACCGGGACGCATAATTTCAAGGCCGGCGCCGACCTGAACCAGATGAGTCAGGGCCGTAAGAGCTACAACGACCCCTTCATCGTCAATCACGCCATCTCGTACGGGTTCAACAACCAGGTGCCGGTGTCGGTCCAGATCTACACGGGGCCATACGGGCCGTATCAGACGGGAACGGAGAATGGGGTCTACGCGCAGGATCAGTGGACCATGCGGAGGCTGACGATGAATCTGGGCCTCCGGTACAGCGTGTATGACGTGTTGATCCCGGCATCCAACCTGCCGGCGGGCCCGTACGTGCCTGAGCGCAATTTCCCTGAAGTCAAGCACGCGCCCCGCTGGGAGAATCTCAGCCTGCGGGTGGGCGCCGCCTACGACCTGTTTGGCACCGGCAGGACGGCGCTCAAGGTGGCGCTGGGCCAGTATCCGGCCCGCAACACGGGTGTCGGCGTGAACCTCCCCGTGTCAAATCAGGCCACAAGCACGTCGAGAGCCTGGAACGACACCTTGCTCGGGTCTGGTGATCCACGGAGCGGCAACTTCGTTCCCGACTGCGATCTCAGGAACCGCGTGGCCAACGGCGAGTGCGGGGCGTGGAATGACCAAACCTTCGGTCAGGTCAGGGAGGGCAATCAGCGTTATGCAGACGACGCGCGCGGAGGCTTCAACCAGGAGAACGGCAACTGGCAAGGCAATGTCTCGCTCCAGCAGCAACTGGGGGCGAACATGGGCCTCACCGTCGCCTATTTCCGCACCTGGTACAGCGGTTTCCAAGCGCTGGACAATACGCGGGTGACGCCGGCGGATTACGATCCGTTCTGCATCACCGCCCCCGTGGATAGCCGGCTGCCCGGCAGCGTGAGCGGCAAGCAGTTCTGCGGCATCTACGACATCAATCCGGCGAAGTTCGGCCAGGTTGACAACCTGCGGACCCAGGCGTCGCACTACGGGAAGATGAGCGAAGTCTTCGACGGCGTCGATGTCACCATCGGCGCGCGGTTTGGGCAAGGCGGGCAGGTCCAGGGGGGCCTGGCCACCGGGCGCACGGTGACCGACAACTGCGGCATGACGATTGATTCGCCGTCGACCGGCACTGCCGGGACGCCTGCGGGCGCCGCGTTGGCGTTGCCGGTGGTGGATCTGCGGCCGGGCTTCTGCAACGTCAGCCGGCCGTGGTCTTCCTCGACGCAGGTCAAGTTCTCGGTCGTCCAGCCGCTGCCCTGGGATTTCCAGGCCAGCGCGATCTATCAGAACATTCCCGGGGTGCCGATCAGGGCCACCTACGTGGCCAGCAATGCTCAAATCAGGCCGTCGCTGGGCCGGCACCTTTCGTCGTGCCCCAGCCAGACGGCTGCCACGTGTAATCAGAATTTCCCGGCGATCGACCTGATCCCGCCCTTCTCACTCTTCGGTGACCGGATCCAGCAGGTGGATCTCCGTTTCACCCGGAACCTCCCGCTGGGGGGGAACCGCAAGCTCCAGGGGAATTTCGACCTCTACAACATTCTCAATGCGAGCACCGTCCAAAACGAGCAAGCGGCGTACAGGGTCGTGAATAACCAGTGGAGGAACGCGATACAGGTCATGGGCGGGCGCCTGATCAAGTTCAGCGCCCAACTCACCTTCTAAGCGAAGCCACGAGGCGGGGTCTGCCGATCTAGCAGGCCCCGCCTCTCGCTCACCGTCTCGTGGAGAGGACGATGCCGAATCGCAGAGATTTTCTCAAGAACGTGGCGGGCGCGGCGGCGGGTGTGGTCATCGGAGGCCACGGCCTCGCCGATGCGGCGCTCGGCGCTGTCCAGGGGGCACCTCCGACGCGGCGTCGCGCCATGATCGGAGGCCGGCGCATCACGGTCATCGACATTCACGCCCACCATTTCGTTCCGGAAGTCATAGACATCGTGAGAGGCACGCCGCTCGAGGCGGAGTTCAAGGGGCAGGCCGGCAACAAGGACCGGTACCTCGGGCCCCACTGGCTGCAGTACATGGACAAAGAGGGCATCGACATCTCGACCCTCAACATGAATCCATGGTGGTACGCGGCAGACCGCGATCTGGCGCGCCGCATCTGCGACCTGCAGAACCAGAAAACTGCGGAGTGGTGCAAGCGCTACCCCGATCGGTTCGTGGGCATGGCCACTGTCGCCCTGCAGTATCCGGACCTCGCCGCCCAGCAGCTCGAGGAGGGCGTCAGGAAGATGGGCATGCGCGGCGCACCCATCGGCGGGAGCGTCGAAGGACTGGAGTTGTCGGACCGGAAGTTCGATCCGTTCTGGGCCAAAGCGGAAGAGCTCGGGGTCATGCTGTTCATGCACCCCCAGCAGGCGGCCGGCACGACTTCGAATCCTCGTTTGCAAGGTAAAGGCGGGCTGGGGAACACCATCGGCAACCCGCTCGAGACCACCGTGTTTCTCTCGCACCTGATTTTTGAAGGCACGCTCGACCGGTTCCCGGGGCTGAAGATCTGCGCGGCCCACGCCGGCGGTTACCTGCCATCGTACAGTGGCCGCTCCGATGCGCTCTGCGGACGGGCCGGCGGCGCCGACTGCAAGGCGCTCAAGAAGAAGCCGAGCGAGTATTTCCGGCAGAACCTCTATATCGACACGATGATCTTCCACGAGTCGGGACTCCGGCACCTCGTGGACGAGGTCGGCGTGGATCACATCGTTTACGGAACCGATTATCCGTTTGACTGGCCCGTTGGTATCGATTTCGTCCTCAACGCGCCTTTCTTGAGCAACGCTCAGAAGGAAGCAATCCTCGGCGGGAACCTGATCAAGCTGCTTCGAATTACGTCCTAGAAGATTTCAACCACGAAGGTCACTTTTTTCCTGGCCTTCGTGGTTCAGTACGTCTTCGTGACCTGTCCCAGAATTCAACAGCTCCTCGAATCCGTATGCTATATTCGCGATTCGCGCGCAGTTGGAGGGAGGATCCTCTTGAGACACAAGATTCTCGCGGTGTGCAGCATGGCCTTTGCGCTCTTGGCGATGGCGTCCCTCCAGGCCCACCACTCGCCCTCGGCCATCTTCGACATGGGAAAACGGGTCGCTGTGACGGGCACCCTCACGAGAATCGATTGGATCAATCCGCACATCGTCATCGCCATGGAAGCCAGGACCGATGGCGGGAAGGTCGATCACTGGACATTCGAAAGCAATCCTCCGTCGTGGTATCGCGGCGTAGGGCTCGCCCGGGCCGACTTCGCCAAAGCGGTCGGTCAGACGGTCACAGTGGAAGCCGTGCGGGCCAGGGACGGAACACTCTTTGGCTACATGCAGAAGATCACGTTCCCGGATCGCACGTCGCTGGAATTGGTCAACAGCACGGATCCCAAGTAACAGGAGTGAGAACATGGCGTACGGATTTTTTCGCGTCGTCGCGTGCGCGATCCTGATTCCCGGTGTCGCGCTGGCGCAACAGACGGGCAGCGCGTCGAGCAGCGGCGCCTCCGCGGCTCATCCCGACTTGAGCGGCGTGTGGGGCTATGCCATCGATCGCGCGCCCGCGGCACTGAAGAAGGAAGTGAACGGTACGGTCACCATCCTGAAGATCGATCAGAGCGCGCGCCATGGAGACGCCACCTCCGCTCGCGGTGTGCGGCCCTCCACACGGACACCGTCCTACAAGCCGGAGTTCCTGGCCAAGGTGAAGGATCTCTCCGACCATCAAAGCAAGACAGACCCGGTGTTCTACTGCGGCAGGCCGGGACTGCCGCGCATCGGTCCGCCGCGCAAGATCGTGCAGCTGCGGAACGAAACGATCTTCCTCTACGAGGACATCTCCGGCGACCCTTACCGCATCATCCCGACTGACGGCCGGCCGCATCGCGACAGGGCGAACCCGTCGCACTACGGCGACTCGATCGGCAGATGGGAGGGCGATGTGTTCGTGGTTGACGCGAGAAACTTCGTGGACGAGACCTGGTTCGGCGAGGACGGCTACTTCCATAGCGACGCCTTGCGCGTCATCGAGCGGATCTGGAGAGACGGCGAGAACCTTGTCTGGCAGGCGACCGTGGAAGATCCGAAGGTGTTGACGGCTCCGTGGGTCATGCCGCCACGTCTGACCAAGCCGTCCCAGGATCCCTTGGAAGAATCGCCCAAATGTGTCGAGACCGATGGTTCCAAGCTTCTGAACGACGATCATCACCTTCAGCGGTAACGGTGTCGGCGCCGGCGTTCCAGTAGCTTCAATAGCTGTGTCAAACCTGAAGCTCACCATCGCCACGACCGACTACGATCATTTCCGCGATTTCCGGCTCGGCTTTGTGAAAGCCGAAGGCATCGACCACACCTGGCTGAACCTCGGCCATCACGAGTGCTTCGCGCGCTTCACCGCGAACCGCGAATTCGACCTGTCCGAACTGTCCTTTGCCAAGTTTTCGGCCCAGATCAGCCGAACAGCGTCCGACATCGTCGGGCTTCCCGTGATCTGCTCCCGGTTGTTCCGCTTTTCCTCCTTCTACGTGAACAGGAAGAGCAAGATCAAAACCGTGAAGGATTTGAAGGGAAAGAAGATCGGTTCGCCGGAATGGGCGCATTCGGCCGCCGTCTATATGCGCGGCTGGATGCACAACGAGATGGGCGTGAAGCTGACGGACGTCCACTGGTTTCAGGCGGGTGCCAACGCGCCCGGCCGGGAGGAGAAGGTCGAGCTCAATCTCCCGAAGGGCCTGAAGCTCACGCGCGTCTTGGACAAGAGCTTGAGCGAGATGCTGGCCGCACGCGAAATCGATTGCGCGATCATCGCGCGTCCGCCGACCTGTTTCCTGGAAGGCCATCCCGACGTGGTGCGACTCTTCCCCAGGTATCTCGAGATGGAAGAGGAGTATTACGCTCGCACCAGGGTGTGGCCGATCATGCACATCATCGCGATGAAGAAATCGATCGTCGACGAGCACCCCTGGGCCGCGCGCAATCTCTACAACGCGTTTCTGGAATCGAAGCGCCGCTCCATCGAACGCATTCTCGATCCAGCCGTGTCACGTTACCCGGTGCCCTGGCTGACGACGTACGCCCGCAGGATGCGCGATGTCTTCGGCGGCGATTTGTATCCGTATGGCATCGAAGAGAACCGCCCGACCTGGGAACAGATGGCGCGCTACACCTTCCAGCAAGGCATCGCGCACCGGTTGATGACGCCCGAGGAGATCTTCCCCAAGGGCATCATGACGAACGTCGTTATCTGACGTAGCGGCGATGGAGCTGCTGATCCAGGTCGTGGGGATGGATCGCGTGATTCTTGCCTCGGAGATGATTTGGGAGGCCTCTTGTCGGAGAAAATGCTGGCCGCGCTGAAAGTCGCACCAGCGACAACGGAGCTGCGCGAATTCGATCTTCCGGAGGTCCCTCCGGATGCTGCGCTGATGAAGGTGGAAGTCGCCGGCGTCTGCGGCACCGACGTCAGCCAGTACAAGCTGCCGCTGCGCGGGGCTCCGCTGATCATGGGCCATGAGAACGTCGGATACCTGGCCAGGGTCGGCAGCACGTTCGCACGTCACAAGGGGGTGAAGGAAGGGGACCTGATGTTCCTCGAGCACTACCTCCCGTGCGGCAACTGCGAGTGGGACCACATGGGCGAGTACCGCCACTGTGCAGCGACGGAGTGGTTCTACGATCCGAAGGCGATCCGGTATGGCTACACCTCCATCGATACTGCTCCTTCCCTCTGGGGAGGCTTCAGCCACTATCTGTATCTCCCCCTGAGCGCCGTGCTCCACAAGGTGCCCGATGGTCTCTCGCCCGAGCTGGCAGGCATCGCGACACCCATGTCCAACGGCATTCAATGGACCCTCATGGATGGTGGTGTCGGGTACGCCTCGAGTGTCCTCATCCAGGGCCCGGGCCAGCAGGGACAGTGTTGCGCGATGGCGGCGAAGCAGGCTGGCGCCGATTGCATCATCGTCACGGGCACATCGAAGGACGCGCGACGGCTCGAGGTTGCCAAGGCGTTGGGCGCAGACGTCGTGATCGACGTTCAAACGGAGGATGCGCAGGCTCGCATCCTCGAGATCACGGAGGGGCGCGGCGTTGACGTCGTCATCGATTGCAGCAGCGGCGGAGGCACGGCCCCGATGCTGCTGGGCATCGAAGCGACCAAGCGCAGGGGCGCAACGATGGTCGTGCAAGGCGAAGGGAATGCCACCTTCCCCGATTTTCCGATTGGCAGGCTCACGAGGAAAGGCATCATGCTCAAGAGCGCCCGGGGCCATTCCTATCGCGCCGTCGAGCTCGCATTGCACCATCTCGCCTCTCGCCGATTTCCGCTGGACTTGATGACGACACATCGCTTCGGGCTGGCGGAGGTCGATTACGCAATCAAGTCGGTCGGCGGCGAAGGGGCGCCGGGCGCCATCCATGTGTCTGTGATGCCGTGGAAGTAGCGTCACCGCGTCCGGGCGGGGCAGTGGAACGCGAAGTCCTTGACGATCTCGCGGCGGCAAGTCGCATCCTCGCCGACCAGGGCGTGTTCGATGCGGCCGGTCACGTATCGATGCGTCACCCCCGGCACGCCGAGAGGTTCCTGATGTCCAGGTCTCTCGCGCCGGCACTGGTGACCGCCGGCGACATCATGGAGTTCACCCTGGACTGCGAGGCTTGCGACGCCCGCGGACGCACCGCGTTCATCGAGCGCTTTCTACACGGCGAGATCTATCGGAAACGACCTGATGTGATGGCGATCGCGCACGGACATTGCCCCTCGGTCATCCCGTTCGGCCTCGTCGCGACGCCCATGCGCGCGACGTATCACAACGCCGCTTTCCTCGCCGCAGGCGTCCCGGTCTTCGACATCCGCGACTCCTTCGGCGCGACCGACATCGTCATCAGCGGCTCCGAGAGGGGAGCAGCGCTCGCGGAGGCACTCGGCGATAAGTCGGTGGTGCTACTGCGTGCCCATGGCGTCGTGGTCGTCGCACCAAGCCTTCACGCTGCGGTGTTCCGCGCTGTCTTTACCGAGATCAGCGCGCGCGTCCAGTTGCAGGCGGCGGTGCTCGGGGGACCGATCGCGGCGCTCGATGCGGAGGAAGGTCGCAAGGCCGACGCGATCAATCTCGCGACCGTCGGCCGATCGTGGGAGCTCTGGAAAAGGCGCGTGATGTCATGAAGCAACAGCTCGTCGATGCGATTCGCATGCTCGAGCGTGCCGGAATCATCGACCACAACGGCCACTGCAGCGCGCGACGCGACGCGAATGCTTTCTACATCAACTCAGGTGTGTCAGTGCGAGGTGCGCTGACAGCCGACGACATCGTCACGTCCGATCTCGATGGCAACCTTGTCGAGGGGAGCGCCAGGCCGCCGCTCGAGTTCCACATTCACTCCGAGGTGTATCGTGCACGCCCCGACGTCAATGCCGTGATGCACACGCATCCGCAATGGTCGACGTTTCTGACGATGGCCGGGGTGAAGTTGAAGCCGGTCTACGCACAGGGAGTGCTGCTCGGTGATATTCGGCTGATGGATTCGCCTCTCTCGGTGAATACGAAGCCCATGGGCGAGAAACTCGCCGCCACGCTTGGCCGCCGGTCCGCCGTCCTCCTCAAAGCACATGGCGCCGTCATCGTGGGCTCCAACATCGTCGAGGCCTTCACGCTCGCCGCATATCTCGAGGAGAACGCGTACCGGCAGTACATGGCCATGCAGATCGGTGAACCGTACGTCTTCAGCGAGGCGGAGCAGCAGGCCTGTCGCGAGAAGCTGTGGTCGCCGAGCCTCTTCAAGAAAACCTGGGACCACTATTACTCGAAACTGGGTTGACTAATTCCCACGTTCACGATGACGGGCCACGGAGACACGGAGCCACGGAGAAAACGAGCCAAGGAATCTCCATGTGTTCGTGCCACGGCGGCTTGTGGAAGAGAACGCGATTAGAGGTGGGAGTTGGGAATTGGGACCTTGTGGTGACTAATTCAGGGGCGTCTTCTTCTCCAATTGTTTCGACGAGTAGCTTCGCATGTGGCCGGTGCCGAGGTATGGAGAGCTTCGTTTTCGTGTGTTACCATATATGGCAGCTTACCCATGACTGACACCCAAAAGACCACGGTCTACCTGGATGCTGCCGACTATCGCCGGTTGAAGGCGCTCGCGCGCGCCCGCGGCTGTGCGCCGGCGCAGCTCGTCCGCGAGGCGGTGGCGAAGTACGCCGCGGCGGAGGCGCCCGCTCGACCGGCCAGGAGCATTGGCGCCGCCAGGACCGGCAGGAAAGACCTCGGCGAGCGCGCCGAGGATCTGCTCACCGGCTTTGGAAAACGGTGATCGTCGCCGACACCGGCGCCATCATCGCGCTCATCGACCGCAGCGAGCGCAACCATCGCATCCTGCGGGAGCTGTACGAAGCGGACCCGCACGCGTGGACGCTCCCGTGGGCGATCCTCCCCGAAGTCGACTACCTGCTGGCGACCCATGTCAGCCACAAGGCGCAGGAGGCGTTCCTCGCCGATCTCGCAGAGGGGACTTTGCACGTGACGTGGGGAGAAGACGGAGACGTGGACGTCGCACAGCAGATCATCGTGCGGCATAGGGCACTGAAGCTGGGCCTCGTGGACGCGGTGGTCATGGCCACCGCGGTCCGCCTCGGAGCGCAGGCGATTGCCACGCTTGACGTGCGGCATTTCTCCGCTGTCGCGCTGCCGGGCCATCCCAAGCTGTTTCCGCGCGACATGAAGTAGGGCGCGCGGACCGGTATACAGCTCGCCGCTGAATCCGGTTGCGGCGTTTTGAGAAAGGGCGCTACCGAGTCGAGGTGGCCTTGGCGGATCGTCAAACCATTCCGGCGTTCCATTCGCACGGATCAGAGACGCCCGGTTCATCCCGCCAAGGTTCGGGGTGAGCCAGACGCTGCCCTTCGGCAAGAAGGGCGAGCAGCCTTACAACGTCACGGCCAAAGACGTACCGCTCACCTTCCTGCTCTGCCGCACCAGGGACTTGAATGCGCCGCCCGCGAATGGCGCCGCACCGCGTCCCAAAAGCACGGCGTTGGTCGATCATGTCGGGTACACGGTTGCCGATTTCGAACGCAATCGGGTGCGCGATCAGCTGAAAGCGATGGGCGTCGCCAATGTGCGCGATGGCGGACTGTACAGCCTCCATATGACCGATCCGTTCGGGTATGACGTGCAGATCAGCGGCCTCGCCAACAACGCGTTGACCGACGGCTAATTTCAGCCATCGAGAACGCGCTCGGCCCGTTAACCCACGTGAGCTCCGGGTCAGAAGGTCGCTTCAATCACAGCGCGCAGCTCGGGAGTCACTTCGGGCTCGAGGCCGAACCATGCCTTCCACGCGGGTCGCGCCTGGTGGAGCAACATGCCCAGGCCGTCGACCGTGCGGTTTCCGCGGCGCCGCGCGGCCGCGAGCAGCGGCGTTTCGAGCGGGACGTAAACGATGTCGCAGACCAGCGCGGTATTGGGGAGCGCTTCGAGCGCGAGATCGAGCGGCGGCTGACCGACCATCCCCTGGCTGGTGGTGTTGACCAGCATGGCCGCGCCGTCCAGCGCGCGGTGACGCTCGTCCCATGCGGTCGGTGTGACAGGCGGCCCGAACTCGTGCGCGAGTGCCTGACAGCGCGCGAACGTTCTGTTGATCACGCGAATCTCGCGCGCGCCTCGGTCCGCCAGGCTGTAAACGACCGCCCGCGCGCCGCCCCCGGCGCCGATGACGACGACAGGCCCTGCGTCAGCGCGCCATTCAGGCTGCTGCTGCAGCACGTTGTGCACGAATCCGTAGCTGTCGTTGTTGGTGCCCGTCAGCGACCCATCCGGCCGGACGACGACGCAACTGATCGCGCCGATGCGGCGCGCGACCGGATCGACGGTATCGACGATCGCGAGCGCTCGTTCCTTGTGCGGAATGGTCAGGTTGCAGCCGGAGAAGCCGATCGGCGCCAGGGCCCGCAGCGCCGACTCGAGATCAGCTGGCTTGATTGCAAGGGGCACATAGGTTCCAGCCAGCCCATACTGCGCGAACCAGTAATTGTGAAGCGTCGGTGAGCGTGAGTGCATCACCGGCCAGCCCATGACCCCGGCGAGCAGGAAACGATCGAGCGACATTCAGCGATACACCGACGCGCTCATACGCCTCGACAAGGACGGGATTCGCGCGAGTTTCAGCGCGGATCAGCGGCCGCGAATCCGTGGTTTCGGGAGGTCTGGCTCGTTGTAGTTGATGAAATCATAGCGAATTCTCGTCCCGGCCTCATCGAGCCATCCGAGAGATTGCTGAAAGATCGTCGGCGGGGGGTAACCCTTGGGGACGGTCGCCTCCAGGATAACCAGTCTGTTCTCGTGCATGAAGATTGACGCGAACGTACGTGATTGATCGGCGTTGTTGGTGAGCTGCAGTTCCTGGCCTGCAACCAGATCCTGGAAACTCGCCATCATGTTCGTAATCGTGACGTTCCGTTGCAGCAACTTCGACGTTGCATAGACGACCGCGCCACGCACGTCGATTTTCCAGTATCCAAGACCCCAGTCACGGATCCCGGCGCACGTCTCCGCGCCCGGCGGGCAGAACCGTGATTTCTCTTCGAGGATGCGTTCCATCGGGTTGTAATCGACGACCGTCACGGAGTAGCGGCCCGCGCCTGACGTACCGCTATACACACGCGCCGGCAGAACGACGCCGACCTGCGATGTCCACGTGGTGTCCGTGATCTTCGGCTGACCAGGGAAGTTGACGGCGAAGCGATCTTCCCGAGCGGCAAAATCGGCCCATTCCTGGGCGAACAACGTCCCCGACAGAGCCAATACCAAGGCTGACGACATGAGCGGCATCAGGCGCATGACTGATTCTCCTGCGGCGCGACCGGATTCAGTTCTTGAAGTCGACTGTCGTGCGCAATGTATTGCTCTCGATCCCGTTCGAGTCGGTCACTCGCACCCTGAGGTCACACTTGCCGGCGGCGGGAGTACCAGCCTGAGGGCGCGGGTTGGGAACGGTGGAGTGCACGACGATGTTGCGTGTATCTCGAGCGGTGACCTTGCCTTTGACAACACCCACGACGGATTCACCGCAGCCAATCGTGAACCAGACATACGGTGAATCGCCAAGGTCAGCAGCCTCGTCGGCAGCGGCGAACTGCAGCTCTACCGTTGGCTGATTCGATTGCGCCGACACGATCCTGAGATCAGAGATGCTGGGAGCGTGGCTCGGAATCGTGATCGTCGCGGGGAGCGTGCGCCCCATCGGCATCACGAGAACCAGGGAGCGGTTTCCCAGCGCGGCGTCCTTCGCAACATCGACCGTGACTTCCCACCACGCAACGTTCTGAGAGTCGACAGCCCGCTTGATGCCGGACACCGTGACACCGGCCGCGGGTGAAATCTCGGCGGCCTGGACCACCAGGTCGCGACCTGGAAACGCCACGTTGAGTACGGTTGTCTGACCGCGCGGTACCTGTGCTGGAAAGACACTCTCGATGGTGATTTGGGCTTCGCTGGACTGCGCGCCCGGCCCGAGACAGACCAGAACGGTCGCCCCGAGCGCCATCAACGACCGAGCTGCGAACATTGGAGCACCTCGAGAAGTTTCAACCACGAAGGACACGTTCTTCGTGACCTTCGTGGTTATAACCGGTACAGGTCTTTCGATGTCAGAACGTGTACCGAACGCCGAGCTGCATCGAGCGCGCTTCGTCGACCACGATCGATCTCAGGAAATTCGCGCTGTTGCGCGCACCGATCGGGTTGTTGTAGTTCACTCGATTCAGTGCGTTGTAGATTTCCCAGAAGAATCCGGCTGTGCGCTCACCCCTGATTCTGTGCACGTATTGCAGCCGCAGATCCAGCAGCATCTTGTCGGTGCCCTTGATGCCGTTCCGGATCGCCATGCCACTGGCGTCGAGCTTCGACACGATCGGCCGCGTGAGGTCGTCGCGGCCTGTCACCGGGCGGTCAAAGTTGGCCGCGTCGCGGTCGCCGTTCCTGTCCTGTCCCACGGTTTCGTTCACCGGGTTGCCGGAATAGTAGCGGAACGTGGCGCCGAGCCCGAGGTCCCGCCACGCGTTCCAGTTGCCGCCGGTCGTGAACGCGTGCCTGTTGTCGAAGGTCGCCAGACCATAATCCAGCCGCGGGTTGAGATCATTGTTCACCCGCTTGTTGACGATGCCGAAGTTGCCGGCGCTGGTCGCCGCGACATCGCCCGAGCGCGACAGCGTGTAGGCGGCACGCCCGGACCATCGGTTGGCGAAGCGCTTGTCCATAGAGACCTCGAGCGCGTCGTAGTCGCTGTTGAAGATGGAGCTCGTCGTGTACTCGAGCACGCGCTGGAAGCTCGCGCCGCGCGCCGAGGCGGGGATCCGCGTGCCGTCTGGATCGAAGACCGCGGGTCCGGGCCGGCCGATCGTCCCGTTCGCCAGCAGCCGCGGCTCGTTGATGTCAATCAGCCCCGTCTGGTCATGCCCGCGGGAGCCGACGTAATCGACCGTGACGGCCATGCCCCGGATGATTTCGCGCTCGACGCCCGCATTGAGCTGGTAGAGAAAGCCCAGCTTGCGGTTGCCGGCAAAACGGGGTTCGGTGTTCACGAAACCGCCGGCCGTGAGCTGGTTCTGATTGGTGACCAGCTGCGCCCGGCAGGCCGCGCTGATCACGGCCATTCCACCACGACCCTGTGGCAGCAAGCATGGATTGGTCGGAAGCACCCCACGCGTCGCGCTGAGATCCTCTCCGGTATCGAACGTAAAGACCTTTGAGATCACACGGCCCGCAAACAGGTCGGAGATGATCGCTGTCGGCGGGTACTCGAAGAACTTTCCAAAGCCGGCTCGGAACGCCGTCCGATCGTTCGGTGCGTACACCGCGCCAAGCCTGGGCGCAAAACCGGCCTTCGTGTTCGGCGTATTGTCGTC
>ORMF011773674.1_pt1 | contig 21642 bp, 14 predicted proteins | sample 1779871 | NCBI WGS metagenome assembly ORMF01 (sample SAMEA104232316, study PRJEB22302) | groundwater metagenome | biome: forest; feature: aquifer; material: groundwater | place: USA | collected 2011-08-07 | depth 5.4 m | reverse complement strand
TAATTCTCAACACATGTTGGAGGATGCTGCCGGCGCCAGCGCCCGCCAGGTTAAAGTAGGAATGATTAGTGAGATTAACGATCGTCTCTTTGTCGGTTGTGGCTGAGTACTCGCTCCGCAGTTCATTCGGGTTAGTCAAAACGTAAGTGACTTTAGCTGAGAGATTGCCCGGATACCCCTCTTCGCCGTCTTTGCTCAGATAAGAGAGTTCGAGTGCGGCGCCATCGGGCCGGCTGACTTCTCGCGGGCTCCAGATGACCTTATTAAAACCACGCACTCCTCCGTGCAGATGATTGGGAGGATTGTTCTGCGCCAGGTGATACTCGACGCCCTTCAAAGAGAACTTGCCTTTCGCGATCCGATTAGCGTAGCGGCCCACGATAATTCCAAAGAATACTGTGTCGTCGGCGTAACCTTGAGGTTGATCATAGCCGAGCACCACGTCTTCCATCCTGCCTGCGCGGTCCGGTGTCTTTACCGAGACAACAGCTCCGCCGTAGTTGCTAATCTGCACCTCCACGCCGTTTCGGTTCCTGAGTGTATAGAGAGCAATCTCAGTCCCGTCGGCAAGCTTGCCGAACTCATGCTTCTCTATCTTCGGTTTCTGTCTCTGAGTAGAACTGGCAAAGGAGAGTCCAGAGATCGCGAAGCAAAGGACGAGAACAAAAATAACAGAGTCACGCCACTTCGAATCGATTCGACGTTTACGCATACCCATCACAGATTCACTCCTGGTGGCTGGGGCTATTAAGACTCAATCTTCAACCTGGAGACATAACACGGAGGTCGCCATTCCCGTCAGTTCGTTTACCGACCGCAAGCCGCATAATGTTCTCCTCGGTGCATTCCGCGCGTTTCAGGATTCCGGTCGCCGCGCCCTCATGCATAACGATAACGCGATCGCTGATGTGCAGGACTTCTTCCATGTCACTCGAAATCATCAGAATCGCTACGCCGCTTTCCGCCAATTGCCGCATCAATGCGTAAATGTCGGCTTTGGCGCCGACGTCGACGCCACGAGTTGGTTCGTCGAATATCAATAGCTTAGGCTCCAGCGCCAGCCACTTCGCCAGCACCACCTTTTGCTGGTTGCCGCCGCTCAGATTGATGACGCGCTCTTCTACCGATGGCATTTTGACCTTCAGCCTTTGACAAACGCTGGTAGCCGCAGTGCGTTCGCGATCCACGGCGATTAGTCCGGCTTGTGCATATCGCTCGAGCGACGGCAGGGTGACGTTCTCGCGTATCGGAATGTCGATGATTAAGCCCGCGAGGCGCCGATCCTCCGGTATGAGATAAATGCCGTGCCTGATCGCGTCCTGCGGCGAGCGAATCCGCAGCGTCTGTTTGTCGAGGCGGACGACGGCTTCGGCCGCGCCTTCAATTCCGAAAATTGCCTGCCCGACCTCAGTGCGGCCGGCACCCACCAGTCCGGCTATGCCAACAATTTCGCCGCGACCCACGTCGAAGGTGACCTCATGGTTTGGATATCGAGTGGTGCGCAATCGTTCGATTTCAAAGTAACCAGGTACTGCTTCGGTCTGCGGCTTCTGGTAGAACTTTTCCAGGTCGCGCCCTACCATTAGTTTTACGATTCGGTCGTGAGTTATTTCTTCGCGCAAGAGCACGCCTGCATTCGATCCGTCGCGCAACACGACCACCCGGTCGGCAATCTCTTCGATCTCGCCCAGACGATGGGAGATGTAGATGATGGCGACGTCATGGGTCTTCAAGTCGTGGACCACTTCGAGCAGGCGCTCCGTTTCAGTCAAGGTCAGACTCGAAGTCGGCTCATCCATAATGAGAATGCGCGCATTGAGCGAAAGTGCCTTGGAAATTTCAACCATCTGCTGCTGAGCGATGGAAAGGCGCGAAAGCGGCGTGTCGGTGGGAATATCCAGTCCCAGCCGCTCAAGGTATACGCTGGCCTGTTCGTGCATCCGCTTATTGTCGATCAGCCAGCGTAGACCGCCACGCCGCGGCTCACGGCCGAGAAATACATTCGCCGCCACGTCGAGGTTGTCTAACACATTCAGTTCCTGATGAATGAAACTGATGCCGTGACTCGTCGCATCGTTAACTGCACGAATGATGACCGGCTCGCCACCGATTCGGATTTCGCCGGCGTCGGGCTGAAGAATGCCGCCAAGGATATTCATCAGGGTTGACTTGCCGGCGCCATTCTCTCCGGCCAGGCCGACCACCTCGCCGGCGCTGATTTCGAAATCAACACCCTTGAGCGCAGAGACTCCGCCAAAGCGTTTCTCGATTCCCTGCATCTGTAAAGCCAGAGCATTCATCAGATCGCCTTAATCTAAAGTCACCGGGGTAAATTACGAAAGGGCCGGCATGACTACATGACTAATCCGCAGCCTCGATAGGATCCGCTGACACTTTTGTATCAATCCTATCTACTGTTCTTCGTTGCATCAGCTACGCCCACGCAGATGGTTAATCTTTTTAGTAAAGTCCTCTACGTTGTCGCGCTTGATGACGAGCGTTGGGATAAAGATTTGTTTGCTCGGCGGAATAGCAGAACGGTCCCCTCTTAGCCACTTGTGCATTAACTCAATAGCCTGGTATCCGAATTCGAATGGCTGCTGCACAACGGTCGCGAAGACTGAACCATCACGCACACCGGCCAGCGTTGGATCTTCCTCGTCGAAGGCGATGATCTTCACCTGGCCGATCTTGTTCGCGTCGCGCACCGCGTTGATAATCGCCGGACCGTTGTAACTCCACAAACCAACTAAGGCCTTAATGTCCGGGTACTTGACCAGAGTATCCGCGGCGTTCGATTTCGCGCGCACTTGATCGGTATCGTCGGTGCGAATATCAATGATCTCGACGTTGGAACCCTGCAAGGCTTCTTTAATCCCCTGGGAGCGCTCCTGAGCATTGCGGACGTCAAGTTTGCCGACAAAGATCATGATCTTGCCGCCCTGTGGCAGAGCTTCTTTTATCAACCCTCCGGCCTGACGGCCGGCGGCGACGTTATCTGTACCCACGTAGAAGGCGCGATCACTTTTGGGCGCGTCCGAGTCCTGCGTCATCACCAGAGTCTGCTTAGCTGCTTCGTTAATCAACTGCGTCTGGTTTTCCGGATCAACCGGGCTCATCGCCATACCGTCAGTACCTTTTGCCAACAGGTCGTCAACGATCCGTTTCTGTTCGGCGGCCGTCCCGTCTGAAGGAATCTTGAACTCCACCGTGACATCATCCAGTTCGGCATCAGCCTTCTCGGTCCCCTTCCGGGCTATGGTCCAGAAGTCGGCTGAGTTATTGGTAATAAACGCCAGCCGCAAATTCTTCGACGAACTCTTGTTGGAATCTCCGGTACGCGCGCAGGCCAACATCAGCAGGGAACATGCGCAGATGATCAGGTTACGAGTTAGTACTTTCATACATTCCTCCGAATAAGGTTTTTAAGCCCGGCGCGCAGGGCACAAAAAGGTCAAAGTAGACTCTGCTCTGCATGCTTTTGTGTGATGGCCGAACAAAGATACCATAAGATTGGCTTTTTTCAGCCCGCGATCAATCAACCACAGCAAACTTTTAGTTTGTCAGAAGCCCGACCGTAAGGGAGGGCTGAGTACGCTGCTAGCCGTCCCTCACGGTCGGGCTTCTGACACGAGATCTTAGATTCAAAACCCCGCCAGAGACGAGCAGTCGAAAGAAGGAATCCCTGGGGTAGGCAGCAATTGAAATCCGAGCGCAACCCTATCGCTCCAACGTGATCAGATAGACGTCGTTCTCACGCATTGAAAAGGCTCGCGTGAACGTCTGGCCCGCGCGAATTCGAACCCGAGCCGTGTCAACTGGACGCCCATCATTTCTTTCCCCCAGCCTTTGCACCTGCGCAGGCTGCGGTGCCGCCGGTGATCCCAACTGCAAATAGTCGTCATAGACGTCGTTGACATGGTAACCAACCTGGTAAACCTTGGCCTGATATGACCCGGCTGGCAGCCGGGTAACCGATACTCTCACCTGTCCGAAATGAGCAGGAGGCAAATCTCTTTTGAATAATTTTTGATCACTCTCTTTGGTTACCGGAGGAGTAAAGTTCCAGAATAGTATTTGCACACCGTGCGAGTCGCGACAGGCCCAACTATCTGAATCGCTGGAAGCAAGTTCCAGATTTCCCAACCTGTTTAGAAATTGGTAAGCATAGAAAGCCGGTTTGCGCAGGCCGGCAAAACTCAGCAGACCAAACCCGCCGTGAAATGGCGAAGGCACTGGACCGTTCTCTTCGAAGATATCCGTGAATGTCCAGTACGACATTGAGTCCGCATGGCCTTCGACACCTTTGAGTTTTGCCAGAATGTATGGCGCTGAGGGGTAGGAGTCATGGACCGGATCGCGAGGAGAATAAGATGTGCTCCATTCTGTATAGTGAAGCGGCAATCCCGGCATTGACGATGATGCAATTTTTGCCCGAACGCCTTTGACTCCGCCGATGATCGCCTCAGATTCCGTGATCAGAAACAATTGTTGGGTACCATTTTCATCAACCCCGATTCCTCGCACTCCATAGTCATGGGTTGAGATGAAGTCCAGAGGCACGTGATTCTTCGTGGCAAAATTAATAGTCTCTGCTACCCATGCATGCCCCGCAGTCGCTGGCCCACCGACGCGATAGTCCGGCGAGATGCCTTTGATGGCGCGCGCCGTCACAGCGTACAGTTTGAAATACTCTGCCTGGTCACCAGACCAGAAGATGTCGAGGTTGGGTTCGTTCCAGACTTCAAAGAACCACTGCTTCACCTCCTCGAGTCCGTAACGTGCCGTCCAGTGTTTCACCAGGGCCTGTATCAGTCGCTCCCACTTGCCATAGTCTTTTGGCGGAGTGATATTTCCCTTCCACCAGAACACCGTCTTGCTACCGCTCGCCAAAGCCTGCGGCATAAAACTCAGTTCGACAAAAGGCTTCATGCCTGTCTTCAGAATCGCGTCGTACAAGGTATCGACATATTGAAAGTTGTAGATGGGCGCACCCTGCTTGTCTTCGCTATAGACACACATCTCGTCCTCCAGCCAGCCATGGAAGCGAATGTACTTGAAGCCGCATTCACGGTGCACCACACTCAAGTCCCGCTGCCAGTCGGCGCGTAACCCTTCAGCGGCGCGACCAGCACCGACTACGAGACGAAAGAATTTGTCCTGTTGGCGTTTTACTTGCGAGTAGTCGACATCAATTACTCGCTGCGGCGAAGACGTCCTGTTTTGGGCAGCCACAACGATCGAGCTTGCCAATAGCACGGACGATAGAAGTAACAACCGATTCATGCAGAGGTTTGGGTTTTCCGGTGACTGGCAACTCTTCGAGGTCACTTCGCAACCACTTCAAGCTTTGTGGTCTGATACTTAGCTGAGCTGGGGCCAACCATGATGTCAAACCAACCGGGCTCAACCGTGCGGTGCATGTTTAAGTCGAGAAAGGAAAGCTTATCTTCGGTGATCACAAACTCGACCACTTTGCTTTGGCCAGGATCTAGCGAAATGCGTCTGAAGTCCTTCAGTTCCATGATGGGGCGAGTGACAGAACTGACCAGATCGTGAATGTAGAGCTGAACGATCTCATCGCCAGCGCGCTTGCCGGTGTTCGTGACCTTAACACTCACCCTGGCCGTTGCGGCCGGGCCGATCTGCGCGGGGCTCAGGCTCAAATTCGAATATTCAAACGTCGTGTAACTTAGACCGTGGCCGAACGGAAACAGCGGCTCCTTGCTCGTGAACAAATATCCGCGTTTGGCCGTTGGCTTGCGGTTGTAATAGATGGGTAACTGACCAACGGACCGCGGAAAGCTGACCGCCAATTTGCCGGCGGGATTGTAGTCGCCGAACAGAACGTCCGCCACGCCAACCCCCGTCTCCTGGCCAAGGTAAAATCCTTCGAGGATGGCCGGAACATTTTGCGCAATATAGTTGATGGCCAGCGGGCCGCTGTTGATGAGCAAGACGACCGTGGGCTTGCCGGTTTCCAGCACCGCTTTCACGAGATCGTTTTGACGGCCCACGAGGTCGAGGCTGTCGCGATCACCGAGGTGAGTGTCAGCCCACCCTTCTTTGTTGGTATCTTCGTTGCCGCCTAACACCAGAACGGCAACGTCCGATTCCCTGGCAACCGCGACCGCCTGGGCGATCAGTTTGCTGTCTTCCGCAGGATCGCTCAGGTGCGAAGTGTCCGCCCACCAGTCACCACCCTCTTTTGTGATCTTGCAGCCTTCGGCAAAGGTAACCTTCACTTTGCCGCCCGCCTTCTCAGTAATTCCCTGAAGCACGCTGACGCCGCGGCCGGGGTTGTCGCTGTAGCCACCCAGGTGCACACGATCCGCGTTTGGCCCAATGACGGCAATCGACTTCAGCCCATTCCGATCCAGCGGCAGAAGATTGTTTTCATTCTTAAGCAGAACGATGGATCGCCGGGCCGCCTCTGCTGCCAATTCACGATGCGCCTGGGAGTTTGTAACCTTTACGGCCCGCTCCGGATCAACATAGGGGTTCTCGAACAGGCCGAGAAGAAACTTGAGCCTGAGGTTGCGGGCCACCGCGCGATCGATCGCCGCTGCGGGGACTTTTCCGTCTTTTATAAGCTGCAGCAGTATTGGATAGCAGTCAGGATCGGGAAGCTCGAGATCTACTCCCGCTCCGATGGCGAGTTTCGCGGCTTGTGCTTTGTCACCAGCCACATGGTGCAAGTCCTGCAATTGCGGAATGGCGTAATAATCAGAAACGACGTTGCCCTTAAACCCCCACTCTTCACGCAGCACCTTCTGGAGCAACCACGTGTTGGCATGAGACGGGACGCCATCGATCTCATTATACGAGGCCATCACGCTCATGATGCCGCCTTCGGTCACGGCTGCCTTAAAGCTGGGGAAGAAGACCTCACGCAGTACTCGCTCGGAATAGTTGGCGGGCGCGATGTTTGTGCCACCTTCGGGCTGACCGTGAGCTGCAAAGTGCTTGGCCGTGGCGATGATGTGATCGCCATCAATCGCCGGCCCTGACCCCTGCAATGCTTTCACGATTGCGACCGCCATGCGAGAGACGAGATAAGGATCCTCGCCGTATGTTTCTTCCGTCCGTCCCCAGCGTGGCTCGCGCGCCACATCAAGATTCGGCCCGAGCACCTGATGGCTGCCGCGCGCTCTTGTTTCCAACGCGCCGGCGGTAAATACCTTGCCAATGAAATCGGGATCCCAGGTACTAGCGAGCGCAATCGGTTGAGGGAAACTGGTACTTCCCTGGGCCATGTGTCCATGCAATATTTCATCGTGAAAGATTGCTGGTATTCCCAGCCGCGTGTTTTCCACGAGCCATTTTTGCAGAGCGTTCGCGAACGCCGCTCCCTCGCGTGGCCCCTTCCGCTCTCTCTGTCGCGCGATCTGCCCGATCCCATATTTCATCACGATGCTTGCCTTCTCTGGCGAGAAGGCTCCGCGGTCGGTGGCGAAGTCGTTTGGTGGCCCTGCCTCAGGCCGTCCCTGCCAGAGGCAAACAAGTTGGGCCACCTTCTCTTCGAGTGTCATGCGACCGAGTAAATCCGCGACCCGTTGGTCAACTGGTAAGCGCGGGTTCTTATAATCCGGCGCGGCGATCTGTGATCGGGTGCGCGGGTTAGGAAAAGCTATCAGGGTAAGAGATATGGCCGCCCATACAACAAAGATGGCACGGCAAAACCCTGGCAGACGAAGACTCTTTGGAATCTCAAACAAGGGTTTTTCCTCCCCACGGCTTAGCAGGTTGCTGGAAAGCGAATACGATCCTCGAATCAGCACGAAGTCAGCACGAAGAAGACCTTCAGTGCGGCTTGTTTCGTGTGATTTCGCGGATCGTTCCACTGGTCTTTACCGATGATCGACAGTTTTTCAGCAGCCTGTCAGGGCAAACGCGTGTGCAACATCCGGAATTGAGAAATGCGAAATGCGCATCACGGCAAGAGCACAACTCGGGACGCGCCTGTTCTATAGTCAACAGCATTTAGAATGTTGCACAGTCTGCGCACTCCGTCATGTATTGTCAATAGCTTCTTAGCCGAGGCCCGGCGTTCCAGTTTGAATCTTAAGACTCAACTGCACGCGCAATAACCATCGGTTCGGTGCGTGAAAACATGCGCGAGGTTGACCGATTGCCTCACGTCTGATTACGGTCGACGAACTCTTAAATACGACTCGCAAGAAAGAAACATTGACGGTAAGACTTATTCTGAGGCTAATATAGATCCTGCCCCGGTAGTTCCTCCCATTAGTCTTCGTTGCTAGTATGTTCGCAGACCATTCAAAGAGTTCGTCTGTTACCGGCAGCCAACCGCGTTTCAATCGGCTCCGGCACTTCATATCTGCGCGGACGGGGCCCCGGATTCGATCTACCCAGAGCATTGTCGCGCTTATCTGTTTGTTCCTCTGCATCATTAGTCTGCGGATGTGGGTGGGAACTGCTCAGGGTCCTTCAGTAACCATAAATATTGACGCGGCGGTGGGCCGGCGCAACATCAACCCGAACATCTATGGAGTCGCCTTTGCCACGCAGGCCCAGTTGGCCGATCTTAACTGTCCGCTGAACCGGAGCGGCGGTAACGCCACCTCTCAATACAACTGGCAACTGAATGCGGCCAATCATGGCAATGACTGGTTTTTTGAAAGCCTCGACGAGGGGAGTTCAATTGCCGGCAAAGTTAACGACGACTTCATCGCCGATACCAAAGCCGCGGGCGCTCAACCCATGTTGACGATTCCCACGATCGGTTGGGTAGCAAAGCTGGGGCCGAATCGCGGTAAGCTGGCAAGCTTTTCAATCGCGAAGTACGGTCCGCAAAAGGCCAACGACTGGCAGTGGTTTCCCGATGCCGGTAACGGCTTGAAGCAATCGGATGGATCGAAGATCACCGGCAACAATCCGAACGACGCCAATATTCCAGCAGATTCAACTTTCCAACAGGGCTGGATGCAGCAGCTTGTCGGCAAGTGGGGCGTCGCCTCCAACGGCGGCTTGCGCTATTACCTCATGGATAACGAGCCGAGCCTTTGGCAGGAGACGCATCGCGACGTGCATCCGAGTGGTCCGACGATGGACGAAATCAAGAACAAGATCATCGACTATGGCGCGAAGGTTAAGGCGACGGACTCGTCGGCATTGGTTGTGGGTCCGGAGGAATGGGGCTGGCCGGGATATCTTTACAGCGGATACGATCAGCAGTGGGCTGGGCAGAATGGTAATTGGAATCCTGCGGCCTTTCCCGATCGCACCGCGCACAACGGCGCAGATTATTTGCCTTGGGTTCTGGACCAGCTACACCAATATGATGTGCAAACCGGGAAGCGCAGTCTCGACGTTTTCACAGTGCACTGGTATCCGCAAGGGAGTCAGGCCTTGAACCTGCCTGGCGAGGCATTCAGTAACGATGTCTCTCCCGCAATGTCGAACCTGCGCAACCGTTCGACGCGCTCGCTCTGGGATCCGAATTACACGGATCAAAGTTGGATCAATAGTAAGGTCTATGTAATCCCAAGAATGCGCGGCTGGGTCAATCAATATTATCCGGGACTACAGATTGGCATCACTGAATACAACTGGGGCGCCGAAGGATTCATAAACGGCGCAACCACACAGGCGGACATCTTTGGCATTTTCGGACGCGAAGGTCTTGACATGGCAGCACGTTGGACCACGCCCGATTCTTCGACGCCAACTTACAAGGCCATGAAGATGTATCGCAACTACGACGGCAATAAGTCGACCTTCGGAGATGTGAGCGTGTCCGACAGCGTTCCTGATCCGGATAGCCTTTCATCGTTTGCCGCCCTTCGCTCCAGCGATGGGGCCTTGACGGTTATGATCGTCAACAAGTCTCTATCCGGCAGCACCCTCGCGAACTGCAATCTTGCTAATTTTGCCGGAGGTAACTCAGCACAGGTGTGGCAATTGACGTCCGCAAATATGATTGCGCGGCTCGGAGATCTCAGCTTAAGCGGAAACAGCCTGAGTCTCACCGTGCCGGCACAGAGCGTTACTCTCCTGGTAATCTCGGCGGCAGTCCCAACACCCACGCCGACACCAACACCGACACCCACCGCGACTCCTACTCCAACACCGACTCCTACTCCCGTTGCTCCCGTTCTATATACGGAAGCGAATTCTCAGCAAGCGATCGCGCTCGATTCAGTAAACTTTCTGGGCGATCCTTTCGCGATCGGCACGACGTACAATTTTAGTTCAGATCAGCGCACACGAATTATGCTCTTTGCGAAGAATCTGGTTCTAAATGCAGGTGAGAACTCTTCGGTTGTAACTGCTCAAGGGCAGGATTCCCAGGGAACCGCTTACCCGCTGACAGTTGAATTCGTCGGCGACGTGCCGGGCTACTTAGGTTTGACTGAGGTGGTAGTCAGGTTTTCCAATCAACTTCCGAGTAGTGGAAAGCTGTGGCTCAGTATTAGTTTGCGCCGGGTGCCCAGCAATCAGGCTTTCATTAACATAAAACCGTAGTACCGTCCGAATCCAATCATTTTCCGGAGTGTCCGAATTTCAGTTTTTTCTCTGCGTGGTCTCTGCGACCTCGGGCTCTCTGCGGTGACAATGCGTTCAAATACACTCACCTTAGAGACGCAGAGGTGGCGCAGAGAATTTCGCCTGGCCGACCCGCCCTCGGTTAGTCAGTTGCGCTGGCAGTGCCGTTGAGCAAAACACCTTTCTCGAGATGGCGCTCATGCGTGGCATAGCTGGCAGCGTGCGGATCGTGAGTCACCATCACAATGGTTTTCTTCAACTCGCGATTGAGCGTGGATAGGATATTGAGGATCTCTTCACCCGAACGCGCATCCAGATTGCCGGTCGGTTCGTCCGCCAGCAGCAAATCCGGATCAGTCACAATGGCCCGGGCAATGGCCACGCGTTGTTCCTGCCCACCGGACAACTGGCGCGGTTGATGGTGCATACGGTCGCTCAGGCCAACCAACTCCAGCGCAGTCTCAACATTCTTGCGGCGCTCCCCTTTGGAAAGCTTGGTCAACAGGAGCGGCAACTCAACATTTTCGAAGGCAGTCAGCACCGGAACGAGATTGAATGTTTGAAAGATGTAGCCGATGTGACTATTGCGCCAACCCGCCAACTGGCTCTCGCTCAATTTCGCCAGGTCGGTTCCCAACACATCTACTTCGCCTTCCGTGCAGCGGTCGATTCCCGCGAGCAGATTCAGCAAAGTTGATTTGCCCGAACCGCTGGGCCCCATGAGAGCCAAAAAATCGCCCTGCTGAATATCAAGGTCCACCTTGTCGAGCGCCACAACTTCAAAACCATCGCGCGCGAAACGCTTGCTAACATTGCGAACTTGTACCATTGGTCCTGACATGTATTCTCCAGAGTTGTTAGTGGTCAGTTGTTAGTTTTCAGTAGCTTTTGGCTGTTGTTCCCGAATGTCTTCAGCGTTCGAGAACTAACAACTGACTACTAACTACTGACCACTGACTTTTACTCTATCCCCATCCCGCAGCTTTTCCACGCCCGTCGTAGCCGCCGATTCACCACCACTCAATCCTTCCAGGACATAATAGAATTCTCCCGCCTCTTCACCCAGACGCACTGATCGCTGCTCCACCCTGTTACCCTTAACTACGAAGACAAAAGCATTGCTGTCCTTGCGCACCACCGCAGCTTTGGGAACCAGCACCCGCGGAGCTGATTTGGCCTGGCTGGTCTTCTCTTCGCTGAGAAAGTTGACGCGGGCATTCATCTCTGGCCGCAACTGTTCGTCGGGATTCTCTACTTTGACCTTGACCTGTACGGTAGCCTTCGCCCGATTCGCTTCCGGAGCAATCTCTGCGATGAAGCCGCTGTACTTTAAGCTGGGAAAAGCTTCCGGGATGATCTCCGCTCGCTGATTCATGTTCAAGCGCGCAAAATCTACCTGGCTGATGTCCAACTCGATCTGCAAGTCGTTTAAGTCCGCGAGAGCGACCACGGACGTGCGCGCGCCTGATTCCCCGAAGGCCGAAGGGCTCACCATCTCACCGCGTTCGACGATTCTCTGCAGAACGGTTCCCGACACCGGCGCCTTGATCTCTGTGTTGGCAAGTTGAGTATCCGCGTAATCGAGCGCTGCTTTCATCTGCCGCACCTGCGCCTCGGCGCCGCGAATTTCTTCAGGACGCGGTCCAATGTCGGTCATCGCGCTTGATTGACGCGCGGCTTCTACCAGAGCTCGCGCACTGTCGCGTTGAGCCGTGGCGCGGTCCAGATCCGCTTTCGACGAAACTCCCGCACGATAAAGCTTCTCAGCTCGCTCGTATTCACTTTCAGCATTTGTCAGCGTTGCTTGCGCCTGCAGCACTCCGGCCCGGTCTTTCATTTTTTCCTGCGGCCGGGAACCCGCGCGCAATTGGTCCAGCCGCGCCTGGGCCGCCGCCAGATTGGCTCGCGCCTGTTTTGACTGAGCGCGAAAATCATTATCCTCGAGCCGCACCAGCACCTGGCCCTGCTGTACCTTGTCGCCCTTTTCCACGCCGATCCAGGCGACGCGTCCCATGACCTTCGCTCCCACAGCAATCTTGTGATGGGCCACGACATATCCTGAGACTGACAGCACGGTATTGCCTTGTGAACCTCCACCGCTTTCAACTTTGACCTCGGCGACGGAAATGGTCTTCTGGGAGGAAAAGAAATAGAAATATCCCATCGCCACCAGAACCACGAGCACAGAGATCGCGAGCAACAAAAGTTTCGGCGGCCGGATGCGTGCCGAAGGCGGTGCCTTTGGAGCCCGATCAATCTTCAGACTTCTGAGACGCTGGTTCAGATCTTCCTGGTCTTCCGGGGTTTTGGGATTTGTAGACATGCACTCCTTAACGGCTAAGGGAACTCTAAGACGCTCTCAAGGCGTCGACTATGCGGAATCGCGCCGCGCGGATCGACGGCAGCAACGAGCCTATGAACCCTATTGCTACCCCGAAAATCAAAGCCGACAACATTAGATCAGGCGTCACGCGAAAATTAAAAGCGATCTCACTGAAATTCTGAAAGTTAGCGGTGCCGGTAGAGACAAAATTCAACGGCAGTGCGAGCAAGATTCCGATCGCGACCCCGATGACGGCGATCGCCACCGACTCCAGGACGAAGGCCGCCAGAATGCTGCGCCGCTTGAAACCCAGCACTCGCAGCGTGCCAATCTCTTTAGTTCGCCGGGCGACCGCGGCATACATCGTGTTCATTCCCGCAAAGCCCGCGCCGACTGCCATGATAAATGAGATGAAGACCGCAACCCCCTTGAGAAAGCCGGATGCGGCGCCCTGTTGATCTTCATAGAAGGTTCGTTCGGGCATGGCTTTCAAGTGCAAGCGCTGATCGTCCGTGATTCGTTTCGACAATGACGCTAATGCTGTCTGATCTTTCGCGCGCAGGAGCACGGTCGAGAAATTGTCGCGCTTGGTTGTGCTTCCCAGCGAGTTCACGTCCACCCAGATCTCCGATTCGAAAGCCTTGCCCCCGGCGTCAAACAAACCCACCACCGTGTAGTCAGTAGTCTGGATGCGGAATTTATCTCCAATATCCAGGCCCTGAAAGCGTTCCGCGATGCGCCGTGAAACGATCGCTTCCGTCATCCCCGGTTGAAACATTCGGCCCGCTACCGTCCGGTACCCCGAACGCAGTTTGTTCGACATGGGACCGATGCCACGAATGGTAACATTCGATCCCTGGCTCATACCTTTTCGCGGTTTGTAGATCAGAGTCATGAGTTCCGCCGCGGCCAGAGGCTTGTCACCTTCACGCTCTATGCCATCAAGATAGATCAGGTCGTTTAGCTGCTCGCGGGTCACGCTGCTGTTCAACTCGGCGTTGCTTCCCTCACGCAAGACGATCACATTCAATGGCTCGCCGCTGCTGGTCAGAGTGAGATCGATGCCGCGGGCCAGCGCCATCACCATCAGAAAGACACCGACGGTCAGCCCGATCGTGAAGGCCGTGGCCAGAGTACTGGATTTGCGCACAGTGATGTTGCGGAGGTTGTATTTAAGCGGTAGAGCCATGATTCACTGTTGTTTGGTTTGCGGAATCGTCAGAGTCAGGTAATAGGTTGCTGAAAACTTTCCTCGTCTCCCGGTAATCAAAGTTTGTTACGATGCGACACTGCGCGAACGCGATCCACGAATTCACACCAATGCTGTCCAGCACACGCGAATTGGCTTTTCGTTCGTGTTATTTCGGATGACTTAGTGGATCGTTTTATCACTGCGAATTAGCGCCTCTCTAAGTTTATCCGAGCGCTGCCGCTATTCCGTGCTACGCAGCGCTTCAGCAATAGTCATCCCCGAGACCCGATAGGCTGAATAGGCCACACTTAGTAAGCCTACGCCGATCGATATTACAAACGAAGTCAGCAAGGTTTGTACGCTGGGCACAAACGACTGAAAGTTTGGGATATAGAGGCTCAAGTCAATCGATTTGAAAATCAGCATGGCCCCACCAATACCGATCAAGGCGCCGATGGTGGTCACCAGCAGCGACTCGCCGACGAACAATCCGGCAATCGTTCCGCGCTGGAAACCGAGGGATTTGAGCAATCCCACCTCTTTGGTCCGCTCCCGCACGGTCATCGCCATAGTGTTGGCCATAATCAGCAAAAGAGAAAAAGTAATCGCCGCGATAATGCCATACATGAATTGCTTGACGCCGCCCATCATAGTTTCGAAGCTGATGGCAAAGTCGCGTTCGCTTTCTGTCTTCGTCGGCGCATCGGTGTTGATAAATAAAGAGTCGACCGCCTGAGCGATGCGCGGCACCTCGGCGGCGGAGTTCGCCTGAATAATGAAGGTGCTTACCTGGTCCTTGGCCCAGGCCGGCACCAGTTCATTAATGTAATCATGATGAAAGAAGAGCGTCTTCTCGTCGCCGCCGGTGCAGATGCCGCGAATGATGAATTCCACGCTGCGGTCATAGATTGGACTTCTCAGGGTAATCCTTTGTCCGATTTTGAAGCCGTAGATTTTTCCCAGCTTTCGGCCCACGACGGCGCCTTGTCTGTCATTGATGAAAGCCTGCCACTCGTCCTCAGACATCTTGAGTTCCGGGCTCACCTCGCGGAGTTTGGTGGCGTCGACGGCGAAGTTGGCAAAAAAGTTTTTCTCGTCCTTATAGATACCGCCAAACCAGCTGAACGGCATAACAGCCTTCACACCGGGAACTGTGGCAATTCGCTGCTGTTGGGCGACGGGCAAGGTAAAGCCGAGCGAGACGGCGTGCCGCGTAATCAAGTGCAGAGGATTTGAGCTTTCGCTGCCGCGAGAAAACTCAGTCAATATCGTCGCCAGCGTGATGATCAGAAACAGCGAGACGACCAGACTCGAGATGGTAAGCAACGTGCGCCGTTTGTTGCGCAGGATGTTCTTCAAGATAAGTTTGCCATATTTCATGAGTGCTACTTGAACCTCCCTTACGTCTTCGCCGTCGTCTCGGTTCCGTCTAATAGTTGCCACGGGCTCCAATCGCGCGCTCGCCGATTTGATTGTAATCTTAAGATACCGAAGTCTTTGTTGCCAGTCCCGCGTTGTAATGTCAAATGCCGGCTCAACAGGAAATGCCCAACCTAAAGCAGTTCACTCGATTCTCCCGACAGTCCGGGTCGGCTGAGCCAGACTCTGCTTATATATCGAACGAGAGGCAGCTGGATCGACACGTTCAGGATCTTTTTTAGAAATATTTCTTAGATGTCGGCAATGCTTCGACTTTAAAGTCTGCCAAAGTTCCAGGGAACTGGCCAGTGTGAGATGCAGCCCTTAAGTCATTAGCGACGTAGTTGGAGTTTTTCAGTTTGGCTGCCGCGGCGCCAAAGGCAACGACATTCAAATCAGGCACACCTCGTTGTGATTGACTGGGAAGATACAGCAATTTACCATGCGCCGGTGAAAACAATCCGTTTCCTGAATTCAAGACGGCGCATTTGTCGTGGCCCAGCGCCCTTGGCTTCAGGCGCAGAGTCTTTTACCGCCTGCGTAGTGGCGCTGCTAATCCTTGCGCTCGCAGCTAACATGAGCCCCCAAACTGTTGCCGGGCGAACGTCCCACCTCCCGTCTGACCGGCCGCTCACGTCTTATTGTGATCCGTTTATAGGCGCCGACGGCGGCGGCAACACCGTGCCGGGCGCTGCAGTACCATTTGGCTTTGCGAATCCGAGCCCGGACACATTGCGACACGACACGTCGGGTTACGACTCGCGGCAACCAATTATCGGCTTCAGCCAAACACATGTGTCGGGCACCGGCGGCGCCAGCAAGTACGGCAATTTCCGCATTACACCGAAGGTCGGCGAAATAAATATCCAGGATCTAGCTTCGGCAAAGAAGGATGAGATCGCCGCGCCGGGTTACTACGCGGTGACGCTAACAAGCCTCGATTCGCGCGCGAATGCCCGCGCTGATGCCCTTGCTGGCGTTCGCGTGGAATTGACTGCCACGCGTCTGGTCGCGGTGCATCGCTATACATTTCCCAAGACAACTGAGTCGCATTTGTTGCTTGACGTGAGTTCGCTGGTTATCTCTGGTGGCGACCAGCGCCAGCACGTGGTTGATTGCACCGCACGCATCCTTGGCCCAAACCACCTGGAAGGCTCTGGGACGTTCAAGGGCGGTTGGAATCCCGCATCTTACACACTGCACTTCTATGCAGAATTCAGCCGGCCGTTCGCGGCTTATGGTGCGTGGAATGGCGCAGCGCCGCAGGTAGATGCAAAGGTGGCCTATGGTGGCGAGCGCACCGGCGTGTATCTCACGTTTGAGACCACGCGTGAAGCGACCATCGAGGTGAAGCTTGGACTCTCATTTATCAGTACCGAGCAAGCGCGCGCGAACGTGGAGCGCGAAGTCGGGAAGAAATCCTTCGCGGAAGTGCGCCGAACGGCAGAGGCACTTTGGGAAGAAGCTCTATCGCGGACCCTCGTTGAGGGCGGCACTGATGAGCAACGCCGGATCTTTTACACTGCGCTCTATCGCTCGCAATACATGCCGCATGATTTGACCGGTGAAAACGTTTGGTGGAAATCCGACGAGCCTCACTATGAAGACTACTACTGTCTTTGGGACACATTCCGCACGCTTCATCCGCTGCTCACTTTGATTCAACCCGATCGGCAGCGAGGCATGGTCCGGTCGCTCGTGGACACTTATCGTCATACCGGCTGGATTCCGGATGCGCGCGTTGCCGGCGCGAACGGATTGACGCAAGGTGGCTCAAACGGCGATGTCCTCGTTGCCGACGCCCTGGTTAAGGGACTCGGCGGCATCGACTACGAAACCGCCTATGCGGCACTGCGTAAGAACGCCGAAGAGGACAGCCCACGCCCGGTTTTTGAAGGACGTGAGGTTTCTGAGTACAAGCGGCTTGGCTATCTCAGTCTTCAGAAAGAGCGCTCCGCCTCGCGCACGCTGGAGTATGCGTATGACGATTTTTGTATTGCTGAGGTGGCGCGGCATTTGGGCAAGGCGACGGACGCGGAGAAGTATCTACAGCGCTCAGCGAATTGGACCAATCTGTGGGACCCGAAGACGCGCACCATTCGCCCGCGTGAAGCTAACGGCCAGTGGATGCAACCATACGATCCGCTGAAGATCTACTCGCTTGATAGCGCAAGATTTTCGTGGTGGGGAGCGCCGTATTACGAAGGCTCGGGTTATCAATACTCGACCTACGTGCCGCACGACGTCCAGGGATTGATCACTCGCCTCGGCGGTGATGCACCGTTCGTTGCGTGGCTCGATGCTTTCTTCGATAACATTACGGGCAGCGGTAAAGACAATGATGGTTTGTATACCCAGGACAATGAACCTGATCTGCTGGCACCGTTTCTTTACATACATGCGGGGCGCGCTGATCGTACACAGGAAACTGTGCGTCGCATCCTGGCGAGGGAATACCACCTGGGGCGCGCTGGGCTGCCCGGCAACGACGATGCCGGGACAATGTCGTCGTGGTATGTGTGGAATGCCGTTGGACTTTATCCAAATGCAGGCCAGCCTTACTATTACATCGGCAGCCCGTTGTTCCGCCGCGCACAAATCAACCTCAGTAATGGGCGCTGGTTTACAATTGACGCGCCGAATGCGTCCGTCACCAACATGTACGTGCAGCGAGCTACGCTCAATGCCCGGACACTTGATCGCGCATGGCTCTCACATGCCGAAGTGGCGAGGGGCGGACGGCTCGTGTTATGGATGGGCGAACGGCCTTCAAGCTGGGGCGCTGGACGGCGGCCTGCTTCAGTGTCACGCGAGCCTTAACTGCTGTTGTTCGTGCACCTCAGAACACGAGCGTCTGAATAGAATGTGGCAAGCTACTGACTTCCGCGGCATTGCCGGCCAGCCAAAGGTAGTAAGAAATCTTCTGATCGCTCTTGTTCATCACCACCACCGACACTTTTCCATCAGGATTGAGAAAGGCTGTGGAAAGCAGCTGGCTTCGGCTGGGTGAACTGGCAATTCTCTTTGCGCCCGGACGAACGAACTTTGAAAAGTGTCCAATGTAGTAATACGAGTTGGTGTAGATCAGCTCGCCCGTTTTCGTATCGGCATGAACCGGGGCGAAGCAGAAATTCCCGACGTGATTTGGACCACCCGTTTCATCCAGCAGAATGTTCCAATCTGTCCAGCCGACAGTACCGCCGTTGAAGTCATTAATCATTGAACGTCCGTACAACTCGCCTAATTTCCAATCTCTAAGCCTTTCAGCCTTGAAGGAATCCGAGCAGCCTTCAGTGAAGAGCAGGTTTTTATCCGGGAAAGTTTCATGCACGAGCTTAACGTTATCGAACATCTGCTCGCCGCCGCTCCATGGCTCGTACCAGTGAAAACCAATGCCCCAAACATAGCCCGCGGCTTTGGGGTCCGTTAGAATCGTGCTGGCTCTCTGGTAGATGAGGTCACGGTTGTGATCCCAGGCTATTATCTTCTTATCACCCAGCCCTTCCTTCTTCATTGTCGGGCCAAGATAGTTTTTCAAGAAGTCTCGCTCTTCTTCCGCGGAGTAAATACACGACTCCCATTTTTGCGTCGCCATGGGCTCGTTTTGAATCGTGATGCCCCAGATGGGTATGCCTTCTTGCTGATATGCCTTGATGAACTTCGTGTAGTAGTTGGCCCAGGATTGATAAAACTCCGGCTTCAATTTGCCACCATGAAGCATGTCGTTGTTGGACTTCATGAATGCCGGCGGACTCCAGGGGCTGCCAAAAAGGGTGAGTTTCCCTCCGGACGCGGCCAGCGCTTGTTTGATAAAGGGGATCCGAAATTGCTTGTCGTGGTTGACGCTAAAGGACTTCAAGTCCTTGTCGCATTCGTTCACGTAGGTGTAGCTGTCGCTTGAGAAATCACAACTATGAATGTTGGTTCTTGCCAGGTTATACCCGATGCCGCTCTTCACATCAAAATAGGCATTTAGAATTTCCCGCTGTTTAGCAGGCGGCAATTTTGCAAACGTCTCGGCAGAGGCATCGGTAAGTGCGCCGCCGATGCCCAGGATCGTTTGAAATGTCTTAGCGGGATCGACAAAGACACAGATCTGGGTTTCCAGGGGCTGGCCCAAATGTTTGAACGTCAGCGTGTCAGTAGCAGAGAGGCGGTAATTACTGTTGTCAGCGGTGGTATGGACCGCCACTTCTCTTCCCTCGATTCTTTCCTCGATCGCCAGCGGCTCTGAGTTTTCAGAGGGTTGAACATATGCCGACGCTGACAGTTGGCTTTTAGCCAACACCACTGCCGAGGACGAAGCTGCCAGGAAACTACGACGATCTATTTTCATAATTGGTGACTTTACCATATCTTCCTGCCGCTGAAAGAGTAGAGGTTATGTCGATCATCGTAGCGATTGGGACAAGCCATTCGAGGCTATTAAGCGAACGGCGGGGTGCAATGAGAATGAACATACCTTCGACCTTGCAGTGGGATACTCTTTTGGCGCGCTCATCTCGTAGCTGACAATCGCACTGTCTTGCCGGAGGCAGCAGAACGTCGTGCGGCATCGAGGATTTCAGTTACCACCATATTCGTTTCCAGTGAAGACGGACCAGCGCTCGGCGCCTGGCCTGAGAGCACTGCCTGCAGATACGAAAGTGAATCGTCATAAGGAGGAGGTAATGGCCTGGCGGCGACTTGCTCTTCCTGGCTTGTTCCGCGACGAACGCGAAGGTCGTTGCTCCGCACGGTAAGGGCATAACCGGTCTGCCCATACACCTCGATATCCTTTCGATCGATGGCCCAATTCCATGACGCTTGAATAATCGCCTGGGCTTTCGGATAGGTCAGGACAATAGTTGCTTCGTCATCAACCCTGGGATAAGCGTCTGGTTTAAAGCGTTGCGTGACGGCCGTAACCGTGTCTGGCCGTCTGCCATCCATTAACCAGGTCATCAGGTCTGCGCCATAACAACCAAAATCAAACAGGGCGCCGCCGCCATTGAGTTTGGGATCAGTGAGCCAGGCGAGAAATTCAGGCTGCACTCCAATTTCCTTTGGACCACGATGACCGTCATGGATGACAACCTTACGAATCTCGCCGATAGCCTTCTCGTGGACCAGATCGTATGCCGCCTGGTTGCTGCGGTACCAGGTCGTCTCGTAGTTTACCAGGACATGAATTCCTCCTTGCTTTGCTGCGCGCTCGATGGCCCGTGCATCTTCCATGCTCACGGCGAGCGGTTTTTCCACCATCACATGGATACCGCGGCGGGCGCAGACTTCAATTACTTTGCGGTGGTCTAGAGTATTTGTGTAAACAAGCACTGCCTGAGGCCGAGTCTGTTGCAGCATCTCTCCAAGGTTTGTAAATAGGAGGGCCTGATCAAGTTGGAACTGGCTTTGATAGCGGGAGAGGATTTGCCGGTCTGGTTCGAAGATGCCGACGAGCTGAATGTCAGGGCGTCGCAGCGACTGGGCAAAGAATCCGGAAACATGACCATGGACCAGGCCAACTATGGCGACACGAAGACGGGAAGATTGAGTATTCGCACCTGGTCCCGTCTGCGCCTGACAGTCCGGGACCAGGGTGAACAGCACAAAAGCGAAGATCGCAATTGAAAGGCACCGCATAGTTGGCTCCTGCGGACGCGGCTATCGTAATCGCGTTCCAATTTCAGCCCTGCTGGTTAGCCGGTTCGCGACCTGGTGATTGGTAGGTTCCTGCTACTGCTTGTCGTATACCGCCCTGGTGTTGACTCCCTTGCCTTTAGAATCAGTTGCGGTCGTGGTCACGGTGCGATTTTTGCCGTTGGCCGAAACGACTATTCGACCGCTTACAGTTACCTTGCCGCCTTTCTTGCCGGTTAACGCCAACGTTCGGTTGTTTATCTTCCGGTAAGACCGCATGTCTGCACTTGGATCGCCGGTTACTGGGTAGAATTTGCCGTCGAACTTACCGGTCCACTCGCTATGGACTGGATTGCCGTTGCCGTCGACGCCATCCACCGTAACCTTCACGCTGTCGCCCGCGGCCTCGTAGACTACGGTGGTGTTCTTCCCCGCCCCCGGGCCGAACTTCGACTTTGCCTCGTTCAGCTTCCAGGTGCCCATATGCGGGCTATCGGCTAAGCACACAGTCACGCCAACAAACAATGCCGCCAACGTAAATAGGATCACTATTCCTTTCATATCTCCTCCTCATAGAGTC
>ORMF012373850.1_pt1 | contig 21644 bp, 21 predicted proteins | sample 1779871 | NCBI WGS metagenome assembly ORMF01 (sample SAMEA104232316, study PRJEB22302) | groundwater metagenome | biome: forest; feature: aquifer; material: groundwater | place: USA | collected 2011-08-07 | depth 5.4 m | reverse complement strand
TTTTGGCAATTTTTATTTTTGTCACAGTATTAATATTTATCTTGGCTGAACCGATAATTTCAACTTTTATAGCACCTGGTTTTACTGTTGATAAGCAAACTCAAGTAGTTTCTTTAACCAGGGTAATTTTGTTCGGACAGGTTATTTTGGTCCTAGGATCTTTTTTTATTGGGATCTTGCAATCTTTTCAAAGATTTATTGTGCCATCCCTATCTCCAGTTTTTTATAATTTAGGGATTATTATCGGAATCGTGTTTTTTTCCAAATACTTTGGCATTATGGGGGCAGCACTTGGAGTTGTACTGGGGGCTTTTTTGCACGCTTTGGTACAAATACCACTTATCTGGTCCTTGGGTTTTAGATTTAAGCTTCCTACTAAGTTTTTCCACCCTGGGGTCAGGGAGATAATTAAATTAATGAGTGTTAGAACAATAGGATTGGCAGCAGAACAGATTAATGAAACAGTTGGGCTTGCTTTGGCATCTTTAGCCTCAATAGGTTCAGTTACATATCTTACCTTTGCCCAACACTTACAAGTTGTGCCGATTGGATTGTTTGGAGCAACTCTGGCTCAAGCTGCTTTGCCTATTTTGTCATATGAAAAAGCTAGGGGAAAGATTGAGGAGTTTAAAGAAACTCTGCTCACAACACTACATCAAATTCTTTTCCTGACCCTGCCTGCCACGGCAATCCTGATTGTACTTAGAATACCTGTTGTCAGATTGGTTTTTGGAGCCTCTCAATTTGATTGGAAGGCAACTGTTTTAACAGGTGCAACCTTGGCTTTTCTGGCCATAGGTTTGGCCGCGCAAGCAATTTCCCTGCTTCTCGTAAGGGGATTTTATGCACTTAAAGATACAAAAACTCCGGTTATGGTTTCTTTAATTGTAGTTGTACTTAACATTGTTTTGAGCACATTTTTCATATCTATTTTGAAGTTTGATGTATGGAGTGTGGGACTTGCCAATTCTATATCTGCCTTGGTTTCAGGTGCTTTGCTTTTTTTGACATTGCATTTTAAGGTAGGGAAGTTTAACTTAAAGGTGGTTTTGACCCCTTTTTTGAAAATGCTGATGGCAACAATTATTATGGGTGTGGCGCTTTATATCCCGATTAAACTTCTGGACCAGGTTATTTTTGATACTACGAAAACAATTAATTTACTGGTTTTAACTTCTATTTCTTCGGTATTTGCCTTATCAATATATGTATTGTTGGTTTGGTATTTAAAAGTAAGACAATTAAATACTTATGTGGAGCTTTTCAAAAGAATGGGAAACTTCAGAACAAAGCTTAAATCAAAAGAAATTCTGCCTGAAACTGTTTAACCTGCTACAATAAACGCCATGAATATCCGTAATTTTTCAATCATTGCCCATATTGATCATGGCAAATCAACTTTGGCTGATAGACTTTTAGAAATAACAGGTACTATCCCTAAGGATAAACTGCAGCCACAACTGTTGGATAGTTTGGCATTGGAGAGGGAAAGGGGTATCACAATCAAGTTGGCCCCAGTACGACTAAGCTATACCCTAAACTCTATACCCTATACCCTGAATCTCATTGATACCCCTGGACATGTTGATTTTTCCTATGAAGTATCCCGTGCTTTGGCTGCTGTTGAAGGAACAATACTTTTAGTTGACGCAGCTCAAGGTATACAAGCCCAAACTTTAGCGCACGGGTTAGCTGCCTTGGAACAAAATCTGATTTTAATTCCTGTAATTAATAAGATTGATCTGCCACATGCCGATATTGAAAACGTAAAAAAACAATTAATTGATTCTTTTGGGTTTAATGAAGAAGAAATTTTACTGGTTTCCGGTAAAACTGGACAAGGTGTAGATAAACTTTTGGAAGCGATAATTACCAGGGTGCCCGCACCAAAGCAGGAAATAGAAAAGCCTTTAAGAGCACTAATTTTTGATTCTTTTTATGATTCATTTAAAGGAGTTATTGCCCAAGTAAGAATAGTTGAAGGTGAGACTCCCGCAGTTAACCAACCTATATATTTTTTACAAACAAGGTCACAAGGACATATTTTAGAAACAGGTTATTTTTCCCCTAAACTCGTTGCAGGAAAGGCTATAAAAAGTGGTGAAATAGGATATATTGCAACAGGTATTAAAGTACCGGATAAAGTTCGAGTTGGAGATACAATTGCTTTATCTTTTGACACCGCGCCCCTTCCCGGGTATAAGAAAGTAAAACCAATGGTTTATGTTGGGCTTTATCCGATTGATCAAGATGAATTCCATGATATTAAAGAGGCTTTAGAAAGATTTAGATTAACTGACCCGGCTTTTACATACGAGTTGGAGCATTCGACAGCTTTAGGGGCAGGATTTAGGTGTGGGTTTTTAGGATTGCTTCATGCAGAAGTTGTACAGGAAAGATTATCTAGCGAATTTAATGCTGATTTACTGGCAACTGCACCGTCTGTTGAATATATGTTGGGAGAAGAGTTGGTACACAATCCTTCTGATTTACCTCAGTCAGAGGGTTTAAAGGATTTAAGAGAGCCTTGGGTTAAATTAAAAATATTCGTTCCCCAACAATATATTGGTTCTGTAATGGAGCTGGTTCAAGATAAAAGGGGAGTATTTTTGAATATGGAACACTTCGGGGTACAAGTAGAATTAATTTATGAAATGCCGCTTGCAGAAATGGTGACTGATTTTTATGACAAATTAAAATCTGTATCATCTGGTTTTGCTTCTTTGGATTGGGAATTTATAGAATTTAGAGAAGTGGATGCTGTAAGGGTAGATATTTTGGTAGGAGGAGAAAGAGTGGATGCTTTATCAGTAATTTTAGTAAAACAGAAGGCTGAATTTGTAGGCAGACAGATCGTAACAAAGTTAAAAGAAGTATTACCAAGACAGAATTTTGAAGTAGCAATCCAGGCAACAATTGGCGGGAAAATTATTGCCAGGGAAACAGTATCTGCTTTTAGAAAAGATGTAACAGCCAAACTTTATGGAGGAGATGTTACTAGAAAAAATAAACTTTTAGATAAACAGAGAAAAGGTAAGAAGAAAATGAAAATGGTAGGAAGAGTAGAAATCCCTCAAGAAGCCTTCCTTTCTATTTTGAAAAGTTAATTCCTCAGGTTTGCTATTCTGTTCCAATAGGAACATAATACGGTGTAATGAATAAAGGTTTAATACGTGAAGGGTATAATGCAGCAGCTGACCATTATTCTAAAACCCGAGACCAATTCAGTAATGTTAAATATTTAAAAAAACTTTCTTCTCTTTTGGGTCCCAACTCTACAGTTTTTGATATAGGTTGCGGGGCAGGATTACCTGTTGATAAATTTTTTGTAGATTTAGGTCATAAGGTAATGGGTATAGATGTATCAGCCAGACAAGTTGAACTAGCAAGAAGAAATGTTCCGGGGGGAAGTTTTGAAGTCAAAGATATGTCAGAACTTAAAAAAGGTAGGTATAAAGTTGATGCAATCGTTTCCTTTTATGCAATTTTTCATATTCCTCGGGAAGAGCATCAAGATCTTTTCAAAAAAATGAATTCCTTTTTACCTGCTGGAGGATTACTTTTGGTCACAATGGGTTCTTCTGAATGGCAGGGGATTGAGGAGAATTTTCATGGAGTAGAGATGTGGTGGAGCCATTATAAATCAGACAAGAATAAACAAATTATTAAAAATGCAGGTTTTGAAATTATTCTTGATGAGATTGATACTTCAGGTGGAGAGAAACACCAAATTATCCTGGCTCGTAAATCCTCTTGATTAAAAAATTCATTTATGATTACACTGGAAGAAGTACTTCCAAAGGAGGTGATATAAATGAAAATGTTTCATATGGCAGCCTTCACACTTCTTGTAGTGGGGGGATTAAACTGGGGTCTTTGGGCCCTTTTGAATTTCAACTTGGTTAACACTGTTTTAGGTGCTTGGCCAATGGTCGAGAAATTGGTTTACATATTAGTTGGGGTGTCAGCTGTATACATCGCAGCTACACACATGGCTGATTGTAAAACCTGTAGTTCAAAGTGACGCTTTTCGTCATCCTGAACTTGGTTCAGGATCTAGTTATTATTAAAAATCTCGTCTCTTTAAAAAGGGGCGAGATTTTTTTGGTAGAATACTAATATGAAAATAGTCAAACCATCTAAGTTAAATCCTGGAGATACAATTGGAATTGTTGCCTCATCTTTGCCAGTTTTACCTGAATTTAAGGATCAATACGAAAGAGGAAAAAAATTAATTGAAGACATGGGTTATAAAATATGTGAAGGTAAAACTGTTTCAAAAAAAAGATGGTGGATGGCAGGTACGCCTAAAGAAGTAGCAGATGATATAAATAATATGTTTGCAGACAAAAAAATAAAAGCAATAATGGCTCAAACTGGCGGTTATTCCTCGATGTCTGTGTTAGAGCTTCTAGACTACGAACTAATAACTCATAACCCCAAACCTTTCATAGGTATGTCAGATATGACTGCATATCAAATGGCAATATTTACAAAAACAGGACAAATCGGGTTTTACATGGATGATGTGTCATTTGGGTTTGGCAGAAAAATAAAAGAGGGTCAGGAAAATTATCCAAAACTGGATGCTGATTTTTTTTCAAAATTTTTGACTAAAACTACTCCTCCTGGGGTGATAAAACCGATTACCGAGTGGGAAGTATGGAGAGAAGGAAAAGCTAAAGGTGTTTTAATTGGTGGGATACTACAACATTTAAAGTTTTTATCTGGAACAGAGTATTTTCCTAAAGTTTCTGATTTTGATGGGGCTATTTTGTTTTGGGAAGAGATAGGGGAGAGTTTAAGCCAAATATCAGAGAGTTTATACAAACTAAAATATATGGGGGTTTTGGAAAAAATATCTGGAATGTTAATTGGGAAAATAAAATATATAAAAAGATTTAGGGAGGAGAGTATAGAAGATCCAACAAGCAGAGAATTGATCATGGAGATTCTAAAAGATTATAAATTTCCAGTTTTAGCTAAGGTTGATTTTGGACATGAAATTTTGGCAATCCCCATGCCAACCGGAGTCAAGGTCTCTTTTGATACAAATAAATTAGAATTAGATTTCCTGGAATCAGCTGTTGTTTAACTTGGAGCCTGTTGTACTCTTCTTTTGAATCTACCAAAAACACTTGCTGCTAAAAGCCCAGCACCTGCAACTGTTGATGCTATCCCGCCTGCCATAGTTAATACAAAGCCTACTCTAAGCGCTTTTTCTCCATCAATAACTCCATCTAGCGCATCTCCATAACCGTCATAATTCAACTTAGCTCGCTCGATGCATATCTGCACAAAATTTCCATCTGGATCCAAGCTGTCTGTTCTTGCTAAATAATTTTGATATCCTAATGGATCTTTGACTTTAGCTTTGATAAGAAGTTCAGCGCACTTGTCATGAAACCCTTGGTTTGTTCTCTCGTTAGATTGTGCTAACACTTCAGTATTAGTTGTTGTTAAAAGAGTTATTAAAACTCCGGCAGCTAAAGCAGCATATTCTTGTCTTAAAGTTAAAAATCCTGGTTTTGGTGGTTCAGGAACTTTTACAATAGTAGTTCTTGGTTGGACTTCTTTATATTCACCAACTCTTTTTACCAATTCTTCAGGTTTTTTAACATCAAAGTCAGCCAAACCAACTCTAGGTAATTCTCTTGCCCATCGTTGGGATTTATCTATAAACACCTTAATAGCAGATCTTTCAGCGGGGTCGCTTGCAACTGCAGCATCCATTTTTCCTAGATGGAGATATAAATCGATTCTTCTGTCAACAAATCTTTTTAAAGGAAGGGGTACTCCTAAAGGAATTTCTCTACTACTAAAATTGGGGTTAAAACCTAAACCTTTGTAGTATTTCGTTGGATATGATCAGCTAATGCCTCTTTGGCCATATTAAAAAGGATTCTAATCAAGGCTATAGGGTCTTGTCAAGCAGGTTTAGCCCCTAATTACTTCACAGCTGGGACAACGTAGGGAATCTGCTTCATAGATTTTAGCAACCTGGTTTGATAGTTTAAATAAAACTTCTGAACCTTCATCTATTACAAAAATTTCAGGACTGTTATCAAAAGATAAAGTAGATTTACCTCTTACAAGTTGAAAAGTAAAAGTAGAATTATCTTTTAAGATAATCGGTCTAGTTTTTTCTGTTGTGTTGTTGAAGGCAACAGCAAAGCCTTTTTTAAATGTTTGATTGGTTATTGACTTAAAATAACCGGTTGAACCAAAGACCGTGGATACAACCAATCCGTCCCCAATTAATAACTTGTTTTTAGTTTCAGATGTCCTGAATCTAATGGTATGAGTTGGGTCAGAATTCCTAATAACAAAATCATTCAAAGCATAAAAGTTCTTATATAAAATTGTGGTTTCCAGTTTCTTATATTCTTTAAGTTTGAGTTTTCCCGCAAGTAATTTTTTCAGCATTACCTCATCTTCATGATTTGTACATTTTCTACAAACAGCACTATTTCTTAAAGGCAGTTTAGGGATATTGGGGAATTCTCTCTCTGAAGATAGAAGTGTTCCGTCTCCGCCATAACTAATAACTACATCAGGGTTTGAGTTGACCAAAATGAGTCCTAAATTTTTTACTAAACCCTCTATGCTTTTTGAATTTTTGCCAAATAAAAGCATCTTCATAAGAGCAATGATACTACAAAAGAGTGGAATTTTTTCGTATACTTAAACATCGGTTTATGGAAAATAAAAATTCTCCTTTTTTAGCTTTAAGAATAAAAAATTTTAGAAATTATCAAATAGGTGCATTTATTTCAGAAATTGGTAACCAAATGCAAATTGTAGCTGTTGCTTGGCAGGTTTATGAAATTACCAGAAACCCTGCCTCTCTAGGTTTAATTGGAGTTGCAATTTTCATACCAATTCTTTTGTTTTCCTTAATAGGAGGGCTGGTTGCAGATAAAGTAAATCGAAAAAAACTTTTAATTTTGAGTTTAATGGCTCAAACTGTTTTGGCAACAATTCTTTTTGGATTAACTTTTTATAATTTAATTACTCCTTTGTGGATTTATTCAATTTTATTTTTTATCTCAACTGCCCAATCTTTTTCTTTGCCCGTCAGACAAGCGGTTTCTCCAAATTTAGTACCAAAAGAGTATTTAATGAATGCCACATCAGTAGGTACCTTGCAGCACCAAACAGGAATTTTAATTGGTCCGGCTATTGCCGGATTTTTAATTGGAGGTATTGGAGTAGTAGGGGTTTATTTTTTAAATGCTTTTTCTTTTTTATTTTTTATACTGGCAATTCTTTCAATCAATGTACCTTTTCAAAAACATAACCAAGAAGAAGTTCAATTTAATTTTTCTGCCATAGCTGATGGTATGAAGTTTGTGATTAAAACCCCAATTTTATACACAACAATGATTTTGGATTTTTTAGCCACCTTTTTTGGAACAGCTACTATCTTAATGCCTGTTTTTGCCAAAGATGTGCTTCATGTAGGAGCCCAAGGTTTAGGGTTGCTCTACAGTGCGCCTGCTTTGGGGGGAATATTGGCAGGTTTGTTTGTAACTTTAATGCATCATAAAATTAAGCATCAAGGGAAAGTAATCTTGGGATCAATAATTTTTTATGGACTGGCAACCATTGGTTTTGGTTTATCTAAGACCCTAATGTTATCCTTATTCTTTTTAGTTTTGGTGGGGTTTGGGGATATGGTCTCAACCATTATTAGAAATACCATCAGGCAAATGGTAACCCCAGATCATCTTCGGGGTAGGATGGCTTCTATTTTAAGGATTTTCTTCCAAGGCGGTCCACAGTTGGGAGAAATGGAGGCAGGATTTTTAGCTAAAGCAATTGGGGCCCCATACTCTGTAGTAATAGGCGGGACTGCAGTGGTATTAATTGTCTCAGTCCTTGCCTTAAAAAATAAAGTTTTAAGGGAATACCACGGAAAAGATTTAGTAGCCTAACCCCCTTTGTCATTGCTAGCGATTAGTGTGGCAAACTATATTTATTGGGTAAATTTAAAGGTAGAAAGGATTTGGTCAAAATAGTTAGCGTACTTATTATCATAATTTCTTAGTTGGAAATAATATTCCTGACCCTTATAAACAATAACTGTGTCACCATTAATAACTCTAAATCCTTTAAACCCTCCAATAGTATAATCAACAGCTTTGTTAGCGGGGACGTCATATTGTTTTTTCGCTATTTCTAAGTCCATATTCTCTTTGTATGGAGGAATTACTATAGACATAAGGAAAGTTTCTTTATCATCTGGATTTAGTGTAGTGGCAGTGTTATTTTTAATATTATCGTAAAAATCCTTAGATGTTTTATTTTCGATAGTGACTCTGTTATAAACATATCCATCCTCAGAGGTGTTTGATTCGTCTATATAAAAATTTGAAGGATATTTGAATGAATATAAGTTTTTAGAATTCATGTATATTTTCCAATTATTAGTTTCATCTGAGGATGTAGGTAAAGGGCTTGGACAAGGAGCAAATTCGCAGTTTGGTCCTGTTCTGCCAACAGATGATCCATCAGAACAAACTTTGGCATCCATAGTACAGGCCTTAATTTTTGGAGAAGTTTGTCTACCTAGATAAAAAGCTCCACCAGTCGCAGCTAGAATCAAAATTCCCACTAAAAGAAAAATTAATATATTTCCTTTTTCGTAAGATGGATTTTTTTGCATAGTTTAGGGATGTAATAATTTGATCTTATTGAGAATCTCATCATTTAAAACATCAGTATTGGTTAAATTGACTAAGTTATCAAGATTCTCACCAGTATATGTCAGGTTATTTATTAGATAAATTTCAATGAATCTATTGCCCACTTTGGTTATAGCCCGGCTAGCGTATATATCATAATCTACTTTTGACCAAGTAAGTCCATTAAGGGTGATGTTAGTAACAGATTTAGCTTTTGGGGATTGATTGCTCATTTCTTCTACTCTTTCAGCCAAGCTTTCATTCTTGTCAATGAATGACTGTACTTTAAACCAAGCCAATTGCCCGGGAGTTGGAGCTTGATAGCCTTGGGGTTCTACGGGATACCCAAACATTATCTGACATTCGTCGGCGTCTGGGACTAAAGTATCAGATATATTGCCATATTCTTTAGGAAGCCAATTATCAGGATAGAAAATCTCTATATTATCTGCCAATGATTTACAGTTTGGCTTATATTTGATCCATGTTTTAGGTAATGGAATCTCTACTATTTCTGGTTGTGGGGTGGAAGATAAGGTAGTTTTTGTAGAACTAGGAATATAGGGGGTAGGAGAGGGTTTTGTAGAAGCTGATTTACTGAAATAAAACGATGTACCAACAACAGTACATATAATTACAATTCCTATTAAGAGGAATATGGGAGTAAAACCTTTCTGTTTACGCTGAGCGGAGTCGAAGTGCATAATTTTAGTATAGCATTTGATCTCTTGTTTTAAGCAACTTAATTCAGTTAAAATCTCTGTTATGTCTAAAAGGGTTATCTACTTTTTGGTAGCACTTTTGGTGGTAGTAGTTGGATATCTACTACTTTCAGGAAAAGATATTAAACAAGAACAAATTACCAAACAAGCAACTATGGATACAAACACCGCCACAGATTCAGGAAAACTAGTTATAGAAGATATTAAAGTGGGTGAAGGTAGGGAAGTAACAGCAGGAGATACTGTTGTTATGCACTATAAAGGGACTTTAACAAATGGTACAAAATTTGATTCCTCTTATGATAGAAATGAGCCTTTTAGTACTCAGATTGGGGTAGGTCAAGTAATCCAAGGTTGGGATATGGGCGTACCAGGAATGAAGATTGGCGGAAAAAGAAAATTAACTATACCTCCAACTTTAGGATATGGAGAGAGTGGAGCAGGTGCAGTTATTCCTCCAAATGCGACTTTGATTTTTGAAGTAGAACTTCTGGATATTAAATAATCCTTCGACTCGCTTTGCTCGCTCAGGATAAATTATGGGGGGTTGACAAACATTAGCACTCATGATATCTTACTGCTAGCCCTTCGATTTACACTCAGGGTAAATTATGATAGATCTTACTGATAGGCAAAAAGCACTTTTAAAAGCAATTATTGAAGAATATATTGAGTCAGCTGAGCCTATTGGTTCTGAGGTGATTGAAAGAAAGTATGATTTAGGAGTATCCCCTGCCACCATTAGAATAGAGATGGTCAGGTTAACTGAGGCGGGATTTTTAAAACAGCCTCATACCAGCGCCGGTAGAATCCCGACATCAATGGGCTTTAGATTATACGTTTCAGAGCTGATGAAGGAAAAAAGCCTATCTGTTACAGCTGAAGTTTCAATAAAGGAAAAACTTTGGCAAGAAAGATATAAAACAGAACGTCTACTAAAAGAAGCTGTTTCAGCTCTAGCCAGCCGTTGTGCAATGCTTGGTATGGCGGTTGATGAGGAAGGGTTAGTTTATTATGCAGGGGCTGCAAATATTTTAGATTGGCCAGAATTTTATGATATTGATGTTGCCAGGTATGTTTTAGGTCTTTTTGATGAAGATCCAAGGTTAAAAGAGATTATCGGAAGAGCCCAAGGAGTTGACCCAATCCATATTCTATTTGGAGAGGATATGGAATTTGAAAGCTTAAGGCCTATCAGTTTTGTATTTACTAAATACAATGCATCAGATAGTAAAAACGGAGTCTTAGGGGTAATAGGTCCTGCTAGAATGAATTTTTCGGTAGTGTTGCCTTATGTTAAATACGTCAGAGATTTGGTAACCGAGGCAATGATTAGGAGTTAGTAGAAAGTAGTAGGTAGTAAGTATTATGGGAAAAAAGCAAGATATAAAAGTTGAACAATTAGAACAAAGAATAGCTGATTTAGAAAACCAGCTAAAAAGAGCTGTGGCAGATTATAGAAACCTGGAATATAGAGTGAGTCAGGGAAGATCAGAGTTGACAAACTACGTAGGAGCAGAGCTTATTAAAAGATTACTGCCGGTTTTAGATCACTTGGAACAAGCATTGAGCGGAATATCTGAGCAAGAAAAACAATCTGGTTGGGTAAAAGGGGTAGAACTTGCAGTTCGCGAATTTAAACAAATACTGCAGCAAGAAGGGCTGGAGGAAGTTGTGTCAGACGGACAATTTGATCCCGCCCTTCATGAGGCAGTAGATGTAGTGGAGAATCCGCCTTCGCCTGACGGCTCCGGCGAGACAAAGGACAATATGATTTTAAAAATTGTTAAAAAAGGTTATAATCTAAACGGAAAAATCTTAAGACCAGCAGGTGTAGTTGTTGGCAGAAAAACAGAAACAAAGGAGGCTAATTAAGATGGCAAATAAAGGAGAAAGATTAATCGAAGGCTTGGCGCACGGAGCTGCAGACATCTATGGTTTAGTTGCTGATTTAACAGATCATTTAGAGCCAAGAGTAACTGAGGTACATAGTTTTGGTGATTTGGGACAAAAGCTTAATAGACAAGGGTGGAAAGAGATTGGGATTGGACCATTTAGTGGTTCTATGGTTGTTCAGGGATCTCGGGTAGAAAGAACTTTACAAGAAATCAGAGAAAGCCAGGAAAGAAGTCCTATTATTAAAGCCCGATATGCGGTTCGTTACAGAGTAGGTAATATTTTAAGGGAGATAGGGATATAAAATATGGCTAAAATAATTGGAATTGATTTAGGTACAACTAATTCTTGTGTTGCAGTAATGGAGGGTGGAAAACCCAAAGTTATTCATAGTGCTGAAGGTGAAAATATTATTCCTTCAGTTGTAAATCCAACCAAAAATATTGTTGGAAGAGTTGCTAAAAGACAAGCTGTTGTAAATCCTAAAGAAACTATTTTTTCTGTAAAAAGACTGATGGGTCGAAAATTTAATGATCCAGAAGTGCAAAGAGATATGAAATGGCTTCCATACACAATCAAAGAAGGTAGGGATGGAATGGCGGTTGTGGAAGTTGATGGTCATGACTATACCCCACAGGAAATTTCAGCCATGATTTTGCAAAAAATCAAAGCTGATGCAGAGTCCTATCTAGGTGAAAAAGTCACCGAAGCTGTAATTACTGTTCCTGCATATTTTGATGATGCTCAAAGACAAGCAACAAAACAGGCAGGAGAAATTGCCGGGTTAAATGTCCAAAGAATTATTAATGAACCAACAGCTGCAGCTTTAGCTTATGGTTTGGACAAAGCTCAGGCTCATACAATTGCTGTTTATGACCTTGGAGGAGGAACTTTTGATATTTCAGTCTTGGATTTAGGAGAGGGAGTATTTGAAGTTAAATCAACCAATGGAGATACTCATTTAGGAGGAGATGATTTTGACCAAGTAATTTTGGATTATCTAGCCGAAGAATTTAAAAAGAGTGAAGGAATTGATCTAAAAGGCGACAGACAAGCATTACAAAGACTTCGTGATGCTGCAGAAAAAGCCAAAATAGAGCTTTCATCCTCAATGGAGGCAGAAATTTCCATTCCTTTTGTGACAGCAGATGCTTCCGGTCCTAAGCATTTGGAAATGAAACTATCTAGGGCCAAGCTTGAAGAGATGGTAAAGCCTTTAATAGAGAAGTCATTTGAGGCTGTAAAAAGCTGTTTGAAGGATGCCAAAATAGAGGGTAAAGAGGTAGATGAGGTAGTTTTAGTTGGGGGAATGACCAGGATGCCGGCTGTTCAAAAAGCTGTCCAAGATTTCTTTTCAAAAGAGCCTCACAAAGGAATTAACCCTGATGAAGTAGTAGCAGTTGGAGCTGCAATTCAAGGAGGAGTTTTGGGAGGAGAAGTTAAAGATGTCTTGCTTTTGGATGTAACCCCTCTTACCTTAGGAATAGAAACCTTGGGAGGAGTAAGAACTGCTTTAATTCCCAGAAACACCACTATCCCAACCTCAAAATCTGAAACTTTCTCTACAGCTGCAGATAACCAACCTGCTGTGGAAATTAATGTTTTACAGGGTGAAAGAGAAATGGCAAACGATAATAAATCCTTAGGAAGATTTGTTTTAGATGGAATTCCACCAGCCCCAAGAGGTGTGCCTCAAGTTGAAGTTACTTTTGATATTGATGCTAACGGTATCTTAAATGTTTCAGCCAAAGATAAGGCAACTTCAAAAGAGCAAAAGATTACCATCACAGGTTCCACAGGTTTGTCTAAAGAAGAAGTGGAAAAAATGACAAAAGAAGCTGAAGTAAATGCTGAGGCAGATAAAAAGAAAAAAGAAGAAATTGAGGTTAAAAATACAGCTGATACTTTGGTTTATTCAACTGAAAGAATCTTAAAAGAGGCAGGGGATAAAGTATCAGCAGAAGATAGGACTGATGTTGAACAAAAGGTAAGTGAATTAAAAGAAGCTTTAAAATCTGGTTCAGCAGAAGATATCAAAACCAAAGCAGATATACTTGCTGAAGCCGCTCAAAAAATAGGCTCAGCTATGTATAATCAGCCAGGTCAAACCGGACAACCAGGGGCAGAACAGCCAGCAGGTGAGACAGCGCAGGGTGAAGAGGTAAAAGAAGAAGCTCCAAAAACAGAAGAAGCAGTTGAAGGGGAAGTGGTCGAGGACTCTTCAGGTAAGAAAGACTAATGGATGGCCACAAAAAAAGATTACTACGAAGTTTTAGAGGTTCCTAAAACAGCCTCAGATGCAGAAATAAAATCTGCTTACAGAAGACTTGCCAGAAAACATCATCCTGATATAGATAAATCTGCGGGATCTGCTGAAAAATTTAAGGAATTATCAGAATCCTATCAAGTTTTATCTGATCCCAATAAAAAAAAGCAGTATGACCAATTTGGACACGCTGCCTTTGATAGATCTTCTGGGTTTGGGGGAGGTAATCCCTTTGGAGGAGCAAATCCTTTTGGTGGGGGTTCATACTCTTGGTCTTCAAGTAATCCCTTCGGCTCCGCTCAGGGCGGGCCCAATGTTCAGTTTGATTTTGGCGGATTTGAAGATCCATTTGAACTTTTTGAACAAATTTTTGGAGGTGCAGGCTCACCTTTTGGACAATCTTTTAGAAGAAGACCTACTTATCAATTAAATGTATCTTTTGACGAGGCAATAAAAGGTGTAACAAAAGAAGTGGAGATAGAGGAAAGGAATTCCCAAGGCAGAGAAATTAGAAAAAGAATGAAAATAAAAGTTCCTGCAGGGGTAGATAGTGGTACTAAAATGAGGTTTGGTGAGATGGATATTGTCTTTAATGTCTCCCGCCACCCTCAATTTTTAAGGGAAGGCGCAAATATTTTCTCTGAAATAACCATTAATATCCCTCAACTGGTTTTGGGAGATATATTTGAGGTAGATACTGTACAGGGTAAAGTTAAAGTAAAAGTACCCCCAGGCACCCAACCAGGCTCCCTAGTTAAACTTAAAGGTAAGGGAATGCCCAGATTGGACACAACCGGTCATGGTGATCACTATGTCAGGGTTAACCTGACTGTGCCTAAAAACCCTTCCAAACAGGAAAAACAGCTTTACGAGGAATTATATAACTTATCTTCCCCTCCTAGTGGCGAGGCAAGTAAAAAAGAGAAAAAAGGTTGGTTTTAGGACTTATCTTTCTTAGGTTGGATTAGATTCACAAATACAACTGCTAGGATTAAAACTGTTACCATAAACGGAAAACCTGAAATATGCGTCCATCTATAAGTTAGGTTGAGTACAAGTTCCACAATTAATCCTAGAGTTATGGCGTGTAACCCCACCTTATAAGCAGAACCATAACTTAAATTCTGTTTAAATGATTTGGTAAGCAAAAAGATAAGCAAAGCTGCAAATAGTAGATAAATTAAACGGGCATCATACATTAAAAAATTTCCTAGAAATGCCAAGAACAAAAGCAAAGGACCTACAAATTTAAGATAAGGAAGAAACTTGTCGTAGTAATTGTTCAACACTTCTTTGTTCAGTTTAAAGTTTTCAAGCTTGCTTAGGCTATATGATCTGGTTTCAAGATCGCTTTTTTTGTAAAAAATAGTGTCTTTGGTAATCCAAACATCAGTTTTATATTCATCAAATTTATTTGAGGAGTAAGGAGTTTGGGTGTCAATAACAAGCAAGGGTTTAGCGTCTTTACAGGAAATAAATACGGGTTCTTTGGCGCTGGAGCTTGCTTGACCGTTTATAACATTGATCTCTAAATCTTTTGGATAACAATCTTTTATTTCAGCAGCAAAATTTTGCAAAGCTTTGGGAGCTTCATTAAATAAAGGAACAATTGCAGTAATTGTGCGCAGTAAAGTTAGTATTAATGCCAAAAGCAAGAAATATACAAAGCTTTGTTTAAAAGATTGTTTTGTAACTTTTGAATAAAACTCGGGTGAGTGAATACTGTTGCCAACTGTTTTTAAAAAATTCATGTAATTAAAGATAACACATTGAGCGTCTTGACTTCAATTTTATAAAGGATTAAAATAACCGTGGTTAATAATCCATTAACTACTGGAAGGTGGGCTAGTCCCACCTTTTTTTAAGCGGACTGAGGTAAAAAACAATTAAAATTTAAAAAATTGTTTTTTACAAAGGAGCTCGCTTGCAAAATATCAAAGATATTTTGACAAGGGAAAAACTATGGCACAAGCACGAACAGAATTTGCAGCAGCATTAAATCAAATAGCCTCTGAAAAAGGGGTAGATGTTGAAGTGGTTTTAGACGCTATCCGTCAAGCCGCCCTGGCGGCTTACAAAAAAGACTTAATGCTTCGAAACGAAGTAATTCCAGACAATTTTGAAGAATTTACCTCTAAAGTTGATCCTGCATCAGGTGAGATATCAATTTTTGACGGTGAAAAGAACATCACCCCTCCAGGATTTGCTAGAATCGCAGCCTCAATTGCCAAACAAGTGATCATGCAGAAGTTAAATGAAGCTGAGCGAGGCGCCATTTTATCTGAATATGAAAGCAAAGTTGGAACCTTAATTTCTGGCGCAATCCAAAGACAAGAAGGAAATACCTATTTTATAGATTTAGGTAGAGCAGAAGGAGTTTTACCTCCATCAGAACAGGTTCATTCTGAAATGTATCATCAAAACCAAAGATTAAAGTTTTTAGTTAAAGAAATCAGAGAAGGTGGACGAGGTTCAGAGGTGGTTGTTTCAAGGTCTGATCCAGCCTTGGTTAAGGCAATATTTGCCCTTGAAGTGCCTGAAATTCAATCAGGAGCAGTGGAAGTTAAGGTTATTGCCAGAGAAGCAGGTTCTAGGACAAAAATTGCTGCTATTTCTACCCAAGACGGGGTTGATCCTGTTGGTTCTTTAGTTGGACAAAAAGGGGTTAGAGTTCAGGCAGTTATGGGTGAATTAGGTGAGGAAAAGATTGATATTATTTCTTATTCTGATGATCCAGCTAGATTTGTAGCAGCAGCATTGTCACCTGCTAAGGATATTCAGGTTAAACTGGATGAAGAAAACAAAGTTGCTACAGTGACTGTGCCTCAAAGCCAATTATCCTTGGCAATTGGAAAAGGTGGGCAAAATGTTAGACTGGCTGCTAAATTAACAGGCTGGAAAATTGATATTGTAGGAGCAGAAGAACCAGAGGTGCTTGAGGATAAGAGTGGCGAAGAAAAGAGTGATGAGTCAAAAAAAGAAGAAGAAACAGAGAAAGTGGAAGAAGCTGGAACTGCTGAGAAAAAGGAAGAGCCTAAAACTGGAGTTCAACCATCTGATGATTCAGTTCAGACATCTGAAACCAAACAAGAAGCAAAAGAGGAAATAAAAGAAGAAGTTAAAGAGGCTGAGGAAAATGCCACAAATGAAGAAGAGAAAAAAGCAGCCGAAGAGGCTGGGGAAGTTCTAGAAAAAGCAATTGATGAGGAAAATCCAGAACAAGAAAAACAACAACTAGAAGAAGCCCTTGGGGAAAAGGAAGATAAGAGTGAAGAGAATAGCGTTTAGGTAAGTTATGAGAAGTTCTCAACTAAACCCTATACGCTATACCCTAAACCCTGAAACATATGGCAATACAAACACGACCGGCAATAGTTACAATTTTAGGCCATGTTGATCATGGTAAGACTACGCTTTTAGATTTTATTCGTAAATCCTCTGTTGCCGCCAAAGAACATGGAGGCATCACCCAACATATTGGAGCCTACCAGGTGATTCATGACAAGCAATTAATAACTTTCATAGATACCCCTGGCCATGCAGCCTTTGAAAAAATGCGCTCCAGAGGGGCAAATGTAGCTGATATTGCCATTTTGGTGATTGCAGCTGATGACGGAATTATGCCTCAAACAGAAGAGGCTATTAAACATATTAAAGCTGCCAAAGTACCTCTTATTGTGGCTGTTAATAAGGTAGATTTACCTGGAATCAATCTTAAGGTTCAACTGGATAAGATCAAAAAACAGTTGTCTGATAGGGAAATAATGCCTGAAGAATACGGAGGAGATGTGCCTATTGTGCCTTTATCAGCTAAATCAGGAGAAGGGGTTGATAAGCTTTTGGAAAACATTTTACTGGTTGCTGAAATGAATGAGTTAAAAGGTGATCCGGCTCTCCCTGCAGCTGGGGTGGTAATTGAGGCTAATTTGGATAAATTCAAAGGTGCTATAGCCACAATTTTAGTTAAAAATGGAACTTTAAAAAAAGGCGACCCAGTCTTAATTGGAGGTATTAAAGGAAAAATAAGGGGAATGTTTGATGCTTTAGGAAAAAGTGTAGATGTAGCTTCACCCTCAACCCCTGTTGAAATATTGGGATTAGAAGGTGTGCCTTCAGTTGGGGCAATCTTGGGTGAACTGGCAGAGATAAAACAAGCGGAGGAAGTTCAATCTTTGGTGGATAGATTAAAACAAGGAGATGTAAAAACCTTAAAAGTTATTGTTAAAGCAGACAAACAAGGATCTTTGGAAGCAATTCAATCCTCTTTGGAGAAATTTAATATAGAAAGGAAAGTAGTTGCTTATATTCATCTAGGCACAGGGGATATTGGTGAGGAAAATATTAAGCTTGCCTCATCTGTTGGGGCTATTGTGATTGGATTTAACGTTAAAATTGCTCCAACAGCTCAAAAATTGGCAGAAAATGAGCATGTTTTAATCAGAACCTACAATATTATTTATGAATTATTGGAGGATGTGGAAGATGTAGTTACTACCTTGCTTGAGGTTGGACAGCTTGAAGAAGTGTTAGGCAAGGCAGAAATTATTGCTGAATTCCCTTTTGGTAAAGGAGAAAGAGTTGCAGGTTGTAGATTAAGTGAGGGAAGTATTGCAAGGGGCCACAGGATCAGAATTCTAAGAGATGAAGAAAAAATAGGGGAAACAAAGCTAAAGTCTCTGCGAAAAGTTAAAGAAGAGGTAAATAAAGTAGAAAAAGGTAATGATTGTGGTATGGTTTTTGATCCTGCTATAGATTTTGCAATTGGGGATACAGTTGAATCTTTTAGAGTAATATAAACAGGCTTGACTATTATGGGATATTCTGGTACAATTCTAGGCATATTTAGACAAATAAATGAAATACGACTCCCAACTCACCGAGCTTAAAAACATACTTCCTACTGCCAAAAATATCCTGATTGCTCTACCTGCAAACGCTAATATTGATCAATTAGCCTCAGGTTTAGCCTTGTTTCTAACTCTGCAAGGAGCAGGAAAACAAGTTTCTGTTGCTTGTGATGACACAATCAAGGTTGGCCAATCTCATCTTTTTGGTGTAGATCATGTTCAAAAAAATGTGCCTTCAACAGAAGGTGGTAATTTAACTCTAACTTTGGAAGGTGTAGCTGCTTCAGATAATACTATTCCAGCTTTGGAAAAATTGGATTGGTATGCAGAAAACAGCAATTTAAATTTAGTTTTTCATATTATTCCTGGCCAAACTTTCCAGCCAGCTAAAATTGTTCCAAGGTTCCAAGGCAGTGGTTTTAATTTAATTTTTGTAGTTGGAGCTGTTAACTTAAATGCTTTAGGAAATGTATATTCGCAAAACCAACAGGCTTTTTCAGGGACTCATGTTATAAATATTGATACTCAATCAGCAAATACCAGCTTTGGTCAAACTAATGTTTTAGATGTTCAAGCTTCTTGCGTATCAGAAGTAATGATAAATGTTTTAACTGATTTAGGATTTGCCTTAAATGCAGATTCTGCCAGCAACTTAATGGTGGGGATTTTTGATTCCACTCAAAATCTAACAGACAATAAAACAACTGCTGAAACATACATGGCTGTTGCAAATTGTTTAAGAGTTGGGGGTAAAAAGCCATCAGCTACTCAAGCTTCAACTCCTTCCTATGATTGGTCTGCTTTAATGCCCGCTTCGACCGCTCAGCGAGGCGAGCCAAAAGATTCAGCTGCTACAGTAACTCCAACTTCTGTTCAGCCAGTAGCAGCTCAACCTTCCGACTTCGCCAAGGCTTCGTCGGACACGCAAACTCCAGTTATCCCTGAATATGCCATGCCTTCAGTTGCGCAAGCTACAGAAGCTCAAGTATCAGATAATTTAGGAGATGATTCTGCATCTGCTACTCCAGTAACTACCCCAATAGATCAACCTTCTCCTGAGGAAAGACCATATAATGAAGGTGTAGTTTCTGAAACAGTTGAACCAGAATGGTTAACCCCTAAAATCTTCAAAGGTTCTTCTTTAGGATAAATTCTTTTTAAAATGGAAACTCCAAACAAAGTTTTTCATGGAACTTTTTGGTCTGAAAGTGTGGTCCCGGATAAGCTAGAATTAATAGGGGGTTACGTTGCTACGGCGACCACATATGAATGGGCTTATTATTTTGCCTTAAACAGAAGATATTTTGAAAAAAATAAGCCAGGTTTGTTAGCAGTATATGAAATTGACACAGGATTATTGGATGAAGAGGTGGTTAAAAGTGCCATTCCTCCAGATGGTATGGATCCTCGAGCTTTAACCAGGGATTGGTTTAGGGTATATGAGGAGGAAATGAGGCCAGAACGTATAAAAATAGGTGAGTGGAGATTTTCTTGTATCCCACTCAGTGCAACAACACTAAGAATTGAACGAATGCTCGAAGCTGATCCCAGAATGAGGCCTTGGGATGTTGCAATAGTCCAACCTAGAAGCTAAGTCTTGCATAATTTATAAATTCCTGTTAATATACGCACAAGTGTTTTAAGGACAACTTTGGCATCAAAGTTGTACCTAGAAAGAGTACGATGCCGTTAGATCCAAAAATAAAACAGAAGATAATTAAAGAGTTTGCAACTAAAAGTGGAGACACAGGTTCTCCAGAAGTTCAAGTTGCACTTTTAACAGAACAGATTAAAAACCTCACTTCTCATTTAAAAGAACATACTCACGATATTCACTCAAGAAGAGGACTTTTATCAATGGTTAACAAAAGAAGAAGACTGCTTCAGTATTTGGTTAAAAAGGATGAAGAGAGATACAAGATTGTTATTGAAAAATTGGGACTAACAAAATAACTAGGCTTGTGGTATAATCAAAACTGTCCGAGTGGTTTGGGGATTGCAAAGAGTTAAGTAGTCATCAGCAATCAGTCGTCAGTCATCAGATAATAAATCTGAAAGCTGACAGCTGAAGACTGAAAGCTAGATACCTCTTATCCAGTTTCCAAATCCTCATTAAAAACCTTAGTAAAAAGGTATGAATAAAATTATTGCAAAAGAAATGGACCTTAATGGTCGTAAATTACGTTTAGAAACAGGCAAGCTGGCTTTACAGGCAGACGCTTCTGTTGTGGTGTCTTGGGGTGAAACAGTAATTTTGGCAACTGTTGCTACTCAACCTTTAGCCCAAGATATTGGTTATTTCCCTTTGTCTGTTGAATATGTAGAAAAACATTATGCAGGGGGTAGAATCTCTTCCTCTAGATTTATCAAAAGAGAAGCCAGACCTACGGATGAAGCTGTTTTAACAGGTAGACTTATTGACCGTTCTATCCGTCCCCTTTTTCCTAAAGAATTTAAAATGAATGAAGTACAAGTAATCTTAACTGTGTTGTCCATTGATCAAATAAACGACCCTGACATTTTAGGATTAATTGGTGCATCAGCTGCGCTTTCTATTTCTTCAGTTCCTTGGAAAGGCCCAATTGCTGCAATGAAAGTAGGGCAAAAAGATGGAGCTTTGATAGTTAACCCAACCATGGATCAAACAGATGATCTGAATATGGAACTGATGGTTGCTTGCGGAAAAGAAAAAGTAGTTATGATAGAAACTTCAGGTAAGCAAATTGACGACAAAGTTGTATTTGATGGAATAAAAGAGGCTCATAAACAATCCCAACAAGTAATTGCCTTGATTGAAGAATTCCAAAAAGAAGCAGGCAAGGAAAAACAGACAATATCTTTGATTGAAGAAAAAATTGAAGAGGCTGTTACTACAGAAGTTGCAAAAGTTACCAAAGAGAGAATTGAAAAAGCTCTTTTCGATAATGAACACCCATGGCACGAAGCAACTGGTGATCTAATCAAGAAACAATTGGCAGTTGAATACGCTGAAAAGTTAACCCCCCAAGTTATTTCCGGTATTTTTGATAAAGTTGCCAAAGAAATATTACATGAAACAGTTTTAGAAAAAGGCAAAAGAGTTGATGGTAGAGCTATGGATGAAGTAAGAGCTCTTAATATGGAAGTAGGATTACTCCCAAGAACTCATGGTTCTGCTTTATTCCAAAGAGGTGATACTCAGGTTCTATCCATTGCCACTTTAGGTTCCCCATCATTAAAACAGACT
>ORMF012462729.1_pt1 | contig 21648 bp, 19 predicted proteins | sample 1779871 | NCBI WGS metagenome assembly ORMF01 (sample SAMEA104232316, study PRJEB22302) | groundwater metagenome | biome: forest; feature: aquifer; material: groundwater | place: USA | collected 2011-08-07 | depth 5.4 m | reverse complement strand
GAAACCTAAGTTAGCCTCAAAATTAAAAGTTTTATTTTAATAATTCATCTCAAAAGCTGTTAGTTTTAGTCAAAAAATGGCTATTTTTACTGATTTTATAAATAACTTTGAGGCTAAAAATATACCTGAGTAGTTACAAAATATTATTAGTGAATTTAACAATTTGTTGATAATTACTACTGATTTTTCAAAATTTTGTTTAATTTGTTCTTTGTCAATTTGAAATAAATGAACCTCCATGAAAAGTCAGTTTAAGTTTTCTTTTGGGATTGGTATTACTTCATCAAAATTAAGTGTAAGTAGTGCAAGTCAATTCAAAAAGGATTCATTAATTTAATGAATATACTACTTGACGGCACTACTTGACTAATTTGTCAAATATGGTGTTAATCCATTCATCAGGCATATCTTTAACAGAACGCCCAATTAATTCCGTCCCACTTATCGTAATATTGGCAAAGAGCGTTGTAAGTGTATCTGTGTGTTACAATATCAAATGAATTTTTCTTATAAAAATCACATCGATGGGATAATCCACATCTGTGGCACTCAATGTGGTAGCACTGAATGCAAGGTATCCAATTTTTAATGCAAATTTCATGAAAGAATCATATTGTTTTAAGGATCATCAATTTAGTCGCAGTAGTTGAATCTCTTCCATTTGGGATCATAGTGTCAACTAGACAAGCCCCTCCTCTACTTTCATAATGAGACAATAAGTCATGATTGTTTTATATCCTTAATTAAATACAGCTTGGTATAATTATTACTTTTTAAACGAAATCGTCAGTCCTGAGCCGATAGGCAAAATAGTACTTATTAACCTAGAGTCATTAAAAACTAACTGATTATATTCATCGGTGCATCTGCTATATTTTTCTGGCATTCCAAGAGGTTCAAAAAGAGTGTCATCTGCTACTATTATGCCACCATTTACAGTTTTAGAAATTATTGATTCCAACATGAGTGGATAAATTTGTTTTTTAGAATCTTGAAGAATAAAATCAAATTGTCTGTCAAATTTATCTATTTCTATCGCTGCGTCACCATTAATAAGAGTAATAATTTCAGAGTAACCTGAGTTAAGGATATTTTCTGAGGCTTCTATATAATGGTTAAGGGCAGATTCAATGGTAGTAATATGTCCTCCATTTTCCTTCACAGCTTCTGCCATAAAAATAGCAGAATACCCTATACAAGTGCCAAATTCTAAAACTTCTTTCGATTTAGTTAAGCGAATAAGCCAATTTAATAAGGCTGCAGTTTCAGTTTCTAATCGTGGAATACGTATGTCTTTTCTGGCAATATGTGCCTTCGCCATTAAATCCAGTAAATTTGATTTTGGCGAAATAAAACTGTTTAGATATTTTTGAACTTTCTCATCCATAAAGGTTTTGATATAAAAGTTACATCTTTTAAAAATTAAAGGTTCAATTTATCGAAAGCATCTGCCATTGAGGAACCGAATGCACTTTTATGATTGCTTTTTTTATAATCGTTCCATGCTGTTTGTTCTGCATCTTCAGTTTTATCTGCAAGTTCAAGAGATATTTTACCTGAGATATTGGCTTTAATTTTTACGCTGATTGATGAGCCTAAAGGAAATTTTTTACTGATAGCTTTTATTGAAGCATCGCGATCGACTTCATTTTTTAATTCGCTAATGTGCAGAAGTCCAGTTTGTACAGGATTAAGCTTTACAAATATTCCAAAAGGCTTGATTCCTTCAACAATTCCTGAAGTGATATCATTTTCAGATAAGACATGAAACATTTCTGTTTCGCCTTCAGAGGACTCTGATCGACCAGAAAAATCTCTAGAAAGTGATATTCTGTGAGTTTCTACATCTACATTTTCTATTACAGCATCAACGATATCTCCAACAGCTACAGCTTCTTTTGAGTGTTTAATGCGTTTTCCAGGAGCCAATTGTGAAATATGGATAAGTCCATCCAATCCTTTCTCTATTTCAGCAAAAGCACCAAAAGGCTCAAGTCTTGTTATTTTAGCCTTAACAATCTTTCCTTTAGGATATTTTTCTTCTATTTCGTCCCATGAATCTTGAGCAGATCTAAAGCTTAATGTAATTTTATTCTCTGCCCAATTTAGTGCTTTAACAGCCACATTAATCCTATCTCCAACCTTTAAAATCTCACTAGGATCATTTACATGTCCCCATGAAATTTCAGAAATAGGAATAAAGCCTTCGCAACCGTCCATATCTACAAAGACACCAAAGTTTTTTATAGTGATGACATCAGCAGATATGATATCTCCTTCATTCATTGTTTCTTTAAGATATGCAATTCGTTCTATTCTTGATTTTTCCAAGAGCTTGCGTCTGGAAACAACTGTATTAAATCTATTCATTTCAGTTATTATGAATGAATATGTATTTCCCAAATATAAGTCGGGAGATTTCGGATAAAGATCTATCTGAGAATATGGACAAAAAGCCTCTTTACTTGCAATTTTTACCTCGTAGCCGCCTTTACGTTCAGCCGTGACTTTGCCCTCTACAGGAATGTGACTGGCATATGCATCTTCCAAATGGCTGTTAATAAACTTACCAGTCATCTTTACTGTCAATATAATTTCGCCGTCTGATTCAGAAACAAAAAAAGCATCAACTTCATCGCCAGCTTTTACTTTAAGCTCTCCATTTTCGTCAAGGAGTTCTTCGCGGTTAATAATACCTTCACTTTTTGAATTGATATCAATAAACACAGAGCGTTTATCCGAAGAAACTACCATACCTCTAACTTTTTGACCTGGTTTAAATTCAATATTCAGCGAGTAAATACTTTTGTTCATGAAACTTTCAAAACTTTTGTCATTCATAATAATAACTCTACTTATTAATTAATAGAAATTTAAAAAAAGATACAATAAAACAGATAAGCTAACACAATTTTAAAAAGTTTAAAGAAATATATTTTTTTTTTACTTAAAACATAGTAGAAGTATACCTTTTTTACTAGAATATAAAGAAACGGAATAAAAATATTCCATCTATGTAATTATTAATAAAAACATTAGGAAGGAAATAAAAACTGTGCGAAAAATTCTAATGACATTAGCATTATTGACAACATTCGCATCCATCTCTTTTGCTGCTGAAAAGTTGCTTCAAGTAAGCACGATTCAAGCTTTGTTAAACGGAGTTTTTGAAAAAGCCGTTACAGCTGATTATTCCAATAAAAATTCAGATATAGGCTTGGGAGCAGGCGTAGGTCTTGGAGAAGTTGTTCAGCTTAATGGAATATGTTACGAAGCAGACAGCACTGGAGTTTTGACTGTAATGCCAAAAGATGAAGGAATCTCATATTTCACAGGGGCCAAATTTAATCAAAAAAAAACTAACACTTTTAAACTTGAGAATTTAAAAAATTCAAATGATATTCAGAGCGCTATTGATAATAAAATAGTTAGTTTAAAAGGTGAAAATGTTTTTTATGTTATGATTATAACTGGTACGTTTGAAACTGTAGACGCACGAAGTGAAATTGTGCCAAATACTGAGAACTTCAAACCGATAGCGCAATGGATGAAAGAGTATCAGACAAAATTCACTTTTACCGGAGAAAAGGCAGTCGGCAAAGTTATTGGGATAAAGTCTCCTTATTTTATGAATGATATCGGGGTCTATCCTTACCATTTTCATTACATCTCAAATGATAATAAATGGGGTGGGCACATACTTGATTTTAGTATAAAAGATGCAGAATTAAAAATATTACCAATAAATGAAATGAAACTTATTTTGCCTGACAGCAAAGCTTATTTAAATACATATATGAAGTTAAATGCAGGAGCTTCTTTTAAAAAACTTGAAACTAAATGACCTTTAAATCATGGCGATGGATAATAAGCTAACGCCTGAGAGGACTAACTTATATTATATTCATTCAATTTTCTATGCAGTGTTCTCCTGCTGATTCCAAGTTTCACTGCCGCAGCTGTCCTATTCCCATCACATTCATCTAATGCGTGAATAATAAGTTTTTTTTCGTTCGATTCCAAATTAAGCGTAGATGGCGCTGCAATATTATGGTCGCCTTTTAATTCTGCAGAAAGTGATTCACGTATATTAAATGGAATATTAATAATATTAAGTTTATCATCACGACAAAGCACAACCATACGCTCTATGCAATTACGCAATTCTCTGATATTTCCAGGCCAATTGTAACTGGATAAAATTTTCAAAACATCTTCAGATATTCCTAAGCTTTTTTTCCCATTTTCAGCTGAGTAAAAATCCACAAAAGTTTTTATAAGAAGTGGAATATCTGCCTTTCTTGAACGAAGCGGAGGCAATTCTATATTTAAAACATTTAGCCTGAAATAAAGATCTTCTCTAAACTTTCCTTCCGCAACCATTTTATGAAGATCTCTATTAGTAGCTGTCACGATTCTAGTGTCCGTTTCAATTAAATTATTTCCACCTACACGCTCAAAACTTTTAGTTTCAAGTACTCTTAAAAGTTTTACCTGAACAGACAGATCAATCTCTCCTATTTCATCTAGGAAAATAGTTCCGCCGTCAGCGGATTCAAAACGTCCAATTCTTTGCTCAGATGCCCCTGTAAAAGAACCTTTTTCGTGTCCAAACAGTTCACTTTCCAATAAATTAGCAGGCAATGCAGCACAATGAACAGGAATAAATTGACCTTTTCGGCCGCTAAGTTGATGAATAGCCTGTGCAATAAGCTCCTTGCCTGTACCGCTTTCACCAGTAATAAGAACTGTAGATTTTGCAGGTGCTATCTGACGAACCATATCAAAAACATTCTGTATTTCAATTGATTCTCCAATAATGTTTTCAATTCCAAATTTCTTGTCGAGCTGTTTTTTTAACCTTAAATTTTCTTCTTTTAGCTGGCTTGATTCAAGAGCTCTCGCAAATATTATTTCCAAACGGTCAATGTCTACCGGTTTGGAAATAAAGTCATACGCTCCAGCCTTCATTGCGTTAACAGCTGTCTCAATAGTTCCATATGCAGTAATTAAGATACAAGGCGGAGGTGTATCTTTTTTTAGAGTTTCAGATAAAATATCCATACCGTTTGCACCAGGCATTTGAATATCAGTAAGAACTACGTCAAAATTGTTTTTTTTCAATATATTTAAACCGCGTAAACCATCTTCAGCAATTGTTATTTCATATTTGTTTCGCAGCAATTTTGCTATACCGTTACGTGTATTTCTATCGTCTTCAACAAGCAAGACTGTTTTTTTATTTCCTGATTTCATGTATTAATTATAACCTTTTATAACAAATAAATTATTCTAATTTTTATATAAAAATAAGGTTATAAATATAAAAGTATCTGAAAGCATATCAACATAAACCTTGAATAAATGAGTAAAAATGTCACATTTACCCTTTAAAATAACAATGCCTCTCATGCATAAAGTATGAGAGGCAGGCAAAAATGAATTTTTTTAAATTTATATTTTAAAGTTCAAGTGATATTCCGTTTGGATAACCGCGGTATTCAACATTGTATTTTTTGTTAATATATCCTAAATAACCGTTATTATCAGTTCCAAGTCGTTTGGTAAGACTTTTCCAATCTACCTGGTTATCTTTGTTGACAGTAACTGATTCAGGTGCCCATGCAGCCTCCGAAAGACCTGTCATTTTAGGTAATGCCATATAAAATAGGTGTCTTGAGTTTACAAGGCTTTCACTCCAAAGAGTTCCTTCCAATCCAACAATATTTTTCTTTTTATCAAGAGAAATTTCATTCAATGTTTTGGTAGAGTCTGCAGCTGAACTCAATGCAGCATATGTCCCTAAGAATTTCCCTGCCCAAGAAAAGCCTGGCTCCCAAATGTTTGGCGTATATGTTAAATCAAAATAAGTATCATTCGCAAAGCTTAGAACTGTTGGATAACCTTCATTTGCAAGCTTTACAGCATCACTTATTCCATTTTTAGAAGTATTCCAAACCCACACATGTGCAGTATCATTCGAAGGTACTGCTATTGCGTTTTCTATTGTTCCATTATTAAGCTGAACAAATTGCTGCCAGCCTGACATTTTAACGTTTGTTTCTTTCTGCAACTGCTGAAAAAAGTAAATAGATTTTTGAAGTGCATCCTTATTTGCCCATACACCAACAGCTGATTTATCATCAGACCATGACTGAGCAGAAACCTCATCTCCGCCAACACTAACTTCATTATTTACAGCGTATATAGTTGATTGATTATCAAAAATTTTCGATACATTTTGAATTATATCATTGATCGTTTTTGTAAAAAGTTTACCTTGAGCTGTACCTGAATTATATAGACAAACAGGTATAACATCGTCAATGTATCCTTGAACGGAAATATAATCACTCTTATCAAGTTTATTAATAAACGCATTTGGATTTGAATAAACCAAGGCTCTAGCATGTCCAGGAAGATCAATTTCAGGAATAACAGTAATTTCTCTTTCATTGGCATATTTAATTATTTTTTTTATTTCGCGCTCTGAATAACTTTTTTTATAGAGAGTATCAGCTTGAGTGTAATTCTTCACAGTTAGCTTAGAGTTTACATCAAAATTTTCATAATTTGAGATATCAAGATTTGCTTGCGGCATCATCTCAGGGGTAAGTATAGAACCTTTTATAAATCCTCTTGCGGAAGCTTTTTTAAGAAAAGGCATCCCCTCAATCCCAAGCCTGAACGCCTCGTCATCCGAAAAATGTATATGAAGAGTGTTAAGCTTTTGAGCTGCCATTACATCGATTAATTTTTCAATTGTATTTACATTCTGAAAATGTCTAGCTAAATCCAGCAAAACCCCACGATATTTAAAACGTGGATAATCTGTTATTGTCATGTATGGCAAATGACCATTAGTTGAGTATAAAAGATTATCCAAAGTGACTGCACCGTAAAAAAAACCTGTTGAAGTTTCTGCCAAAATAGTTATTCCATCCTTATTAACAATAAGCTGATAACCTTCAGGATTATTATCTATAGATTTGTAATCAATAAGTTTGTTAAAATGGATAACAGCAGTATCAACGTCTTTGGTATATTTTAAATCATTAATGGTTGTTTTGAGATAATTAAAGGCATTTCTGGAAGCATTATCGTTTTTAGAAGCTTTAATTTCTGATTTTATATCAATATTAAAAGAGCCTTCACTTTCAACGATAGAAACAGGAGTGGGAACAAGCCCTAATTTATCTGCAATGGCATTATTGATATTATTAGAATTTTTAATATTTGAAGCATTGTATTTTTTTATTTCTAAAGCTGTTTTTTCAGAATTATAACCGTCTATTTTGTAGGTGGACGGAGATGTTGGGATATTTACAATTTCATTATCTCCATCCTTATTCGCAGCTATAAGGAAAAAGCTTTGAGGCATTGCAGTGTAATTGCTTGGAGCCCACTGATTATTATTCAGTAATTCAATCGTATATTTGGTGTTTTTTTGAAGCTCAAAAGCTTTTGTAGGCTCAAGAACAGTCATGTACCCTGCACTCAAGGAATAAGATTTCTTTGAATAAGAATATTTTAGGTCTGCTTTCTGTGTCGGCGACTCATTATTAATAATCGACATCTTAAGATCAGGGTTTACATCTCTTATTGTTCTGTATGCTCTAGGCTGATAAAACCCTAGTTTCCAAGAATTAATATTTTGATTTCCAACTTCTAGGTTTATAAGAATTGAAAAATTTTGAGTGCTTGGCGTCAAAACTTCAGATTTTACATTGCTGATAGATAATTTAGCTTCTGAATTAGAAGCTAAAAGTGTGAATGAGAACAATACTGCAAAGCATGTCACTGCAATTTTTATTAATCGCATAATCCCCCTGTTTAATAAATTTTGTTAAAAACTATATTCTCCTAATATAGTGAAGAAAATATAAATTATACTCTAGGCAAGCTGATTCAAGCATTAATTTGAAAAATCAGATTACTGAATTATAGCTTAAAACAGCCATGCAAAAATCAATCATTTCATCGTGAAGCTTAGAAAATTTATCGTCTTGATCGCCAACTGCTATAAAATCTATATACGCCAAAAAAAGACCATCCATCTCCTTAATTTCATTTTCTTTTTTAAATAGTTTAAGACAATACAGTACATAAGAATTCCATAAAGTTTTATGATATTCACCCCAGTTGATGAATCCTATTTTAACTGGTACTTTTTTATTGTTATCGTTTACTCCAAAGAATGTTAAAACTGCATATTTTCTGATTTTATCCATGTCTAAAGTAAATGTAAGATGATTATTTAATTCACCGTTAACAAGCTCAATTTTTGAAAGAAAACGTTCAAAACTTTTTAACGTTATGCCTGCTAAAGGGTAATTTGATAATGTTCCTGTATTAATATGAAGACACTTAAGCATGTCATATAGACTTTTTTCGTTACCTTTTCTATCTTTAACTATCATTTCAGATTTCCTTTACTGTTTATCTCTACTTGTTTTAACTGTCAACGTATAATTTTGCAGAAAATAATTGAATTACAATTAGAAATAAATCTTAACTGAAATAACTTATACGCTTTGTGATTACAACTTTTAAAAAATTTAAGAAAGGTATTGATGTCTAAAAAAATAAAAATTTCTGATATAGTATTTATGAATATAGTCGGATTACTTGGAATTCGTTGGTTTGCAACTGCAGGACAATATGGTGCCTCTGCTATAATATTATGGATATTAGCTGCATTTCTATATTTTGTGCCAATGTCATTTATTTTTGCAGAATTCAGTACTGTATTTCCTGACAGAAAAGGCGGTTTTGTAGATTGGATAAAAGAAGTCAATGGTGAAGATGCTGCTTTTTATGCCTCTTGGTTCTATTTCATACAAAATATTTTTTACTATCCAACGATACTTACTTTTGCTGCTGTCTGCATCGCTTATCCCATAAATCCCAATTTAGCAAACAGTAAGCTGTTTATATCATGTTTTGTGATCGGTTTTGTATGGGTGTGTACTGCTATAAACATAAAAGGTGTTAATGTCTTGGCGATTTTTTCAAAAATCGGCGGAATGATTGGAAATATTATTCCTATATTCGCATTGGTAATTCTTGCTGGATTGACTGTTTTTGCTTTTCACCATCCTATCCCGACAAACTATTCTTTCCATAATTGGATGCCACATTTTAACACAACTAATCTTCTATTTTTATGCACACTTACATTTGCTATGGCAGGCGGTGAAATCACTTCCCCTTTCGCTGCAAATTTAAAAAATCCAAAGAGAGATTTTGCGACAGCTACATTAATCTCCGCTGTTTTAATATCGATATGCTACATAGTAGGAACAATTGCTTTAACATTAGTCCTTAACCCCAGCCAAATTGGTGCCGCCAGCGGTATAATTGCCGTTATTGAAATTGCTAGTTCAAATATTGGAGTGGTTTGGATAGCTTCTATCATTGCAATATTTATAACATTGGCAGGTATTTCAGGATGTGCTTTATGGATGGGTGGATGCATACGCATGTTTGTTGATGGCAATGATGAAAAATACGTTCCAAAGATAATGAAAAAGACTAATAAAAATGACACCCCTTCAATTGCATTTATTATTCAGGCATCACTTGTAACTGCAGTAGTTCTATTAACATCTTTAATGTCTTCCGTAAACAGTATCTACATGATTCTTATCATTATGACAACTATGCAGCTTTTTATCGTTTACGTCATGATTTTAATGGCATATTTAAAATTGAAATTTAAAATGCAGACACCGACTAAATTCAGGGGTTTGTTTGAAACTCCAGGTAAAAAAGCAGGAGCTTTAATAGCGTTTATTGTCGCAATGGCTTCCACATTAGCAACAATATTTATTCCGATTTTTTCTCCTGGTAATAATAATATATTAATATACGAAGCAGAAATAATAGGCGGACCATTGTTATTCTTTATAGCCGCATGGATTTTAATCAAAAAAGCCAAAAAAAAGACACTCAAAGGAAAGGCTTAACTGCCCTTACGTGAAAGCTTGTAATATAAATGGCAGTCGATGACTGCCATTTTGTTTATTGATTTTGAGAAGGTTGCGAAGGTGGTGGTGGTTCAACAAGTTTAATTTCTGGTATGTAGGCATCAACCTTAATCGGTCCGTCTTGTTTAGCATTAATAGTGCCGTCAACGGTTAATTTTGTTGGAATGCCTTCCACAATGACTGTTTCAGGTTTAGCAATTTCTACTCCTTTTAATACTCCTTTATAACCAAACACTTTAGCTCTTGTGCGAGTAAAGAAGAAGTAATCAGTACTTTCGATTAAGTAGCGTGGACAAAGTATTACGTCAGCTCTGTTTTGGGTACATGCTGTATACGCTGCAGCAGATTTAGCTTCTGTAATTGTATCGCCCCAGAAAGAATCTGATACTGGTGTGGATGTGTAAGATCCTCCATAATTAACACCTTCGGCAAAATTACTAGGTCCAGAAATAAAGAAGAAAAATATTCTGTCAACGGTTGCTACGCCTTCAATCTGGTCTCCTGTCTCAATAATTGGCGTCACCCTCGCCGTAGTTTCCACATTTAGCGGAGAACTTGGTTGGCTTAAATACGTACTAGAACACCCTACTAACGCTAATAATGAAGATGCTGCTGCTAACGCCAATGTTTTTTTAATCATCTATTTTCTCCTGATTGGTTAAAAAATGCTTATACCACTTAATCGTTTGTCTTTATTAGTGCTAAGCTTATCCAATCAGAATTTTACTATTTTACTTTACTGTAAACCAGAGTATTAGACTGCTGGGTAAGCATAGATGTATAATTTTGCCACGATATTTGTTTTACAAAATTTGAGTACTGCATGTCTGCAGTTTCTTTATTTTTTTGAAAATCTGCTTCAGTTGGTACTGTAATATTAGAAACATAAACAATTATAGCTCCTCCTTTAACATCTGCAACAGGCGAAAATGCTCCTTCTTTTATTGTAGTTGCTGACTTCAATATTTGTGTACCATAAGGAACACTCAAAAGTGAACTATAATAGTTAGACTGTGTAAATTTATAATTTTCAGTAAATTTAAAGTTGGATAATACACCATTTATTTCTTTTTTGTTTTTAAGCATTGAAGTTATCTCTGTTTCTGCCTTATTTGCAGCTTGACGAGCTAAATTTAACGCTTCATAATTTTTGTAATCTTCTGTGACTTTATCTTTGACTTCATTAAATGTTGCTGGTTTTGGATCTTCACGGTCTGTCAACAAAGCCACAAAGCTTGCCTTATTTCCCTGTACAGCATTAGATATTGGTTGGTCCATAAATAGATTTGAAATGGCGGGAGCTAATGCAGGCTCCTTACCAATTCTCGGTATAGTTTCGGTTTCAGATGTTATCCAATCTTCTATTTTGTAAACTGGAAAATTTTGTTTTTCCGCATAATTATCAAATACTGAAATATTATTTTGAGTTGAAGAAGTACCATTTTCTATAATTCCAGCAATGTTTACAGCAAACTGTTGAGCCTTATTTTGTGCCAACTCTTTACACTTAGCTTCAATTAAAGTTTCTTTTATTTTTTCTTTGGCTTCAACTTCACTTATAGAAGAATATTGTTTTTTCTCTTTTGTGTAGGCAGCATTAATGTCATTATCTGTGATGGTTTTAGCAGCTTCACTTTCAAAATTTATATAATTAAACCTCACGACAATGGATTTTGATTGTTTTGGAATCACATATTTAGCACTGTTTTCAGCAAAATATTTTTGTAAGTTTTCCTGACTAACTTTAACATTTGCTAAAAAATCTTTTTCATTAAAATATGAGACTTTAACCTCATATTCATCGTTAAGGTTATCGTAAAAATTCTTTACAGCACTATTAGAATATATAAGACCGTCAGTTAACATATTTTGAAGATTTTCGATCATTAAGTTCTGATTAATGGTTTCTACAAAATCTCCTTCTGTTATGCCATATTGTCCAAGATATGCTATTAAATTTTTATAAATTGATATGTCGAAAGCTCCGTCTTTTTGCAAAAAATGAATATGTTTTATATAGTCTGCAGTTTGTTGATCTGAAACTGATATTCCATAGTGATCAGCTTCTTTAATCAGCCTCATATTATCTAAAGCCATGTATTCAAACTGCTTGTCATATTGGCTATTATTTAGATAATCGCCGTATCCCTGGACAAACATAAACAATTTTGAAAATTTTATCTGTTGATCGAGTTTAGCCTGAGGAATCATGCTGCCGTACATTGAAATATCGCTTTTTGTTCCACCCCACGAAAACATACTGGTGAAATCTTCAGGTGTAGCTGAAAAATACAGTACAAAAGGAATTATTATTATTACAACGAGAACTCCCATAGCAATTCTGCCATGCTTTTGAAACAATTTATTAATCTTGGTAATGAACATTTTTTTAATATTCCTTTTGTTAATCGAAGCTATTGTGATATTAAAATAACTTCATAGTTATAGTAAAATTTTTATTTTTTTGTAAATTTTATTCTTAACTTATTTTAGAATTTAAGATTATTGTAGTTTTTAACGTGATATTATCAACCATTAATTCTTTTCCGCCACACATAAGAACACCATTAACTGTTCTTATATCAGCATTTTTAAATTCTTCAATTGATATTTCTATTTTTGGATTACAAATATTTTCTCCTGCCCTATATGCAATTGAACCAATTGCAGTTCCTAAAGTGGAAACAATTTCCATTTTTTTCTTTTTAGATGCACACAAAACCATTCCTTCAGAGAGGACGCCAGTTAATTCTACAGGCTTTAAATTAACAGCGACAAGGACATTTTTATTTAAAATTTCGTCTTCCTTAAAATACTCGACTAATCCTGATACTATTGTCCTTAATCTGCCTTCACCAAGATCAATTTTTTCAATATAAAGGTGATCAGCTTTTGGGTGTCTGCTAATTTCTACAATTTTACCTGATTTAAGTAATATTTTCTCCCAAGGGTTATCTTTTTTCTGTCCACTAAACTGTTCTTTAAAAGAATTAACTAATTTTGTGTCAAGCTTTTTATAAAGTATTTCAGGTGACTTAATCTTTAAATTATGATAGCAGACAAAATTGCCCAATTCGCTCCATGAAAGGTTATTTAATCCTATCATTGAAGCTATTTTTTCAGCAGTTTCAGGCATGAATGGAGAAAGCAAGATAGCTAAATCTTTAATTGTTAGCAGTAGTGCTGTGATAGATGCAAAAACCTCGTCTTTATTATCCTTAATTTTAGCCCATGGTTCTTCATCTTGAAAAAATTTATTAGCTTTATTGCCTATCAAAAGAAGAAGGCGCAAAGATTCCCTTAACTCAACTTTTTCAAAAGAGTTTGCTATCTTTAACTCAATGTCTTTAACTTCCTCTAAAAAAGAATTTTGTCTCTCATTAAAAGCACCTTTATAAAATTCACCATCGAAATTTTTTATTGAATAAACCAATGTTCTATTGACTAAGTTTCCAATATTGTCAATAAATTCACTGTTGACTTTATCAAAAAACTCCTGCCATGTAAATGCAGAATCATTTTTTTCGGGGCGTATTGATAAAAGATAGAACCTCCAAAGATCTACAGGTATATTAGAGTTTATAACATCTGTGCCAAAGACTCCGATATTTCTAGATTTAGAAAATTTAGTATCTTCATAATTTAGATATTCAGTAGAACTCAAATGAAAAACTTTAGTCCAACCTTGACCTGATGCAATTTGAGTAGCGGGGAAAATTACTGAATGAAAAGGAATATTGTCTTTTGCCATAAACTGATACAATTCTGTATCTTGAGGTGTAAGCCACCATTCCTGCCAAGTATCGGCAAATGCCTCTTTAGTTATGGATACATATCCTATTGGAGCATCAAACCATACATAAAATACTTTATCGGAAAATTTATCATCAGGAACAGGAATGCCCCATTTCAGATCTCTAGTAATAGCTCTAGGTTCAAGTCCCCTTCTCATCCATGACTGGGTCGTAGTTGCTGCATTATTTGGCCAAAAACCTTCATGAATGACTCTGTTTTGGAATATTTCTAATTGTTCGCTTAAAATAGGCAAATTTAAGTAAAGATTATTAGTCTCTTTTAGAATTAAAGGTTTGCCGTCAATCGCACATCTTGGGTTAATCAAATCAATAGGGTTTAAAAGAGAGCCGCATGAATCACATTGATCACCCCTTGCATCTTCATAGCCGCATTTTGGGCAAATACCGTTAATGAGTCTATCAGCTAAAAATTTACCTTGACTTTCACTATAATATTGTTCACTGACTTTTTCTATAAAAAAGCCGTTTGCTTTAACCAATTTAAACATATCTTGAACGACATTCTTATGTGTCTCTGTAGACGTTCTTCCGAAGGCATCAAATGAAATATTAAAATGCTTATATATTTTTTTATGGATTTCATGATATTTATCACAAATTTCCTTTGGCGTTAATCCTTCTTCTCTGGCTTTTGTTTCTGTTGCTGTTCCATATTCATCATTGCCGCATATATATAAAGTTTTATATTCTCTTAAACGGCAATATCTTGCAAATACATCGGCAGAAAGAACACAACCAATAATATTGCCAAGGTGAGGTTCATTATTTACATAAGGAAGAGCTGATGTTATCAGTTTTTTTTTAGGCATATAAAAATAACTCCTTTAATCTGCATATACACAGTTATAGAAAAAATATACAGGGTTACAAATAGGCGAATACTATAATATATTTATTATTCAATGCGAATTAACATAAAGATATTTCTTAATTTATTGATTTTTTGAAAAAAAATGATATATATGACACTTTAGAAATGAAAATGAACTTAAAAATGTAAAGGATAAATATGAAATATCACGGCTCAATGGATGCAGTAGATTACAGAACAAGAGAACATTCTTACATCTCAAGAGTATATAGCTGGATGTGTGCTGCATTGATCATTTCTGGAATAGTGGCTATGTATACAGTTTCAACTGGTATGTTCTACTATTTGGTTATGCCGAAATATCAGATGATATTTTTCGGTTTAATAATTTTAGAATTGGTTATGGTTATAGCCTTATCAAGATTTATAAATAAAATGCAGTATTCGGTTGCAGCGCTCGTCTTTATAGCATTTTCTGTGTTAAATGGTGTAGTCATTTCTGCAATAATAGCTGCATTTACAGCCAATTCAGTAGCGTCTGCATTTTTCGCATGTGCTGCAACATTTGCTATTATGAGTATGGTGGGATGGTACACAAAAAAAGATCTTACATCAATAGGGCAACTATGCTTTATGGGACTTATAGGCATTATTGTTGCTTCGGTGGTTAATATATTCTGGGCAAATAATGCTCTTTATTGGGCTATCAACTATATCGGTGTTTTGATTTTTGTAGGTCTTATAGCTTATGATACACAAAAAATTAAGCGCATGGGGGCCTTTTACGAAGTTAACTCAGATGCAGCAAAAAAATCAGCATTGTTGGGAGCACTGGCACTTTATCTTGATTTTATAAACTTGTTCCTCATGCTTCTAAATATATTAGGCAACAGACGATAACATCAGGATAATAAACTATTTCAACTAACTACTAGCTGACTATTTTGTCAGCTTTTTTTATTTAATCTAAGGTTGCGAACTAACGTTTTTAAAAAATGTGATCATTGAGGCTGAATAAGTGGGAATAAAATGGTATCCCGGGCAAGATTCGAACCTGCGACCCTCTGATTAGAAGTCAGATGCTCTATCCTCTGAGCTACCGGGACATATTTTATGTTGAGCTCCTAAAATAATGTAATATTTCTTAAAAACAAATATACTTAACAAAAAAAAGAGAAATTATGCTATTCTAAGAAAAAGATAGTGAAGCATGATAAAGTCTCGACATACCATCATATTATATCTCTTCTTGGTTAAATTTCTGAGCAATATACGATTGTGGGTTGTATTGAAAGGATTCCATAGCTTGAAGTGTGCTAAAGTAAAAAATCCTGCCCATATATTCAAGAGCTGGAGTATGTGGTCCTACCAAAATTTGAGTACCTGTTGTAGCGCAAACCGTTTTTTTCCCATATGATGATTTTAACGGTGATATAATTGTTGGAACCTTATCAGAAGGATACTTGGCAATATATACAAGCGGGTTATCAATAAAAAGATCCATGGATTCTGTATGAGCAAAATAGTATATTCTTCCTAGATATTCTAGAGTAGGAGTAAATTTGCCTATCACAATTGGGTCGCCATTATATGAACAATTAGTTCGCAATCCATAATCAGGATCTAATGGTTTCACAATTTTAGGTGTTTGGTTAAAGGCATACTTCAACATGTAAAGCTGTGGATCTGCTTGAAATTTTTTTAATCCGCCCATGTCCTGGAAATAATATATTCTGTTATTAAAATCAAGTGTCTGAGTATCTGATCCTACAATGATAGGTCTGCCGTTATATGATGAATAGACGTAGAGTCCATAATCTGTAGTATCAGGCGTTGCAATTTCGCCTGTGGAAACACATCCTGCAAGCAATGTTAACGTTCCTGCGACACATGGTAATAATATTTTATTTTTCACAAGCTGCTCCAAAAATTTAAGGTTATAATCTATATTAATTGTAATCAAAACATCATTATATCTCAACAATGTGTTTCACACAAATTCCTTTTACAGTAAAGCCATTTTAAAAAACATTAATTGAATATCCTTCTCGTATTCGCTATATTGATTAAAACTTAGGAGAAATGTAAATGAAAGAGAAAGCTATAGTCCTTTTAAGTGGAGGCATGGATTCTGTATGTGCTTTGTATGACAGCATGGCAAAATATGAGGTAGTCTTATCGGTCAGTTTTGATTATGGCAGTAAGCATAATGCCAAAGAGCTGCCTTATGCCGAACATCATTCAAAATTATTTAACATTGAATACATTGTAATTGAACTTTCTTTCATGGAACAATATTTTGAATCTTCACTTTTAAAGGGAGGCGTTGATATTCCAGAAGGTGAATATAAAGAATCAAATATGAAACAAACAGTTGTGCCGTTTAGAAATGGAATAATGCTTTCGATTGCAGCAGGACTTGCTGAAAGCAGAGGTTGTAATGTTATAGTAATTGGGGCACATGCTGATGATAACACCGTTTATCCTGATTGCAGAGAAGAATTTATTTCTGCTTTTTCGTCAGCTATGGTTCTTGGAACTTACTCTAAAGTTAAAGTTTATGCTCCATTTATTAACATGAACAAAACACAAATAGCTCTTCGTGGAAAAGAGTTGGATATAGACTTTTCAAAAACATGGTCATGTTATAAGGGTGAAGAACATCATTGCGGGAAATGTGGCACATGCGTGCAGCGAATTAATGCATTTAAAGAAGCTCAAATTTCCGACCCTACAACATATAATCCATAAAACAGCAGAAATTTTTATGATAAATGTCCTATTGCTTGTTATTTTAGCAGGAATAATTAATGGTTCATATGGTACTCCAACCAAATATATGAAGTCGTGGAACCACAACCTTTCATGGTTTACCTTTTCAATTTTTGGCTTTTTTATATTGCCATTTTTAACACTTTTTATTATTCCTGACTGCCTAACTCTTTTCCATTACCTTCCAATCAAACTTTTAATTTTAATTGCCGTTCTTTCTATAATTTTTGGAATTGGACAGATACTTGTAGCCAAATCATTCAGTTACATTGGACTAGGTCTTGCTTTTGTAATCAATATTTCTATAGGAACCATTGGTGCAACGCTTATTCCATTGCTTTGGACTCAAGGAACAAACTCAACTTACTTACTACTGACATTCTCTGGCGTTGCTCTTTTCTTATTAGCTGTAATTTTGGGCGCTGTAGCAGGATCAATTCGTGATAAAAACAGAAGCAATACTGACTCACAAACGCCAGAAAAAACAACAAAAACGATCAGAGGAATACTTTATGCGATAGCTGGTGGTGTAGGCTCAGCTTTAGAAGGAACAGCGTACATATATTCAAACCCGATCATATCAAAAGCAACGGAGCATCATATCCAGATAAGTGGTTTTGCTATAGGAACTTTTACATGGATACTTATTTTTATACTAGCAGGCATTCCATTTATTATATATTATTTTTATGCTTCTTTTAAAAATAATAATTTTGCGATGTATAAAGCTAAAAACGCTAAAATATACTGGATTTATGCTTTCGGTATGGGCTTATGCTTTTGGATAAGCGTTTTATTGTATAGCAAAGCCTCTTTGGATGTCGGAGGGACACTTGGTCCAGCTATTGTTTGGCCTATGTTTATGATAATTATAATTTTCACATCTAATACATGGGGATTTATCACAGGTGAATGGAAAGAAGCCAAACGTTCAGCTGTAAACTATATGAAATTCAGTATCGTAATATTTGTATTAGCCATCATACTTTTTGCTTTAAGCTCAAAATTTAATAACAGTGTAATCAACAATACGATTTATTCTAAAAATAAGAACGTTTCAAGTTTAAAAACATTGCCACATCTTAAATACAGTGACAATGCCGTTTGATTTGACCTTTTATTATAACAGTCCCATTCCCAAATCTATTGCTTTTTCATTCATTTCAATAAATTTTTTAGGGATACGCTTTTCCAATACCTTGATGATTGAATTTTTATGAACGATATTTGTAAGTTTAATTACAGCGCCAAGCATGCACATATTCAGTACTATTTCATTTCCTATTTTATCCATTACAGAGTCATAAATAGCTAATTCTTTTATAATGGCATCAGAAGAAATATTTATATTTACAAACCTAGAATCTGTAATTATATATCCGCCTGGTATTGCTATATTTGAATAGTTATTAAACGATAATTGAGTCAAGCATACAAGTAAATTTGGATGAGATACTTTTGGATAATAAATTTCATCAGTTGAAATAATTACATCGCTTCTCGTAGCTCCGCCTCTTGCTTCAGGGCCGTAAGACTGAGACTGAACAGCATGCATGTTCTCAAACATAACAGCAGCTTCTGCCAATATTATAGCAGCAGTGATAACTCCCTGCCCTCCTGAGCCGGAAAATACCATATCATATTTATCCATGTTTTATTTTCCCTCCTTTGAATTTCCCATAGCAGTTTGCAAAATTTTCTCGTAATTTTCACAATATTCATTTTTAACAGTTTCTACAAAAATACCACGTTCAATCAAATGCGGGTTTTCTTGTTTTGCCTTAGATCCGATAGTTGTAGTGTTATCTCTATAATGTTCCATCATATCAGGGGCATTTTTTTGGTTGTTTTTTCTGCCAAAATAAGTGGGGCATTGCGTAAGAATTTCTACAACGGAGAAACCTTTATGAGTTATTGCTTTTTTAATGTAATTTTTAATTTCATTAGCGTGAAAAACAGTAGTTCTTGCTACGAATGATGCCCCTGAGCCTTTTGCCAATTCGACAATATCAAAATCGTGGTCAATATTGGAATAGGGAGCAGTAGTTGCATATATTCCAGTACCAGACATAGGAGAAAATTGGCCTCCAGTCATTCCATAGATTCTATTATTCATTATAATTGCAGTCATATCAATATTGCGTCTGCAGGCGTGTATAAAATGATTACCTCCAATGGCTGTGGCATCTCCATCCCCCATAGGAACAATTACATTCAAAGAAGGTTTGCTGAATTTTACTCCAGTAGCGAATGCCAATGCTCTGCCATGTAGTGTGTGTAAAGTATGAAAATCAACGTACCCTACAAGTCTTGATGAACACCCTATTCCTGAAACCATGCAGATATCGTTTTTCTGTATCTGTAGTTCTTCTATAGCTCTCAACATACCGTTAAGAACAATTCCATGCCCACATCCTGGGCACCAAATATGCGGGAAGAATCTTTTTCTTATATAATCTTTAACAGGCATAATTAAATCCCCTTTCCCTCAATTACCCTAAGTACATTTTTAACATCTTCAAAATTGATGAGATTTCCGTCATATCTGTTACATAAAAATACCCTTCCAGGTTTTGTAACAGAAGCTTTTACTGTTTGCACAATTTGTCCCATGTTCATCTCAACCACCACAACTTTGCGCGCATTTTCGCAAACTTCTCTAACTAATGCCGTTGGGAAAGGCCAGATTGTCTGAAGTTCAAGCAGTCCTACTTTTCTACCTCTTCTTCTAGAATAATGAACTACTTCCAACGCAGTTCTAGCAGATGAGCCATATGAAATCATAACAGTTTCAGCGTCATCCAAAAAGTGTTTTTTGTATTTGCATATATCATTAGGATGTGTATCGATTTTATCAATCAAATGCCTCATTAAATTTTGAACAGTTGTAGGATTGGTTGTAGGAAAGCCCCACATATCGTGCAAAAGTCCAGTCACATTATATCTATGCTCGCCGCCGAAATCTGACATAGGCAGTCTGCCGTCTTTTCTAGGATAATACGGATGGTAATCAACGCCTGGTTTTACAGTAGTTTTTAATCTTTCAATGGTAGGAATAACTCCTTTTTCTGGAATGACAAGCTTTTCCCGCATGTGCCCTAAGACTTCATCAAAGAGCAGAATTACAGGTGTTCTGTAAGTTTCAGCTATATTAAAAGCTTCAATGGTCATTTCAAATACGTCTTGTATGCTAGATGCAGTCATTGCAACTATTGAGTGGTCACCATGCGTTCCCCATTTTGCCTGCATTACGTCACCTTGGCTGACGTGTGTCGGATTGCCTGTTGCTGGCCCTCCGCGCTGCACATTTACAACAACACTTGGAATCTCAGCCATAATTGCGTAGCCTAAAGATTCTTGTTTAAGGGAAAAACCTGGTCCGCTTGTTGCCGTCATAACTTTTGAGCCTGTCAATGATGCTCCAATTATGGCACACATTGAAGCCAATTCATCCTCCATTTGAATAAACTTACCTCCTATTTCAGGAAGCCTGTAAGAAAGATGTTCGGCTATTTCTGTTGATGGTGTAATAGGATATCCTGCAAAAAAATTTAAACCTGCGTAAAGAGCTCCTTCCACACAAGCCTCATTACCTTGCACAAATCTTATTTTGCTTTCCATAATTTATTCCTTTCCTTCGTCTTCAAATATGACTTCAATGGCGAAATCAGGACATCTCAATTCACAAAGTTGACATCCTATACATTTTTCTTTGTCAATTACGTAACATTTCTGGCCTTTTTCCATTCCCAAAATTTTTGAAGGACAGAAACGGATACAGATACCGCATCCTTTACACCAATCCTTATTTACGATAATATCTTTTACTTTTCTCTTAGCCATAATTTGATTTTAGCCCCCAATTCAAAAAGTTTAGAACATTAAATTATTAATAACGATTAACGCAGTCTAAAGAATATAAAATAGAGTTGATGATTATCAAGAAAAAGAGAATTTAATGATAAGAATAAAGAATAATTTTAACGCAACTTTGTTTTTATTAACTTGATTATGTAACGGTAGTATCTAGATTTGTTACAATCTAAAATCATTTTAACCATTTAATAATTACAACTAAAAGGTAAACAATATGTTAAAACAAATAGATCACATAGGAATTGCAGTAAGATCAATCAATGAAGCATTAAAAGTTTATTCTGGACTGCTTGGAATCAAACCTTCAGGCGAAGAAATTATAGAATCAAGAGGAATTAAGGTCTGTTTTTTAAAAATAGGCGACGTTAAAATTGAACTTTTAGAG
>ORMF010786193.1_pt1 | contig 21667 bp, 36 predicted proteins | sample 1779871 | NCBI WGS metagenome assembly ORMF01 (sample SAMEA104232316, study PRJEB22302) | groundwater metagenome | biome: forest; feature: aquifer; material: groundwater | place: USA | collected 2011-08-07 | depth 5.4 m | reverse complement strand
TCAGGGATGCTATCGCGAAGCAGGGACAGCGCATCGGCGTCGTCGAAACTGCGAAGGCGGAAAAGGACCGTGCCGTGGCAGCCAAGCAAGCACAGAAGGCACTGGATGCGGCTCTCCCGAAGCCGATGTCCGTATCGCCCGATGCGCTGGCAACCAAGGTGCTGTTCAGCCATGACCAGGAGGAAACCTGGGACGCGAAGTACAAGGGCAACTGGGTGCGGTGGCAGGGGAAGTTCAAGGATAAGGGACTCGCGACCGGCTTCTACGCCACCGCAGGCAAGAGCGTCGACATCGACTGCACTCTGCATTCCGAGGGTCGCAAGGAGGCAATGGACGCCCTGGGACACCTGCCGCGGTGGCAGCCCATTACGGTCTTCGGGCGCCTCGAAGGCTTTCAAAAGGAGATGGGGACGCTGCGCTCGACCGTCACGCTGGAAGACTGCGTCGTGCAGGTAAGATAATGAGACTTGCGGAATGTGTGGTCACGAGGTCACGAGGTCACGCCTGCCGCAATGCACACCTGGGGTTCGAGAAGACACTGGGCACGGTGAGGGCAGAGGTGACCTTGTCGGACTGCATCGTGATCACGAAGTGATCATGAGCGGACTCCAGAGGTCCCATTTCTTGCGGGGGGTAATCGGACTCTGGGCGCTTGGCTGTGCCAGCTCATCGGTTCAGCCTGTGTCGACGTCACCGTCCGTGCCTGAACCATCGCCCGCGGACTCGGATGGCGACGGTGTCCTGGATGGCTCGGACGAGTGCCCCGGGACTCCTGCGGGCACAAGAGTGGCGTCCAGTGGATGCCCTTGGGTGGCGGAGAAGCCCCAGATCGACTGGTACGCAAGGGCGAAGGCGGCTGATCTGGAGCGGCGCAGGGCGTATGCGTGGACGCGAGTCAACGACGCTGCCGAGCAGCAGCACGCCAGGAAGTGCCTTGAGATCCTGGGCGACCCTCCCCCGGGCACAAGAACGGACTACGACAGCGCCGAAGACATCAAGCACGAGTGCCAACGGATGGCGCGCGTCGGTCCCTGGGCTGAATCGGCTCCGGCTCAACCACCGCGCGCGGACTCACTGGGCGGCAGCGAGTCTGCCTTGATGGCGCGGCTTCGGAAGCTGAAGCTCCGGTTGCAGGATGAAGCCGTGACCGCAGAGGGGACGCCAACCCGAAACTTCAGCGGGAAGGGTGGCAGGGTCTCGTCCCTGATCGCCGGAAGCCCGGACGCACCGACTACCGCCATGCTGACGATGGCATCCCGGCTGACCTTGGCGCCAGAGATGAAGTCGTTCGCCGAATGGGCGTGCGGCAGCCGGTGCAGTCCGGAAGAGGTGGTTCGATGGGTGGGCGAGGGCTTCGCCCCTGGGGTCAACCGCATCCGGGCGCAGCGAATCGGCGAGGTCCATTTTTGGACTCGCTTCGACAGCACCGCCAAACCGTTCATCCTGACGGTTGTCGCATCGGTGACGCCAGAAAAGTACCCAACGTACTTCGGCGCGACGAATCCGTAGACGCTGCTCAGCGGCTCGCCACGCCGCCCGCGCCTGACCAGCCGCCGCGAACCCGCGGCGCTTCCAGGACGTCGCCAAACGGTTTTGGAACGAACGGGCGGGGTAGTCGACGGTCGGAGTCAATACGAAGAACCTGCCCCGGGTTCGCCGGTACGATACACGTTCCTTCCAGCCGGTCGCGGGAATGCGTTGCCTCTCACGTGCCCATGTTGACAACGCCGTCGCCATCGCTACGGTGGTACAGGTGGCGCCGAAGGTCCGGTACGAAGTCCTCGACCCCGAGGTTCTGGCTCGGTACGAACGCCTCGAAGAGCGACTTCGGGATTGTGCCCTGGCGTTGCTGCCCGATTCGGATGACCTCGATGAGGTCGAAGAAGGCGCCCACCTGGTTGCCTCGGTCTTGATCTCGGTTGCATATTCCTTGCTGCAGGACAGCAGCTCTTACGATCCCAGGCGCGTGTTCCTCCGGTACCTCCGTACCGTGGAGGCTGCCGAACGAGGTGACCTCGTTTTCATTGAGCCGACCGGTGTAAACAACTGACGGTGGTCCCGGCGCGCTCTGGCGCGCTCGGGATTCATTTCGGTCTATGTGGTCCCTCAGGCACCTCAAGCAAGGTGTAGACACCGGTTGGCTACCACGGCTGGCGCCCAATCGCCCAATCGGTGTGCGGCTCCGCCATGCAGATGGGTAGGGGGGGAGGGGCGGACCGGAAGACCCGCTCCGGATGGTCCGGAATGCCCAACGGTGCCGTTGGACCGCCTGGCAATCGATATAGCTTCGTCCGCGCAGCAGCGAAGGGGTAAGGCAGGGCAGCCTCCAGGGTCGATCCTGGATAGACTGGCATTGCCAGGCGCGATCTCGTCGAATCGATGCCTTGGCTGCGCATGTGGGTCGATGTAGGCGCCGGGCGAAACTCTCCGATAACATCAGGGAAGGGGCTGGTCCGCTTCCGGATCTGCTCCGGATCTGGATATTTATCATCCCCTCTACCCTTCCACTCTGGAGATCTCTACGGCGAGCTTGCTCGCCCGTATATTCTCCCTGTTCTCTATTCAGATCTGTTCTCTCTTCAAACCTGTTCTCTCTTCAATGGTGTTATCTCTTCTTACAACACCCGATTCATTGGGGAACTGGCATCCCCGATGTGTATGGGACGCTAGATCCCTGCCCAATAGGGGACCGAGTGTCCCCGATGCGCAGGCGATCCGTCCCCGATACAGCCGAGTCGTCCCCAGCATGCAGGGGATAATCCCCTATCCCTCACATGGGAAACTCTAGCGCCCCCTTCGTGAACAAGTCACGGCTCTCAAACGTCGGTGATACACGCTCTAGATAGTTCAGCACGTCAGCCACCAGCGCGGGACGTCGCCCTACCGTGTACTGCCCTGGGTTCTCCTTGAAGAGGATTCCAAACGGTGGCACACGACGTTCACGATCACATCGAGAAAGAAGAACTCGTAATAGAGTGGCACTCCGCCGGCATACGTCAGGCTCGGGTGTTTGTGCTTGTGACCCATCACGTACACGTTGGTCTCGCCCGGACGGGGCGGGCGGGCAACACGGAGGGCGCACAGCTTCTTCCAGAGCTTGACGTGCTCCTCCACCGTCGAACGCGATCGACCCAGCTCATCCGCGATTTGATCCTGTCCGACGGCTCCACACACGTATCCGTGTTCCTTGAGCACATTGACCAGCGGGACCGCCGATGGCCCATCTCCCCGCCAGGCATAACTGTAGAGCGCCAGCAGCGTAATGAGCGGACCATCCCCGACCGCCTCAATGAGCCCGGACTCTCGGAGCAATGGAAATCGAACTGGGACGAACAGCCCGTTCGGGTGCTCGGAATGCTCCAGCCCCAGAACTGATCGCATAGGGGACCGAAGCAACTGGTTTCGGGGAGCCGTTCCCTTCGCTGCCCGTTTCTTGTTTGATTTCGGCTTCTCGGGTACCGGGTGGGCAGGTGTACGTGCCCAGGCGGCGGGCTCGGGCTGCGGGGACGGCACATCAGGTGGTTGCGGCTCCGGTTCGGGTTCACTGCTCGCCACGCCGGGCGCGTCCTCGTCGTCTATGTCGTCCATCTCCGAGCTTCTCGCATGGGAGTTCGAAACGGTCAACCCGTCGATTTGCATTTTCAGACTGGAGAACGCCTGAGGATTTCTCTCCACAGCAACCCTGCGAAATCAGGTGATCGCACCTTGCCGCAGCCGCGCCCTCGCCCCGACTCCGCGCCTGCGCGCGCATGCAGCACCGGGCTGGGCACCAATGCAGACATTGTCGTATTGACAACGCTCCGCATTGATCATGGCGTCGCTAAGTCCCGCTGTGCAGAATGCGCGTCGTCCCTCTGGACCATGATGGTCCAGATGAAATACTCGACATGTGAATTATTGGGAGCGCTCAGCGACCAGCAGCAGGTCATCCTGGTCTCCGTCCCGATCGGGAGGTACGACCCATCGCTCCAGTACGTTGAACCCCGCCGCCTCGATCTCCCCGACGACATCATCGGCGAGCCCGAGATACCGGACCGCGACGCCATACAGAAACCCGCATCGGGGCCCCCGGTCGAAGCCCGCCAGCCCCTCCGGCGCCGTCGGATCCCCCACCATCGTCTCGACCAGGAAGATCCCGCCGGGACGTAGGACCCGCCGGATCGATCGGAGGGCAGCAGCCCGATCAGCACCCACCACGCAGTGCAGGCACCTTGCGTCGATCACGATGTCGAACTCCGGATCGGGGTAGTGCCGGATCCTGGTCACGTTGTCAGCAACAAACCAGGGACCACGATCCCGGCTATGCCACTTCGACCTGGCAGTCTCGACCGACATGGGCGACACGTCGATGCCCCGTACCCAATAGCCCATCTGGGTCAGCCACGCCGACACCTCCCCAGTGCCGCAGCCCAGCTCCAGCACCTCGCCCTGGCGGGGCACGGAGGGGTGGGCGAGAAGCCGCCGGAGCCCAGGACGATCCAGCTGGACCGGCTCGATCCGGTACCGGGCTTCCAGCTCCGCCAGCTCCGCCCTGACCTCCGGGCGGCTGCTCGCCAGGCACGGCATGCACATCCGTGATCGCGGTGCGGCACCGCTGAAGAACAGGGCAGCCGACACCTCCACCATGTCGGGCTTCCCGAGGACAAGCCCGCAGCGCGTCTGCTCAGCGCCGTAGTCCAGGTGGAGGGTGTGGTTCTTGGCGACCCTCACCAGCGCGATCTTGCGAGTACGACGCACAACCGGACGGACGTAGGGATGCAGGCAGGCATCGGCATCGTAGCGCCCATCGACATCGACGAACCTTTCGGCGCTGCATGCCTGGAGGTGCAGCTCCCCGAGCCTGACCAATTCGATCCGCGCCCAGTCCCGAGGCTGATCGTGGGGCGAAGGCGCCAGCTCGATAACGTATCCGCAGCCCGTGCAAGTCCATCGGTACCGGTGTCGACGCCTTCGTTTCGTCGTGGCAGCCGGCATCACGCGCCCGAACGCCGACCAGCACGCTGGACCCGCGCGCGCGCAGCAGCGGCGGTCTTGGCGTCGATCTCGAACGCCAGCCACCTGCGCCCGATCCGCTTGGCAGCCGCACAGGTGGTACCGCTACCGCAGAACGGGTCAAGCACGAGCCCACCGGGCGCGCACAGGTGCCCGATGAAATGCTCGGCTTCGACCAAGCTCTGCTGCCACTCGTGCAACCCCTTCTCCCGTTTTCCAAATACGACATCGGAAAACGCTTTCGACGGAGCCGCAAAGGGCGGCTTGAAAAACGCCAGCACCGGCTTGAACTTGGCGATCACGTTGAAGTGCCGGGAGATCGAGGCAAGTGCGCCGGGACCGCCATGCACGGCGGCGAACAAGGGTCCCGGCTCCAGGTGCTGCTTCATCGCCATACCCGCCTGCAGCCAGAAGCTGCCGCCCACGTATGCCAGACACCAGCCTGAGGGCTTCAACACCCTGCTGGCGAACCTAGCGAGGTCCCGGTAGTTCCGGTCGACCAGCTCGGGCTTCTCGTGGGTTCCCCAGACGGGATCGCAGAAGATCAAGTCGACGGTGCCGTCCTGAACCCGCCTACCCGCGATCCTGTAGTCCCCGACGATGATGCCGTTCGCCCTGGCATCCGATGGCGCCGCCGGCTCCTCCTGAGCGGACGATTCGCCTTCCCGCCGTACGATGTTGGAGACCTGCCGGCTGGTAATACCGTAGTCGGCTGCGATCTGCGCCTGCAGCTCGCCCCGGCTGACCCGTCGTACGATCTCCCGGCGCCCCCCGGCGTGAACCTTGACGCGGCAATCCGGACCGGAAGTATTGGCGGACCCGCCAATGTTTCGGATCCAGTCCCGGACGGTCTCGCGCGGTACGCCCAGCGTCGTGGCGAGCTCCGACTGACTCCGCCCTTCCTGTCGAAGTTGCCGGGCGATCCGTTGCATCTGCTTCCGCAGCTCGCGCTTCTGCGAGGGCGACAGATTCCGCCGCGCCAGGTTGGACCTGTATACGCAAGCCCTCCGCTCAGCCTCCGTCAGCCCCTCGATGGTGCGGACCTGCAGGGGCAGGCGGTGACGTCGAAGCACGGCATAGCGGTTGTGCCCATCCAGGATGTTGCCGTCCTCGTCGACCACGATGGCGTTCTGGAGCCCATGCGCGAGGATGTCGGCTTCGAGGGCGTCGAACTCCTCGGTCGATAGCGGCGGCAACAGGTCCCGGTACGGCGTACTGAGCTGGCGCCGATCCGCCCTTCGATTCGCGCGCCGCAGAGCCCGGTCGAACCGGCTGCGGACACCTTCATGATCAATCGCCCGACCCGCCACCCCGCCATTATGGTCCAGGTGGCGCCGCCGCCGACACAGCGGTACCCGACGCCTCCCGCACGACCGCCGGCAACGTCGCGATGAGCCGCCCGAGGTCTTGCCGGAGATCTCGGATGGGTTTCAGGACCGCAACGACATCTGACAGCGAACCGAGCGCGCCGATCTGGAAGCACGCCCGCACGCGCGTCCGCCTGCCCTGGTCGAGTTCATCGAGCCAGAACGCAAACGCACCATGCATGAGCGGCGGACCCATCACCACCGTGCCCCAGACGACCCGCTCCGGCAGTACCCGTACCCGCATGACCACCGGCTCCAGGAACCGGTTCGAGAACACGGCGATATCGATCGGCTCGATGGCGCCCTGGACCTCGATGCCGTCCGGCAGCAACCGAACACCGTCCACCAGCTTGCCCGGCAGCTCGACAACCGCGTAGATGTCGCCGAGCCCAACCATCCAACGGTTGAAGGTCAGCAGGGCAGCTACCACCTCCGAGGGAGCCGCGTCGATCACGACCGCGCCTTCGACCCGGCTGCCCAGGTCCGACACCACGGTGTCGCGCGATTCCGAGGGCGGAAGTAACGGTTCGATCGGATGGAGACCAGCGCACGACACCAACGACAGCAGGAGAGACAACCGCATCCCCGATCGGTACCGCTCGGGTGCTCCCAGAGCATCACCGAGCACTCATGGATCGCTCAGGTTGTGCGCTGGTGGACGCGATGCCGCCGCTACACCGACGCGACGATCTGCTGGATCTGCCGCAGGGCAGCCTCAAGGCGTTCTGCCTGTTGCAGTCGAGCGACCAAGTGTGCCAGCTCGTCGGACTTTCGCGGGCGCCCAGGTCCACGCTTCGCCATGGCCGGCGCCGCGTCCTTGCGCGGACGTCCCGGTCCCCGCTTGACGATCGCCGGTGCAGCCGCCTTCGCTGCCTGCTTTTTCGCGGCAGCCTGCTTCTTCACCGCCGCCTTGCCCTTCTTGGGCGACAACCCCGCCATGACACGGGCGCGTCCGTAGACGACCGGCACGATCTTGTGCCCAGCCTTCTTACCCGCCTCGACGATCTCGGCGTAGGGCGAGTTGGGGTTCTTCTTGAGCTGCGCAAGGACAAACTCGATCACGGGCGAGGGCTTCTTGGCGGGCATCACGTCTCCTAAAGGAATAGCGCCACCATACAGCGAGGGGCGGGGATCAGGTCAATGGTTGTGCGGGTTCCGGAAATCCGGTAAACGCCGGAGCATCGGATGGGAAGTCGTCTGGAAAGATCGGACAGCGGTACTGCCTCGACAGGACGGCATGGAGGAACTGCGCCATCCCACCGTCGAACGCTTCCCACTCCAGCATCTTCCCGTCGCAGACCACGACCGACCACCGATCTGGGTCGGGGTCGCCGGTTCGCCAGAAGCAGACATCGCCGTTGTCCGTGATCGCCCAGGGCAGCAAGCCGCCGGGTGAAGGGAATGGCAGGCACGTTCGTGGCAGATCCTGCGCGACCAGCTGCTTCAACACCGCGCCCTGCGCAGCCGCCTGCCGGCATAGATCGACATAGCGATTCTCCGAGCCCGGCATGAGAACCAGGAGGAAGTCATCGACGTTTCCGGCTCCGTAGGGGTTCACGAACGCCAGGTAGTCGCTGGGCAGCTCGACCCCCAGGGTCTCGGCGGTAGCTCGGGGATCGAACCGGTCGCCGAACGCTGGAACGCGAGGCGGCGGCATGATCGCCTCCAAGGCGGCGATGTCCCCGCGGCTTCCGCCCCTCACCACGGATACCCAACGGTGGCAACCCGGGTGCCCTTCGCGTGCGACCACCAGCTGCCCTTGATCGCCGAGCCGGCAGCCCCTTCCGCCAAGTTCGGAACGGGTCCACGGGCGAGCGCCAGCACGACGCCGTGGTGCTCGACGAATGCGACGGCGTCAAGGGTACGCGCCGTCATGGTACCTCGGCGCCCGAGACGCTGGTGACGACGTCCTGCATCAGCAGACCTCGAAGGAACTGCAGGACCCGTGGATGATCCCACTGTGCGGCGCCCTGGTGCTGGAACGCCACCCGTCCATCGAACGCGATCATGTACGTCGCGGGAACGTAGTCGGAGTCGAAGACCGGCGGCAGGTCCTGATCGCCAAGCACGAAGACGGGGAGCGTCAGGTGCTCGCGTTCCACGATCTCGCGGACGGGCTCAACGTCAATGTCGAGGGCGATGCAGAGGAATACGACTCCCTCGCGGGCGAGAACATCGTGTAGGCGCTGAATGCTCGGAAGCTCCGCCAGGCACGGTGGACACGTGGTCGACCAGAAGTTCAAGAACAGGGTCTTCCGCCGAAGTCCATCCATCTCGAACGGACTGCCGTCCAGAGCCTTGACGCGCCAGTTGTAGAAAGCCGCAGGCTCATCGGGAAGGAGTGGCGCTTTCAATGTGCCTCGTCGCTTGGCAGCCTCCTTGTGCGCCCATTTTGAGGTGCTGAGAATGAACCACACGACCGCGCCCACAGCCACGATCAGTCCCGCCAGGAGACCGACGACGAGGTGTCCCGTGCCCAACGTACGATCGACCCAGCCCCCAGCGAGAACGAGGAGGACCAGTAGTGCCGCTACTCCCGCCAGCTTCGTGGCTCGCAGGAACGCGATCACGGCACCGTACCGAGCACGAAGGGGAGCACGACCTCGGTGGCGCGCTTCCTCGGCGGGAACCGCCAGCTCCGGATCGCCGTCCGGATGCACGCCGACACGCCTTCGTCCTTGATGGTGGACGACTGGATCATCGCGGACGTGACCTCACCGCCCGCGCCGATGACCGCCGTGACCTTGATGGTGCCGCGGAGCGTCGCGTCTCTCCGCAGCCCCGCCTCCATGCACCCCTGGATCTCTCGCATGTGCTGGTTCACCACCAGTCGGATGGCTTCCCTGTCGTCGCGCGGCTGAAGATCGGGACGACTCGCACTCGATGGAGTCCCGCTCGGCGGTGCCGCCGCGGCTGACGCAGCCGGCGCGCTTGCAGCTGGTTGCGGCGTCACGATGATCTCCTCGGTCCTCGGCGCTGGCGGAACGGCGCAGCCACAGAGCCCGATGCAGAGCACGACACGACCGACCCCGCCGAATAGCTCGTTGGTCACGCGGCTGGCAATCCGGCTTCGTAGGTGGCGAACCGTTCGAGGAACTCCTTCAGATCCTCGTCGGCTGCCGCCACCGTACCCTGCGTGCCACTCTCGGCAAGCCAGTACTGATCGTCGAGCCAATCCGCCAAGCTGGCTTCGTCGTCCGGCAGGTCCCCTACTTGTGCCACCGCGCAGATCACGCTCGCGGCGTGCCGACCGGGGAGCTGTCCGGTAAGAAGACGGCGCCGGACCAGCGCCATGAGCATGCGCGCCGGCAAGAATCGATCGACGCTGCCGGGGAACTCGCCGAGCAGCTCGTCGACAGCGGAGCGGCTCAGCCGGCGCGCCATGCACAGCTCGGTGACGGGATAGGTCACGGTTGGATGGCGTGCTACCAGCGAGTCCGCCCAGCGCTCAACGTCATCCTGCGAGGCGAGCCCAACCCGCATCGCGAGGCGCAAGTACAGCGCGACCGCCTTGTCCGAGGGCATCGACCTACTCGCCAGCCTTCCCTTCCCGCAGCTACTTCATCACGACCACCGCCGCCGATCTACCGAGTCGACCGACGCGGCGCACCACCGGCGCCCCTGGACCTCGATGCCGGCGCGAGCAAGAATGCACAGGGAGGCGGCGTGGAGTTCGCGACCCCTGGGGCATTCAAGCGGATCGCGCTCGGCTTCTTCCTGCTGTTTGCGGGCGTCACGGCGCTGTGGGCTTGGCTGAAGTACCAGTCTCACAGGCACTGGATCGAGGTCTGCAACGGGACGCCGTCGGCGCTCCAGGAGATCAGCGTCGTCGTTCGCCGCGACCCGGAGCCTGCTCGCCCGTTGCTGTCGCCTGGCGAGTGCGTCATCTTCGACTTTCACCGTCGCGGTGTGGCTGGCAAGGGCAGCTACGGGATCTCGCTCCGGACGCCGGCAGGCTCGATCGAGCGCTTCGGCGGCTGCGGGTACTTCAGCCTCGGGTTGCCGCCGCAGAAGGAGCACGCCACCATTGTTCCCGAGGGCAAGCACCTGACCGTGACGTGCGGCAAGTCGGAGCGGTTCTGATGGTCGGTGTCGTCGCCACTCGCCGAGAGACCATCCTGCTGCGGCTCGGGCAGGTCGGCACCGCGGTGACGATCGTCTGCGTAGCATTCTGGTCCGCCTGCGGGCGTGCCGCATGGAACCGAGACCTCGACGGCGTGTGCGACGGCAGGAGCAACCTGCTGTTCGTGTTCGAGCTGACCTGCGTGGCGCTCGCGGTCACCGGGCTGGTTCCCCGCCAGAACCGGACAACCCTGGTCCGCGGAATCGTGACGGTCGTCGTGTCAGCAGTGGTACTCGCCTACTCGTTGATCGTCGGGTTGCATCACTTCAAGGGGTTCCTGATCTGATGGGCGGCGCCAACATGGAGCGGTACTCCGCGGTGCGTGCTCGCCTGCATGACCGACCAGGTGAGTCCTCGCCGACCGCGCGCGCCCTGATGCTCGCCGTACTCGCCAGCCTGGAAGCCGCCAGCTTGCCCGCCTTCGATCGTTCGATCGAGACGCCCCGCCCATCGGGCAGACGGTTGGGGCAGCTCTTCCGGAGCGTCGCAGGTAGGACGTTCTCGTTTCAGTGGGCGAACGTGTGAAGCGAACGAGTCGCGGGCGACCCACCGGGGCGGGGATGGCGACGAGATCGGCTCCTGCGGGACCTGCGCCACCTAGTCGACCTCCTGACCGAGACCAGCGCCGATGCCCACAGGTTTCCGCGAGCACGAGCCCTGGCGAAGAACGGTCTGTCGCGGGCTTGCGGGGCGCATGACAGAGCCAGCCGCCACCTGTATTCTGTGCGAGACGCGGCACGTCGCGCACGCGGCGGGGGACAACAGATGAGACGATGTGGGAGAGTCGCTACCGTCCTGGGTCTTGCCTGCCTCGTTCTGTCGACGACGGCAGCCCGCCCCGCGGCAGCCAGTCTCTCCATTGTCAAGGTGGAAGGGACTCGATTTGTTCTCTCAAGCGGAGGTGAGTACCACATCGAGGGTATTTCGCTCCCGTGGTTCTCTGATGAGGATTTGTGGGAGGGCACCCCCGTCCGGGACTTCCTTCAGCGGACTCGGTCCAAGCTCACCAGCCTCCAAGGGCGAGGCGTCACCGTGCTGAGTGAGAAGGGCAGAGGCTACCGATCAGCCGTAATCCGGCTGGATACCGGTGAGCTTCTTAGCCGGCTTCTGGTACAGAGCGGGGCTGCGATCTATGAGTCCGACGTCGCCTCCAGTCGCGTGGGCGCGGCAGTGGTTGAGGAAGATGAGGCTGCGGGTCTCCGTGAGACGGACCTTGTATCGCTGGCTGGTCGCATCTTCCTGCTCGGCGAACATCGTCGGAAGACACAGGCGAGCTCGCTGCTCACCCGTAACAGGGCGCGTTTCGATGCTCTTACGATAGCACTGTTGGAGGCGCACCTCTCTGAACCTCGCAAGCGGACCGACGATCGAAATGACGAACTCACCCAACTGAAGGAAGCGGTGCGCCTGCGCCCGCAGTCGTCTGCAATTCGCCGAAGCCTCTTCTCATCATACCTCCGGGCGCTGGATCTGATGATGGATGATCCAACAGCACGTGACGTAGGTGTCGCGAACCAGTTCCTCTTGGACTTTTCTCGCCTCCCCGAGGGAGGGGACGGCGACCCACTTCTTCGGGAGCGATCGTTCCGTCTGGCTCAAGGGAGTGCTCACTTTGTCCGCGGGGATCACGATGAGTCTGCCAACATCGCCCACGCTGCGCTGGCGATTCCGGTCAAGGAGAAGCTTGACATCGAAGATTGCCACAGACTCTCTCGTATCGCCGCGGCAGCGAGCGGACGACCACAATTGCAGCTCTATCGAGCGCTGGTGACGCTTTCGCATGACGCCAGAGTTGAACACCAGACGTTCGATCGAATCCTCTCCTCCAACGACGACGAGCACCAGCCCCAGGACGCAGCATTTGAGGCGGAGGTGGAGGGGCGGTACCTAAGATTGCTGGTTTCTGATCGCACGGAGCTGGCTGGCAAGTTGCGTATCGGTGCAGTCCTTGCAGTCCTCATGTCAACCTTGAGCGGCGTCCTCCTGTACCGTCGGCGACGTGCTTCGTCGGGTCGGCTCATGCCGCTGATCGTGCTGGTCGCTGCACTTGCCGCCAGCGGTGCGATCCAGCTCAGATGTTCACAGCTCGTCGCGGAAGCAGGCAGGCTGGAAAAGCGCAGAGCCGTCGTCGATGAGGTGGCTGACAAGTCACGCCGCCTCGCTGCCGAGCGAGCCGATGAGAAGCAGCGCGCGCTGGATGTTGCGAGGCGCGAATCGCACTTGAACGAGGCGAAGATCAGGAATGCACCCGATGTTGCAGAGATGTTGGGATGGAAGGCTCAGAGAAAGGCGGACCACGTATACGTCGTGGAATACACCTATCGCCAGGTCGGCGGCGAAATTCGAGGATGGTGGTTTGAAGTGAACACCACGACAGGAAGCTCACGTTCCATTGTGGGAAACCGCGAACTTGAGACAAAGTATGGATGGAGATAGATCCGTCTACGGTTCTGAAGCCTTGGGAGTTTTCAAGCCCTTCTGTGCCCGCCTGCATCGAGGATGTCTTCCCGCCCGCGTCCTTGCCCGGTCTCGCCGCTCCGGCACGCAGCCGCACACCGCGTCCGGGGCTGAGTGAACACGGCAGCGGCGTAGAGGGGCGAGGTCGTTACCACGGGAACAGCCGACCGGCAGTGCTGCCGACGGCGATCACGTCAGCTCGATCACGCCCAGCATCAGCGCCTGCTCGGCACCCATGACGTTCCGCCCGCCGCACGACGGGCAATCGTACCCGTGAGCGTCCGGCTCGGTCGATTCCCGGCTGAACGCCTGACAATCCGGGCACCATCCCAGGAAGTCCTCGCAGGCTTCCAGGTATTCGGCTTCGTCGACCGTGACGGTGCGCGCCCTCTCGCCCGGCGCCGCCGCCACTACGCCGCCTCCAGGTACACCGCCGTCTCGATCGGCGCGCCTGTCTCCTTGGCGATCACCAGGCAGGGCGTACAGATTGCCTCGATGCCGGGCTTGCCCCAAAAACGGGTCCGGCAGGTCGGGCACTGGTAGCGCGTCTTGCTGGCGTCCCCCTTGCCGGTTGGGCGCTTGTCGGACCGCTCCCCACAGGTAAAGGGTAGGAACCAATCCTTCGGCATTCGCTCGAAGGCGCGGGCGAAGGCACCCGTGGGCTCGATATAATGCGAGATCTTCTGCCCGGTCCTGGCACCACCGGGGGCGCCGGTCGAAGATGTAATCAAACCAACACTTTGCATGAGGTCGGAAAAGCGGCGGCAGTGATAGCCTCCACGACTCGCCATCTTTCGCTCCCACAGGAGAAAATGGCATTGCTCGTGGACCATGGTCGAGCAAATCTGCTCCGGCGTACGATAGCGAAGGTTCGAGGGGTTCAGGCTGATCTCGGACACGCGTTTGTCGGAGCCCTCACCCTCCCACCGATCGGGCGCAAAGAAACCCAATGTCCTCGGGTTGTGTCTGGACAGGTTCAACATGACGTGCCCGAGCTTGCCGTCGAATAGTTCCGCGTTGAAGTAGTCGAACATCTTCTGCAGCGCTCCGAACTGAGCTTCCGTCGGTGCGTCCTTCTTGCTGCTGCCCCAACGGGGACCAGCCGGCACGGACTCGAAGCGATCGGCAGTCGTTGCAACCGGAGCGCCCTCGGTCTGGTGTGTCGTGCTCATAGGATCATACTATCCCATTGGATTGTCGTTGTCAATACTCTCCGGCTCGAAGGCATTGGGTGGCATGGCAGCGCATTGCTAGTGCTTGCCACAGATTTCAGATCGTGGGACACTATCCAAACGGATGGTTATCGATGTCGGCAAAGCTTCCACAGAATATTCTCGGCGTATGGCTCGACCGTACCGGCATATCTCGGGATGACTTTGCCGAGAAGCTCCGGATGAAGCGGGAGAATCTCGATCGGCTCACTCGTGGTGCCCGAAACCCTGGGCTCGACCTGGCGTTCCACATCCAGGAAGCCACGGGAGACGCGATCAAGGTCGAAGAGTGGCGCCAACTCCCTTCCCTGGCGGAGATCGAAGAGGTCGAGGGGAAGTGGGTCAACGAGAAGCCGAAACGCAGCCCCAAGGCTCGTTCCCGTACCACCAAGTCCAAGACCCGCACCCGCAAGCGATAGTCGTCCGTACGACCTACTCGATTACACCGCATATGTTCAATGAGCAACATGGTGTTCATGTTGACAACGACAATCCAATGGGATAGTGTCAGGACATCACCAACGAGGGAGACGCCGATGATGACCGCAGCCGCCCACTTGGAAATCGTTTCGGACCCGACCGAATCCCTGGCTGACCTGGACCGCAACCTGGCTGACCTGGTCGCCATCCAGAGAGAGATCTCCACGCTTGAGAAGACGGCACGGCAGCTGCGCAGCAACGTGAAGGCGTTCCTGGTCAGCAATGACCTGAAGTCGTATCAGGGTCGCAACGGGCGCAAGGCGACGCTGCTGTCGGTGTGTCGGTAGGAGTTCAACCGGGCGCTCGCGGAGAAGATCCTCGATGCCGAGACCTTCGGCACGCTCATCAGCCCCAATACCACCACCCAGCTCCGGGTGACGTAATGGCGGTGACGATCAGCCCGGCACTGGATTGGAAGCTCCGAGGCTACATCGAAGACCTGAGGGAGCGGGCAGAGGAGATCGACGGTCCCGAGGACGTCGCCGAGGCGTTCACCGACGCCGACGACTATCCCGAGTTCGACGAGGATGCCGGTGCCAACTACCTGACCGGGCTGATCGCCGGCATTGCGGAGGCACTGGGTGTCTCACCGCTGGACCTGGTCGCCCAGTACGGTGGCGAGGCAGGGGAGACGGATCAAATCGTACGGCGGAGGACCCGATGTTGAAGTTGGAGGAACGGCACGTTTGCCGTGACTGCGGAGAGGAGTGCGAGGACGCGGATCTCCAGCCCCTTCCGTGCAGGGTGCGGCTGGGTGAGCGAGAGCCCTCAGGCTCCTGCCCCGACTGCGGTGGAACGTGTGAACCGGTGGAGGACGCGTGAAGACCATCTCGATCGCTGCCTACGCGGAGGACTGCGCCCTGGTCCTGCGGTGCGGTGAACAGATCGCTCACGCGATCGCCACCGACGGCATCGACGAGCGCGAGGTCCGGCTGACGCTGTTCGGGCTTGCCGCGTTGCTCGGCATGGTCAACGACCGCCTGACTGTTCTCCGCCGCATGGTCGTCGGGGAAGCCGATCCAGGTGGGGCGTGGAGCGATCGGGTTCGCGCCCTCCCAGGTTCCGGTGCCGATGTCGTCCTGCCGGCGTGGAAGCCGGAGGTGCAGCACAGGAGGAGGAAGGCGAAGCCATGAGCCAGCGACAGCTCTGCATCGTCTACAGGCGCGTCAGCAGCGATCGCCAGACCACCGACAACCAGATGCCCGACATCAGCCGCTTGGTCGAGGCGATGGACCTGGAGGTCCGGCACGTTTTCGACGAAACGGCGCCGGCAGGCAAGGCGCGTCCCGAGCTGAATCGGATGATGGCGATGGCGAAGCGGGGAGACCTCCGGGGATACCGGCTCGTGCTGTGGTCGCTCGACAGGCTGGGGAGGAGCCTGACCGGCAACCTACAGCTCATCCTCGACTTGGAGCAGAACGGTTGCTCCGTCATCTCGGTCAAGGAACCGTGGATGTCTCAGGACGGTCCGGTCCGCTCGTTGCTGCTCGCCGTCTTTTCATGGGTCGCCGAGCAGGAGCGGACACGGCTGTCCCAGCGCGTAATCGCCTCGGTCGAACGGGCAAGACGCGCCGGCAAGAAGCTCGGGCGCCCACGGAAGTTCATCAACGTCGAGGAGGCGCTGCGGCTCCGTGCCCAGGGGCTGTCCATCGAAGACACCGCGATCAGGCTCGGGGTCGGGAGGAGCACCCTGCACCGCGCGCTGATGGATCGAACGAAACAGAGCGCCGATGCCGAACGTACGAAAGAGATCTCCGATGCAGCGTGAAGGCGCTGGAAATGGAAGCATTATTGGACTGCCTCACTACCGGTACCTCGATCGTGTCGATTCCGGCTCTTGCCTACCCCTCCACAGGTGGGGATTTCGGGAGACCGGGTAGGTCGGCATGGAGCCCTCGACGGCACGGACGTTGCTTTGGTTGGCGGTGCCGGACCCCGGCATGCATCGCCGCTGGGCTGGGAGCCATGACCGGGCTGTTGTTCCCCATCATCCCCCTGCGGTTGGCAGCCCTGTTCCTGATGGGGAGCTGGCTGTAGGATCGGCGCGGAGGCGTGGTGGGAGATCAGCCGGCTACTCTCGTTCCCGAGGACCGCGAGCTGGTTCGCCGCTGCCTTGACGCCGCAGCCAACGGACCCTTCTTTCCTGACTGGGAGTTCGAAACGCTCTTCGGGCTCTCTCGGAGCGACGTCCGCAGCGTGCTCGCCTGCTGGACCGACTTCACGGCATCTCCCCTTCAGGACCAGGCGATCGTCAACGCCCTGAACCACCTGATCGGCTACCCGCATGGTGAAGTCGAAGCGTGGGACCGGATGATCGGCGCCACACCCGCTGAAGTCGAAGCCGTCCTCGTCAAGTGGCTCGGCTCCTTCGATCCGTCGGCAGCCGGCTACGTCGGACGGATGAGGTGATCGCCATCCCGATGATCGCTCTTGCCGTTGCCCTCTCGGTGCTCGGTGCCACCAAGACGCCAGACACGGAGACGACCGCGCAGGTGCAGGAGATCGACCGCTCGTGCAAGGCGATCGAAGATCGCAAGGATCTCCCGGCTCGGCTGTTCGGCTACGTCGTGCCCGATCTGATGAAGAAGGGGAAGTGGCGCGAGTTCCCAGGCAAGAAGAGCCTGGAGAAAGTCGAAAGCGACGTTTACGAGATCGCCGAAGTGCGCCGGCTGGAGCAGGAGGGCACCATCGTCGGCATGGAGACGATGAGCGGGGGTGGCGACTGGGCTCTGTTCGTCCAGTACTGCTACCGTGCTGACGGCACGCTCGCCCGGTCGATCGCGACGCTCAACACCTTTCTGACGGGCGACGACATCAAGGAGGGCGTCAGCCGAGAACGGACGCGCTGGTTCGACGCGAAGGGGAAGCAGGTCAAGGTGGCGTCCGAGATCCGTGGGCTCCGGACGAAGCGGAAGCAGCCGAAGCGGCAGTTCATGAAGCAGGACGAGCCCATCTACCGGACGGTCACGGCGCTGCCGTTCGCATCGTTGCTGGGCAAGGCGCGCTGATGCTGGCGCCGAGGAACTTCCAAGGCGCGGTACTGTCCCGACCGATGGCACAGGCAGGAAGCTCGTGACGCACTTCCGATTTCTGCCGTTCCTCCTGCTGTCCGTCCTGTCGGCTTGCGGCTCTGATCCACCGATCATCCGCGCGCCGGACGGCGGCGGTGCCTCCGGTTCCGGTGGCGGCGGACTCGGTGGGTCCGTCAGCGGCTGCACGGCGATCGGATGCCCTACCGGCATCGACGTCAGGTTTGATCCGCCCATCACGGTTCCAGGCGCCTACAGCTTCGTCGTCGTGATCGACGGCATGGGTGTCGCGCACTGCGGAGCGTCGCTGCCGCTGACCGGAGTCCAGCGGGGCTGCAGCTCGCCGGAGTACATCGTGATGTTGTCGGGCAGCGCCCTGCCGCCGGACCAGCACAGCCTGCCGGGAATGCACCTGACCGTGACGACCGGCACCTCCGTCACGATCATGGTCCAGAGGAGCGGCGTCGAGGTCGCCAACACGACCTTCTCACCGAACTTCATGTCGTCGTACCCGAACGGGCAGCGCTGCGACATCAGCCCGTGCATCACCGCCGCCGCGGTAGTGCCGACGCACTGAGGCAGGGAATGACCGGAGCCACCGATCAAGGACTGCAACGCGAGGTATGCGCGAAGTTCGGCGTACCGTGCGAGCCGCCGGTGCCGACGTCGAAGGTCGGCATCTCGCAGAGCGCCCTCGATGGCGTCATGCCGATTAACGCACTGAGGCATCCCGCCGATGGTGACACCTGCGGATGGTACGTGTGGGGCGGCGAGGGTGATCCCGGTCCGACGACGACTTCTTCCTGCCGCTGCACGTCGCGCACATTTCCGATCGATGCCCGGCGCTCGCGCCGTACCTTGGGCTCCCAGCAGGCTGGCGCGTGCTGCTCGGTGAAGACGGCTACGTCGACGTCTGGCAGGACCCCAGGCTCCTGGACGGCTGAGCGAGCGGGTCGATGAACGGATACGGGCTCCTGTTCTGCGCAGTCGGTGACGCCAGCCGAGAGCAAGCGCGGCTGCTCATGCTGTTGATCTCGAAGCTGAACGCCACGAGGGCGTGGGCGGTGCAGCCCATTCAACCAGTCGACGAGACGGACGATGCCTCCGTGTCTGCCCCCGACGATGTGCCGATCCGGACCCTTGGCGGCTTCCTTCCGCTCCAGCAGGGCAAGGTCGCGCGCGACCTCGACCTGGCGCAACTGGCGGATGTCGAGTTTCTCGTAGGTGAACTGGCGGCGTTCTCGGCGAGTACGTCGACCGAGCTTGAGCTTGAGCTGGACGGCACCTACGTCGGCGACATCGTCGACGGCAAGGTCAGCAGGCTGATCTCGGAGGGACTGATCGGCGAGTGGCGAAAGAGCCTGGGCGGATAGGGGTGAGCCTGCTTCGAGACTACGCTGCCGCGGTCGAGGCGCACTACAACGGGTGCTGGGGAGCGACCCTGGATCGTTGGCGCCCGACGGAGGGTCCTGTCGACGACCTGCTTGGGTTCGAGGTTCTGGCGATCGAGCGTCGCGGCATCGCCGCCGTCGCCACGGTCGGCATGTCGAAACCGTCAGACAGCGCCATCGAGGTACACGTCCTCCTCCGTCGCGAGGAACTGGAAGCGGCATTTCCTGCCGTTGCCGAGGTATTGGCGGCTGCCTCGTACTACCACCGAACCGCGCAGCCCCTTGGACTCGGGCACACCGTCAACATCGGGCGCCCGATCGTGGCGGGATCGAGCTGCGATTACGGTCTCCTGTCGCTGCCGTACCTGGACGGTCCGAAGCTGGAGTGGATGGAGGCGCCGCGGACTCGCTGCTTGTGGTTCATTCCCATCACGCTGTCCGAGCGCGAGTTCAAGAAGTCGCATGGGCTGGAGGCGCTGGAGGATCTGTTCGAGGAGACCGGGTTCAACTACCTGGACCTCATGCGTCCGTCCGTGGTTGGTCACGCGACGGGCGCAAAGGCATAGGCGGTTCCATTGGTTCCTCGACACCCGCTGCGGTCAGGCAACACCGTCAGGTTGGCGCATCCCATCGTCTTCGTCATGGACCTCGGGAACCCGGACGCCCTGATACCCGATCTACAACCCGGAACCGTTTCAGCGACGTCGTCGTGTGTCTCGGTACGTGCGCTCGCAGACCCGGACGGAGACGTGACGGTTCGGCTTGAACGCGCGCCAAGTCAGCTGGCTGAGGGACTCACGGAGGTGTTCCGCGGTGCCGTCGAGACGCCGACGGGTCGTCTTGCGATCGTGACGTCCGAGAATCAGAGGGTTGCAGACATCGAGGTCGGGGCGAGGCGCACCGAGGTGAGGATCGCCGTTGATGCCCCCGATCATCCATGCCAGATCGTCGTGGCGGTGGTGGGCGCCCCGTAGGATGGATGTCCGCGAGATTGAGCCTTCATGACGGACGACGATCTGATCGCTGCGATGCGGGGGGAGGGCGGCGGAGGACAAGCCACCTGCGACAGCAGCCGAGATCGCCGAAGCGGAGGCGCGGCTCGGGTTATCCCTGTTCCCCCTGCACCGTCGGCTCCTCATGGACATCCAGAACGGCGGCTTCGGTCCAGCCCACTGCATCATCGGTGCCGAGACCAGGCATGCTGGCGTCCAAGCCGTCGATCCACCGCTCGTCACCCTATTCGAGGGTCCGGACCTGCCCGCACCACTGCTTCCACTGTGCGAGTGGGGCTGCGGGACGTGGTCGTGCGTCGACAGCCGCGACGGCAGGATCGTGACGTCCGACGAGATCGCTGGCTGGCAGGCAAGGACCTGTACGCCGCCATGTACGAGCGCGAGACAGTTCCGGGCATCAACCCCTTCACCGGCAAGCCCGTGAACCTCACCAAGACCATCAGGGCACTGGGCAAGCCGTATGAACCGCCCTGATCGAGGTTTCCAACGTGGTGAGTTGTTGGGCTGCGGCGACGGACGCTGAGACTCCTCAAGACCTATGCGGCACCCGCTCGATCTAGTACTCGTCTGCCTACGTCTTCGGGTTGGCGAGCAACTTCAAAGCCGACATCAATTCCCGCTTCTCTTCGAGCGTCGCTGCAAGGCGGTCCGCAAACTCTGCAAGGACGAGCCTGATTGCCCCAGCCGCCGCCAGGCATGCCTCATCGGATTCATTGTGTAGGTTGTGAGACAGCGCCGAGTGAAGGGCTCGCAGGGGATTGTGACCCTTGATCATGAGCGACTCGGGCAGCGCAGCCTTCACCTTGTCTAGCGCTTTGGAGAACTGCTTCTCTGTCTTCGCGTCCTCCAGCTGGCTAACCAACTCCTGGGGCACTGGGTCAGACACAGCCGCCACCTTGATGATCTCGTCTAGCAGGCGGTTTTTCTGATCCTCGACCACCCGACGGTAGTAGGAAAAGGCTCCGATTCCGAGCCCCTGGTTTTCACAGCGCCGCCCCTTGATGAAGAGATCCCGATCGGGTCCAGCCCAGGTGGTGACGCGAGCTGGCACCGGTGGTCCATACACTGGATACTCGCCGTACTTGATCACGCTGCCGCCCACGTGGCTAGGGCACCCGACCATCAGCGCAGGTGGAGGGTCAGTACCCTGTGTGAGAAGGCTATAGAGCTTCAGAAAGGTTCCGCAATTCCGACAATCGTAGCGCAGAACCTTGTGAGTGGGCTTCTTCCCGATCTCAGGGACTCCAAGTAAGCGTCCATCCGCGAAACGCTCGCCCTTGCACGCAGAGCAATGGAGAGCGAGCTGGGGAACGAACAGCCACCACTCCATCGCCGCGCCGGGTACAGCAAGGTCTTTGACTCTGTGAGCGCGATCCCCCGGTGGTGTCTCCGCCAGGACGGCTGAAAGCTGGACCAGCGTGTCAGAATCGGAACCTCCTGGCAGGGTCCCGCCACCTGCCTCGACGAGACCATCCAAAGGGGGTGCTTTTGAATCCGTGCCCATGTTCGTCAGTATCCATCGAGCTGCGTCCCAACGGTACGGGCTTTGGGACCCGGTGCTGCCCTCGACGCGGTTGGACTCACCGTCGCCTGGTCGGTCGGGG
>ORMF011529178.1_pt1 | contig 21672 bp, 17 predicted proteins | sample 1779871 | NCBI WGS metagenome assembly ORMF01 (sample SAMEA104232316, study PRJEB22302) | groundwater metagenome | biome: forest; feature: aquifer; material: groundwater | place: USA | collected 2011-08-07 | depth 5.4 m | reverse complement strand
GCTGCTCGATCGGCTGGGACTTCAGCTCCCCGAGCGCCTCAGGATCCGACTCCAGGGAGTGAAAATGTAGTGCCGAAACTTGGAGCTAAGTGCGCGAAAGGACACGTCTGCCATGCTTGAAGTGACGAAGTTGGGCTAGCGCGAAAGCAATCGCGCAGACAGTGCGCATGGAGATGTAGGTGCACGTGCGGGCGCGGGGTTCGATCATGCGAGTTGCCTCCACCGGCGCGACACGCCGGCAATGAGGGACAACGCCGATCGGGACGTGAACTTACGCGAATCGCTTCGAACCTCGTGCGGGCACGCCGTGCTGTGCCTCGCCGGCGAAATGCTGCTGCAGCCGCGCCTCTCGCTTTCCCACCAGGCGCAGCGCCTCGGGACCGATCGGGAAGCGGACGGATGCGTCCTTGACCAGTAGTTTCTTCATCGCAGCGCTCGCCGTTCGCCAGGCCGATTTCAACTCGGCGGACGCTCCCTCCCATTGCCCAGTCTGCGCGTTCTTGTACTTCTGTTGGTGCGAAAGGTAACCGAGCAGGAGAGTCCGCTGGCCGTCGATGGCGACCTCGCGCGCCAGCAACCCTTCGAGCACCGGGCCCTGATTCATCGCGTCGACGAGGTACCTGCCCGCCTCCGCTCCGCTGTCCAACCGCCTGAGCGCCACCGGCGCTCGCGTGAAATCGCCGGCCAGATGGAACCCGGGTGCCAGACGCAGCGCCCCCACCAGCGCGTCGTCGACACGCGCGTGCTCCGGCGCCGAGTCCCGCTCGAAGGTGGTGTTGGGGATGACGCGAAAGCCCAGCTCGCACAGCGCACGCAGCATGCCGATCGACTCGTCGAACGTGGCGGAGTAGTAGAATGCGGTCATGTCTTCCGTGCGGTGGCAACTAAACGCGGCGGCGGCGGAGTTGTCTAGACCTCGTGCGCGGTTCGCTCTGGGTCGCGAATCGGATACGCGCACCCCTGCGCAACCGCCGGGCGCCGCGCGCGATACCTGGCCGCATGCCGAGTGTTGCGCACGAGACGCTGCTGTTGATCCTGCGCGCCCACCCGGATTGGCTCCTGGAGTTGCTCGACGCGACGGGCGCGGGCGGCGGCGCGAACTCGCACCCGGCCGATCTCGAAGTGGTCGACGGAACGCTGCGCGTGGCGCCTCCGCTGGAAGTGCGCGCGGACCTTCTGTTGGCGCGTGGCGAGCGCGGGCCGTGGCTGATGGTCGAAGTGCAGCTCGAGATCGACGAAGAGAAGTTGCGCCGTTGGCTGCTCGCAACGGCCGTGCTGTTCGACGCGCGCGGCACGATGGGAGATCTGGTGGTCATTACGCCGCACGCCCACGTCGCCCGCTGGGCTCGCGGGATGCCGTCTCCAACGGGCGCGCTCGGGACGCGCGTGGCGCTCGCGCCGCGCGTCGTGTGGTTGTCGTGCGCCGTCGCCGAGACACTGCTCGATGAGGCACGCCCCGAACTCGCGTTCTTCGCAGCGTGGGCGATGCAGGAGCGGCACGGGCCCGCGGCGAAGCGCATCGTGCTCGAGGCCGTGCGGCTCGCGGGGGCGCTACCCGAGGCGTTGCAGGGGCCGCAAATCCGCGCCATTCTTTCTGTCGCGAGCGAGAAGATGTTCGCATGGCTCAAGGAGACGGCGATGATTCCAGCGACGATGCCCGAGAGTCCGTGGATACGGCGGTACCGCGAGGAACTGGAGGCCCGCGGGAAGGCCGAATGGAAGGCTGAGGGGAAGGCCGAGGGCAAGGCTGAAGGCCTGCTGGCGGTGTTCGCCGCGCGTGAGATCGCGGTGAGCGACGCGGCGCGCAATCGGGTACTCGGGTGCACGGACGCCACGCAGCTCGACACGTGGATACGTCGCGCGGCGACGGCGACGTCGGTCGAGGACGTATTCCGCAGTGGGTGAGCCGAGCGAGGCGGCCCGTCGACGCAGCGGTTCGACGCGCGGGTAGCAGACACTGTCACGCTCCGCGCGAACCGTGGCGACGAGTTTTGCGGAGACGACTTCGGTGCAGCGTTGCCGCTGCCATCCGAATTGCATGTAGTCCCCACGGCATTCGCCACGTTCGATGTAGAAATCAGGCTCCCCGGGCAATGTTGTCGAACTCCACACCTCGGAACTACTTTGTTCCGTCGTATTCAAACCGGGTGCCTTCCGCCTGGACTCGCGTACGTTCACGTGGACTTTGACGGCGACGTCGACTTGGACGGGGTCGTCACCGTTGACGCCGCCCACGGCGACGCCGAGCGCGCGGATCATCTCGCTTGGGCGGCGGAGTCGACGATGAGTAAGGCGTCCACGTCCACGTCGCAGTTCACGTCAAGGTCCACGACAACGTCAGCGTGGCGACCGAGACCCTTCTTCGGCGGCGGCTAGCTTCACGGAGTCAGCAAGAAGGCCGACGAGAAATAGCCGGGACGTGCGTTCAGTTCAGGAATGTAGTCCACGGCCGCATTCGGCCCATACGTTTCAATTGGCATGCTCGAATCGCTGCTCGAACGGGTACGGCCAAAGGCACCGACGAGGGTTGACGTGACATGTGCTCTCCCCGCTGAGCTACTCTCGGCTTGCGCCTCGAGATGGGGATCGAACCCACGACCGTGTAGTCACGCCCGCATTCGGTGCCTTTGGCCTTTCCCTCTCACACACTCACCTCGTCGATCGTGCGAACCCAGTGGTCCGCGTTCAGTCCGCCGCGCCGGAACGCCGCCACGACTTCGAACACCGCGTCGGAGAAGCCTCCGACGTTGAGCACGTCGTCGCGATCGGGGGCCTGCACCGTCGGATTCGGTTGCAAGTCGATGCACACCAGGCGTGCACTCGGATTGCGTCGCTTGAACGCAGTCCACTCGACCATCGTCGCGGTGCCGCGACCGTGGCGCTCGTCGGCCCACGACTCGTTGTCCGAGACGTAGACCACCAGATCGCCTCGCGCGTTCCGGCGGTTCAGCTCCGCCAGAGGCGCGCTGCAGTTGGTGCCGCCGCCTCCGAGCGTCGCGAGCACGGCCGCGTTGGTCGTGATCGTGTCGCGGGGATTGAGCTGCACCGGCTTGACGGCCTCGGCAAACGGAAGCACCTCGGCATCGGGGTTCTTCCGCAAGAGTGCGGCCGCCACGAGCGCTGCAACGTCGACGCAGCGCACCGACGTGGTCGCGCCGCGACGCTCGCCGGTCACCGGAGACTCCATGGACCCGGACGTGTCCGGGCACACGAACACCTTGCCGTCGACCGCCGGAACGTTCGCAGTCGCGACCTCGATCGCATCCGCGAGGGCATCGCGAATCGCGCGCGGGATTGTGCCGCGCGATCCATCGCTCGCTGCCGTGGCAGTCCATGCGGACATGAGCTGATACGGAAACACGCGTGCCCGCGCGATCTCGTCTCGCGAACGCAGCTTGTCGGCAATCGACGCCGTGACAGCCTCGTCGTCGAACACCCCATGCCGCGCGAACGTGGACAGGTTCATCCGCACCGTCTGCCAACTGGCACGCAGCGCAATCGCGGTCCACTCGCGCGGACCGAGATCGAGCGACGTGAGCAGTTGGAACGGCACGTCCGGCACGACATCACGCGCCCCGGACTTGAACGCCTCCAATTGCTTCGCCGACTCCGGCAGCAACGCCGCGTCGTACGGACGTCCGAGGACGTACCCGTACAATGCACGCCGCGACGCGTCTGCCGGCTTCGGGTGCACCATGCGGAGCACGTCGGCCAGCGACGGATCGGCGCCCACCGACGCACGCACGATGGCGTCGCCGTCCCGCGACTCGAGCCATGCGCGCACGAGACGCTTCGGCCGCGTGCCGAGAGACTTGCGCCCCACGGCCCCCGAACGCATCACCTGCACGAACGTGCGCAGCATGCGTGCGTCCGTCACGACACGGTTGAACACGCGCGCGAACAACGCACGATCCCGCAAGCTGAGCGCCGCGAGCAACACGGCCGGCGCGTCCTTCATGAACCCACGCTCGCGCGCGTACACGGCAGTCTTCGCGACGAAGAGCGGCTCGACCGCAATCGCAAGTGCGAGCAACTCCGCGAGTTGCGTTTCCGCCGTTGCGTAGAACGTCGCGTGCAGACAACCGGTTGCCGCAAACTGCGCGAGCATGCCCTTCGGCGTGCGGGCGTAGGCAGGTGCACCCTCGTCGTTGACCGCGTCGGTCACCGGAATCAGCTTCCCGAAAATATTTGCGAACAGTGACTTGTTTGCCATGGGGTCACCCTCCCCCGTCGGCGAATTTCGATGCGCTGCAGAGCGCGAGTCGAACGCAGACGAGTGTAGGTGGGGCGCCCCTGAGCAAGTGCCGTGCCGGGCACGCCGTCACTTCACGGACACGCGCACCCCGAACAAATGCACGCGTCGTCGCAGCCACAACCGGAAATCACGACTCCACAACAGCGCTGTCCACTCAGGCACGAGCGCGACCCCATCGGACAGCACCGACCACTTCGACAGACTTCGAACGACTGGCACGTACACGTCCCCCCGCAGCCATCGGTGCCGCACGAGCCGAGCGGACACGAAGGCACGCACGCGCACGTCCCGGCGACGAGGCAACTCTGTCCTGTGGGACACGTGCCGCACATTCCGCCACAACCGTCGGCGCCGCATGTGCGTCCGGTGCAATTCGGTGTGCACGTGCACTGACCTGCGGCGTTGCACACCTGCGCGAGCATGCACGCGCCGCACGTTCCGCCGCAGCCATCGGGGCCGCACGCGCGCCCGACGCAATTGGGAGCGCACACACAACGTCCCGTCGTATCGCAAGTTTGCATCGCGCCGCACGATCCACACGAACCCGAGCAGCCGTCGGTGCCACAGACACGACCCGCGCAACTCGGTGTGCAACTCGTCACGCACGCACCGGCCGCGTTGCAGACCATCGTGCCCGCGCACGATCCGCACGTCCCGCCACATCCATCGCTGCCGCACGCTCGTCCGGTGCAGTTGCGCGAGCACGCACAGCGCCCCGTGGGATCGCACGTCTGCCCGGCCGGGCACATGCCGCAACTGCCACCGCAACCGTCGGTGCCGCACGCACGGCCGAGGCACGACCGAGTGCATGCCTCCGGCGCGATGTCCGCGGACGCGTCCGGCGTGTCCGTGGTTGTGCTGTCGACGTCGATGCCGTCGGGCGCGCTGCCGTCGCGGAATGGATCGTTGACGATCGGTCGCTCGAGCGTTGGGACGACGTCGATGGATCCGCATCGTCCGTCGTCGCCACACGTCTGCGCGGGGCTCTGCTGCGCGCACCATCGCTGCACGGTGCACTGAGCGTCCGGCACGCCCGCGCACGTCGCCGGCGGCGCGACGTGGCTTGCGCACGACGTCGTGAGAAACACGCGAATGTGTGACGTGGTGTTCGGGATGAACCGAAAGCGAAGCGTCCGTCCCACGACGACGAGCGGCTCGCCCACGTGCGCCGGCGCGAACTGCGCATCGAGTTGAACCGTCACCATCGCGTCGAGCATTTGTCCGTGCGCGGGCACGATCCCGAACGACGCCGGCAGGTGCAGATCCGTCGGCGTCGGTCCCGGCACCCACGAACGGGTCGTCGGGTTGGTGCCCTGGCTGGTTCCCAGGCTGATGACGGCGCGAAGAACGCTCATGCGATCGCGCGCGTCGGTGTCGACCCAGATGAGCACACCGGTGGGTGGCGTCGTGCATCGACTCCCGGCGAGGGCGAGCACTGCCACCGCGATCCGCAGCCGGACTGACGCGTGTGCGGCCGCGCGGGGATTCGTCGGTTTTGCGGTCGACACCGTTCCGCAGGTTGCCACGGCCGGCGACATGCTGTCGATTCGGTCACCCCCACCCCGGCGAGGCCGACTGAGGGGGGCGGAGACCCCGCGAACGGATACCAACGCTTTACTCCCCGAATTTCCCGCGCTACACCACGCCCGTGCTTTTGGGCTCCAGATCCATGGGTTCGCGGCTCGCGCGTTGCGGCGTTGCGCTGGGCGTTCTGGCCGCCACGACCTTTCGCTCGCACGCCGTCCGTGCGGACATCGTCGACCGCATCGTTGCGATCGTCGAAGACAGCGCCATCTTCCTGTCCGACCTGCAACGACGGATCCGCCCGTTCGAGCGGCAGCTCGAATCGATCGACAACGAGCGCGAGCGCGCCACGCGACGTGCGCAGCTCTACCGCGAGACGCTCGACCGCATGGTCGACGACGCGTTGATCCGCCGCGCCGCCACGAGGTTGCACGTCACGGCGACGGACACCGACGTCGATCGGATGATCGACGGGATCGCCCGGCAGCGTGGTGCGACATCGGCAGATCTGTACGCCGCGCTCGAGCACGAAGGCGTGCCGCGCTCGGACTATCGCGAGTTCATGGAAGCCGAAGTGCTGCGACTGCGCGTGCTCAACCAGCGCGTTCGCGGTCGCGTGAACATCACGGACAACGACGTCGCCGAGGAGTACCGTCGGCGCGCACGCGACGTCACCGATCGCGCGCCCTTTCACGCTGCACACATCTTCGCTGCGTTTCCCGAAAATCCGACGGCCGCGCAGATCGCGGACACCCAACACCGTGCGGAACAGTTTCTCGCGCGGCTGCGCGCTGGGGAGAACTTTGGCGCAGTCGCTCGCCGGTCGTCGGAGGACGAGTCGACGCGTGCGGCCGGCGGGGACCTCGGCACGATTGATCCCACGAACGAGGAAGACCCGCCACCCGAGTGGTTGGTCAATGCGATGCGGACCATGCAGCCGGGGCAGTACTCGACGGTGGTTCGCGGCGAGAACGGCTACCACGTGTTTCGACTGATCACGCGCGAGCCAGCCAACGTGCCGGCGCTCACGTCGGTGCGCACGGACTTGTACAACGACTTGCTCAATCGCGAGATGGCGCGCCAGCAGCGGATCTATCTGCGTGAATTGCGTAACCAGAGCACGGTGATCGTTCGGCTCTGACGGCGAACGTCGGGCAGACCGCGAAGGGGGGCCGGCGGATGAAGTCGTGGATGCGCCACCGGTCGGTGCCGTCGGGAGCGCTGTTTGCGTCGGCGGTCGCGATTCTGTCGTGCGCGGTCGCGGCCGTGACGCTCTATCTCGCGGTGATTCGACCGGCGCTGGGGTTGCCGCTCGGCTCGGCCGGCGTCGCGACGGCGATGCTCGCCCGTCCGCCGGTGGGAATTGCCGCGTACCGAATCGTGCTGCGGGGACCCGAGGATCGCCGCACACCGAGCGGCCGCGCGGCGGTCGCGTACCGCTGGCGCATCGTCACGGCGGGTCGCGACTCGGTGAGGGTGTGCGAAGCCGCGGCGGCGGACGGCGTTCTCGGTCACGACGGCGAGCGCTCCGTGCGGATTTCCACCGCGGCGATCGAGCGCGCGCTCGACCGGGGCGAAGACGGTCCGGTGCCGCCGAGACTCGTGGCCTCCTGCGGCGAGGCCGCGCGTCACGCGGGATCGTCGCTGCGCTACGTCGAGTCGATCTTCCCGGCGGGAGCTTCGGTGCTTGCGGTCGCGTGCGTGCGCACGGTCGACGGCGTGCGGGAAATCGGCGACTGCGACGACGGCACACTCGCAGCGCTGTACCTCCATTCCGGTCACGACAAGCGTCGTGTATTGCTCCGCTCGCTCTTGTGGCGACTGCTCGGATGCGCGGGAACGTACGCACTCGTTTGCTTCGCGGCGGGAATCGTCGCGCTTCGCCGCTTCGATCGAACGCGGGAGCCGAGCGCGTGAGTGCGATCGTCCTGGCAACGTGTGTCGCGTGTGCACTCGCGAGCGCGTGGCTGGCAGCGGCCGCGTGGAGGCGGCGCGGCGTCACACTCGAGATTCTTCGGTCGATGCGGCTGGCGCGACTGGCGCGGGTCGACGGTGGGGCCGGTCGCATCGTGTACGCCACGGCCGAGCCCGTCGACGACGTGAAGACCGCGCCATTCACCGAGCGCCCTGTCTTGTACGTGCGCGCGACGCTCAGCGGGCGGCGGCCGGACCAACACGGCTCGGGTGTCTTGTGGCAGCGAACGCGCACGGCGGCCACTCGGTTGGTCGCGGGCGACAAGGCGTTCGAAGTGGACCTGGCCAAACTGCTCGTCGTCGTTCCGCGGGACTTCCGACATGGAACGTTGCGAGCGCTGGTGCCCGACATCGCGCAGCTGCCCACCGTGCTCGCACGCGCGGGGTACACGCAGCCACCGGCGTCGAGTCAATGGTTTCATCTCGAGGAAGAAGTCGTGTCGCCGGGAGCCGCAACGATCGTGTGGCTGTCGGCGGACGGGACGACGCCGGTGCTCGTGTCGACGCTGCCGGCGTGGAAGCTCGCGTTGCGCCTGGCGTGGGGACCAGCGCTCGCGTTGGTACTCAGTGCGATTCTCGCGGCAACGTCGGGGGTGCTGGCGTTCGCGTGGAGGTATTGGTTGAATTGATGGGGGGGCGGGACGACGCGGGGCGGAGTGAAAGGTCCACCCGCAGCGGACCGAGCAGCCCCTCGCGGTGAGCTGATGGCTCCCGCGCGGAGCCGGAAGAGTCGACACGTGCCGGGTCACGGACGGCGGCGGTTGAGCGGGAGGGTCGCCAGAACGAATCAGCTGCAAGCAGGAGCAGCGCGATGATGGATGCCACGAGAACGCATACGAAAGGGTTCCCAAATCGACACGCGCAGCCAGCCCAGCCGCAACCTCGCGATGAGAAGCCGCCGACTCACTCATGGATTCGGAGTCTTGATGGGCGTATGGGTGGGGTCCGGTGCGTGTCGCACGCAGGAAGCGCATCGACCATCGACTGCCGTGCGCACGGATGTCGGAACGCGTGACGCCCCAAGTGCCGAATCAATCGGGCGGACAGCCGACGGCGGCCAAACACCGGATCCCTGCGACCGGGGCGGAATGGCGAGGGACATTGAAGAGGAGGAGAGAAACTACCCGCCGGGAGTGCCTCGACCGGTCTGGCCGCGCGTTGCCAGCAATCCTCTCGGTCGGGTTGCTTTTCCCGGACTCGAAGGGGCGGTGTTCAATCCCTTTGGAGCGGAGGGCTTCGTACCGACGCTGTCCGATATTGCGGCATTCGAGGCCGGCCTGGAAGCCTACATGAGGCGCATGCAGTACCCGCCCGTGGCGAGGATTCGATGCCTGCATCGATACGCCAGACAGTACCTGACCGGCGCACATCAGGGGAATTATAGAGTACTGAATGTTCAGTTCTTGTGCGATCGGCCGCGCTACTGGGAAACGGTGCCATTCATGCCCACGGACGGCGGCGATTGCTACTTCGGGGTAACGTACAATGTACTCGACGGCCGCTATCTTGGGATGGATGGGGAGGTCACAACGCGTTACGTGTACCGAGACGCGGGAGTGCCTTCTCGTGATGCTCGCGCGGCTTCGGGATTGACCCGATCGTCTGCGGGTACCGGGAGAGCCGCGGCGCATTGACCCGGGGAGTCCGCGACTCCGGAAACGTAGAGACATTTGGAAACGATCGCAACGATCCGCGGGAATCCGGTCGCGTCGAAGGCGACTGCGTGCCTCCGGGGGGACTTCGCTGTCACAGCCCTGCAGCGACAACGGGTGTCCGATCGCGCGAACCATGTCTCTTCACGCCCACCGCGCTGCGACCTCGCCCCGCGCCCGCGACGGACTCCGCACCTCCGCCCGCACACGCACACAATCGCGCTCCGTCCCGTGGCCTGTCGCCCGAAGCCCGAAGCCCATAGCCCCTCTCTACGTCTCCACGATGCGCAGTTGCACTCCGCCGCTCGCCAGACAGTCGCTATCCGCGACTCCGCGCGCATCGTCCGCTCTGAAACCCTCAACCTCCGCCCCCCCGCCCACGCGCGTCAACGTTGACCTTGACGTCGACCTTGACCTGAACCTCAACCTCAACCTCAACGCCACCGTCTTCCTCCTCCCACTCCCCACCCGCCGCTCCCCTCGCGCGCCCCCAACCCGTGACAGCCTATGTCCACCGCGCCCCGCCGCGTCCTTGCACTCGCCCCCCGCAGCGCCATGTTCCGCTCCCGTGCCCTCGCCCGTCCACGAAGCGCTGCGTGACCTGTTTCGCGATCGACCCGCGCTCGCCGCCGAACTCCTGCGCCTCGCGTCGGACACCGATATCCCTTCGCACGATGCCGTCCGACTCGTCGACTCCAGCGTTCCGCAGAACTCGCCCCCTTCCCTCGTCGCAGACGACGTCGTCGAGTTGATGCGCGACGGCGTCCCCGTCCTCGTCGTGATCGTCGAGATCCAACTTCGCAAGTCACGCAAGAAGCGCCGGAGTTGGCCTGTGCACGTCGCGGCACACGCGCGCGTGAGCCAGTGCCCCGCCGTGCTTCTCGTCGTCACGCCCGATGCCCACGTCGCAGCGTGGGCCGCGGAGCCCATCCACGTCGGACCGGGGACCGTGACGACGCCGATTGTCGTGGGGCCCGAACGGGTGCCGCGAATCGTCTCGACCGACGACGCCCGGGATCACGTGGAACTCGCGGTTCTGTCCGCGCTCGCACACTGCAACGAACCGGACGGGTGGCGCGTCGTGCGTGCCGCGTGGAACGCCATCGGCGAACTCGATGTCGAACGCTCGCGGTGCTATCGTGCAACAATTCACGGCGCGCTGAACGATGCGGCGAAACGCGCGTTGGAGGACGAGATGCAAAAGTCGCAAGCAATGAAGGATCTCGAGGACGAGTTCGTCAACTGGGTTCTCGCCATCGGCGAGAAGCGCGGGCTCGCCGAGGGCGAGGCGCGCTCCATCTTGACCGTGTTGGAAGAGCGGGGCATCGCGCTCAGCCCGGCGGAGCGAGAACGGGTGCTCGCCTGCTTCGATCGCTTACAGCTCGAGTCGTGGTTGCGGCGAGCAGCAACGGTGCGGAGCGCCACGGAGCTTTTCGTGAACGTGGACCGCCCCGGTACCAGCGAGACGTAGCGACGAGCGCGGAGTCACACTCGCGGCGCGGCCAAGGGTGTACGCTCCTGTCTCCGATGCTCGTTCCCGCCCATCGCGCCGTCGCCAATCCCGCGTCGCCCGATGGCGTCGCCACCGCGCCGCCCGCGTTCACCCGCGGGCGCACGCCGTACCGCGACACCCGCAACCAAGTCGCCACACGCGCGCCATGGACTCCGGACCTCCGTCCCCGCGCGCACACGATCGCGCTCCGACCTGTAGCCCGAAGCCCGAAGCCCGTTGCCTTCCGCCGCCCCGCGCCGCTCATCCCGCCCGGAACACGTCCTCGACGGACGTCGCTGTCACCGCGCGACGTGTCCACGTGTCGAGCTGCGTTGCGTCCGTGCACCCGAGTACGCGAGAGCGCGCCGCGTCGCTCACCGCACACAAATGCGCTCCGTCCCGAATCCTGAAGCCCTCCGCTCCGCGCCCGCTCCGTCGACGCTGACCATGACCTCACCTTGACGTGAACGGTAGCCTCAACCTCAACCTCAACCTCAACCTCAACCTCAACGCCACCGTCATCGTCCCCACCGCACTCCCCACCCCCCGCGCCTTCACAACCCGAGATTCCCCATGTCGTCCGGCGCGCGCGTTCGACTGCCGCCGCCGCCCGAACGCGTGCGGCTTCCCGTGCCGCGCGTGCGGCTGCCCGTGTGCGCGGGAGCGCTGACGCTTCGCGTGCGCGCCGCAATCGCGTCGGCCGCCGCCCGCGATGGGGGCAAGCGATCGGCCGCCACCGCCGCGCGCACGAGTGCCACGCGCGACATCGAGATGCCCGGCTGCGGGGCCGTGTCGATCAACGCGAGAACGTGACGGTACACTTCGAGCGCCTCGGGCGTTCGACGCAACGCTGCAAGCGCATCGGCGCGAGCGAGTTGAGCGGCCGCCGCACGCGGTGACGTTCCCGTGGCGCGCGTTGCCTCCGTGAGCGCCGTGGACGGGTCGTTGCGTTCGAGCGCACGCTCGGCGAGCACGACGTGCGACCAGACGAGATCGGGATCGCGCGCGAGAGCTTGCGCGACGATGCGATCGGCCTCGCTGTCCATCATCGCGCCGTGCAGCGCGAGCGCGAGCCCGTCGAGAATCGCGGGTTCGTTGGGCGCGAGTGCAAGCGCACGTCGATACGCGGGCACGGCCTCGTCGTCGCGCGCGTGCGCCGCGTGGATCGCCGCGAGCGTCGCGACGGGCAGCCACCAGCTCGGCTCCAACTGTGCGGCACGCCGTGCCGACGCGAGCGCCGCATCGGTCTGACCCACGAGCTCCAGTGCCTCCGAGAGCACGACGTGCGGCGCGGCCCATTCGGGCTCGATCTCCATCGCGGCCCGGAGTCGTTCTTGCGCGCCGGGCGAGTCGCCGCGAAGCACCCGCACGCGACCTTCGCACAGCGCGCGTCCCGATCGCCAGCGCACGGGCATCTCGCCCCCGGTCGACACGCGCGCGAAGTCGCCCGCTGCTGTCTCCCACACGTCGGTCGCCGAAAGTTGCGAGCGCGCCGAACCGCTGGCGTCGTGATACTGCGTGAGCGTCCGTAACCCGATGGTCGGTTGGAGACGCGGAGCCGACGCAGGCACATTCGTCGCAAGCGCCGCCCGCCGGGCGGACTCCGTTCTCGCGTGCGCGGCCCGCGACCTCGAGCGAGCCACCTGGCGCCAACCGAATGCGCCCGCACCCAACAGCACACCCACCGTGATCCACAGCCACCACAGCGACGGCCTGGGCAGCGACTCGCCCTGCGTGATCCGACGCTCCGTCGGCGATGGCGTTGGCGTTGCCGCCGCGAGGAGCAATGCGTTTGCCGATCGAACTGCGTCCGGGCTCGGCGTGCGGCTGAACGTCGCAGCGAGGGCGGCGTCGGTTCCTGCCGACGGGAGCGCGAAGATCGCGGCCAGCTCCGCGCGCATGACGTCGGCGCCGGCTGGACGCTGGGCGGGATCTCGCGCGAGGGAACGGTCGACGATGTCGATCAGGGCGGCGGGAAGGTCCGTGCCTGCCGATGCGAGCGACGGCGGCGGCTCGGTGATCTTCTTCACGTACAACTCGGGCAGCGTGCGCGCGGCGTACGCGGGGCGGCCCGAAAGCGCTTCGTACAAGACGGCACCGATGGAGTACACGTCCGCCTGCGCCGTGGCGGCCTCGCCCTTGAGCTGCTCGGGCGCGATGTACAGCGGTGTTCCGACGCCGGCTCCCGTCTCGGTGAGCCGCATCGCGTCGCCGGAGGGTTGCGTCACGGATGCCACGCCGAAATCGAGCAGCTTCGGCGCGTCGTCCGGGGAGCAGAGGAAGATGTTCTCGGGCTTGATGTCACGGTGAACGATGCCTGCGCGATGCGCGACGGCGAGTGCGTCGAGCACGCGCGACATGGTCTGCACGGCAAACTGCGCACCCACACGCGCGCGCCGAAGTCGCGCCGCGAGCGACTCGCCGTGCAGACGCTCCATCACGATGTATGGCAGTCCGTCGCTCCAGCCTGCGTCGTGAATCGTGACGACGGCTGGATGCTGCAACGCCGCCGACGCCCGCGCCTCGCGTACGAATCGCGCGACCGCCGTGGGCTCCATCGCGAGCGACCCACGCACGACCTTGACCGCCACCTCGCGCTCGAGTCGCTCGTCGATCGCGGCGTACACGGCGCCCATTCCCCCCGAACCGAGCAACGCCGTGACCTTGTAGCGCTCGCCGATCGTGCGACCGATGAGCGACTCCGTGCCCGTCCCGCCCTCCGGCTGCGATGCCGTGGGCGGAGTCATGGGCAACGTCGGCTCCGGGGACATCGTGCGAATGGTACACCGGCAGAGAGCGTCGGCTACGTGAACCAGTATTTTCCAAACACCGGTTCGAACTTCGCGCGCAACGCAGGTTCCAGCGTCGCGAGGTCGGTCATCATGGCGAACTGCAGCGCGCCGGTCGCAGGACTCCTGGCAGCGTCGGGAAGCCGCGTTGCGACCGCTCGAATGGCCTTCTGCGCGCGATCGACGTTCTTGCGCATGACCGCGACCACGGTCTGCACGTCGACGGCGTCGTGCCCGCTGTGCCAACAATCGTAGTCGGTCGACAGCGCGAGCGTCGCGTACGGCAACTCCAACTCGCGTGCGAGAAAGCACTCGGGAACGTTGGTCATGCCGACGACATTCGCGCCCCACGAGCGGAACATGTGACTTTCCGCGCGCGTCGAGAATCGCGGTCCCTCGATGCACACGTATGTGCCGCCCTTGTGCACGTTTGCGCCCGTCGTCATCGCGGCCTCGTGGAGCGCAGCCGCGAGCGCCGGACACACGGGATCGGCCATGGAAACGTGCACGGCGAGCCCCTGATCAAAGAATGTCCCCACGCGACGTGTCCGATCGATGAACTGGTCGACCACGACGAGGTCGCCGGGCGCGATCTCTTCGCGCAGACTCCCGACCGCACTCACGCTCACGACGTGCGTCGCACCGAGCGACTTGAGCGCCCAAACGTTCGCGCGGAAATTGATCGCGTGCGGCGGCACCCGATGCCCGCGCCCGTGACGCGGGAGAAACAATACGCGGGTTCCGTCGAGGCGACCCTGAATCACCGCGTCCGACGGACGACCCCAGGGAGTCTCGACGACGATCTCCTCGACGCCTTCGAGCCCCGGCATCTGGTACAGGCCGCTTCCACCGATCACTCCGAGCACGTGCGCCATGGCGTGGTCTTACCCTCGCGGCGCGGACGGCTGCAAGGGATAGGTCCCCGGGTGCGGGCTCGACGCGGCTCTTGGCAGCCGACGTTCGGGGGAGGAGGAGGTCGGGTCGTATGTTGATCCGCCGGCCGCCGCTCGCGCCGTTCCCGCACCCAGGGAGTGGTTGGTTCGACGTAGAAACTCCGCGGAGGTTCTCGCTGTTCCCAAGTTCGAACTTTTTTTCTGGGGGGCGTGCGCCGACCCACAGACCTCACCCCCGGCGCTCCCGCGCCGACCCCTCTCCCTTCGTCGAAGCGACGTCGGGCGAGGGGTGGAGAGCAGAGCGCACACAACGAGTCACCGCGCTCTCCACCCCTTCTCCCAGCTCGCCCGCGTCATCGCGCCCCGCGCGGCGACGCTGGGAGAAGGGGTCGCGCGCGAGCGCGGGGGATGAGGTCTGCGGGCGTGAGGTCTTCGGCGATGAGTCCTACCCAACCATCAGCTTGCGATACGTGCTTTCGTCGAACCCACCGACAATCGTTTCGCCCACGGCCACCGTCGGCGCTCGCAGCGTGCCCTCGCGCCCGAGGAACGCCTTGAGAATCCCTTCGTCCGTCGCGACCCGCGGATCGAACTCGGTGAGCGCCGCGCCGCGTTTCGCGATGGCGCGCTTGTATCGACGGATCAACGCGATCGTGTCGCGCTTGGACACCGGCGCCTTGCGCACGTCTTCGAACCCGTGAACGATTTCATTTCGCGCGAGAAACTCTCGCACCGGTCGGCAACCGGTTCACGACCGACCGAAAAACGTGACCGCTGCGCGTGTGGGTTTGGAGACCATGGGTCAGGGATACCACGTCGGCGGCCACGTTGGTCGTCAGCGTCGACGTGATCGTGATCGTGAGCGAAAGCGACGAGCGTTCTGTACAGCGGCAGCGGCGCGTTGGTTGACATCGGTGAAGCACCCGGCACAGTGCTCGAATGCTTCGCGCCCAATGGCTCGCGTTCGCGTTCGGCGCGGTCACGCTTGCTCCCGCGTGCGCGATCACTCACGCTGCGTTCGGCGGGGTCGACGCCGGCTCGCCGGACACCGTGATGGTCACCGACACCGCGCGAAGGGATCGCGTCGATCCCCGCGACGGGGCGGACACAGGGCTCTTCGACACGGCGGAAGTGTCGACGGACGTCCCCTCGGCGATGGACGTCGTCGCGCCCCGCGACGTGCCGGTGGCCATGGACGTCGTCGTGCCGATCGATCGCGTGATCGTGCCCGACACGCTCGTCCCGGACGCGGTCGCTCCCGATGTGATTGTCGACGTTCCGCGGACGTGCGGACTACCGGGGCAACTCTGTTGTGCGGGCGCCACGTGCAACCCGCGTGCGCTGTGCATCGTGCTCGACGCAACGACTTCGGCGTGCGTCCATTGCGGCGCGCCTGGCGAGCGATGCTGCGTCGGCAGCGTGTGTGCGGGCGCCGGCGTCGCGTGTCTGATGCGTCCAGGATCGGGTCGCACGTACTGCTTCGAATCGTCCCGGGCCGTAGGCTCGACCGGCGCGTCGTGCCACACGGGCTCGAGCTTCGATTTCTGCAACAGCTTTGCGACGCAGCAGTGCATCCCGCTGACCGGGAGCAACACGCTGTGCATGCGCTGCGGCGACGTCGGTTGGCCGTGCTGTCTCGCTGGCGCCGCGGTCCCGTGCCGCAGCGGCGCGTGCGCTCCGACTGCGGACGGATTCTCGCTCTGCCGCTGACGCGCAGCGCGTGCCACTACGGATTGACGAACGCGGGTCGCCCGTCGAGTCGCATCGCGCCGCTCACCTGTGCGCAACGCCCACGCGCGTCCGGAGCGAGATCGGCGAACAACTGCAACGCACCATCGATGGTGCTCATCAACGCCATCGGGATGTTGAACGAATGCACGTGCACGGAAAACTCTTCGCGGGACACGCCGCCTCCGACGATGCCGTCGAGGCCGCCGTCGTCGAGCAGCCGCGCGCGAAATCGAGCCGCATAGAAGTTCAGCGTGAACCGCGCGTCGAGCACGGCGATGGGAATCGCGAGCGAGAACGGTCCCGCTTCGACGAAGCCTTCGCGCACACGACCGTCGACGCGTGACGTAGCCTCCGAGCGTTGAAGATCGAACGTCTGCCCGGGATCGATCCGCATGTCGGCACCGACCGAAGGCATTCCCGCCACGCGCTGAAATGTGATGCCGATGTGATCGTCGTTGCAGCGATTGTCGAGGTCGTCGATCGTGATGGTCACCAGGAGCTGGCCGTTGTTGATCGCGGCCTGGATGGCGCCGTCGAGCGCACCGCCAGTCATTTGGTCCACCAGCGGGAGTAGCAACGCGAGCTGATTGTCGACGCCTGGCGTGCCGTCACTCGACGTGAAATCGTCGCGGCGGCACCCCTGCGGGTCCGACGAGTCGCTCACGCGTCCGTCGACGTCGAAGCCGTCGGCAATGCGCGGCATCGCGGGATCCTGCCGAACGAAGCCGAATCGCGAGATCACCATGGACATCGTGCGCGCGGCGGGACGGCAGAGCGTGCCTGGCTGCGTCGGCTCTATGACGGAGCGCCCGAGACAGCCGACGGTGAGCGCGCTGAGTGCAACGGCCACGGCAATGGGCGCGGCGATACGCGCGCGGATCGGACGTCTCACGCGAGCAGCCCCGCGAGTCCGTCCGTGACGCGTCCCGGCCCGACGCCGAACTCCGTGACGCGAACGTCCATCGCCTGCAAGAGCGAGAGCGTGATCTTGCTCGAGTTCACATCGCGCGCGCTGAGGTGATAGTTCTGACGGAAGCCCAATGTGCGTCCACCCGCGAGAATGATCGGGTAGTCGTCGAGCGAATGGGTGCGTCCGTACGACACGTCGCTCATGCACAGCACGATGGTGTGATCGAGCAGCGTCGCGTCGCCTTCCCGGACGTTGCGCATCGCCGTCAGGAAGTACGCGAGGTCTTCCATGATGAACGTGAGAATGGCCTGGACCTGCGGCTGGTCGCCCGGCTCGTCGTGCGTGAGCTGGTGGTGTCCCGCGGGAGCGTTGCCGAACAACGTGTTGTTGATCGGCTGGCTGTACATGTGAAAAAACACCCGCGTCTGATCGCACGCGAGCGCCATCACGAGCAGGTCGCTGATCAAGTGCGACCGCGTGCGCATGTCGGGACGACCGTTGATGTCCGGCACCGTCTCGGGAGGCGGCATCGGGCCACGGCACGCGGCGAGATTGGGCGGGTTTTCCTGTTGGCGCTGAATCTGCCGCTCGATCACTCGAATGCCCTCGAGATGTTGTTCGATGCGCTGCCGGTCCGTGGCGCCGACGCGCGACTGCAAGCGGGTCGCCTGCGCGGTGATCGCGTCGAGCACGCTGCGTCGCAACGCGAGTCGCGGATCGGCCATCGCCATGCTGCCCGGCTCGCGAAACCCATCGGTGAACAGCCGATTGAACAACGTGCGCGGATCACTCTCGGGTGGATTGAGAAGGTTGGGTCCGCTGAACGACAGTCCGTCGTCGGACCGCTGCACACCGGTTTCGAGCGAACGGAATCGTGTTTCGCTCCCGACGACATCCGCGACGAGTTGGTCGGCCGTCGGTCGGGTGACCGTCCCCGCTCGACGCTGGTCGCCCGAGAGCAATCCGGCAGGACCCGCTTCGTGCGGCGCCGTGTTCAACGTCAGCACGCGCGTGCCCGTCACCACGAGCAACTGTTCGCGCACGGAAGCCAGCGGCATCATGATCGGCGACGGTGTCCACGCGGCGCCCTCGCCGACGGGCGTCCAGGCATCGGGCAGGACGCCGTTGCCCCAGAACCAGACGCCGAATCGCTTCGGAAAACTCGTCGTGCCCGCGTACGCGGTGCCGTTGGAGTTCATCATCGCTTCGAGCGGCGGCATGGCAATGGACACGACCGCGCCGCCGAGCAAACCCTTGAGCACCGTTCGTCGATCGAATCGCTTCACGGCATGCCTCCCGTGGAAACCATCGTTGTCCGTCGGAACGCGGGGCTCGTCGCGATCTCTTCGACGAGCGCGCGAAGCCGGTAGCCCCGCCACGCGAAGAACTGCGCAAGGCGTCCAACCTCGGCCGTCTCGCCGTCCTGCGCAATTCGTCCCTGCGCAAACCGAAACAGCCGCGTGACGACGCAGTGCGGAAACCGTTCGTCCCTGCGCAACAGCGCTGCAAGACCGTTGGCGTCGCCAAACGTCGATTCTTCCCACATCCCCGACGCATCGATGGGCACCCCGTGATCCAGCGCTCGATATCGACCAATGCTGTCGAACGATTCGAGACCGAGACCCTGCGGGTCCATCAGAATGTGGCAGCCGTTGCACACCGGCGCCTCGAGATGTTGCGCAACGCGTGCCCGCAGTGTCGGCGCACGTTCGGACACTTCGGGAATGCCCGTGTTGAGATTGACGGGCGGGTCGGGAATCACGCCACACAAGATCGTCTCGCGGATGTATCGCCCGCGCAGCGTCGGCGAAGTCTGCGTGGGGTGCGCGTTTGCGGCAAGCGTCGCGGCCATGCCGAGCAGTCCGCGTCGTGGCCCGGATTCTGGCAGCGTGATTTGCGCGAACGCGGTCGGAAGCGCGTCGCGCTCGGGAAACGGCACGCCGTACACGGCCGCGAGTCGGCGGTTGACGAACGTCGTGCGCGTCACGAGCAGATCGCGAAAGTCCGCGTTCTGATCGAACGTGAGCCATTCGCCCGTGCGCAAGACTTCCTCGCGCGCCGACGGGCCAAGATCGGGCGCGAAACTCGGAAAGATCTGCGTGTCCTTGCTCAACGAGTCCAAGCGCGAGAGACGCAACCAGTCCGACAGGAACGATCGAATGCCGCGGTGCGCGCGCGGCGACGCCAGCATTCGCTGCACCTGCGTCGACAGGCGCTCGGGACGGTCGAGCGAGCCGTCGCCTGCGGCGTCGAGAAGTGCATCGTCCGGTCCGCTGTCCCACAGGAAGAACGCCAGCCGCGATGCGAACTCGTACGCGCCGAACCGTCGCGTGCCGGGGTGCGCGGCATCGGGTTCGCCGATTTCTGCGCGAAAGATGAAATCCGTCGACATGAGCAACGCCGCCAGCGCGTACTCGAGCCCGCGATGGAAGTCGTTGAGCACCGTCGCCGCGTTCGCCGCGACGACCTGCAGGTTCATCACCTCGTTGTCCGCGAGCGGGCGACGCCAGATCCGTCGACCCATCGCGCGAATGAACGTCGCCGCGCACGCGTCGTCGGTCACGCCGATCGGCGTGCACGCGAGCATCGGCGTGCGGCGCATCGGGTCGCGCAGGAGCTGCTGCGCCATGTCGTACGCGCCGCCCTCGAACTGTTCGACGCCGCGCGGCGAAATGCTGGTGTTCGACGCGCCGATCGCGATGGAGCCGTCTTGGACGACGTCGGGTTCGATCGCCCGCGGGAGCACGAGCGCGTCGCCGAAGAGATCTCGCAGTGTGTTCTGGTATTGCGAGCGGGTCAGACGGCGGAGTTGCGGGCCCGGCGGGGAGTAGTCGACGGGGCCAGGCGGTCCGGCGTCCGGCGGCGTCGTCGACGCAGGGCCGCACGTGACGCAGGTCATCAGCACGACCATCGGGAGCGAGAGTTCGGCGAAGCTTCGGTTTCGGTCAGTGCGCTGCACGCGAACTACCTCCGGAGGAACGTGACGGTGTCGGACAAGACCTGCCGCCCCTCGAGAATAGCAGCAACCGCGGCGTTTGTGTCGTTGAGCACGGTACGGCGTCCGAGCGCCAGCGCATACGTCCCGACGATCACGGGCTGCAACGCGTCGGCGATGCCCATGCAGCCGCCGAAGCCGAAAAACTGATGGCATGCGCCGCGGATGTCGATCCAGGTCATCGGCATCGGGGCGGTGGTCATCCATTGTACATCGGCGCCGACGGGATCCGCCGTGCCGCTCATGGCGAACATCGGAAGGGTCACCGACGTGTGCCCCGTGGGGCCAAACCACTCGCGGCCGATGGTGCCCGCCATGGGGATCGCCGCGACGAAACGCGCCTCGCGCGTGCCCGCTCGGAACGCAGCGAGATCCGCCGGCGTGCAACTTCCGGCCGGGACGCAGCGAGCAGAGATCGCATCGACGTCGAACGTCGCGCCCGCCGCCGACCAGACCGTGTGCGTCCCGAACGAGTGCCCCGTGAGCAAGACGCGCGTCGTGTCGACGAGGCCGGCAAGTGCATCCGCGGCCGGGAGCCTCGCGAGCCCGTCGAGCGTCGCGGTCATGTCGAGTGCGCGGAGGTAGTACAGATTGATCGGCCGCGGCTCGGGCGAGTTGTCGAGCGTGTTGCCGAGGTGGTCGGGTCCCGCGGCGATCCATCCGTGCGACGCGAAGTACCGCATCATGAACGCGGCGTTGCCGGCGTACCCGCGATGCCCGTGCGAGAACGCCTGCAGCGGATAGCGCCCACTCGAGTACGGCGTGCGCGCGAGCGGCGCGTCGACGATGGCATCGGGATCGGTGAACAGGCTTGCGTATCGCGGATGGCGACCCGCGGTCGCGAGTGTCGGGTACCACACGTGGATCGTGAGCATCCGCGGCACGGTCGCACCCGGGGCCACGTACGACGTCGTGAACGTGCGATAGCCAACGTTGAACGGACCCGCGCGCCGGACGTCCCACGACAGTGGGTCGCCCGTGGGGGCGTCGAGAAATACGTCCGTGGCGGGAGCTTCGGGCGTCGACGCATCGACGTTGGCTGCGTCCATCGCCGTCGCGTCGTCGAGCGCGTCCGCCGGCGGCATTGGAGCAGACGTGCACTGCGTCGAGAGCAACGACGCGACGAGCAAAGACAACGGCGTGCGCACGCGTGCATTGTAAGTCTTCGTCTCATCCGGGACTTAACTTTTTAACTTTTTAACTTATTAGTTGGTGTGCCGCGCCGCCGAGCGTCGGAATGGCGCCCGTTGAGCGGGACATGCCCGCCCGCATCCCTCGGCTCACGGCGTCGCGCAGTCGCGAAAGTTAAAAAGTTAAAAAATCAAATACCACCCGCATAGCGGGTGGTTTGATGAAGGCCCCTCCGAAGGGGCCTCTCGGATTTTGAAGGGAGCTATGCTCCCGGTCGGCGTGATGAAGGGGACTCAAGCCCCCCGAGTGGGAGCTGTTCCTGTCGT
>ORMF012304511.1_pt1 | contig 21676 bp, 19 predicted proteins | sample 1779871 | NCBI WGS metagenome assembly ORMF01 (sample SAMEA104232316, study PRJEB22302) | groundwater metagenome | biome: forest; feature: aquifer; material: groundwater | place: USA | collected 2011-08-07 | depth 5.4 m | reverse complement strand
TTATAAATTTATTCAAGAAAAACGGAATCTCGGATTTTATTTTTGCTCTTTGTTATCTACCTCAACCTATTATTGAATATTTCGGTGACGGCACTAAGTTTGGGGTAAAAATAAAATACACTTTTGAAGATCCCAACATACCGCTTGGTACTGCCGGTTCAATTTTGCCTGCAAAACAATTGCTTAGTAAAGGAGGAACATTTATTGTAACTTACGCTGATATTATTAGAGAGTTGCCAATTAAAAAGATGATTAATTTTCATAAAGCTTCAAATAGTATGGCAACTATTAATACCTATAAACACCGGGGAGGTAATTTAAAAAGTTCTATTGTTTTTAACAAGGACAATGTTTTGACATCTTTTCAGGAGTTTGAGGTAGTGCAAATTCTTAAAAAAGGGTTTAGATGGTCAAATGGTTCTTTTTATATTTTTGAGCAAGAAATATTTAATTACATTCCAGAAAATGAAAAATCAGATTTTGCAAAAGATATTTTTCCCAAGATAATTAAAGAGCATAAAAAAATTACAGTTTATCCTTCGTTAGGATATTTTTTGGATATTGGTACAAAGGAGAGCTTTAAAGAACTGCAAATTGATTTAGAAACTAATCCTGCAATTTTGGATGAGTAGCGATTAAATGCCAAATTAATGCCTGGTAACTTTCAGAGATAGGGGTAATATATTCAGTTTCTTCTATTGGGATTAAAATGCAGGTACTGGCAATTTTTTTAGTGTATCCTCCGTTTCTGCTGACAATTCCCAGTATAGTGCTACCGACTTTTTTTGCATAGTCCAAAGCAAAGACAATGTTCATACTAACATTTTTCTCTGGGTTTCCGCCTCCGACGGATAAAACCATAACTGCGTCATTTGAGGTAAGATGGCTTCCCTCAAGCCATTTAACAAAAGTAGTATCCCAGCCATCGTCATTAGTACGTGCTGTAAGTTCTGCTACATTGTCGGTAGGGGCATAAGCTTCGATATGTGATATTTTTCTAAAATCATTTACAGCGTGTGAACAGTTAGCCGCAGATCCACCAACGCCAAGTAAAAATAACCTACCTTTTTTTTGCTTAAGGGTTAGAAGTAGTTCTATCGTGTCTTCAATCTCTGCTTCATTAATTTGCCCGATAATTTTTGTAGCAATAGATAGATAGCTTTTGGTGTAATTTGTGTTCATTAGCTTATATTAATAAGTACCTTGCTTCCTTCCCAGTCAAGTTTTACTTTGCGTTCTTCCAAACCTATTTCTTTCATTCTCTTGCGGAAGTTTTCCTTATTTTGGTTAACATAAAAAACAAACCATCCACCACCCCCTGCCCCCATGATCTTTCCCCCCAGGGCTCCCATTTTCTTGGCTTCATTATACCATCTATCTATCTGCGGGTTGGAGACTTTGCCGGAAAGTGTTTTTTTAATTTGCCAATGTTCGTCAAAGGTAGCACCAAATTTGTCTACATTTCCTTGTAATAAATAAACTTTGGCTTTTTGTCCCAATTCCTTTATTTTATCTAAAGCTTCAATTCCTTTGGAGCCAGCTTTATTTTTCTGGTCACCTAATGGAACCTGAGCATCTCGGTATATTCCGGTTCTGAAGAATAATAAATTTGATTCAAGTTCAGATATTGTATTTAAGGATAAGGATAAATTTTCAAAACTGACTTTACCGGATTTGTCTCTCTCGAAGTATTTAATTCCCCCTAAGGCAACAATATATTGGTCCTGAGGGCCGATATAATCGCGTTTTAACTTAACACTTTCGATATTAAACGCCTCTTTTGCCAATTTTAATTGGGAAATGGGTTGTTTTTTGTAACAATAAAGTGCATGTAATAAACCAACTTCTAAGGCTCCTGATCCGCCTAAACCTGATCTTCCAGAAACTTCTGAGCTGATATTAATGCTGATTCCTTTAGTTACGCCGCTATGTTTTAGACAGGCCTTCACAAAGGGGTTAGGGATAAGGTGATAAGAATTGCCCTGTGTTGCTTCTTCCCCATAAGAGTATCCAATGAAGTTTGGATCCTCTGTCATTGTTAAGGTGACAATAAGATACCTATTAAAAGAAGCGCTGATCCAAGCCCCTTCATGCAGATTGCTATACCAATCAACGTCAGTTCCTCCACCTGCTAAGGTAATTCTCATAGGAGTTTGGGTGATGATTACTGCCCGTTCTCTTAAGTTATTGTTTACAAATGCTTTCATCTGAAGTTATTATATGTGAAAGTTTGGACTTTGCAATATTTATGAACAAATATATTTCCTTGATAATACCAGCTTACAATGAAGAGAAGAAAATAGAAAGGGATATCCGTGAGGCTTTTGCTTATTTTAAGCAAAAGAAAATTAAAGGTGAAGTAATAGTCTCAACAGATGGGGTGACAGATAATACTAATAATATTGTAAGAAGCCTTAAAAAAGAATTTCCTCATTTGATACTTATTTCTAAAAACAAAAAAATAGGTAAAGGTGCAGCTATAAAATTGGGGATGGAGAAAGCAAGCGGTAAGTATATTATGTTTGCTGATGCGGGTTTGTGTATTCCATTTAGATTTATTGAGCCCGGTATTAAAAAATTGGAGGAAGGTTTTGACCTGGCGCTTGGTAATAGAGGGGATAAGAAAACCATTATCAGAATTAAACAACCGCTCTACCGTAAAATAGGCTCTAAAGCCTTTAGTTTGCTTATAAAGTACATCTTGGGAGTACCTAAGTATATTACAGATACTCAGTGCGGATTTAAAATATATAAAAAAAATGTTGGAAAAACTTTATATAAAGAGTTGGAAATACCAGGGATGATGTTTGACTTGGAACATATTCTTAGGGCAAAGAAAAAGAATTTTAAAATAGGAGTTTTTCCGGTTGAATGGAGTAATGACTCTGACACTAAATTTAATCCATTTAGTGGAGGGATAACAGTCTTAAAAGAAATCTACAATATAAAATTTAATCTAAAGTTATAGCAAATTTATTGTGAAAAACTATTTTTACGACTTAAGGTATCAGGTTGATAATGAAGAATGGAGGGCAAGAGCCAAAAGAGATTTAATTTTTCAATTTTGGAGAAAATATTTCTTAAAAAGAGATAAAAAAGCGAAAATATTGGATTTTGGGTGTGGTACTGGAGTATTACAAGAACAATTTTTGAAAAGATTTGATGTAAATGTTCATGGGATAGATATATCTAAAGAAGCCATTAGATATTGTAAAAAAAGGGGCCTCTCACAAGTTAAGATTTTTAACGGCAAGACAATTCCCTTTAAAGCAAACTCATTTGATCTAGTTACGGCTATAGATGTTGTTGAACATATAAAAGATGATATACATGCATTATCAGAAATTAAAAGGGTTTTAAAACATAAAGGAATTACCATATTATTGGTACCTGCTCATCCTAAGTTTTGGTCTACCAGGGATATAGATTTACAACACTTTAGGAGATATGAGGTTGGAGAGTTAGAGAGAAAATGTAAAAAAATCGGGTTTAAAATAATTGCAAGTAAAAATGTTGATTTTGGAGTGTATTTTTTATTTAGTTTGCTGCATATACTTGCTCCAAAAAGAAAAGGAATTGCTCAAATGGGAATGGATACCGCATCTACAGGTAAAGTTTTAAATGAATTAATGTTTATGTATGAACTTTTAGAAAATAAACTGCAAAATATAGGCAGTTTTCCTATAGGATTATCTATTGCAGTTATTGCCCAAAAAATCTAAAGAGAAGTTCGGAATTATAAATAAAAAATGAAGATCAAAAAAAATTACATTTTATTTTTTGGATTAACAGTTGCAGTATTTTTGCTTCAATTTATATTAGCTAGAAAACATCTTGAATTTGGTTTTAATATTGATGATTGGTATATGCTGGCTTGGTATAAACAAGTAGTTGATAATCCTTTCCGCGATATACTAAAAGCCTAGAAAAGTATTGATGCTCATAATTTTGCCCATGCATACTATATTGGTTTATTGTTTGAGTTTTTCGGATTTAACATTTCCCCATATCATATTTTCAATACAATACTTAAAGCATTTGCTGGATTAAGTCTTTTTCCTTTAATTTATTTCTTATTCAAAAACAAAATCTTAGCTTCTATAGCAACAATTCTTTTTGCAGTTCATTTCACTCCCTTTGGAGGACTGAACAATGTATTAATAGGGGAAGACTCACTTGTGGTAGTAAGTATTAACTTATTTTTAACAGTTTATGTATGGGCTTCCCAAAGACATTCTTTAAATAACCCCAAAGTATTACTTATATTACTCACTCTTTTTCTAGCCGGTGCAGTATTCGATGTAACAAGGGCATATCCTTTTTTGATGGCCTTACCTTTGATAGAAGCTGTTAATTTTTTGGTTAACAGATCATCAACGAATCTTAGATCAATTTTTTTGAGACTGCTTTTTTTGTACTTCCCTTTTATCGCTGTAATTACATACTCCCCTTTTGCTGCACTTAAGGATTTTTCTTTATTTAAACTTAATTATATATTCAAAACAGGCAACTATCAGCTTATTATTTCTCTTTTTGCATCATTTGGTAGTACTTTTGTGCCAGTGAGTTTAATTGATTCGTTAGGAGTTTATGCGAGAGTAGGAAACAGCATTCTTTATAGTGATTTTAAGGTGTTCATTATTTTTTTAATTTTTAGATATTTTATTATTGCTGTTCCATCTCTTTTTATCCTGGGTTCTTTGGCTCTTCTGGGGGTAAAAAGATTTATTTTGAGAACTCTGCTTATAAGTGTTATTTTTTTTATTTTCGCTTTTATTACTGCCTACCATTGGCAATATTTGGATTCCAAAATCCAAGCTGGTGTTGACCCGGGGACATATTTTATTCCAGGGTTAATCGGACTTTTTGTGTTTTCTACCGCCATTTCTTTTTTCATTGAATGGTTAAAAAATAAAAAGAAGAATTTTTTGCTTGCTTTAAGCTTAGCTTCTTTTTCTTCGCTTTTGTACATTTTTTTAACCTGGGTACTAACGGGTGAGAATACTATTTTTTTAGGAATTCATGGATATCTGAATATCGCAGCTATTGGATCAAGTATCTATTTAGCAATCTTTCTGTATTTAGCTTGCCAGCAATTAAAATTACCAAAGATAGAACTATCTTATAAAATAGCTGCATTCATTGTTATTATTTATTTTTCCGTCTTTTTTATTGAGAGCTCCAAACAAGTTGATGAGTACTATAATTATTGGTTAGTAAATGGGACTAATCTGAAAGAGCAGCAGAAAATTCAGAATAGTTTCTGGAAAGAGGTTGGTTTAAAAAGGCCTGCTGATAATAGTCCAATCCTGATCTATCTGGATGATTCGGAGGATTATGACAATGGTTATTTTTATGCAGGTTCTCTTGTTTGGAATATCCCCTCTATGCTGACTGTTATTAGAGGTGAACCTTTTGAAACAGGCGGGTTCTGCAAAACAGTAATGCAATATCAAGATTTCGATAAACTACAAATTAAAATCATTGATGGTACTAAGATGATAACTCAGAGTACTTGTGGAGTTGAATATGCTTATAAACTGGAAAACTTTTATGCTTTTAAAATGAGTAACCGTGATCTTGTTACCACTAAGTCAGAGGTTATTAAACGGTTGGAAGATAGGGATTTATAATGGAATCCTAAAAAAAATTACAGCTGAAACTATCTAATCAGTGGTTGCGTAGGGATATTAAGGATGGTTTAATTGAGTAATCATAAATCCATGAAATATAAAAAAAATCTAATTCTTTATTTAATTTTAATAGTATTGGTTTTTGTGCTTCAGTTTATAATAGGTAGTAAGCATTTGGAATACGGTTTTAATAATGATGATTGGTATGTATTGGCTTGGTATCAGCAGGTGGTTGATAATCCAATTCACGATTTACTTAAAGCTTGGAGAGAAATTGGACCCCATAATTTTGCCCATGCATACTACATTGGTCCTTTATTTGAAGTTTTTAAATTTAATTACCCTCTTTACCATATTTTTAATTCTATACTTAAGGCTTTATCTGCCTTAAGTATTTTTCCTTTAATTTACCTTTTGTTTAGAAATAGATTTTTGGCATTTTTAACAACTATTTTGTTTGCTTTCCATTTTACCCCTTTTGGTGGGATGAATAATGTATTAATAGGGGAAGACTCCTTAATGCTTATCAGTATTAATTTATTCCTGACTGTTTACATATGGGCTTCCCAAAGACATCAACTTGGAAGGGTAAAAATATTATCATGGCTATTAGTTTTGTTACTCGCAGCGGCAGCTTTTGATATAACTCGTTCCTATCCTTTTTTGATGGCATTGCCTTTGATAGAAGCCGTTAATTTTTTGATTAACAGATCATCAACAAGTATAAAGATATCATTTTTAAGACTGCTTTTTTTATATGCACCCTTTTTAGCTGTAATTGTCTATTCTCCGCACACTGCTTTGAATGAATTTAGTTTTAGAAAGCTTACCCTTATTTCCCAAACAGGTAATTATCAGCTTTACCTTGGTCTTTTTGCCTCATTTGGAAGTACTTTTGTCCCAATAGGGATAATAGACTTTTTAGGTGTTTTGGGAAGAGTAGGAAACAACATCTTGTATGCAAATTGGGGAATCTTTCTAAATTATTTGTTATTTAGATACTTTATCATTGTTCCCCCATTGCTTCTTATTATGGGTTTATTAACAGTTGATAAGGTAGGCAGGTTTGTTTTAAGGACTTTGAGCATAAGCACCTTTTTCTCGGTTTTAGCCTTTATGAGTTCAAATTATTGGTTGAATATTGACCCCAAACTCCGTGCAGGAGTTGACCCAGGGACATATTTTATTCCAGGGTTAATCGGACTTTTTGTGTTTTCTACTTCGATCTCTTTTTTTATAGAATGGCTTAAAAAGAAGGATAATTACTTTTTGCTAACCTTAAGCCTGTCAGCTATTTTTTCACTCTTGTATACATTTTTAACTTGGATATTGGTAGGCGAGAATGCCATTTTTACCGGTGTTCATGGATATTTGAGTGTGGCTGCCATTGGCTCAAGTAGTTATCTAGCCACTTTGTTCTATTTGGCATATCATAAATTGATATCAAATAAAAATAAGCTGAGTATAAAATTGGCTGCTGCTTTTGTTGTAATTTACTTTTTCATTTTTTTTGTAGGTAGTTATCAGCAGGTAGATAACTTCTATGCGGGATGGTTGATAAATGGTTTTAAGGCTTCGGAGCAACAAAAAATTCAAGATAGTTTTTGGAAGGAAGTTGGTTTTACAAATCCTGTAGAAGGTAGTCCAACACTTATTTATTTGGATGGTTCGCAGGATTATGACAACGGTTATTTTTACTCAGGGGCTTTAGTTTGGGATATACCGGCAATGTTGACAGTCAGAAGGGGTGAGATTTTTGATGCAAATGGATTTTGTAAAACGGTAATCTTGGCAAAAGATATCGATAAAATAAAAATAGAAACCATTGATGGAAAACAGATGATAACTCAGACAGCATGTGGTGATAAGCGAGCATATAATTTAGATAACTTCTGGGCATTTAAAATGATTAATAGGGATCTGGTTCCCATAAAAGCAGAAATTCTTAAACAGTTGGGAGCTGAAAAATAATTTGTGTTAATATCTTAAAAAATAATGAAGAAAAAATTTGTTCCAGGTAAGACAAAAATATTATATGGAGGTGTTTCTTTTGAAGCAGAAGAGCGTAAAGCAATAGATTCAATTTTAGATAAGAATTGGTGGGGGATTGCAGAGCAATGCAAATTATTTGAAAAAGAATTGGCACAAGTGCAAGGTGTAAAAAGAGCGATCTTTGTAAATTCAGGTACTTCTGCCCTAGAGCTTGGTATAAGAGCCTTGCAGCTGCCTAAGGGGTCAGAGGTTATTGTACCTGCCTGTTCTTTTCCCACTCCGATTGCATCATTAATAAATTACGGAATTAAACCTGTTGTATCGGATATAGAGCTTGGAAGCTATTTTCTCTCTCCCGAATCAGTAAAAAAATCCATAAGCAATAAAACTTCAGCCATTTTTTTGGTATATGCAGCAGGGCTTGTAGGTGATTTAGAGGCAATATTGAAAATTGCCAGAGAAAATAAGTTAAAAGTTATCGAAGATAATTGTGATGGGTTTGGAGGGACATGGAATGGTAAAATGTTGGGAAGCTTCGGTGATTTTTCTGCTATATCAACCCATGCTGCACATATAATTTCAACCGGAGAAGGGGGGTAGTACTAACTGATAATGTAGATTTAGCTGATAGGGTTTTATCTTTAAGAGATTGGGGAAGAATTTTAGATTTTGAAGATAGGAAAAAAGGAATTGGGGATTTTCCCGCAGAATATAGAAGGTACATTTATGGTGAATTGGGAAGTAATTTTAAACCTTTGGAATTGCAGGCGGCTATGGGTAGGGTGCAACTTAGAAGACTGCAGGAATTTAAAAAAGCTAGAAAAAGGAATGCAGGAATTCTTAAGAAGATGTTTTCTGGCTCTGAAAAGATATTATTACCCACACAGGATGCCCGTTCAGATGCATGTTGGTATACTTTCCCGATAACACTTAAGAGCGGATCGCGAAAAAAAGTGCTGGATGCCTTAGACCATGCAAATATAGAGTGGAGACCTATCCTGGCGGGGAATGTTGCCAGGCAGCCGGCTTTTAAAAATGAAGTTATAGTAAGAGATAAATTAAACAATGCAGATCAATTAATTCATCAAAGCTTTTGGGTATCTGTTCATCCCACCCATTCTATAGAGGTGATGGAGTTTGTAGGGAACACCATCAAAAAAGCTCTTGACTAAATCAATACCGAAAAGAAAACTTATTGTTACAGGAGCAACCGGTTTAGTCGGATCCCGTTTTGTGCAACTTTTTAAAAACCAATTCTCGATTTTTACAATTGGAAGAGAATATACGGATTTTAAGATAAACTTAAATTCCAAAAAAGAAGTGTTGAAACACGTTGCTTACTTAGATGCGGAATCTGTAATAAATTTTGCAGCATACACAAATGTGGATGGTGCTCAAAAGGAAAAAGGGAATAAATCAGGAGAGGTATATACGCTAAACTCAATGTTACCTCTTTGGTTGGCTCAAGCATGTAAAGTCTCCGGCAAAAGTCTTTACCACATTTCTACTGATTATGTATTTAACGGAAAAAAAGAGGATCGGCCATATACTGAAAATGAAATTCCCAAACCGCTGGACTGCTGGTATTCAAGTACTAAATTTCAGGGAGAGTTAAACGCAATTAAAGGACTAGGGAGCAAGAGTAGAAGCTCTATTATCAGGATTTCCTTTCCTTATAGCGGTGTTTATGGAAGAAAGCTGGATTTTGCCAGAGTAATTATTGATAAACTTAAAAAAGGTGAGATATATTTTGGTATTACTGATCAAAAAATAAAACCTGTAAGTGTAGATGATATAGCTCAAGCCTTGGCGTTACTGATTGCAAAACAATCATATGGTATATTCCATGTTGCCGGGAAATATTCAGAAAAAGGGTATATATCGCCTTATGAATTCTCATTGAAGATGGCAAGTATAATGAATTTGGATAAATCTTTAATCAAACCAGTATCTTTTCTTGAATTATCAAAAAAAAGAATTGCGCCAAGACCTCAACATACTTGGCTTGATACCAACAAGATAGAAAAATTAGGATTTACAATTCCAGATATTGATCAGGTTTTGAATAGATTTAAAATACAGATTAATTCTTGATTAAAAAAGAGATCTTACAAATTCCAAGGCGATGAGCTGTATATTGCAAAAGCAGTTTTATATTTTCCCAGCCATGATATAAAGATTTAGACAAATTAGGTGAGATTGCCTCCTTATTATATACCTTAGAAACAGGTACGTCGGCAATTTTAAAACCAAAGAAAGATGTTTGAATAATAAATTGAGGATCAAAGATATAGCCATTGCCATTTTTTAAAAAAGGGATAGTTTTTAATAATTTTATTGTATAACCTCTATAGCCGGTATTAACCTCAGAGATATTTGTTCCCAAGATAATGTTAAAAAGCAAAGTAATGATTTTAATGGAAATTGTTTTGTAAAAAGGAGTTTCGTTGCGCCCAGTTCCTAGAAAGCGGGATCCTAAAATTAAATCTCCTTTTCCTTTTTTGAGTGCATCTATAAATTTGGGTAAATCTTTGGGGTTATATTGGCCATCAGGATGAAGCATAACAACATAATCTGCTTCTTTTTTCAATGCTAGTGTATATAATTTTTTTTGATTGGCACCATAACCTAAATTTTTTTTATGAACTATTGGTTTTAGGCCGAGTTTTTTGATTATCTCGACTGTTTTATCTTTTGAGCCATCATCAACTATTATAATTTCATCAACATATTTTTTAGGAATATTTTTATAAATTGAGGGAAGCGTCTCTTCGGAATTATAAGCAGGGATTACAACTATAGTTTTATGGTTAATCTTATTTTTTTCCATGATAATTTAGGAGCTGCTTGAGAATATTAATATATTATGGTGATTTCCTCAATCCTTTGATGTTAAGATAATATAAATTATAAATGAAAAAATTGATTTCGGTTTTAATAATCATTGGAGCAATTGCTCTAACCTGGGGGGTTCAAGTTTTATTTCTATCTCAGGCATCTAAATGGGGAATGTATGGCTCTGATGATTGGCAAATGGTTTTTTATTATGATGCCCATAATGGAAGTAATATTAGTACACTTTTGACTAATATACATGAAATAGGTACACCCTATCTTTGGACGGAAATTTATTATATTGGTCCGCTAAAGCGGATTGTTGGACTAAATCTTTTTGCTTTCAAAAATGTTGAACTTTTGTTAAAAGCCATCGCTGCTTTAGCGGCCGGATTTTTAGTATTTAGATTAAGCAAGGATAAAGTCTTTGCTTTTCTTACCATATTTTTCTTTATAATCTTTCCCTCTACTGCAGGAATACTCTCACATAATGTTTTAAGTGGGGGTTATTTAACGATTGCATTTATGTGCTTTTTTACCCTTTTTTATATCCAGTCTGCAAAACAAAGAAATAAAATTTTCCTTGCTTCGCTTTTTTTCTTTCTGGCTCTTCTTGCTTGTCCGCCAAGGGCATATTTAATACTACCTGTTCCTTTAATCGTGGAATTAATCCGTTTAAAAAAATCTTTTAAGCCGTTTGTCTTTATAAGAAGACTAATCATCTTTTATTTTTCTTTAGTATTTCTACAAAGCAGTTCAGGATGGTTTATACCTTCAGCGCATCTGTCTATGAGGATTAAGCAGATTGCAACCGGTAATTTATATACACTGTCTTTGCCTTTCCAATCAGTCAGTACATTATTTATTGACCAAAGTATTCTAAAAAACTTTTTGGAGTATTTTTCTATTCCATTATTGAATCCTATATTAGGTAAGTTTGTTGTTCTTAATTTTGTTTTGTTGACAATATCTTCTTTAATAGGTTCTTTTGTAGTCGGAAAAGATAAAATTGTGTCTTTTGTTTCTAAGTTAATAATTTCAACATTAATCATGGAAATTATCATTTATATTTTCGGTAGATTGAGTCCCTCTAATATATCAACCGGAGCGATACTCTTTAAAGATCTTCAAGGTGCCACCTATTGGGAGGTGCCCTTTGATCCGACGGTATTTCAAGCATCTTTAGGAGGATATATTTTTATTCTTGGTTTATTGATAAGTTTAGAATGGTGGAAATTTCAAAGAAGTAATAAATTGTTGATGGTTATTGTTTTTTCTTGGATCTGGTTTGTATTCTCAGAGTTTTTGCTATACATGACAAATTCATGGTGGAATATGGTTACCGAATCTAACGATAAATATATATTGGCCTGTTCTTTGGGGGCTGTAATTTTTGCTGCCGGGATTTTTACCTTAACTTATAAATCAGCAGTAAAAATTAAAAGTATAGGTTTAAAAGGATTGTCATTCTGTCTGATAGGAATAATACTTACTATAATTGCATATCAGGATTATAAATATATGAATCAGTTCTTTTATGATTTTAATGAAAGACAAGGGGGAAGTAGTTATTGGCAGGAAACAATGTATAGGCGTTTTGTTGAAAAATTAGGGAAGGAGAGCTTAAGAAAACCAATAGTTTTATATATGAATAATATTAAAGGCCCAATGTTTAACTATGGATCTTTTATGCATACCATCCGCTATAGATTATTTTATGATGAAAACGGTAATATAATCAGGAATAATTGTAAAAAAACAGTAATAGATGATTTTGAAGAACTTAAGAAAAATTTTGTCATCAAAGACGGAGAAAAAGGGTTTATGTATGATAGTGACTGTATAGATCAGGATTCTTCTCTGATTGGATTAAAAGTTTTTTATCCCTTAAGTAATTTTTACGCTTATAAAATAGAGAATAAGGAATTTGTGGATATAAAAGACGAAATAATATCTCAACTTGAGAAGTAAAAATTATTAGTAGTTTAAAAGGATTATTTAGTTAACAGGCAATTTTTGCAATATTTCTTCATTAATATTTGTTATATCCCTATCTTGTAGTTTCAGTGATTGAAGATCTTCTATGGGGATGAAACCTTCTTTAAAATCTGCATCCTCAAACTTGTATAACAAATATTCTATATCTTTATAAAGAAAGCCTTTTTTCCCATTAATTATTTTATAATTTATTAAAAGATTTTCTTCATTATTAATCACTAAAGCTACAGGACATCGTTGTTTAGAGTGGTAAGGACTATATAGAGAGTACCATCTGTCGAAACGGTCAAGCATAATAAAAGAGTAAAAATAACCATTCGGATAATCATTTACAGACAAATAAAATAATTTATTGCATGAGTGAGGATTCTCAACTAGCTGCCAGAATTTATCTTTTAAGCGGATTTGATCGGCCCAGTTATTACCACTAGTTAAGTTTTTTTCCAAATAGGTCTGGATTAGATTATTGCTAAAGATAAAGTATGGAATAAGTATTAGAAAAACTAAGGGTGCTATGTGCTTGTTAAATCTCACAGAAATTCTGGTATAAGCAAGAACTAAAATGCTAGCTATAGCTGTTGAGATGCCCATTACTGGTATTGTTGAATAGCCATAAATTCCCATTGGAATGCTGGAAAAGTCATAAAGTATCCAGGTAAACCAGACAAAAGTTACAGCTGAACAAATTCCGAAAAGGTATAATTTAAGATATATATTTTGTTTATTTTTAAACCATTCCAGAAAGACAAACAAGCTTACAACAATAATATAGACTCCCAAAATTGCTGCAGGGGCATAAGCTACTGGGTCATAAGATTGTCTTAAGTTTTCAGGTAAATTAATGCCGTGATTTATGGCTAAGAAAATAAGCATTTCTGCAATAAAATTTGCAATGAAAACACGAAAGAAGAATTTTAGGGGTTTGCTTGAAAAGATTTTCGATAAAGCAATGGTTACAACCCCGAAAAGTATAAAAGGTCCTGTAAAAAAATAGTCAAGAAAGGAGGTTGGATTCCATCTTGGTAAACTAAGTAATCTTAAGGCCCCTTCGGTTATAAAAAGGCTCCCGAAAGAGCTAAAGGGGCTAAGCAGCATTTGTAAGTTTCCATTGCTAACTCTTTTGATAATATCGTATGAATTATAATGAAAAGATCCTCCGCTTCCGAACAAGCCAAAGAATAGAATAAAAGGAAGAAAAATAATTGCTAGATTCTTAACAATCCTATAGAAATTAGGAAGAGATTTGTCGCTAGAAAATTGTAATATTCCCAGAAAGCAGATGAAAGGTAAGATTGGGTATGCTCTTATGGGATTAATGAAAAAAGCACTAAACAACACGAAGCTGGATAAGACCAACAATAGGATATTTTTTAATCTTTTAACCGAAATTAAATAGAATAAAATCAAAAAAATATTAAGTCCAGTTATTACAAGATAGTCTTGAGTTCTGGCAACCATTTCCATTGACCCGACAGAACCGTAATGAAAAGAATATATAACCCCTGATAAAAATGATAATAGCCTGTTTTTAAATACTGTTTGGATTAACAGATAGAAGCAAGCGATAGACAGTATTTTAAATATTAAAGCGGTCAAGTGATACGAAGAATAGTTAAAGCCAAAAAAGGAAAATAAAATGCCATTGTAGTATAAGGGATTAATGATGTGGGGTCCTCCTAAATGGTTCCAGACATAGCTAAATTTGGAAAAAGGGTTTGAACCTAAAGATATGAAATCAGAGATAAGCCTTACATCGTCAGGGGAAAAACCAAATCCCAAATGGGGTTTCAATATTATATACTGAGAAACAGATACTATTAATGTAAATAGGAGAAAAACTGCCCATCCTTTTTTAAAATATGATTTCATTGCTGTTATTATTTTAATTCTTATATTATATTAGTTAAGATATCATACAAAGTGAATAAAAATGAAATACCATTTATTTGATAAAGGGAATTTACTTGTTTTCGCCTTATTAGCTTTGGCGACATTTATTTTACACAGTTTAATTTTTTCCAAGCAGCTTGACTATGGATTTAGAGATGTAGATTGGCTAGTGCTTTACTCCTTTAAACTTTATGATAAATTTTCCTTAAATGGTTTGTTACAAGAAGTTAAGTTTTTAGGTGTTTATATCCCCGAAGCATATTATGTTGGGATTTTGGAAAAATTTATCGGTTTATATCCCTCAAACCTTCATTTAGTAACCCATATTTTCAAAATCATCACCGCATTTGTAATTTATATAGTGATATACAAAATTTTTGAAAGAAAGTTACTGGCGTTTATTACAAGCGTACTATATACAATTTCTTATACTCATGCTGGAGTACTTTTTCAGCTTGCATCAGGAGGCTATTTTTTAACTTCAATATGGATGCTGCTGTTTTTAGCTGCATATTATTATTCCTTAAAATCAAAAAAAATTCTTAGATGGTCTATAATTTCAGGTGTATTACTTGTGATAACTTTATTGCTTAAACCTGAACGGATGTACCCGTTGGTTTTTCTAATTTTCCTTTTGGAATTATTTGTATTGTCAATGCAAAATTTTAAGAAATACATTTGGAAACAATCCTTAAAAAGGATTTTTCTTATCTTCTTGCCAGTAATGATTATTTATTTGATCTACAAAGTTCTATTTAAAGATGTGCCCACTGGTTTTGCTCCAGGTCAATTTTCAGTAAACACTAACGTAAGGCTTGATAGCATTATGAAGGGTAATTTTCAGTTATTAATTTATCCTTTTTCATCTGTAGGCAGTATTTTTCTATATGAAGATTATTGGAAGATATTAGGCAGGTTAAATTTTCAAAATTTTGGAAGTTTTCTTTTTTCCTTAATTCTTGGTCCTATTTTACGATTGGGACTTGTAACAACTTTTCTAATGTCCTTTATAAATAAAAAGTTTTATAAATTAACCATGCTTATTATGACACCAGTTTTTATTTTTGGTTTGATAATTTATTCATTAAATCTTAATTGGCAAAGAATTAACCCTTCAATGCGTATCCATTTTGACCCTTCTTTACTTGGTATCCCTGCAATATTTGGTTTTTATATTTTTGTACTTGGTATTTTTATTATTACAACATGGATAAAAAATAGGGACAAAAGTTTGATTCCCTTAATTTGTGGTTTTTCTTTTTCATTTTTATTCATTTTTCTTACCTGGTTGCCTTCCGATTTACAATTATCATTTATGGGTCCTCAAAGATATTTGAGTATACCTTCCTTAGGAATAGGTCTTTTTATCTCCGGATTGTTAGTTATTGTTTTTGAAGGGATTAGAGAGAAGAAAATTTTTAAGGGATTTGCTTGGATGATCTTTTTAATACTTATTCCAATAGTTTATATTAATTATCAGGTTGCCAGTAAATTTTTTGATTATGAGTTAACTTTCGCAGGACTGCGAGGTACAGAGCAGGCCAGGATGAAGAATAAGTTTCTTGAGATAACTGGGAAAATAAGCAAAGATGAAAAGTCGTTATTTTACTTTGATGAAACTGCAGATAAGGATAACGGTTACTTTGATGAAGGAACGGTGATTGCCGGATTTGAATTCTGGACTAATGTGAATAAAGATGGAACTTTAAATAATTTCCCGGAACCTGGGATGATGAGAACAAATATCCAGTGTCCTGAACACACACATTTGAATTGTATAGATATATTAAAGGCAGGTTTAGCTGTGGAAAAAGGGCAGCGGGGCATTTGGTATAAAGATCCAATAAGAGGAAATAAAGATTTTTTTTACCCTTTAAGTAATTTTTATGCAATGAGGTTTATAAATAAAGACATTATAGATATTAGGCAGGAAGTGTTGAGAGAATTGGGTGAAGCTTCTCAATCGAAATAACCATTTTTTTGATATTCAACCTAGTTAATTTCAAATTCAATATTATTTATGATAATATCGTGGGGTTTAAAGGAATAAATGCCAAATGCTAAAGAAAAATTTAAAAAATCTTTTTGATGTTGTGATTATAGGTGGATTAGGTCATGTTGGATTGCCATTAGGGATTGCATTCGCTGAGAAAGGTTTAAAGGTATGCCTTTATGATATTAATAAAGATAAAGGTGAGATTGTTAAAAAAGGGGTAATGCCTTTTATCGAATATGGTGCAGAAGAGATCTTAAGGAAGGTTTTGCAATCAGGTAACTTAGTTGTATCTTACGATGTAGCGGATGTATCTAACTCCAAGTATGTTATTGTGACAATAGGAACACCTGTTGATGAACATTTGACTCCTAGAACCCGGGATTTTTTGGGATTTTTCGAAAATATCAGAGAAAACTTAAACCAAGAACAAACAATCATTATAAGAAGCACTGTTTATCCTAATACCTGCAAGCAGCTGCTTAGACTTTTAGGGAATGGTAAGCAGTGGCATATTGCCTATTGTCCGGAACGGATTACAGAAGGATATGCAATCAAAGAATTGAAGGAATTGCCACAAATAGTTGCCGGTTTGAGCAATCAAGCCATTGATAATGCAGCCTCACTTTTTAGTATGATTTCTCCAAAAATTATTAAGACTTCTATGGGGGAAGCTGAACTTATTAAATTATTCTCGAATGCCTTAAGATATATTCAATTTGCGCTAGCTAATCAGTTTTACATGATTTCTCAAAAATTCGGAGCAGATTATGAAAGAGTCCGCTGGGCTATGAAGGAAGGATATGATCGGGCAGCCAACCTGCCAACAGCCGGTTTTGCGGCAGGACCCTGTCTACTAAAAGACACCATGCAGCTTTCTGCTTTTGATTCCAATAACTTTTTATTGGGCCACGCTGCTATGATGATTAATGAAGGATTGCCAAACTTTATAGTTGAAGATTTAAAAAGACGGCATGATTTGGCAGATAAAAAAATCGGTATTTTAGGAATGGCTTTTAAGGCAGATGTGGATGATATCCGGGATTCACTCTCATATAAATTGGGCAAAATCTTAAGATTTAACGGAGCACAAGTCTATTACTCCGATGAATTTGCCAAAGACAGCACTTTTGTCTCAAAAGAAAAGCTGATTCAATCTTGTGATATTATAATTGTGGCAACTCCCCACTCGATATATAAAGGCTTAGTGATACCAAATAACATTGAAGTGATTGATATATGGGGGGTAGTAGTAGGTGGGAAGAGAGAATTGCCTAAAGGATATGTATCATCAGAATACAAAACAATCCCCACGTTTGAGGATGCTTACGAGGAAAATTTTTCTCCAGTCGGTATTGTCCACCATGATGCAAGAGTAAAGAAAGCTAACTCTCGCAAAAAATAATGGACAAAACTTGTGTATTTATCGGTGGTAAACAGATTGGAGTAGATTGCTTAAGGATTTTGCTTAAGGTGGGAATTAAACCAAAACTTATTGTTGGTAATTTTGACGATTTAGGTAAAGATTTATGGCACGAATCTTTAATAAAAGAAGCTTTACAAAATAATCTTCCGGTAATTAAGCATAAAAAGGTCAAGGATTCTGAAGTCATCAAAAAAATTAAGAAAATAAATCCCGAAATAATTTTTTGTATAGGTGGCACCCAAATCATTCCAGGTGAAGTTTTAAAAATTCCTCAACTGGGAGTATTAAATATTCATCCGGCACTTTTGCCCAAATATAGGGGTAGATTTTCTACTGTTCACGCTCTTTTTAATGGGGATAGACAGACTGGAGTGACAGCTCACTTTATGGATGAAGGGATAGATTCAGGTCCTATTATATTTCAAAAGAAAATAAAAATTGACAAAAATGATACCGCAAAAAGCTTGTATGATAAATTTACGAAAGAAGGCTCAGTTATTTTTACCCAAGTTGTTAGATTATGGTTAAAGAGTAAAAAGATTAAAACAGTTTCTCAGCAAAAAAATAAAGCTAGTTATTACTCCAAAAAATTGCCTAATAATGGGGAGTTAGATTGGAATTGGGATGGAAATAAAATCTTGAGGTTTATAAGAGCAATGACCTTTGAGCCTTTTCCGCCGGTATTATTTAAAATAGGAGACAAAGAGATGGTTATTGTCGATAAAAAATATTTCAAAGGATTTACAAAATGAAAAAGATATCCTGGTGGCAGCCAACAATTGGAACAAAAGAGAAAATATTAGTTAATAAAGTTTTAAAGAGTAATTTCTTAAATGATGGAGAATTTACTACAGAATTTGAAAATAAAGTAGCTAGTTTAGTTGGGAGTAAATATGCATTGGCAGTTACCAGCGGTACTGTGGCAATGTATCTTTCATTGAAAGCTGTAGGTATTGGTCCGGGTGATGAAGTAATAGTTCCGGATATGACTTTTATCGCGACAGCCAACGCTGTGCAGATGTGTGGAGCAAAGCCAATATTAGTTGATGTTGAAAAAAGCACCTTAAGTATAAGCTTAGATGGGATTAAGAAGGCTATCAATAAACAGACTAAAGCAATTATCCCTGTTCATGTTAGCGGTAGGGCTGCAGATATAGAAGGCATTGTTAAAATAGCCCGTCAAAATAAATTATTTGTTATAGAAGATGCTGCAGAAGCGTTTATGTCAAAACACAAAGGTAAATTCTTAGGAACTTTTGGTCATTTAGGTTGTTTATCTTTTTCTCCTCCGAAGATTATAACCATGGGCCAAGGGGGGATAATACTTACAAACAATGACAAGATATATTTGACCTTACGTAAACTAAAGGATCAAGGCCGTCCCAAAAGAGGAACAGGGGGGGATGATATTCATGAAGCAGTGGGTTACAACTTTAAATTAACCAATCTCCAATCGGCTGTTGGTTTGGGTCAGCTGACTTATCTCAAAAAAAGAATGGAAAGAATGAGCAGAATAAATTATTTATATAGAGAAAACTTAAAAAATATAAAGGGAATAGAAGTATTTAATGTAGACTTAAAAACTGGAGAATTACCTTTATGGACAGATGTCTTAGTTGAGAAAAGAGATAAGCTTGACGAATTTTTGCGAAACAAAAATATAGAGTGTAGAAGATTTTGGTTTCCTATCCACACTCAAAAACCTTATAAATTGACAGATGCTTTATTCCCTAACAGTTCTGAATTATCTCCCCATGCATTATGGTTGCCCTCAGCTTTTACTATGAGCGATCAAGATGTTATATATGTTTGTCGAATCATTAAGGAATTTTTCTCCCAATGAAGCAAGCTTTTATAACTCCTACTCTTTCTATCCTTCTTCCTGTTAGAAATGAGGGGATTAATGTAGAGATGATGCTAAGGATTTTAACAGCTATTATCAATGTACCTCAGGAAATTCTTATTATTTATGATTTTCCTGAAGATGATACCATCCCGGTTATCAAAAAAATGAAATCCAAATTTAAGAATATTAGATTGGTGCAAAATAAATTAGGTAAAGGAATACCCAATGCCATTTTAGCCGGGGTTAATGCCTCAAGGGGTAAATATATTTTAATCTTTGCAGTAGATGATGCGGGACCGGCTTTAGCAATTAACGATATGATGAAATTGCTGGATGACGGATGTGATTTTGTTAGTTGTACGAGGTATGCATATGGAGGTAGGAGGTTAGGAGGGTCATTTATTGAAGGAATAATTTCAAAAATTGCCAATAGATTATTCTCTCTATTATCGGGCTCTGCTTTGACTGATTCAACAACTGGTTTTAAGATGTTTAGGAAAACTATTTTTGAAAAGATAGTTTTGGAATCAGCACCCAGAGGATGGGCAGTGGTATTTGAGATGGCGGTTAAAGCTCAGGCAGCAGGACTTAAATTAGGTGAAGTTCCTATAATATCAATTGATAGACTATATGGTGGAAAATCTACTTTTAAATTGGGTTCCTGGTTTAGAGAGTATTTAAGGTGGTTTATTTGGGGAGTTATTCATCTTTACAGCTTAAAAAAAAGGAAAAAACACGCTGTTAGAACCCCTGTTTCCACAGCCTACTAATTTTATGAAAACATCAAAATATTATATGAGTAATAAAGAATATGTTTTGGTAACAGAGAAAACACCTATTCCTACGGTGAATCTGGTATTTCTCAGAAGAAAACAACAAAGATGGGAAACTCTACTCCTCATCCGCAAAACAGGTTATGCCAAGGGTAGTTGGTGTATTATTGGCGGTAGAGTCATGATGAGAGAAACTCTTAAAAAAGCCATAGACCGGCATGCCAAGGATTTGGCAGTTAAAGTGAAGATTCTTGCACCCTTTAATTCAAATTTCCCGAGTTTTATAGATGATAGGAATAATCAGGATAAAACAAAACACCCAATAAGTTTAATTTACCCGGTGAAGATTATTTCAGGTGTTGTCAGAGATGAGGGAGATGAATATAAAGGCTTTAAATGGTTTCCCATAAATCAACTTCCTAAAATAGCCTATGGTCAAAAAAAGCAGATTCAAAAAACTATTGAGAGGATGAAACTAAAGTGAAAAAGAGGATATTGGTTACAGGAGGAACAGGTTTTATTGGCAGCGCTATTGTTAAATTTTTGGTTAAAAAAGGATATCGGGTTAGAGTTTTGGATAACCAATTTCGGGGAACATTAGGTAAGCTTTTTGAGATTGGAGGTAAGTTTGAAATGGTAAAAGGGGATATTCGAGACCCCAAGGTAGTTGAAAAGGCGTGCCGTGGGGTGGATAGTGTAGTTCATCTTGCATACATCAACGGAACTGAATTTTTTTACAGCAAGCCGGAACTTGTTTTAGAAGTTGGGGTAAAAGGGATGGTAAATATTTTGGATGCCTGTATTAAAAATAAGATTAATGAATTTTTTTTGGCATCAAGTTCTGAAGTTTACCAAACACCCCCTGTTATTCCCACACCTGAAGAAGTTCCATTAGTTGTGCCGGATCCTCAAAATCCCAGATATTCTTATGGAGGAGGAAAAATAATCTCTGAGTTGATGTTGTTAAATTACGGACGGAAATTCTTCAAAAGAGTAGTAATTTTTAGACCACATAATGTTTATGGGCCTGATATGGGTTGGGAACATGCTATACCACAATTAATATTAAGGCTTAGGAAATTATTAAATCATAAAAATTTGAATAGTAAAAAACTGCCTAAATTGTCTATTCAAGGCACAGGGAAAGAAACAAGAGCCTTCATTTATATAGATGATTTTGTAAAAGCTTTTGAGAAAATTTTCCAAAAAGGCAAACATATGCAAATTTATAATATTGGCACAATGGAGGAAGTAAGAGCCCAAGATTTAGCAGTTAAAATAGGAGAAGTT
>ORMF010973546.1_pt1 | contig 21680 bp, 24 predicted proteins | sample 1779871 | NCBI WGS metagenome assembly ORMF01 (sample SAMEA104232316, study PRJEB22302) | groundwater metagenome | biome: forest; feature: aquifer; material: groundwater | place: USA | collected 2011-08-07 | depth 5.4 m | reverse complement strand
GCCACGCGTCCGATGTACGGGTCGTAGCATGGCGGCGTTGGTGGTGTGCGGGCGACCTCACCCCGACCCTCTCCGCCCGGCGGAGAGGGAGGCGCTCAGGCGAGCGCTTGGTGCTGCGCGCGAGATGTCTGCCGAGTGCGCGGGCGTACTACAGCAGGTCCGTCGCTGCCGGACGCATAGCTGGGGCGCCTGCGCCACGCGCCGGTGCACGGGTCTGCACCGATCTCGCGCGCGGCCGTCCTCATTCTGGCGAGGCGGAATCCCTACAACGCTCCCGCGAATCTAATATTGGCGCTCCCAGATTCAAATTGGGGCGTGGTTATCGTTAACCTTTTCCTCTATCAGGGCGTTGTACGTACAGATGTATCGTACCAGCCCGTGGACGCCTTCAGAGAGCAGCGGATACCATGCCCCGTATGGCTTCGTTCAAGAACGAGGTTGCGGGGGTGGACGTTCCGTCCTACCAGGCCGTCGCGCCCGATGTGGAGCGGACGACGGTGGATCGCGCCCGGACGGGCGACCAGCAGGCTCTCGCCGATATCTACGACTGGTACATGCCGCGGGTCTACCGCTATGTGGTGGCCCGGGTGGGGAATCCGGCGGAAGCCGAGGATCTGACGGAAGAGGTCTTCCTGAAGATGCTGGGCGCGATCGGCGGCTTCCGCTGGCGGGAAGTGCCGTTTTCGTCGTGGATCTTCCGCATCGCCCACAACTGCATCGCGACGCACTACCGGAAGACCGCCCAGCGTGGCGGGGCGACGTCGGAGCTGTCCGAGGACATGCTCGATGGGCGGCCGGACCTTGCGACGGCGGTCGAAGAGCGCATCACGATGGAAGAGGTGCGGCGGGCATCGCAGATGCTGCCGGACGCGCAGCGGGAGGTGATCGCGCTGCGGTTCGCGGTGGGGCTGTCGATCGCGGACACGGCGAAGGCGCTGGGCAAGCGCGAGGGGAATATCAAAGCGCTGCAGCATAAGGCTGTCGCGAAGCTGCAGAAGATGTTGATCCCGGGGGCCGGCGGAGCCGGGACGGTAAGGGAGCGATGACGGAGTTCGAGACACGGCTGGACGAGTGCCTGGAGGCCCTGAGCGAGGGCCGCTGGGATCTCGACGAGTGCCTTCGGCGCTATCCGGAGCACGCGGCCGAGTTGCGCCCGATGCTGCTGGCGGCGGCGATGACCGCGCGCGCCCTCGACGTGCAGCCACGGCCCGAGTTTGCGGCTGCGGCGCGCGAGCGGTTCCTGGTAGCCACCGGTCAACGGCTGCAGGAAGCAATGGACGTCGAGCCGGCGCCCGCGTTCTTCGCGGCGGCGCGGATGCGCTTCTTGCTGGCAGCGCAGCGGATGAAGCTGGGCGAAGCGGCGACACAGCGCGCGGCGCGGCGGTTGCCGATCTTCGGCTCGCCGATGCGTGCGCTCGCGGGCGGCATGGCGGCGCTGGTGCTGATGCTGGGCGTTTCGACGTACACGGTGGCATCGGCAAGCGCGGCGCTGCCGGGCGACTGGCAGTACCCGATCAAGCTCGAGACGGAGCGGGTGCGCGTGGCGCTCGCCTTCAGCGACGGCGCGAAGATCAACGTGAAGCTGGACATCGCCGAGGAGCGCGTGAACGAGATTGAACAGCTGGCGAAGCGCGGGCGGATCATCGGACCTGGCGTACTGGACCGGCTGGCGGCGCAGACGCAGCCGCTGATCGATGATGCGCGTGGCGGCGGCTGGCAACCCGGCGAGGCAGCGCGGTTGCAGAAGGTTTCGGAGAAGCAGCAGGAAGTACTGACGATGGCGGCGGGGCAGATTGCTCCCGACGCGCAGGCGAACCTGGCCGCGGTGACCGATGTTTCGAAGGTGGCGCAGGACGTCTCGAAGCGGATCCTGTTCTTTGCGAACCCGCCCCCGCCAGTGGTGCTGACACCTTCGGTGCCGCTGACGGCGACGCCGCCACCGACGAGCACGCCGGAGACGTCGCCTTCCGCGGAGTCCACGACGCCGTCCTCGCCGCAGCCGTCTGGTGCGACGACGACCGCGCCCGCGGGCGGGCCGCCGTCGGTCAGCGCGACTTCGGGCGGTATCGTCATCAGCGCGACGCCGGTCGAGACGCGCAGCAACGTGCGCTTGCACGCGGTGACCGCCGGCCTGCTATCGTTCTTGGTGCCCGGGTCGGGTGATGGCTGGAAACTCGTCGATGCGCCGTCGCACGGCGTGCCGCCGCTGATCAAGTTTTCGAACGCGGACGACACGTCGCTGATCGTGATCAGCACGGTGAACGGCGATATGTACTGGTACATCGGCAAGAACGGCCGCTTCGACGAAGTGCAGATGCGCATCACGAAAGCCGGCGGTGTGTTCGTGGCAGACCGCAACGTGCTGCGCACGGCGTACCCTGACACATCGGACATACCGTGGTATGTGATGCAGAGCATTGTGCTGGCCGTGCCGGCGACGCCCACGGCGACACCAACGGCGACGCCCACAGCGACGGCGACTCCGGTGGCGGCGACGCCGGCGGCGAGCGGTGTACTGACACCGCACCCGTAGTAACGTGCTGGTCGTTTGGAGTTGGTTGGAGGAGCGGGCGCCCATTGGGCGCCCGCTCGTGTTCTCGCTCGGCGCGGGCGTGTGCGAACGTCTACAATCGTACAGGCGGGCCCTTAGCTCAGTTGGTAGAGCAGCGGACTTTTAATCCGTCGGTCCAGGGTTCGAGTCCCTGAGGGCCCACCATCTCTTGGATGTTAGAGGTTGGATGTTGGAGGTCGGAACCTGACGCAGGAAGTAAGGCAAGCGGTTGAATCGTGCTGAGCCAGAGTCGGCACTAACCGAAGAGATGAAATGGGTCCGAGACGCATACGCTCCCGTTCGCCGCGGACAGCGCGCCGTCTACGGACTCGGCCTGACCGGCATCCCCGTCTACAACGTCAACAACAACTGCTCGACGGGATCGACGGCCCTTTTTCAAGGGCAAGCAGCTGCACTGCTCGGCGCGCTCGGCTTCGAGCACGTGAAGGTCATGTTCGAAGAGCCACGCAAGACGTGAACGCGGAGCAGCTGCGCGACCTCGGCTTCCAGCTGGAGGGCCGTGCACCCGGGGGCGAGTCGGGCGGCGCGTCGCTGTCCCCGTTGACCGCCTCACGGGAGCCAGCACTCTGCTCGGTATCGCCGGATCTGCGTCGAACGGCGTTACCCAATGACAGCGCGGAAGCGTCGCGGCAAAAGATGGACGATCCGTGCGGTTCCAAGACGGAGAGTGATCGCCTGCTCGCCGTCCCCGGATAGCGCGCTGTACAGTGGTTCTCCGGCGCAAAGGCGCGCTACGCGCCAATCGCGCGCAGTGCATTGACGCACCATGCGTAGTCCGCGGAGCCACCGGCGAAGTGGATAGCATAGTAGCCGCGGTAAGCTTCCACGACATCCGAGAATCCATCGCCGTATCGGCGACAGACTTCGTCCATGACGAAGGCAGCGTCTAGCTCATCGGCTTTCGGTACTTCCGGGATGGCGGCGAATATCGCTGCGCTGGCCAGGTCCATGCGCTGATCGCCGAGGAGCGTATTGCCGCCGAAGTCAATAACTCCGGTGACGCGGCCCCGGTCATCAACCATGACGTTCTGCGGATGGAAGTCTCCGTGGACAAGTACGCGTTGCACAGGCTCGCCCAGCGCGACGACACGCTGGCGGACACGGCCGAGCGCGGTCTCGAAGCCAGGGACATCGCGGGAGAGGATGTCGCGTCGCTCGCGCAGCGTGCGGTCGATACTGGCGAGAAGAAAACCGGTCCACGTGCGCTCGCGCAGGGGTGTCCCGCCCCAACCTGTGGTCTCGCCGAACTCATCGCCATCGATCGTGAGGCGCGCGATCGCGCCGGCGGCGTCGAGGTAGTTTCGCCAAGCGTCCGCGCGGGCGTCGCCGCGCAGGTCCGCGAGGGCGGCATCCAGCGAGCGACCGGGCATGCGACGCTCGACGGTGTAGGCGGCCCCTCCGGCCGCGCCCTCTCCGACGATATCAGGGAGGGCGAACGACACGGCGTCGCGCGGAAGCGCGGCCAGGAGCGCCTTGCGTTCCTCGATGGTGCGGCCGGCGTGACCGCGGTAGACGCGCAACACGAGCTCGTCGCTGAGGGCGTAGACGCGCGACTCGGCGCCGGCACCGAGTAATAGCTCGTCGCCTATGCCGAACTTTTCGAGGACCCCATCGAGATCTTTATGCGCCATAATTCTCCGGTATCTTACACATGCGCCCCCGCGTTCGAGTCCCTGAGGGCCACCACATCCCATGAATCTGGCGGGCGGCATGGCGCGCACGATGCGTTCGATACGATCTGGAACTTCTAGGATGAGGACATGATAGAGGCGGACGCTAACGCAGGGCTGTCGACATCGCCCCTACGGTACTCCATCAACGTCACGTTGGACGGGTGCGTCGATCATCTGGCGGGCGTCGTGGACGAAGACTTGCATCGTCACGCCGCCGAGAACATCGCCTAGGCCGATGCTCTCCTCTTTGGCCGGGTGACCTACGAGATGATGGAGGCGGCGTGGCGGCCAGGGCCATCGGGTGTGAGGCCGGATTGGATGGCCGACTGGATGGAGCCCTTTGCCCGGACGATCGACGCGGCAAAGAAGTACGTCGTGTCGAGCACTCTGGAACAGGTCGATTGGAACGCGGAGCTGGTGCGCGGGGATCTGGGCAAGGCCGTTCAGCAACTCAAGCGCGAGTCGGCCAACGGACTGTTCGTGGGAGGTGTGAAGCTCCCGCTGGCGTTGACGGAGCTGGGTTTGATCGATGAGTACGAGTTCGTGGTGCATCCCAGGCTCGCGGGCCACGGGCCGACGTTGTTCGCGGGGCTATCGAAGCATGTGGACTTGAAGCTCGTGAGCCGCCTGGAGTTCGCCTCGGGGGCAGTGGCGATGCGGTACGAGCCGAGAAGGTAGCCAGGTGAACGCGGAGCAGCTGCGCGACCTCGGCTTCCAGCTGGAGGGCCGTGCGCCCGGGGGCGAGTCGGGTGGCGCGTGGTTCGCCATCGCGGCCGACGGTGAGCGCGTGGTGCTGAAGTGGTTCGCCGACGAGGGCGTGGCCGACCGCTATGCGGTGCTCCTGCCCGCGCTCGACGTGCTGCGTTCGCGTGGCGTGCCCGTGCCCGAGTACCCGTTCGTGCGCGCCGTCGACGGGTGGACGCTCTCGGCACAGCAGATGCTGCCGGGACGATCGTTCCCGATCTGGCCGCCGCAGCTGGTCGACCGGATGATCGAGTGCGTCAGCGCCGCAGCCGGCATCGTCGATCCACGGCTGGACGTCAGCGCCGCAGCCGGCTTCGTCGATCCATGGCCGGCACCAGCGCTGCAAGGGTGGGGTGAGTTCGTGATCCACACCCTCACGGTCGGCGAGGACGGCTGGGCGCGGCACGACTCGCTCCGGGCGCACTCCGATCGCGCCCGGCGCATCATCGACCTGGTCGAGGCGGTCGGCGCCGACGCCGAGCCGTCATGGTTCCCGACGAGCGGGCTCGTCCACTTCGACCTGCACACCGACAACGTGCTCGCCCTCGATGACGGGACGCTCACCGGGATCATCGACTGGGAGGGTGCGTGCGCGGGCGATCACCGCTACGACCTGGTGGCGTTCGCGTTCGACCTCGACGGTCACGGCCAGCAGATCTGGGACCGGGTCGAGGCGCTCGTCGAGCCGCACGTGCTGCGGGCGTACGTCGCGCACATGGCGCTCCGTCGCACGGACTGGGCGATCCGCCACCGCCCCGAGGATGTCCCCCGGCAGCTGGACCGCGCCGAGCGCGTGCTCGACCAGTACATCCGGAGCACACCTTCGCGCGGGCAGCCGTAGTTCGGCCACGCGTTTGCAATTGTCTGACAGGCGTGCTCTCATCTGGTGTTCACATGGCCAGCGGGCATGAGCACGAGGCTGCTGCGTCGGCGGAAGCGTGCTGGCGTAATACTGCTCACTACAGTGATGCCCGGTATAGTCAGCGAATGAACGAAGCTCGCTTCCGGGAGGCTGAACGGCGGCTGTGGGAGTCGGTCGGCGTGACACCGACCGAGCAGCGGCTCCGTCTCGACCGCACGGGCGTCACGGTCAGGGTCCAGGAGGTGGGCGACGGCCCGGCAGTCGTGTTCGTTCACGGGGCTTCGAACAGTGGAGTGAGTTGGGCGACGTTGGCCGCCCGGCTCGATGGCTTCCGCTGTGTGCTGCTGGATCGACCCGGTTGCGGCCTCAGCGAGCCACTCCCTTACACACTCGACGACCCGGAGAGGCTCGGCACGTATGGCGACGCGCTGATCGTTGACGTCCTCGACGCTCTGGGGTTGGGCCATGCGCACGTGGTCGCCACGTCCTTCGGCGGCTACTTCGCCTTGCGCGGGGCGGCGGCGCACCCCGACCGCGTCGACCGCGTCGTGGAGTTTGGCTGGACGGTCGGGGCTCCGGTAGGTGCAGTCCCGCTAGTGCTGCGGCTCGGGGGCATTCCAACATTCGGTCGCCTGGTCGGCCTGGTGCCACCCACTGAGCGAGCGGTGCGCGCCATGCTTCGGAGCATCGGTCTCCGCCAGGCGCTCGCAACGGGGCGCTTTTCTCAGCAGATGGTGGACACGTACCTATCGCTCCTGCGTGATACGGACACGATGCGCAACGAACTCAAAGCAGGCCCCCATACCTTTCGGTTTCGTGGGTTCAACAGAAGTGTGTTCCTGCAAGAGAGCCTGCTGGGCACAATCCGCGCGCCCACGTACTTCCTCTGGGGCGAGGACGATCCCATGGGCGACGCGGAGATCGCGAGACAGTTTGTGAGCCATATCCCAGGCGCCGAGATCGAGATGATGCCGGGTGCCGGTCACGCGGTGTGGGTCGACGATCCAGATCATGCCGCTTCGGCGACGCGTCACTTCCTTGAGGCAACCAGCAGGTAGGCGAACAAGCAGGTGGACGGGCGCCGGGAGCGTCGAGGCTGCGGAGTGATGAGGGTGCGGCTGTGACGATGTGCGGTGACGGGAGTGATCGATCCCGCGCGCTCGAACTGATCGATAGCTTCGATTGGACACCCTTCGAACGCCGTTTTACGATCCTCCGGTCGTTCGGTGGCGGTTGCTGAAGCCACGTGCAACCAGACCCGTCGATACGCTATACCGGCAGCGTGACGAACGCATTTGTGCAGAGCATCGCCCGCAACTTCGATGACGCACTCCGCCTGATGGAGGCGGCGCTGTCCGACTGTCCCGACGAGTTGTGGGAAGCCAGCATGTGGCAGGTTCCAGCACCGGATTCCGGTCACCAGTTCCTCGGACCGGACTGGAACCCATCACAGACCCCGCACACCGTCGCGCCCTGGGAGCGCGATGGGTACAGCGACGGTCGACTCCTTGGAGCGTGGCGTGGCACGTACTCGAAGGCCTCGACTACGACCTGAACGGCGAGTTCGGCCCGTGGGCCCCGCCGCCTCCGTTTACCGGGCACCCGCACTGGCGCGATCTTCCGAGCTTGCCCGCGGCGTGGTCACGATCCGAGTTGCTTGCTTACATCGACTACTGCCGTGGCAGGGTGCGCCAGACGCTCGACGCGCTCACCGAGGACGCCGCGGCCCGGCCACTCCCTGGCACCCATCGATACCACGGTACGCTGTTCGGAGTGCTGGTCGGCAGCATCCCTCTGCACATCGTTGAGCACGCCTCCCAGATTCGCCAGTTCCTCACCGCCGCCGGCGTCAAGCCGCAACCGCGTGGGTAACGAATACGGTGGACTGCGCCATCGCACTTCAGCGCGCAGCGGCCTGAACGCTGGCGAAGGCGTACGTTGAATGGACATGGCCCGCGGCCACCGCACGCGGAACCTCTGACGCCTGCATGTTCCGTTTCTCGACGCTGGCCCTGCATGCCAATCTTGCGAGCCGAAGTCTTGCGGCGGCTCGATGTTTGGGATACGTATGACTGCGGCGCGTCGGTCCAGGAGAGGATAGCGATGTCTATTGAGTTCCCGTCCCAGCAGCCTGGGGTGAACTACCTCACCGAAGGCGGGCAGGAAACCGAGCTCATGTACAAGCACGGGTTCGAACTTCCCGAGTTTGCCATGTTCCCGTTGCTCGATGATCCGCACGCGGTGGCCGCACTACGCGAGATGTACCGCGCCTACCTCGACACTGCAGCGCGAAACGGTTTTGGCGCCATCGTCGGCGGACTCGACTACCGCGCGAGCCCCGATTGGGCGGCTCGCCTCGGGTACTCGCCTGAGGCACTGGCCGAAATGCAGCTGCGCTCAATCGCCTTCCTGCGCGATGTCGCCATGCCTTACAAGAAGCAGCTCCCCACCCTGATGTACGTGGGCATCGTGGGTCCGCGCGGCGATGCATACACAGCGGATCATGCCATCACCGCCGATGAGGCAGAGGAATATCACAGCACCCAGATCGCGACGCTTGCGCTCGCCGGCGTCGACCTCGTCGAGGCGATGACCTTCAATAACGTGCCTGAGGCGGTCGGCGTGGCGCGCGCTGGCGCGGCCAGTGGCGTGCCCGTGTCGATCTCGTTCATTCTTGACGGCGCCAGTCGATTACCGTCGGGCCCGAGCCTGAAGGAAGCGATTGAGACGGTCGACGCGCTCGCCGGTGCCGATGCACCTGCCTTCTACGGCATCAACTGCTCGCACCCGCTCGAGTTCCTTCCGGCTCTCGAGCCCGGCGCGTGGTTCGAGCGGGTGCGTTGCCTGCGGCCGAATGCTTCGACGGCGGAAAAGGGCGCGCTTTGTACGCTGGGTGAGCTCGACGCCGGCGACCCGTCGTCGCTCGGGGAGCTCATGGGTGATCTGGCTCGTCGATATCCGCACATCGACGTCTGGGGTGGATGCTGCGGCACCTGGGATACGCACCTCGACGAGATCGCCCGCAATGTGCGCGCCGCCCGCCGCCTTATCGGTTGATATTTGTGCTCAGCATGAGCGTTCTTGGGCTGCCCGGACTCAGGTTGATGGTCGCAGGTTCGAATCCTGCCGGGGGTGCCAGACCTCTGGCTTCATCATCCACCTGAGCGCAGGTTTCCAGGCTCATCGTCATGCTGCCGGTATAGCGGAACGAGACCGTGCGCAGGGTGCGCGCTTTCGAAATCTCCTGGCGCAAAGCGGCGAGGATAAGGGAACATGCAGACATCAGAGGTTTCCCGTGCGGTAGCCGCCGCCACGTCGATCGCATCAGGGCTTGGCCTCGCAGCCGAAGACGCGATCGTTCTTTGCAACTCGAACAGGCTCGCTGCGCGCCTGCTGCCGTGTGACGTCCTTGCCCGCGTCGCATATGTAGGGCAGGAGGTCGCACAGTTCGAGGTCGAGCTCGCGCAACGACTCGCCGAAACGGAGAGCCCCGTCGGCGTCCTTGAGCCTCGAGTGCAGCCGCGCGTCCACGAGCGTGACGGCTTCGTGGTCACGCTGTGGACCTACTACGAACCTGTGGCAACTGGAGAGGTCTCACCAGCCGACTACGCGAATGCGCTCGAGAGGCTGCATGCCGGCATGCGGAATCTCGATGTCACGACGCCGCACTTCACGGATCGAGTCGCGGAGGCTCAACAACTCGTTGCGAGCCGCGACCTCACTCCGGCGCTCGCCGATGCGGACCGGGAGCTTCTCAGCAACACATTACGAAACCTCAGACGAACAATCTGCGACCGCGGCGCCGCCGAGCAACTGCTGCACGGCGAGCCGCACCCGGGCAACGTGCTCAACACGAAGAACGGGCTGCTGTTCATAGACCTCGAGACGTGTTGCCGCGGGCCTGTCGAATTCGACCTCGCCCATGTGCCCGACGACGTCAGCGAGCGCTATCCGGACGCTGATCAAGAACTGCTGCGCGAGTGCCGCGGCCTCGTTCTTGCGATGGTCGCAGCGTGGCGCTGGGATTCAGGCGACCAATTCCCCAATAGGCAACGAGCAGGGCGAGAACTCCTCGGTGCCCTACGCGCGGGTCCACCGTGGCCGGCGCTCGACGTCGTGATGCGCTGACGTGTGTAGCGTCCTGTTGTTGATTGAGCGTTTTGTTGAGTGCATCCCGCGCGCATGATCTCATCTGGTGGTCAGTTGCCCAGCGGGCACGACCAGGAGATTCGTCCGCAATGCGCGCGAACTCCGACCTCTCGCAGACTCGCGTTGACTATCGGACACGTCCTAAACAGCTTCAGTTGGATGTTGGAGGTTGGGGCGGACGCGGGATGAGTCACTCGGCGCGCCACAGCACGCTCGCCGCTAACGTGACGATCACCGCGGCGGGCAGCAGCAGCTGCAGCACTGCCTGATCGATCGAACGCGCGAGCTCGTACGAGGCGGCCAGCACGCCGGGGCCGCCGATCGCGAGCACGATCGAGTCGCCGACGATGAAGTCGTACCAGAATCGTCCGAAGGCACGGGGCCAGCGCATCATTGTTGAACTCCTGACGGGACCGGCGATACACGCGATTGGCGCTGGAGCGTCAACACCATCAGCCACGCCGCCGCGCCGTAGGCAAGCGCGAGCAGGGGGATGGTCACGTCGCCCAGCGTCCAATTCACACCAACGCCCTCGCCGCCCCAAAACGTCCCGAAGGCGACGAGCGTCACGCCGACCGTGAATTTGATGGCGTTCTCCGGCACGCGCGTCAGCGGCCGGTGTACCAGTAACCCGACGGTGCAGACGAGCGCGACAGCCAGCCCGGCGCCAGTCGCGGCCGGGCCGAAGCGGCCGGAGTTGGCGCCAAACGTCAGGACGATGAATGCGACCTCGAGTCCTTCGAGGAAGACGCCCTTGAAGGACACCACGAACCCGGTCCAGTCGATCACGCCGCTGGCGACCGGGATAGCCTCCAGTTCGGCCAGCTCTTGCTCGAAGAGCTTGCCCTCGTCGCGCATCGCTTTCAGCCCGGATGCCCGGAGGATCGCCTTGCGCACCCACTGGAGCCCGAAGATGACGAGCAGCGTGCCGACGACGACACGCAGCGTCTCGATCGGGACGTAGTTGACGAGCGACGGACCCAGCGCGCCGACCACAACGGCGAGCGCGATGAGCGCCGCGAGGACCCCGACGAGCGCGGTGCGCCAGTTGTGCGTCAGGCCGACGGCGAGCACGATCGTCAGCGCCTCAACCATCTCGACCGTCGAGGCGAGGAACGCCGAGCCAACGAGGATCAACGTGCCGGTCATGTCGGTTCCTTTCCCCGCGCCGCGGCGCGCCACATGGAGTGGTCGCGTGCCGCCGGCTACGGGCGTTCGTTGAGCGCAGGCGCGTCCGCCGAGCGCTCGGACAATCCATTCTCTTTGCGGAATGCTTCGTCGACGTACGCACTGAGCCGCTGCGCCGCTTCGCTCAAGACCGCCGCGGCCGCCTGGCGGGCCGGCGAGCCGAGATAGTCGCGCTCGGCGACGCGTTGAAACTGGCGGCGGAGCTTCTCCATCTCCTCCTCCAACGTGTCTACCTCGGCGAACCGATAGTCGTCGGTGCTCTCCTCGCGCCCGATGTGCTCGACGAGGCGCTGCGCCCAGCGCTCGACCTGCGCGAACTCATCCGCCCGCGCGGCCATGAACGATTCGCTCAAGTACGCCTCGTCGGGCGAGCTGAGGCCGGTCGCGCTGACGACGAGCGCGTCGCCGCCGCCGCCCTGGATGCGTTGCTGCAGGGCCTCGACGGCGCCGGCGCACTCCGGTGTGTGCGGCAGGAAGTAGAGGCCGTCGCCGAGCTTGACGGCGCCGAGCTGCTTGAGCGCGCGCCACGTCGCGACCCGGAGCGCACTCGGCTCGGTAGGTGCGTGGTAGGAGACAAGGAGCCATCTCGACATGGCGGATCCTTCGTTACTGGCTTGATAGTAACTCACGTTACATCTTCCAATGAGCCTAAGTCAAGCGGTAGGCGGCGCGATGCATCTGGCCGCGTAGCGGTACTTTGTGCAGCGGTAACGGACGTCACGCCGGGCGGGCATCGCCGCTACACGCATAGAAGAGATGAGATGCGTCGCCGCAGCCGGCGCGTTGGGGCGCTGGGCCGATCGAGGCGCGCTCGAACAAGCGACGGCCTGCCACCGCACGTAAGAGCACGGCTACCCGTGGGTGACTCGCCGCACCCCGCCCCAACCTAACCCCCCCGCCCCAGCCCTTGTATCCACGGCGAGTCTTCGACCTTCCCGGCGCGGGCAGGGAGCCCGGCAGAAGACAATTTCGTGCCGGCACGTCGTGTGCCCTGCCGCAACAGGCCGTCGAGGCAAGTGTGTGACTCCTCGGCCGTTAGAATGCACTCGTGACAATCGCCGCGTTCGTCCGACAGCGCCGCGCCGGCATCGTGTTGTCGGGCGTAGGTATCGCCGCGTTGACGGCGGCGCTCGCGCCCGTCCATGCCCAGGTCGGCTTGCTCAATGCCGGCTTGCTGTTTCTTCTCGTGTCGTTGCTCGTGGCGGCGACGTGGGGCTGGCAGGTCGGGTTGTTTGCGGCGCTGTTTTCAAATCTCACGTTCAATTTTTTCTTCGTGCCGCCGCGCTTTACGTTCACCGTCGAGGACCCGAAGAACGCGTTCGCGCTGGTGATATTCCTCATCGTCGCGCTGATCGGAGGACTGCTGCTGGCGGCCGCACGATCGGCCGCGGAGGAGGCGCGGCGACGAGCGGCAGAGACGGATGTCCTGCTCCGGCTGAGCCGGACGTTGATCGGGCAGACGGAGCCTGAGGCGGCACTTGACGCGCTCTGCCGCGAGGTCGTCGACGCACTGCAAGCTCGCGGGGCCAGCGTGCTGCGAGCCACTCCGGAGGGATGGGAAGTACTGGCGTCGGCGGGGTGGGAGGCGTCGGGACGCGCGCCGGACGCCGAAGAACGCGCGATGGCGCAGCGCGCGAAGTTGGAGCGGACATCGGTGATGCTCGGCTACACCGGGCTGGGATCGACGCGCCACCGCACGATCAGGTTACCGTCAGGGTCGGTGCGGCAGCAGCGCGATAGCACGCGTGGTCTGGCGTTCGTGCCACTCTCCGTTGGCGAGCGTTCGTTCGGCGTGCTCCGCCTTGACGGGCCGATTGGGGCGACGCTCTTCCGCGATGAGCCGGGGCGGTTGCTTGCGCCGTTCGCGGCCGAGGCAGCGCTCGCCGTTCAGCGGGTCGAGATGGCCCATGCCGCGTCTCACGCTGAAGCGCTCAAGGAAGCGGACGAGATGAAGAGCGCGCTCATGGCGTCGATCTCGCACGATCTGAAGACACCGCTTGCCAGCATCAAGACGGCGGTATCCAGCCTCCTTGACAAGGGTGTGACGTGGTCACCGGCGGACGCGGAAGAGTTCTTGCGCACGATCGACTCCGAGGCGGACCGGCTCAATCGCTTGCTCAGCGATATCCTTGAATTGAACCGATTGGAGGCGGGCGCGATTCACGTCTCGATGCGGCAGCTCAACGCCGCCGATCTTCTCGTGGAGGCGAGGAACCGCACCTTGCTGGCCACTGCCGGACGGCGTGTCGTCATCGACGCCGAGGGCGACCTTACGGTGCGCGGAGACGAATCGTTGCTTGTACAGGCGCTTGTGAACCTGATCCACAACGCGGCGAACTACTCGACGCCGGGCGGCAGCATCACACTGAGTGCTGTCCGCAAGGACGCCGCGGCGGAGTTGGCTGTCGGCGACGAAGGTCCCGGCCTTGCGCCGGCCGACCTCCCGAAGGTGTTCGAGCGCTTCTATCGTGGCGGCGGCACCGGCAGGCGGACGAAGGGCAGCGGACTGGGGCTCGCGATCGTCAAAGGCTTTGTCAACCTCTGTGGCGGGACCGTCGGTGTGGAGAACTCGCCCCGGGGCGCGCGGTTTGTGATCACGTTGCCATTGGACGCCGCCGCGACGCAATCGGCGGCCGCGAGATGAGCGCACCACGCATCCTGGTTGTTGACGACGAACCGCAACTCCGCCGGGCCGTCCGCCTCTCGCTGGAAGGGCATGGCTACGATGTGCGGGAAGCGGACGACGGCGCGTCCGCCCTGAAAGAGTTCGAGGCGTTCCGGCCGGATGTGGTGCTTCTCGATCTGATGTTGCCCGACATGAGCGGCGTGGATGTCTGTCGCGAACTGCGGACATCGTACGATACGCCAATCGTCGTGCTGTCCGTGGTTGGTGATGAGGGGAGCAAGGTCGCCGCGCTGGATGCGGGCGCGGACGACTACCTCACCAAGCCGTTCGGGATCGATGAGCTGCTCGCGAGGATTCGCGTCGCGCTGAGGCGTGGAAGCGCGACGCGAGCGCAGCGGCCGGTCGTCAGCGTCGAGGATCTGACGATCGACCTGGAGCACCGGACGGTGACGCTGGGCGGCAACGAGCTGCGCTTGACGCCAACCGAATACAGCCTGTTGAAATACCTGGCGACGAATGCGGGCAAGATGCTCACGCACCCGATGATCCTGCGTGCTGTCTGGGGCATGGAGTACGCCGACGACACGCATGTGCTCCGTACCTATGTGAACCAGCTGCGCGCCAAGTTGCACGACGACCCCGTCCACCCCCGCTTCATCCGCACCGAGTCCGGCATTGGCTACCGCTTCCGCGAACCGGATCCCGTTCCCTGACAACTCCCGTATTTCGCTGGCCCGTTTCCTGACACCTGCCGTACGTCGCCGGGCGTAGGCTCATGGTGGAGGTGCGAGATGACTAGTATCGCCAACCCGGACCGCACGAGTGACGCCGAAATTGGGGGCGTGCTGCCGCACGACGAGTGGCACGGTCCGCTCGAACGGAGGACTGTACCGCGTCCGCTCGCGCCGTCGTTCGGCTGGCGCGAGCATGCAGGACAGGGACTCGCGGTCATCAATCCACTGAGTTACGGCGTGACGAACGAAGGAATTGTTCAGGCGCCGGGCCAGTCGGCCTTTCTTGACGCGATGGGGTCGGGGTTCGATTTCGTCACGTACGATCAGCGTGGCAGCGGCGAGTCAGCGAGTGCCGGCGCATCGACGGACTGGGAGGAACTCGGCGCCGATCTCTGGCAAGTGGCCGATGCCGCCGGCATAGAGCGCGCCGTGCTGTACGGGGTCGCGGACGCCGGCTACACCATTGCGCACGCTGCCGCACTGCAACCGGAACGCGTGCTGGGTCTGATCTTCAACTTCGTCCCGCCCAAATTCGCGGTCGATGAGCAATGCGGCGTTGGGCTTCCGCGCGAGCTGGTGGCGCGCTGGTTCGAACAACCATCGGAGGGAGGCGCCGGGAATCCGCTGCAGATGCTCGAGGATTTCGGCGTCGATGAGGGTGATGCCCGCGCCCTCGCCGGCACATGGATGGCATCTTCGCCACCGGAGGCCGCGCAGCGGCGCCGCGACCTGATCTTGCGTGCCGACATCCGAGAGCTGCTGGCGACGATCGATCGGCCGGCGCTCGTCCTGCAACCGAAGCGCAACGAGCTCTTTCATGGATGGGGGGATGCCATGGCCGCGGTGCTCCCGCACGCCCGCGTCGTCTATCCGGTGCGCGGGATCGAAGCCGTTGGCGCCATCCACGCATTTCTTTCCGTGCTGACGTCCGATATCGGGCGCGAAGCCAGCCGGCTGTCACCGGAGCTTTCAGCCACGGTGGCGTCGAGCGAGCAGTCGGTCGGCGCGCTGCAGCGGATCGCCGTCGCGGTGGACGATGACGTCGCTTCGGGGCGCGCGGTCGAGTTCGCCTGCCGCCTGGGCGAGGCGCAAAAGGCCGAGATCATCCTCATTCATGTCATCGAGGTGCCGTACTCGCTACCACTCGAGCGGCCACCCGATGAGGCGCTGCGGCGCGGCGAACGCGCGCTCGATGTTGGTAAGGCGATTGTGGAACGCCACCGGCTCGCGTCGTGTAAGCCGCGACTGGTGATGGGACGCTCCGTGGCCGGATCCGTGGTCCGCACGGCGGAATCGGAGGCGGCAGACTTGATCATCGTGTCGGACTCCGAAGATCCACGCCACGCGACGGGCAGCACGTCCGTGGTTTCGGAAGTGCTGCGCCGGGCGCCCGGCAAAGTGCTGGTGAATTCCGCGAGGCTCGGATGAACATCGGCAGCATGGCGGTCTGGCGGCGGCCGTTCGGGAAGCCGTTGAAGCGGACGGACCTGCCTCACCAGGTCCTGGCCAAGAAGTACGCGCTGCCCGTGTTCGCCAGCGACGCGCTCTCTTCGGTCGCGTACGCCACGGAAGAGATTTTGAAAGTCCTCGCGCTTGCGGGGGCGGCCTACTTCTTTCACTCCTTCTGGATTTCGCTGCTGATCACCGGCATGCTGGTGATTCTGCTGTTGAGCTACCGTCAGACGATCTTCGCGTATCCGAACGGCGGTGGGGCGTACATTGTCGCGCGCGACAACATCGGCGAGGGCGTCGCGCAGGTGGCCGGGGCGGCGTTGCTGGTCGACTACATCCTCACGGTCTCTGTGAGCATCGCTGCCGGCGTCGCCAACTTCGCGAGCGGGCTGCACCAGTTCCTGCCGGCGGTGCCGGAGTCCACCGCCAACGAGCGGGTCGTCGCAAGCCTCGCCGTGCTCGGGTTCATGTGGTACGTGAACAAGCGCGGCGTGCGCGAGTCCGGCAAGGCGTTTGCGGCGCCTACGTACTTCTTCCTCACCGTGACGATCTTCATGCTCGGCGTTGGCCTGTTCAAGTACTTGACCGGCACGCTGAACGACGTGCAGGGCGTGCGCGACGTGATCTCGGCCAACAAGGGGCTGACGTTGTTTCTGCTCCTGCGGGCGTTCGCGAGTGGAAGTACCGCTGCCACCGGCGTCGAGGCGATCAGCAACGGGATCACGGCGTTCGAGGAGCCCAAGTCGAAAAACGCCGCCACCGTGCTGTTCTGGCTGATCGCCTTCCTGGGTGTGATGTTTGTGGGCATTACGCTGCTCGCACTGGGTACGCACGCCCAGCCGAGTACCTCCGAGACCGTCATCTCGCAGCTCGGTCGCACGGTGTTCAGCGCACATTCGCCGTTCTATGTGGCCGTCATCTTTGGCACGGCGGGCGTCCTAGTGATGGCCGCGAACACCTCGTTCGCGGACTTCCCCCGGCTTGCGGCGCTCCACGCCGCCGATGGCTTCTTGCCGCGGTGGATGACCGACCGCGACAACCGCCTGGTGTACGGCATCGGCGTGACGGTGCTGTCCGTCGCGTCCGGTTTGCTCATCGTGCTGTTCCAGGCGGACGTGTCGCAGCTCATCCCGCTCTATGCGATCGGCGTGTTTCTTTCGTTCTCCATCAGCCAGAGCGGCATGGTCATCCGCTGGCTGAAGACCTCCAAGCTCAGTCCGGGCGAGAAGCTTCCCAGCTACTCTCCTGAAGGTGCGCTCGTGACGACGCTCGAGCACGACCGGCACTGGCATCTGAAGATCGCGATCAACGCGCTAGGCGCCGTGGTCACGGGGGTCGTCGCGGTGATCTTCGCGTTCGCGAAGTTCACGGAAGGCGCATGGGTCACGGTGATCCTCGTGCCGACGCTCGTGTTCATCTTCTTCCGCATCCACCATCACTACAAGTCCGTGAAGGACGACCTCGCGCTCGAAGATGCGGAGATCGAGGGATATATGGAGACTCCCGTCAAGCGCATCCGGCTGCTGGCGGTGGCGGGGCTCGACCGGCACAGCCTGCCGGCGTTGAAGGAGATGCTCCAGACCGGGAGCCGCAACGTGGTCCAGGAGGCCGTGCACATCGATACCGGCCAGCACTCGTCGGAGGTGTTGAAGGAGCGGTGGGCCGAACACGGCTTCGACGCGATGGGGCTTCCGCTCGTCAGCCTGCACAGCGAGTTCGGCGGCGGGAACGTCGTCGGCGACCTCGTGGATTACGTGCGAGGCATGCTGCTCGTCGATCCAGATATTCAGATCGAGATGGTGATCCCGGAGTGGACGGCGCCGACGAGTTGGTGGCAGTGGCCCATCGTGCGTGGGCTCCACCACATGACGGGCACGCGGCTGAAGTTCGCGCTGTTGAACGAAAGCCGGGTGACGGTGACGAACTACCGCTACGTGCTCGGGCGCCGCGCCACGACCACGAAGGCCTGAGCCGCGCGGAGGTGCGGCCTCGCGAGCGGGGCCTGGATCCGTCGCCGCGACCAACGTCACGTCACTCCGCTCCCCGCGATACCAGTGGCCGAGCACGCCGCATCTGATGGATGAACGTGTCCGTGCGGGCGTATCCGGGGCGATGCGCTAGGCTTCACGGTGAGTTTCGAGCGGTACCACGAGGCTGTGGATTACCTGCAGCGACGGCTGTGGCACGAGTTGCCGATCGTGCCCGTCGAGCGCGCGTTGCAGGCGCGCATTCGTCACGTGCTCGCGCATTTCGGCAACCCGCACACGGCGATGCCGGTGGTGCATGTCGGCGGCAGCGCCGGCAAGGGGTCGACGGCGACGATGATCGCGTCGATCCTGCAAGCCGCGGGCCTTCGCACCGGGCTGTACACGTCGCCGCACCTGCAGACGTTTATCGAGCGCGCCGCCGTCGACGGCAGGCTCATCGCGCCGGACGAGTTCGCCGAGACGGTGCTCGGGCTCGATCCGCTCGTGCGGCAGATGCACCTGGATGTGCTGGATGGCGCCGGGTACGGGCGGCCATCGCTGGTGGAGGTGGCGTTCGCGGCGGGCATGCGGCACCTGGCGCGCGAGCGCTGCGACGCGGCGGTCATCGAGGTGGGGCTGGGCGGCCGCACGGACTGCACGAACGTGTTCGATGAGAAGCCGGTCACCGTGCTGACGAACGTCGAGTTCGAGCATCGTGAGCGGCTGGGATGGACGCTGGCGTCGATCGCGCGCGAGAAGTCGGCGCTGATCCGGGGGCGCGAGATTGTGGTTGCCGGGTCGCTGCGCCGGGAGGCGCTGGCGGTCGCTGAAGCACGCTGCGCGGAGACGGGCGCGACGCTGTGGCGGCTGGGGCGCGAGATCCGCGTGGTACGGCGTGGCGACGTGTTCGACGTGCGGACGCCGCGCGGCACAGTACGCGAGCTGCGCGTGTCGCTTGCGGGCGATCATCAGGTGACGAACGCGGCGCTGGCCGTCGCGGCGGCGGTAGCGTTTGACGGCGATGCCGGGCGTATCGGTGAGAGCGCCATGCGTTGCGGCCTCGCGTCGGTACGACTGAGCGCGCGGCTCGAGTGCATGCAGGAGTCGCCGCGTGTGCTGCTGGACTCAGCGCACAATCCGATGGAGGCGCAACACCTGGCGCGGACGCTGCGCAATGATGTTCTGGTCCCCGGCGGACCGTTGCATCTCGTCTGCGGGATCCTCGCTGACAAAGATCAGGCATCGATGGTGCGGGCGCTTGCGGCGGTGGCGACGCGGGTGACCGTGACGCAGCCGCCGCTCGTCGAGCGGGCTGGCGACCCCGCGACGATGCTGGCGCAGTTCGGGAAGGCGCTGGGCGCCGGTGCGGTGACGTTCGAGGCGGATCCGCACCGCGCCATTGAGGGCGCGATTGCCGGCGCAGCGCCGGACGAGGTCGTATGTGTGACCGGGTCGATGTTCCTGGTCGGGGCGGTGCGCGGGCGCTGGGTGCCCGAGGATCGGATTCTTCAAGCGCGGTCGGCGGCGATGTAGGTGGGGCCTCACCTCAGGCCTGTCTCCTCAGGCGACTCTCCGATCGGCACCTCCTCTCCACATTGTGGAGAGGAGCCAATGCGGAGATGGTCGCGGGACGGTGGAAGTCTGGTGCTTGCTCATGTGTGCGGCGGGCGCTGTAGCGGCATAACGTTGAGTGCGCGATCATCTCGTGAGGTGAACGGCGAAAGGATGCGAGCATGGACTTCTTTGAGGTAGCGAACACACAGCGGGCGATGCGGCGGCTGCACAGCGATCCGATCGCCGATGAGGACCTGTGGACGATCCTTGACGCGGCGACGAAGGCGCCGAACGGCGGCAACCGGCAGCCGTGGAACTTCGTCGTGATCCGTGATGCCGCGTCGAAGACAAAGATCGCGGCGTGGTACCTGGAGGCGTGGAACAAGGCGTACGGCGGCGGCATCCGCGATGCGATGCTCGCGGACGCGAACATGTCGAAGACCTGGAAGTCGGCGGACTACCTGGCGAATCACATGGCCGAGGTGCCGGTGCTTGTGCTGGCGACAATCAAGAAGGACATGGTCGCCATCGGGCCGACGCTGGGCGCATCGATCTACCCGGCGGTGCAGAACCTGATGCTGGCGGCGCGCGCCATCGGGCTGGGGACGGCGCTGACGACGTTGCACAAGATGCACGAGGCGGACGTCAAGCAACTGCTGGGGATCCCGGATGACGTCGAGACGATGGCGCTGATCCCGGTGGGCCGCCCGAAGGGGCAGTTCGGGCCGGTGAACCGGATGCCCGCCGAAAAGGTGGTCTACTGGGACGGCTGGGGGCAGCGCCGGGAGCGCTGAGCGAGCCGGTATGCGCTTGCATCGTACATAGGTTGTGAGGAGGCGGAGAGGATAGGCGGAGGTATGACCCGTCCGTATCGGTTGGGGAAGCGTGCCGTTCAGGCGACGGAGACGCGCCAGCGCATCATCGATGCCGCGCGCGACCTGATCGTCGAAGCTGGCGTGCGCGATACGAGTCTCGATGCCGTCGCGCGGCGCGCCGGTACGACGCGCACCACGATCTACCAGCAGTTCGGTTCGCGCGAGGAATTGCTGCTGGTGGTCCTGAACGATGCGCTGGACCGCGCCGATGTGCGCGATGTGCGCAAGGCGCTGCAGCATCGCGACGCGGCGCAGGCGATGCGCCGGATGATCCGGGCGTCGTGCCGCTTCTGGGCCGGTGAGCGGGCGCTGTTCGCGCAGGTCAAGGGGCTGGCTGCGATCGATGACGCGATGGCGGCCGTGAACGCGAACAAGGAAGCTGTGCGTCGCGGCCACCTCACCAACCTGGTGGGGCGTCTCGCCGCGCAGGGGTGTCTGCGTGCGGGCTGCTCCGAACGGAAGGCGCTGGACACGCTGCTGTTCCTGACGAGCTTCGAGACGCTCGACCAACTGCACGGGCGTAGCGGTATCCCGGTCGATGCGACGGCGTCGATGCTGACGGATCTTGCCGAGCGGACGCTGCTCGCGTAGCGCAGACCTCACCTCCGCGCTTCGCGCTGGTCCTCTCCGCCCGGCGGAGAGGATGGATAACCCCGGCAGGCGGCGTCGGCCCGCCCGTGGGGCACCCTCTCCCACAAGGGGAGAGGGATGCGTTTCGATTGTTGCGCCGGGGGATGGTGGCCATCGGGCCCCCTTTTCCGAATGACAGGGCACGCACTGGCACGCGATTCCTAGCAGTGATTCCGCGAGCGGGGCGGATTCGCTAGGATCAGCGCGCGCCGCCCTATCGCCGCTATTCGCGGGCGGCTCTCCGAGGCTAACGAGCATGTCGCTGGTCGTACAGAAGTACGGTGGCTCCTCCGTGGCGTCCGCCGAGAAGATCAAGAGCGTCGCGGCGCGCATCAAGCGCCGGGCCGATACAGGCGATCGCGTCGTCGCGGTCGTATCGGCGATGGGCGACACGACGGACGAACTGATCGCGCTGGCGCAGCAGATCACCGACCATCCCGAGGCGCGCGAGATGGACGTGCTGCTGAGCACCGGCGAGACGCAATCGAGCGCGCTGATGGTGATGGCGCTGCACGCGATGGGCGTCGAGGCGATCAGCCTGTCGGGCGCCCAGGCGGGCATGCGTACGGACTCGGTGCACCGCAGCGCGCGCATCCTGGCGATCGAGCCGAAGCGGCTGCGCGAGGAGCTGGAGCGCGGGCGCGTGGGGATCGT
>ORMF012037870.1_pt1 | contig 21710 bp, 19 predicted proteins | sample 1779871 | NCBI WGS metagenome assembly ORMF01 (sample SAMEA104232316, study PRJEB22302) | groundwater metagenome | biome: forest; feature: aquifer; material: groundwater | place: USA | collected 2011-08-07 | depth 5.4 m | reverse complement strand
GCCGCCCGGGGGGGGGGGGGCGCGCGCGCCGCCTCCCCTCGGCCGGGCGCGGGAGCGCCTGCGTGGACACGACCGACGCCTTGATCTTCGACTTCTGTCCCTCGTTGTAGGTCGGGTACTGGTGGAAGAGCGCGCTGGCCACCACGAGACCGAGCACCGCGTCGCCGAGAAACTCCAGCGATTCATTGTCCGCGACGCCGCCCGAGACGTCTTCGGCGGCGCGCGACTTGTGTGTCAGCGCGTGCTCGAGCAGGCCGCGGTCCTTGAAGCGGTAGGCGATGCGCTTCTCGATCTCGCCGAACTCGTCGCGCAGCCGGACGACGCGCGCGCCGACGTCCTCGCGGTGGCTCTCGATGATCCGCCGCGCCTCCTCCGCCAGGTCCTCGGGCACGGCAATGCGGACCTCGCCCAGCGGGCTCATCGACATCGGCAGGATCGCTTGCGGGTTGCCGGTGGTGCGGAATCCGGAGATGCCATGGCTGTCGAGGAGCGCCAGCACGACGCTGGCCTCGATGTCGGATGTTGTGGAGAAGACAGTGACTGGATGCATGGGGTCGGGAGTCATTACGAAAATCGAAATTGGTCTAGAAGTCAATCGCGGTTCGAGAGCATATCGATTTTCGTAATGACTCCCGACCCCATCGTCGGCTCGTCCACCTTCAGCAGCACGAACGTCAGATCATCGTGCTGCCCGGTGGTACCGACGAATGCCCGGATCTCGCGGAGGATGCGTTCTCGCAGCTCCTCGAATGGCAGATCGCCATCTGCCTCGATTACCGCAGCCAACCGCTCTTCGCCGAACGGCTCCCCTTCCGCATTCATCGCCTCGGTGACGCCGTCGGTGAACAGCAGCACCAGGTCGCCGGCGCCGAGCGGCAGCGTGACCTCGCGCAGCAGGCTGTTGAACCGCTCGCCATTGTCGATCTTGAGACCCAGCACGAGGCCATCCGGCGCTTGCACCTGGACGCGGCGCGGCGTCCCAACCGCCGACAATCGCCTGCCAGCCGCCGAATCCCGAATCCTGAACCCCGAATCCGTCGCCCCGGAATCCTGATCCCTGATCCCCGATCCCTGATCCCTGGTCCCGCGCCCAGGCAGATACATCAACGGACAGTGCCCCGCGCGCGCGTACATCAACGTCCGGGCGCACATGTCCACCACGGCGTAGGTCATCGTGATGAAGCTGCGCGCGTCGAGGTGCTCCGCGATAATCCGGTTCGCGTCGATGAGCAACTGCCGAGGAGATGAGTGGAGCCGGCTCAATGACAGCATCAGGCCCTTGAGCTCCGCCATGTAGAGCGCCGCCGACGTCCCCTTGCCCGCGACATCCGCGATGATGATGCCGACGCGCGACTCGCCGAGCGGCAGGTAGTCGTAGTAGTCGCCGCCCACCTCGCGTGCCGGCTCGCAATGCGCCGTCACCGAGAGTCCTTCCAGCTTCAGCGGCCCCTGCGGCAGCAGCGACATCTGGATCTGCCGCGCGATCCGCAGCTCCTGCTCGAGGCGCTCCTTTTCCGCCTTCTCGTGCAGCAGGTCCTCGACGCTCGCCGTCATCGAGTTGAACGAATCCGCCAGATCACCGAGCTGATCGTGGCTGCGGACGGCAATGCGGTGCGTGAAATCGCCGCGCCGGACGTGCTCGGTGCCGGTGGCCAGCTCGTGGACCGCGCCCGTGATCGATCGCGCCAGCGACAATCCCATTCCAAACGCCACGGTCTGAATGATGAGAAACATCGCCGCCACGACCATCATCAGAATCAACAGGAGCTGCCCGAGGCTGTAGTTGCCAATCTGGGTCAGCGGCGTCGCCGAGATGCGGCTGTAGATGTCGGGAATGCTCAGGCCGATGGCCATGACGACGTTGCCGGTGCGCCCGCTCATCCAGTCCGAGTAGTCGAGAAACGTCATCCACGCGAGCGGTTTATCGAGGCTGACCCTGAAGACCCCCTGCCTTGTGGGCTGCGGCGATTCCTCTTCGATCGCACGGCCTATCACCGGGGCCACGTCGGTGGCGGTCATGGCAAGTGTCGAGATGTCGCCAAGCTCGATGCCTGTTTCGTTTCTGATCTGCAGCCCCGTCGCCGCCGTCAACGGCACGTCGACGATCACGGCGTAGCGAACGATGGCGTCGGACGGCAGCGCGACCGCGCGCACCGCGAGATGCGTGCGGTACTCGGCGTCTTCGCGCTGCGCAGCCGCGCCCCCCGGTGACGTGAAGTAGGCAATGAGCCCCGCGTGTCCTTCGCACTGCACCCAGTCGGGCAACGACGTCGGGGCATCGAGGTGCGCCCACGCGCCCGCGATGATCCGTGTGTCCACGGTTGGGCCTGGCGCGGCGTTCGCGGGGCCACACACGCGCAGCGTCGGCACCACCTCGTACGACGCTCCTCGATACCGCGCCGCAGCCGCTTCCTGCCGTTGCCGCACGACATCCGCAAAGCCGGCATCGCCCGTCGTCTGCTCGAGCTCGATTGCCGTCGCCTCGGCCAGGAAGCGCGTCTCCTCGACGAGCGCGTTGACGCGGGTCTGCACAAGGTACGAACTGACATTGAAGAACAGCAGGAGCCCGCACAGCAGGAAGAAGACGACCACCAGAAGGATTGGGACGAAGCCGAGGAAGATATAGGAAAGCGTGAGCTTCCGCCGCACGCGCCAAAGCAGCCGCTGCTTCGCGCCCCAGAACGCGCGCCAGGCAATGACGGCGAGGACGGCGAGGACGGCGAGGATGAAAATCGTCACGGTCTGCAGATAGTGTACGCTTCTGACACTTTGAAACTGCGCGAGACCGCCAGGTTCAGCACCATCTGCATCCACGCCGGCCAGGTTCCGGACCCGTCAACAGGCGCCATCATCACCCCGATTTACCAGACCTCGACGTATGTCCAGGAGGAGCTGGGGAAGCACAAGGGCTACGAGTACGCGCGCACGCAGAACCCGACCCGCTCGGCCTTCGAGGCGAATATCGCCGCGATCGAAAACGGAAAGGCGGCGTTTGGCTTTGCCTCCGGTATGGCCGCCACGGGCGCCGTGATGACGCTGCTCGAATCAGGCGACCACGTCGTCGTCACCGACAACACCTACGGCGGCACGTATCGGCTCTTCGAGCACGTTCTCAGGAAGTATCAGCTCGATTTCACGTACGTCGACTCGTCGCGGACAGGCGACATCGCTGCTGCGATCAGTCCAAAGACGAAGATGCTCTTCCTCGAGACACCCACCAACCCGACGCTGCGGCTGACGGATCTGGCGGCGGCGTGCGAGGTGGCGCACAAGCGGAGCGTCGCCGTTGTCGTGGACAACACGTTCGCCAGCCCGTACGTCCAACGGCCGATCGACTTTGGCGCCGACCTCGTCATCCACAGCACGACGAAGTTTCTGAATGGCCACAGCGACAGCGTCGGTGGTGTCGTCGTCGCCACACGCGAGGACCACGTCGAGTGGCTGCGGTTCATCCAGAACGCTGAAGGGGCGATTATCGGCCCGATGGACGCCTGGCTCGTGCTGCGCGGGACCAAGACGCTGCCGATCCGGATGGAGCGGCACAACGCCAACGCGATGGCGCTGGCGGAATTCCTGGCCTCGCATCCGAAAGTCACGCAGGTTCACTACCCGGGGCTCACCTCCCACCCGCAGCACGCCCTTGCCAAGAAGCAGATGCGGGGCTTCGGCGGCCTCATTTCGTTTGCGCTCGGCTCGTTCGAGAACGCGAGGACGCTCCTCAACAACGTCCGGCTCATGGCGCTGGCCGAGAGTCTCGGCGGCGTGGAAACCCTCATCAGCCATCCTGCGACGATGACGCATGCGTCGGTGCCGGCGGACCGACGGATGCAGATCGGGATTACCGACGATCTGGTGCGCGTCTCGGTCGGTATCGAGGACGTCGAGGACCTGAAAGAGGACCTCGCGCAGGCGCTGGATCGCATTTGAACTTTCTCCAGAATTTCTTTCATAACGTCTACAACGTCCCTGAACTGATCCGGATCGTCGGCCAGTACGGCCTGCCGTTCATCATCTTTGCGGAGACGGGACTCCTGCTCGGGTTTTTCCTCCCGGGAGATTCGCTGCTGATCACGGCCGGGCTGTTCGCGGCGCGCGGCGATCTGAGTCTTCCGACCCTGCTGGCCACGCTGATTCCAGCGGCCGTCCTGGGCAATGCGACCGGCTATGCCATCGGCAAGCGGACCGGCAAGTCGCTGTACAGCAGGCCGGACTCGCTCCTCTTCCGCCGTGAACATCTGAGAATGACGCACGAGTACTACGAGCGGCACGGAGGGAAGACGATCATCATCGCGCAGTTCGCGCCGATTCTCCGGACGTTCGCGCCGGTGGTGGCGGGCGTGGCGGAGATGGGCTACCGCAAGTTCGCAAGCTACAACGTCATCGGCGCCATTCTGTGGATCACCAGCATGACGCTCGGCGGCTACCTTCTCGGCAACATGATCCCGGACATCGACAAGCGGATTGATCTGGTCGTGATGGTCGTCATCGCGGTGTCGCTGCTGCCTGCCGTCATCGCGTGGCTTCGGAGTCGGGGCGGCACGAAACCGTCTCTATGAACGGCCTCACACTCTTCGGGCTTTTCGCCGTCACGGCGATGCTGGTCACCTACGCCCTCGAGCGGCGCAGCCCGTGGTTCGTACTCGCTTTCGCGGGGGCGTGCGCGCTCGGATCCGTCTACGGATTCCTGCAAGGCGCGTGGCCGTTCGGGCTCATTGAAGCCATCTGGTCGCTCGTCGCCCTCCGGCGATGGTGGAGCCTCGCGCGATCCTAGAGACCTGATCACGATCGACTGCGGTGCAGCGTCGCCGCGAGGCGCGCTTCGTCAGGACTCAGCTCACTCGGAACCTGCCAGCGAATGGGTGTGGGCATGCGCCCATCAGATCACAGGCCGATCCGGGATCCTCGCGCCCAGGTACTGCAAGGCGCGGGCGTGACCCTGCTGGGGGCCACAAGCCTGAAAGCGGCCTTGGACCAAGGCGTGAGTCAGACCCGGACCGGAGATGCGATGAGCCCATCGTCCGTTCCTGCAGTTGATGCGCTCTCCCGAGCAGCCGTCGCCGCAAGTGTCCGGCTCGCCGGCCGCGGCGCCCACGATGCGATCACCAGCGCGAGAAACACGAGCGGCGCGACCATGTCGGCCGCGCTGTCGCCCACGGCGGCGTGCGAGGCCGCGTAGGCCCACTCCTTCAGGCGCGGAAAGCGCTCGACGACGATCGCGACCGCTCCGAGTAACTTCCAGAACGACGATCGAGGCGAAGGACACCGGATAGCCCAGGTGGTTCATCACCGACACCACCTGATCCGACTGCGTGAGGTTGAGGACACTGCCGATTACGAAGCTCGCCGGGCCGAGAAGCGCGCGGAGCTCTCCAAGACCCAGAGAGTCCGCCGATCTGAACCTTGCAGACTTTGTTCGCTGAAACGACAGACAACTGTGCAGAGTCGGGCGCTAAGTCTTTAAAAGCAATGTCGCGACACGTTGGTCGCCATATTGCTTAGGCGGTTCATCCAAATCAACTCTCCGGATCACGCACCGATCCGAACTGGAACCTGCCATCCGATTCAGAGGGCACTGACAATGTTGCAACGGTCGCTCATCGCGCTCTCATTGGTCTGTCTTCCTGGGATCGCGATGGCTTCGCCCATACTGACGCCTACCACCCCGGGAAGCGTCGTCGGCACCGTCATTGTCAGCAATGACGCGGTGCCGATATTCGTGTACGACCTGAATGTGCTCGCCGCCGACGCCGGTTTCGCTGGTTCGGCGTTTCTGAATGTCCAAGACGACCTCGGAAACGTCTTCGATCACCTCATCGGCATTGACGCCAACCCCGCTGGGCCCACGAACTTCATGTACGGGACTCGCGACGGGTCCGAGTTCGTTGGCCTCGGCTTCGTGTTCACGCTACCTGTGGGACCGGTCTGGATTCTGGACGGTCTGGGCTTGCCGATCGGGCCCGTTACCGATCCGACGCTCGCATCGCTGCTAGGGCCCCTGCGGGCACAGTTTACGTTCGGGAGTGCGTTTGTGATCGCCCCTGACGCCATCTTCCCGACCGGTGCTACCGCCTACAACTTCAATCTGGACTCTGTCGCCGCCGTGCCGGAGCCAGCGTCGATGACGCTCCTCTGTCTGGGTCTGGCGGGAGTAATCCTTCGAAAGCGCCTGATTCGGCGCGCCTAGACGTGTAGCCCGCCGTCTGCGGTCGACGGCATCTCGCTCTGGGTTGGACAGTGACACAGCTTCTTGCGACGCCTTTTGTCTGCGTCAAGTGCGACTTCCACATCATCTTTCCCCGCCTTTGCAGGAGATACCGAGCGACTCCTGCATGGCATAGCTCCTGCCTTGCGCATCGACACGCACCCGTGGCTGCTTGCGGCCAGCACCCGGGTGAGAGCTCCACCTGCAGGCGTGAGTATCGGCGTCGCGCGACGCGCATGGCCTTGGCCTGCACGTCGGGCGGGCACAGGTCAGATCCTCGACTATTTGATTATGTCCGACGCCACTAGCGAGACGCGATTGCCCGTCCGCGCATTTCTCTGGGTGGCGTGGCCCAAGCTATCCTCCGGCGGGCTGCAGCTGCTCACAAGTTTGCTGCTGGCTCGCGCCATGGGGCCCGCGGAGTTCGGACCCCTGTCGCTGTGCCTCGCCGCGGTGCTGCTCGCCGATGCCGTTCTCGGTGCCGCGGTTGACGTCGGCGTCCTGAAGCTCGTCACGGCGCAGGGAGCCTCCGGGTCGCCTTACGCGCTCCAAATCCAGAAAGCGGCGCTCGTCGGGAAGGTCACCGCCACCTGTCTGATCGCCATGCCCCTGCTGCTGCTCGCAGGGCCGATCGGCAGGGCATTCCTCGGGAACTCCGCGTCACGCGGCCTGATTGTCCTCTCGCTGGGGGCGCTCCTCGGCCTGCTGCTGCTGCGCTCCGTTCAGACCCATTTCCAGAGCGAGGGGCGATTCGCGCTGTATGGCATCGCGGACGCCCTGCAAACGGTGTTGAAATTCGGCGGCATCGCGGTGCTCCTGGCGCTTCACCAGGCGTCGGCGTCCGGCGCGCTGCTCTTTTACACCGCTGGTCCGCTCGTCGTGGCGGTGGGGCTGCTGGCTACCCGAGGCCGCGGCATCATCGCCGCCCCGCTTCGCATCAGCTCCGTGCGAACCGTGTCAGAGGCTGTCAAATGGCCGATTGGCGCAGGAGCGGTCGGCTCAATCACCAGCCGGATGGATGTGTTCCTCGTCGCGGCGATCGCGGGTCCAGTGGAGGCCGGCCGCTTTTCGGCCGCCCAGGTTCTGGTGCTCGGGTTCTCGCTGATTGGCGCGTACCTGGGCGTCGCCTTCGCACCCCGAATCATGCCGGCGTGGGAATCGGGACGACTCGCGGAGATGTACGTCCGCTTCCAGACGACGGCGCTTGTGGCGTGCGTTGGAATCTTCGCTCTCTGCGTGCTCCTCATCGGGCCTGTCTCCTCCTGGGCGCTACCCGAGTCGTATCAGGGAACCGCTCCTCTGGTTCTGTGGCTGCTGCCATCGGCGCTTGCCGCAATCCTCAATTTTCCGATCGCGTTCTCCTTTCTGCTGTTCGTGCAGCCGCGGTTTCTGTTTGGCTGGGACCTCGTGGCGATTCCGGCCCTTGTCCTGATGTATCGCGAGGGCGTGTTGTCGCGCGGCGCACTAGGAGCCGCCGCGGTCACGTCGATCTATGCCCTGGTGAAGACGGCGATGGTGCACCTCCAGGTATGGCGCACGCTGCAGAAGCGTCGCCTCGAGCTTGCTGATGCGCCGTGCGTGGTGACGGGGTAATACGTATGACGAGACCTGGAGCTCGTGTGTGCGGGGTCCTGCTGTCACGGCGGGCGTTATCCACACAAACGCGCGCTCGTGCCGCAGTTCGGATTGTGATGTGCGCAGTGCCAGCACTGTGGCTCGCGGCGACATGCGCGATCGCTGCGCAAGTGGCTCAACAGGACGCACAGCCTTCCGCGCCTTCCCCGCCGCCATTGGCGGCTCCGTACCGCCTGACGGCGGGTGACGTCATCGAGGTCCGGCATGCGTTCAACCCCGAGCTCAACGAACAGGCGCAGATCCGGCCCGATGGCCGCCTTTCCTTTCAGCTCATCGGCGAGATGGAGCTGGCCGGCAGGACGATCGAGGAGGCGGTGACGCTGCTCGAAGAGCGGTATGCGAGCGAGGTGAAGACCGCCAGGATCAGCATTCAGGTGCGCGGCTTCGCGAGCCAGAAGATCTTCGTCACGGGCGAGGTCAGCCGACCGGGGATGATCGCGATGCCCGGGAACATGACGGTCGTCGAAGCCTTGAGTGAAGCCGGCGGCGTCAACCTGACTGGCAACCGGAAGAACATCGTGTTGATCCGGCGCGGTCCCGACGGCAAGGCTTACATGCGCACGCTGAAGCCCTACGCCGAGGATGGGCTGTCGGCCGACGCTTCGATGTCGCTGCAGCCGTTCGACGTGATCATGGTGCCCGAATCCACAATCGCGCGGGTTGACCGGTGGGTCGATCAGCACATCCGACAATTCCTCCCGTTCAACCTTGCCGCGGGGTTCACCTACCTGTGGCAGCGCCAGCCGGGCAACATTCCGATCTTCTGATGGCCATGCACGACACGTTTGTCCAGCACACCTTCTCAAAAACGGAACTGCGGGCGCTGGCACGCAAGTACTGGCTGCTCGTGCTCACGGTATTCCTCGTCGGCACGATCGCCATGTGGGGGTCGCTCTCGGTCTTCTTTACCGAGCTGTACGTCACGAATACCAAGCTCCTCGTGAAGGTCGGACGCGAGAACGTCGAGACACCCGGAACCGTGCGCAACGGACAGGTCATCAGCCAGGGCGTGCGCGTCGCCGACATCAACTCCGAGGTACAGATGCTCTCGTCCCAGGCGATGATCGAGACCGTCGTCGACGAGTTCGGTCCCGATAAGTTCAAGTCGCTCTTAGTGGCGCCAGACTCCGCGTGGCAGTATCCGAAGTACCTGTTGAAACTGGCTGCGCGCCAGGCGAAAGCCCTGTACACCGAAACCCTCATCATCGCGAACCTGAAGAAGCGCCTGACGCCGCGCCAGGAAGCCATCCTGGCCGTCACCTACGGTGTCAAGGTCGAACCGATTCGCGACTCCGACATTCTCGTGCTGCAGGTGTGGATGCCGACTCCCCAGCTGGCGGTCGACGTGTCGAATGCGCTCCTCGAGGCGTATATGGTGCGCCGCGTACAGGTGCGCCAGCCGCAGGCGGGATCAGCGTTCTTCGAGGCGCGGCTTGAAAACGCCCACGAGCGGCTGGTCGCCGTCGAGGCACAGCGCGCCGAAGTGCGCGACAAATGGCAAATCGCGTCGGCAGACGAGCAGCGATCGGCGTCGCTGAAGCAACTGGCGAGCCTCGAGGCGGAGCTGGTGCAGAACGAGGCGGAGAGAGCCGGCCTGGTTCGTCAACGCGATCTCATGGTCGAGCGCGCGGCGACCATGGCCCCCCTCAATCCCAAAGAGCAGGTCGAGGCGCGCAACCCCTCGATCGCCGCGCTCGAGGATCGACTCGCTCAGCTCCGCGTGGAGGCAGCGAAGCTCGGAACCCGCTATCAGGAGAACTCGGAGACGGTCGCGAAGAACAAGACGGAGATCGCCAGCCTCGAGACCGCGATCGGACAGCAACCGGCTCGAATCCTGAGCTCGGTCACATCCGAGAACAACCCGTTGCGGCAGGACTTCAACACCAGCATCGAGCAGCAGTCAGTGCGCATCTCCGGTTTCGACAGCCGCAACGCCTACCTGCGCGAGGCCGCCGCAGCGCTGAAGAGCGACGTGCTCGACCTGAGTCACGGCGCGGACGAGGTGCAGACGGCAGAGCGCGAGTACACGCGCGCTGAGCAGGACTATCTCTTTTACTCGAAGCGGCTCGAGGAATCGCGCATGTCGGAGCAGCTCGACATCCAGCGCGCCGCGAACGTCGCCATCGTCGCTCCGCCGGAAACACCCATCGAGCCCGTCGCGCCGAAGAAGCTGTTCCTCCTCGGCATCGCGATGGCGTTCTCGCTGCTGCTCGGCGTGCTGCTTGCCGCGCTGCTCGAGACCATCGAAGACCGCATGCTCGACGAGGCGAGCGTCACCTCGCTCGGCGATGTGCCGTACCTGGGCTCCGTCACCCTTGCGGAGCAGGCGTAGGGCGATGCCTCAGGTCGACGTCACCCTCGTCATCGTGGGCATCCAGTCGAAGCGGTATGTCGAGGAATGCCTCGCGTCACTCGGCCACGTGGAATGGGGACCGTATACGCACCACACGATCTACGTCGACAACGCGTCAACCGATGGCAGCGTCGAGATGGTTCGGCGTGACTTTGCCGACGTCGCGGTGATCGCCAATACGCGCAACGAAGGGTTCTGCAGGGCGTGCAATCAGGGCGCCGCGGCGGTGGCAAGCCGCTATGTATATTTGCTCAACAACGACACGGTGTTGTTCGCGGATTCAGTGGCGCCACTGATTGCGTTCTTGGATCGAACACCGCGGGCGGCGGTTGCAGGCAACCGGCTGCTCAATCCCGACCTCACCGACCAGTGGTCCGCCCGCCGGTTTCCCGCCGGCGTGAACGCCTTCTTCGGACGGCGCACGCTGCTCGCGCGGCGCGCACCCGACTCAAAGACCATGCGCCACTACTTATACAAGGACGAAATGGCTCTGGGTGAGCCGTTCACAGTGGACTGGGTGCCGGGATCGTGTTCGCTGGTGCGCCGCGAGGCGTACGACCAGGTCGGCGGACTGCCTGAAGAGATGCATTACTGGAGCGACGCCGTGTTCTGCGATCGCCTGCGGCGCGCTGGCTGGGACGCGTACATCGTGCCGAAAGCCCGCCTCGTTCACTACGAGGGACAGGGCACCGGCGGTAAGTCCAGGGAGCTCCGGCAGCGACTCATCACCGATTTTCACAACGGCGCATACCGCTTCTACTGTGAGCACTACGGGCTGACGCCGGCGCACCCTGCGCGGTGGCTCGCCAGGATTGGGCTTGACGTGCGCGCACGCGTCCTTGTGGCGGCGGTTAACCGCAGCTTTCGGAGGCACTGATGTCGAGGGGGATCGAGAACGCGGAGCTCGGGCGGCGATCAGATCTGGTATTTCAATCCACCGCGACGACACCGCTCGCGGTTCGCATGGTCGAGATCTGCTTCGCATCCGTGGCGCTCGTCCTGTCGGCACCCATCATGATCGCCATCGCCATCATCATCCGGCGAGGGACGCCTGGTAAGGCGCTGTTCGTGCAGCGGCGCGTCGGCGTCAACCAGGACATCTTCGACTTCGTGAAGTTCCGCACCCTCTATGCCGACGCCCGCGAGCGGTGGCCCGAGTTGTATGCCTACGCATACAGTGACGTCGAGTTGAGGCTGTTGAAGTTCAAGGTGGCCGCCGACCCGCGCGTCACGCCGCAGGGGAAATGGCTTCGCAAAAGCACGCTCGACGAGCTGCCGAATTTCTGGAACGTCCTGACCGGCAAGATGGCGCTCGTCGGACCGCGGCCGGAGATTCCCGAGATGCTTCCCTATTACACCGGCGAGATGCTGCAGAAGTTCACGGTTCGACCGGGGATCACCGGCCTGGCGCAAATCTCGGGGCGCGGGCGCCTCGGCTTTCACGAAACGGTGTCGCTGGATCTCGACTACGTGAAGAACCGCTCTCTTTGGCTCGACATCAGGATCCTGTTTCTGACGCTTTATAAAATGCTGACACGCGACGGAGCCTTTTGATGGAGCCTCAGCTCGACTCGTCCACGGGCGGTCTCGATGTCGGCGCCCCAACACCACGGTCAAGACCTTGTTGAGAAAACACGCGGGTACGCTCCTCGGAGCCGTCGCTCCAACAACCCTGTCGGAGGTCGCCACCGTGCCGGTGGCGCCATCCTTCCCACTCGATGCGGCCCCGGTCTCCGAGGACGCGCGACAGGTGGCCGCTCGTCTCAGGCTGCTGATTGGGTCCGACGGCGGTTTCCTCGCGGTCGCAGGTGTGTCGGACGGCGACGGGTGCACACAATTGGCAAGCCGGCTCGCGGGGGCGATGTCACAGATTGCGTCTTTCCCCACGCTGCTCATCGAGAGCGAGGCCTCTGGAGCTCCGGGCCTTCTCGATGTGCTCAGCGGCAATGCCGACCTGGCTCGAGCCGCGCGGCCAACCGCAGGCGGTAACCTCTACGTGCTTCCGTACGGGTCGGCCTCGACCACCTTGCCCTCGCTTCTGTCTTCCGTACATGGTTCAGTGGCACTGGCCGCGCTTCGCGGGCGGTTCCCGTACGTGTTCGCCGACGTCGGTGCGGTCCTGTCGAACCCAGAAAGCCTGCTGCTCGCCTCGCGCGCCGACGGCGTGGTTGCTGCCGTCCGTGCAGGCGCCCGTCGTCGTCACGAGGTGAAGCACTTTCACGAGGAATTGCAGCGGCTGGCAATCCGCCTCCTCGGCGTGGTGCTCACCGTGGGAACGCCGCGCAGGTGACGGGCCTCCTCACTCACCCGAAAGACGTCGTTCGCCCGACCACCGTGCAAACGGTCGCGCCGCTCAAGAAGATCTCCGTGCTGCACCTGATCTACTCGCCCGGCTATGGCGGCATCGAGACGGCCGTCATCAACTGGGTGAAGCGCTTCGACCGGGACCAATTCGATGTGCACGTCGCCTATTTCGCGGGCGATCGGGATCGTGAGCTGCCGTTCCTGCGCGCGGCCCGTGCAGCCGGGATCGATCCGATGCCGGTGCCGTGGACTCGCTTCAAGCCGTTCCTGCGGACGGCGCGAGCGGTGGCCGCGATCGTTCGACGCCACAAGATCGACATCCTCCACACGCACGCGTATTACGGCGACGCCGTCGGCGCTCTGGCAGGGCGTCTTGTGCGGGTCAAGACGGTCGCAACGGTGTACGTCTGGGGTCGCTACGAGCTCCACCGCCAGATCATGCAGCTCATCGACTGGTTCTCCCTCCAGTTCTTCGACAAGGTGACGGCGCACTGCGACGACACCCGGCGCAAAACGGCCCTGATCGGCCGCCGGCGCCAGGACATTCCCGTGCTGCTGCCGGGATATCCGCACGATGAGCGGAAGCCGCCTTCGTCGGAGCAGCGACTCGAGATGCGCCGCGCCGCCGGGATCGCAGATGACGAGGTCCTGCTCGTAAACGCAGCGCGACTGGCGCCCGAGAAAGTGCAGGACCAGTTACTGCGCAGTTTTCGGATCATCCACGACCGTTACCCGAGGACACGACTCTGGATCAAAGGCGTCGGCCTCGACTGGGTCGAGCGGCAGCTGCACGCGCTGCGCCGCGAGCTCGGGCTGGAGTCCGCGGTGAAGTTCGCCGGCTTTGCCGACGACTTCTGGTCGCTGCTCTTCATGGCCGACATGATGGTGCACCCGTCGCGCGTCGAAGGCGTACCGCTCTCGATCATGGGCGGGATGGCCGCCGGGCTCCCCATCGTGGCATCGAATGCCGGTGGCGTGGCTGAAGTCGTGCACCACGGTCGCACGGGTCTGGTGATTCCCAAGGACGACGAAGTCGGATTCGCGGACGCGGTGATGTCGCTCCTCGCCGACCCTGAAAAGGCCCGCGCGATGGGCCGTGCGGCGCGTCTGGCCGTGGAACGCGAGCACGCGATCGACACAGCCGTTCGAAGAGTCGAGCAAGTCTATCGAGAGGTGCTCCGTTGACCAAGACAAGTGAAATAGCCATGGAAGACATGAAGGTCGTCATCCTGTGTGGCGGGCGCGGCACTCGGTCGTATCCATTCACTGAGTACTTTCCGAAGGTCATGATGCCGATCAACGGCACGCCGATCCTCATCCACCTCATGCGCATTTACGCGTCGCAAGGGGTCAAGCGCTTCGTGTTGTCGGCCGGCTACCGCAAGGAAATCCTGCTCGATTACTTCGAGAACCGCAACACGGATTGGGACGTGCAGATTGTCGATACGGGCGACGACGCCGACACGGGGACGCGGCTGGAGCGCTGCGCGGATCATGTCGGGTCGAGGTTCTTCGCCAATTACGGCGACGGGCTTGGAGACGTCGACCTGCGCGCGCTGCTTCGCCGGCACGTCAGCTCGGGTGGGCTGGCGACACTCACCACTGTGCCGCTGCTGACGCAGTACGGGTTGGTGATCTTCTCGCCGCAGGGCGCAGTGACGCAATTCGTGGAAAAGCCCGTCATTCAGAACTGCTGGATCAACGCCGGGTTCTTCGTGTTCGAAAAAGAGGCGTTCCGGCACTGGCAGGGGTGCAACCTCGAAGGCGAAGTGCTGCCAGCGCTTGCGCGCGAAAACACCCTGCACGTCTATCGCCACGACGGTTTCTGGAAGTCGATGGATACCGGCAAAGACCAGCAGGCGCTCGAGCGGATGTTCCTGTCGGGCACAGCACCGTGGGCGCAGCCGCCGGAGCGCCAAGAGGTGACCGACGCGCTGACGCGGGCGATGCACGCCCTTACGACCGAGGGAAACCGATGAACGCCGCATTCTGGAAGGGGCGGTCCGCCCTCGTCACGGGCGGGACTGGATTGCTGGGCGGCTGGCTGGTGCAGGCCCTCGTGGAACGCAGCTGCCGCGTCGTCGTCCTGGTGCGCGACAGCGCCCCGAACAGTGCCCTCGTACGGACCGGCCTGGCCAACCGCGTGGACATCGTGCAGGGCTCGTTGTGCGATATCGATGTGTTGCGGCGGACGATGGCCGAGTACGCCGTGCAGACTGTATTTCACCTCGCAGCGCAGAGCCAGGTCCGCGTTGCGAAGGTCGATCCCGTCGGGACGCTCGAAGCTAACGTTCGCGGAACGTGGAACGTGCTCGAAGCCGCGCGCGCGTGCCACGGCGTGGACGTCATTGCCGCCTCGTCCGACAAGGCCTACGGAGAATCGGCAGTGATGCCGTACCGGGAGGAGCACCCGCTCAAGGGGCGCTATCCATACGACGTGTCCAAGAGCTGCATGGACCTCGTGTGTGGCATGTACGCCGCGTCCTTCGATCTTCCCGTTGTCGTGACCCGCTGCGCGAATCTGTATGGAGGCGGCGACCTCAACTTCGACCGCGTTATTCCGGGGGCCATCCGCGCGACGCTCCTCGACGAGCATTTCGTAATCAGGAGCGACGGCCGGTTCGTCCGCGAATACCTGTACGTCGAGGATGCCACCGAGGCGTATCTGACGCTCGCGGAGCAACTCGCGGGCGATCCGATGCTCAAGGGTGAGGCGTTCAATTTCGGCGCCAACGATGGCCGTACCGTGATCGATGTGGTGCGGCACATCCTCGAGTTGCTCGGCCGTACGGATCTCCAGCCGATCGTGCTCGGGCAGGCGAGCAGCGAGATTCGTGAGCAGTACCTCTCGGCAGACAAGGCGTGGGCGCGTCTCGGCTGGCGCGCGAACGTGGATTTCGCCGAAGGGCTGAAGCGCACGACCGATTGGTACCGCAACTACTTCCGCGCGGCCGCCAACCGCGTGGAGGTTGCCGTCAGGGCCGAGAGTCCGGCGTGACCGGTGACGGCATCAGGCTCAGCATAGAGGAGACAGAACCATGAAACCGATGGCATACCTGGCGGATCTCAGGCACAACTACGCTGGCGTGCTGACGAGCGACTGCATGCCACTCGGCATCTCGTACGTGAAGGCGGTGATGGACCGAGACCTGCCGGACGTCGAGTCGCGGATGTTCGCCTACCCGCGCGAGTTGTTCGAGGCGATCAATGAGCGGCCGCCCGATATCCTGATGCTGAGCAACTACCTCTGGAACGAGGAGATCGGATTCTTCTTCGCCCGGATGGCCAAGGAGCTCAATCCCGGCGTCTTCGTCATGATGGGCGGCCCGAACATCCCCATCGAGATCGACCGGCAGAAGCAGTATGTGGCAGCGCGCCCCGAGCTCGATCTCTATCTGACGGGCGAAGCCGACTTCCTGGGCACCGAGATCGTGCGCCAGTACCTCGATTCGGGCATGAATATCAGCAGGATGGGCGAACGCGATCTCCCGTCCTCGATTCATCGACGTCCCGATGGCGAGATTGTATTGACGCCGACGCCGACGCGCTCGCGCGCGCTCGACGACATCCCGTCGCCGTTCCTGACGGGCATTCAGGACGATTTCTTCGACGGGAAGCTGGCCCCCATGATCGAGACCAATCGCGGCTGCCCTTTCAGCTGCACGTTCTGCGTCCAGGGAACGAATTGGTACACGAAGGTCAACTACTTTTCCCCGGAGCGCATCAAGGAGGAGTTGGAGTACATCGCGAAGCGGATCACGGTTGCCAGCCCCCATATGAAGATGCTGCGCATCGCCGACTCGAATTACGGGATGTTCGAGCGCGACGTGGAGATCTCGGGATGGATCGGCGAGCTGCAGAAGAAGTACGGCTACCCCACCTTCATCGACGCCACGACCGGGAAGAATCGGCCGGAGCGCATCATCGAGTCGGTCGAGCGGGTCAGTGGAGCGCTCGTGGTGTACCAGGCCGTGCAGTCGCTCAACGAGCAGGTGCTCATCAACATCAAGCGATCGAACATCAAGCTGGATGCATACGAAAAGGTCATGGTGCACATCCGCGGCCGCGGACTCCGGTCGAATTCCGACTTGATCGTCGGTCTGCCGGGAGAGACGCTTGAATCGCACGTGGACGCGCTCCGGCTGCTCATAGACAGCGGCACAAACCAGATGCACAATCTTCAGCTGTTGCTGCTCAAGGGTTCCGAGCTCGAAACCCTCGAGGCGCGTTCGAAGTTCTCCTTCACCACAAAGTGGCGCCTTGGTCCCAAGAACTTCGGCCAGTACGGCGGCCGCAAGGTGTTCGACGTCGAAGAAATCGTGGTCGAGACCAACACCCTCTCCTTCGACGACTACCTGGAGACGCGCAAGTACCACCTCGTGAGCAGCGTATTCTGGAACGACTCGTGGTTCGAGAATGCCGTGGCGTTCGCGCAACAGTTCGGCGTGAAGCGCTCGGAGTGGTTCGCCGCCATGTTGCCGGCGATGGAATCGGGGCCGGAGTCGGTGAAGAAGTTCCTGGCGCTGTTCGTCAGCGATACGCAGTCCGAGCTCTTCGACAGCCGCGACGCGTGCCTGGCGTTCTACAGCGATGATGAGAACTTCAGGAAGCTGTCGGAAGGCGAGATTGGCGACAACCTGATGTACCGCAACCGCGCGTACGCCTCGTTCTACATCTGGCCGGACATCTGCCGGACGGCCATGACTGCGACGAAGCGGTTGATTGCTGACAAGGGTGCGGATCAGATTGAGGATTTCGATCTGTTCTGGGACAACTTCGAGCGCTACCAGCGGGTGCAGCACGCGCACGGATCCACGCCGGCGGACGTGCTGGCGCCCGCGTTCACCGAGCTCGAGTACGACATCGACCGCTGGATCGCCGACGGCATGCCGCTCGAGGTGGGTCCATACCGCCTTGCCAGACCCGAGCGCTTCCGGTTCGAGCTCACCGAGGCAGGCGCCCGCGAGATTTCGGCCGCGTACAAGGTCTGGACGCCGACGCTGCGCGGCCTGACGAAGATGGTCACCCGAATCCAGATGGCGTGGCAGATTCGTGAGTGCTTCCAAGAAGACACGCGTTCTGCAAGCGCAAGCGCGGCGCCTGGCGCGTCACCGCTCACACTGGAGAACGCGGTGTGAGTACGCACGTGAATATGCACGAAGACATCACACGGTCTGTCGAGGTCAAAGGCTCGTCGGACCGGGTGTTCGGTCTCACGCTTGCGGGTGTCTCCACCATCGTGGCACTCTGGCCGCTGCTCGATCGCAATCCTGTGCGGCTCTGGGCGCTGGCGCTCGCGTTAGGGTGGCTGGTGCTTGCCGTGTCGCGCCCGACTGTGCTGCATCGCCTGAACCGCGCCTGGATGCGGCTGGGCCTGCTGCTGGCTCGCGTGACGACGCCCATCCTGATGGGCGCGGTCTTCTTTGCGGTGGTGACGCCGACGGGCCTCCTCCGACGCGCGTTCGGCGCCAACGCGATGAGGCTCGGCTTCGACGAGACGGCGAAGAGCTACTGGATCCCGCGCGATCCTAAAGGGCCCACGCCCGAAAGCATGTCGCGCCAGTATTAGACGTGGAGCTCGCGTGTGCGCCGCACGCCGTCACATCCTGTGAGCGTTGGGGTTGGGAGAGACAATGGAATTCGTCATTGAACTGTGGTCCTTCATGCGGGACCGCAAGAAATTCTGGCTCGCGCCTATTCTCGTGGTGATGCTCGGGATGGGGTTGCTGCTGGTCTTCGCGCAAGGGTCGGCGATCGCCCCGTTTATCTACACATTGTTCTAGTTCCGGGGCATGCGAATCCTGGGTATCTCGGCCTTCTACCACGACAGCGCGGCGGCGCTCGTCGTTGATGGCGAGGTGGTGGCGGCCGCCCAGGAGGAACGCTTCTCGCGCCGAAAACACGACCCCCGCTTTCCGCAGCACGCCGCGCGGTGGTGCGCGATGCAGGCCGGCGTCGCGCTCGCCGATCTCGATTACGTCGTGTTCTACGACAAGCCGTTCATGAAATTCGAGCGGCTGATCGAGACGTATCTGAGTTTCGCGCCCTCTGGCTTCCGCTCGTTCAAGATGGCGATGCCGCTGTGGATCCATGAAAAGCTCTTTCAGAAGGATCTGTTGCGCGCCGAGCTGCAGCGCCTGGATCCCGGGTTGGATTGCCGAAAGAAGCTGCTCTTCACCGAGCATCACCTGAGCCATGCAGCCAGCGCCTTTTACCCATCGCCTTTCGACGAGGCACTCGTGCTCACGATGGACGGTGTCGGCGAGTGGGCCACGACGTCGGTCGCCCTGGGGCGCGGGAAGGATCTCGACATCCTGAAAGAGATTCATTTCCCCCATTCGCTCGGGCTCCTGTATTCGGCGTTCACGTACTACACCGGCTTCAAGGTCAACTCTGGCGAGTACAAGCTGATGGGGCTCGCGCCGTACGGGTCGCCGCGGTACGCGGATCTGATCCGAAAGCATCTGATCGACATCAAGCCGGACGGATCGTTCCGGCTCAATCTCGATTACTTCGATTACTGCACGGGTCTGAGAATGACCAACGGCGCCTTCGACGCGCTGTTCGGCGGTACAGCGCGCAAGCCCGACGAGCGTCTCACCCAGCGGCACATGGATCTGGCCGCGTCCGTCCAGCTCGTGCTCGAGGACGTGGTGATTCAGATGACGCGAGGGCTGGCCGAGGAAACGGGTGTGCGGAACCTCTGTCTTGCGGGCGGCGTGGCGCTCAATTGCGTGGCGAACGGCAGAATCCTGCGCGACGGCCGGTTCGAGCGCCTGTGGATCCAGCCGGCGGCGGGCGATGCGGGTGGCGCGCTCGGCGCGGCCCTCGCCGCGTATCACTTGTTCCGCGGGCAGGAGCGGAACGTCCACCGGGGATCCGACGCGATGAAAGGCGGGTATCTCGGGCCCGAGTTCACCCAGGCGGAAATTGGGGAGCGCCTTCAGGCCGCCGGCGCCACGTTCACGGCCACCGACGACGACCGGCTCTTCACACTTTGCCAGGACGCGCTCGTCGACGGCAAGGCGCTTGGCTGGTTCCAGGGTCGCATGGAGTTCGGGCCGCGGGCGCTTGGCGCACGGTCCATCCTGGGCGATGCCCGCTCGCCAGCCATGCAGTCAGTGCTCAACCTGAAAGTGAAGTACCGCGAATCGTTTCGTCCGTTTGCGCCGTCGGTACTCCGTGAGGACGTGGCGGAGTGGTTCGAGCTCGACGCCGATAGCCCGTACATGCTGCTTGTGGCCGCTGTCGCCGAGCGCCACCGCATCGCCATGACGCCGGAACAGCAGCAGCTGTTCGGTATCGATAAGTTGAACGTGCCGCGGTCCGAGATCCCCGCGGTCACCCACGTCGATTATTCAGCGCGAATTCAGACAGTGCACGAAGACACCAACCCGAGATATCACGAGCTGATCTCCGGGTTCAAGCGACGGACGTCGTGTCCGGTCATCGTGAACACCAGCTTCAACGTGCGCGGCGAGCCGATCGTCTGCACGCCCGAGGACGCATTCCGCTGCTTCATGGGGACGGAGATCGAAGCACTGGCGATCGGCAACTACTTCCTCAGGAAAGAAGATCAGAACCCCGCGCTACGGCAGAACTACGAGCACGCCTTTCAGCCGGATTGAAGCGCCTTTCAGTTCGACGGGCCACAGAGTCACAGAGACACAGAGCCAAGAACAATTGCAAATTCTGTGTGACTCTGTGGCTACGTGGAAATGAAATCCGCGTTGGGCCGAGAGCGTCGTGTCGCGCAACACTCACGAGCTCTGACGTGACTCGGGGAGCATCCGCGCGATCCCGTCGGCCAGATCCACCGTCGGCGTCCATTGGAGCAGCTCGCGCGCCCTGCGGATGTCGAGCACGCACCAGTCCGGCAGCCACTCGCCGACGACGCGGTTCGCGGGGTATTCACACGTGACGCGCGCGCCGGTGCAGCGCTCGATCACGGCAAGCACCTCGGTGACGGAGTACCCCTTCTGCGTGCCGACATTGAAGATCGAGCACTCCGCGAGCGGCGTCATGGCCCGCTCGGCAATCGCGCAGATGTCATCGAGGTGAACGTAGTCGCGCACGTTGCCGGGGTTGCCGAAGACGGTGACCGGACGGCTCTGCAGCGCGTTGTTGAGCGCGACGCCAACCAGTCCCTGCATGCGCTCTGGCGGCAGGAGCGTCCCGTACGCGTTCCCGACCCGCAGGATGGTGGTCGTGAGCAGGCCTCGATCGGCCCCGAGGCGCAGATAGTGCTCGGCTGCCAGCTTCTGGATGCCGTACGAGGACGACGGCGCACACGCATCTGTCTCAACGAACGGCACGGGCGCGCGCCGTCGGCCATAAATAGCGCCGCCACTGCTGAAATAGACAATATGCGGCTTCGTGCCGGCGCTGCGCACGGCTTGAATCAGGTTGAGCAGCGGCACCAGGTTGACCAGCGCGTCGTTCGGCAGGTCGAGGTCCGAGGTGACCGGAGTATTCCGGTGCGCCAGGTAGAAGATCACCGATAGGCCGTCGGCGAACACCTCACAGTCCTTCACTGACATCAGGTCGCCCCGGACGACGTCGGCGCCGGGGAAGGTCTCGCCGAGGCCGGCGGCAGGGTTGCGAACCAGCAGGCGCAACGGCCCCGCCTGACGGTTGGTGAGGTGGCGCACGAGAGCCGTGCCAATCAGGCCTCTTGGCCCGGTTACGCCGATGGTCATGGGCGTGGAGTGCACGCCGCGATCACGAACCGTACGCGTTCGTCAGGCGTCGGCGAGATGGTCTCACCCCTCTGGTAGTACAGCGTGCAGGTGAACCAGCGTTCGAGCATTGCCAGAAACTCGCACAGCTCCCACGTCTGTTTATGGTGAGGATTGTAGCCCTTGAACTCGCCGATCGGGCTCGAGACCACGAGGAGCTGAGCGGTCCGCGCGGCGTTTGCGAGAAAGAACTCGGGATTCGCCAGATGCTCGAGCGTCTCGAGGCTGACGATCACGTCGTACTGCGAGGTCCACGCCTCGTTCTCCAGGTTCAGAACCAGATTGCCGCACAGCGGTTCCTTGTCGTAGCTGTCGACGCGCGCAGCCACCTGCCGAAGGATCTCGCTGCCGTACCCGGACCCGCAGGCGATATCCGCCACGACCTTGCCGCTGCAGAACCGGCGGGCGAACTCATACCGGGCGACGTGCTCACGCTCGACGTGGTCGCCGTATTCGCCGAGAATGACGCGTTCGCGCG
>ORMF010812382.1_pt1 | contig 21710 bp, 12 predicted proteins | sample 1779871 | NCBI WGS metagenome assembly ORMF01 (sample SAMEA104232316, study PRJEB22302) | groundwater metagenome | biome: forest; feature: aquifer; material: groundwater | place: USA | collected 2011-08-07 | depth 5.4 m | reverse complement strand
TATTTGGCCAGCAGGCAACTGCCACTCAAATGGCTGCAACAAGAGGCGTTCAGCTTGAGCCGGCACAGCCAGCCGCTGCCGATGCAGGACTTGCGCCTGAATTCTTTATTGACATGAGGCCCCGGTTTGTGAGGCTGCCTGAGCTGCAGGATAAGGAGCGGATTAACGTAAGATACCCCTTGCTGCCGCCTTACGCCTTTGCCCACATATACTGGGACGACAAGGCAAAGGAGCTTTTTTATTCAGTTGAGGAAGTTCTTTTGACCGACACTGAAAAGGAGCTGCTAAAGCTTATACAGCTCGGGCTTGAGGAAATGATTAACATCAGCTATGCTTACGCTGCAAAGTCAGAGCTTATAATAAAATACCTTGAGAAGAATGTTCAGTCAATCCTATCTGAGCTTGGTGCCAAGGTATCGAAGCAGTCTTACCTCAAGATAATGTACTTCATCTACCGGGATTTTGTCGGGCTGAACGAGATTGAGCCCCTCATGCATGACGCCTACATAGAAGACGTGGAATGCAATGGGGTTGATACGCCAATCTATATTGTTCACAGGCGCTACCAGAACCTTAGGACGAACATTTTATTCCCTGAGCTGAAAGGCCTTGTTGATTTTGGGGAGAAGCTTGCGCAGAAGACCGGCAGGTATGTGAGCTACGCCAAGCCGCTGCTGGATGGCAGCCTTGCGGACGGCTCAAGGGTAAATGCCACTTACACTAGCGATGTTACCACTCATGGGCCGACATTCACCATAAGGAAATTCACAAAGGACCCCCTTACGCCAGTGCACCTTCTGAGCTACAACACAGCCAATGCAGAGATGTTTGGCTTTTTCTGGCTGGCAATTGAGCACAAGTTTAACATCATGGCTATTGGCGAGACCTCGTCAGGAAAGACGACGTTTCTCAATTCAATCCTTCAGTTTGTCCCGCCTGAAGCGAGGATAGTTTCGATAGAGGACACGCGGGAGCTTAATCTCGCCCATGAGAACTGGATTCCTGCAGTTGCAAGGGTTGGCTTTGGCATACCAAACCTTCTCGGCAAGCAGTACGGCGAGATTAGCATGTTTGACCTCTTGAGGGAAACATTCAGGCAGAATCCTGACTATGTTGTGGTCGGCGAGGTCAGGGGCAAGGAAACCTATGTCCTGTTTCAGGGCATGGCTAGCGGTCACCCCTCGTTCAGCACTTTCCACGCAGCTTCGGTTGAAACCATGATAAGGAGGCTGGAAACGCCGCCCATCAACCTGCCTGCATCGCTTGTGGACTCCCTTGACATAGTCTGCAGCGTTATCCACATCAAGGACCAGAGGAAGAACATGAGGCGGGTCAAGGACATAAAAGAGATAATCGAGGTTAAGCAGCAGGTTGGCACTGTTGATTCAAACACGCTTTTCGAGTGGAACCAGATTGATGACAAGTACATTTACAACGGAAACTCGCACATCCTTGGCATTATAAGCAAGCGCACCGGCGTTACAGTTAAGGAACTTGAGAATGAGATAAGGCGCCGCGGCGTGCTCCTCACGAAGATGCTTGATAAGAACATGACTCATTTCCGCGATGTTACGCGAATCGTAAACGAGTACTACAAGGACCCGCAGTCTGTCTTGAAGCTTTTTAACATCAAATAACAACAAATGCGCCGCAAAGAAAATGAACCTTGGCTATTCACATAAGAAAACAAGCTTGTCACCCATGGAGTCCTTGAGCCAGCATCTTTCACAGGCGCAAGCCCTGATTGGCCTTTATGGGAAGAGCGCGAATTCTGAAATCGGAAGCAAAGCCGGGCTTGAGCAGGTGCAGCGGGAGATGAAGGTAATGAAAAACGAGCTTTTGGCCGAGCTGATGCGGGCAAGGGACGTTTTGAAAAAAATGCAGGCACATGAAGGAGGCGCTTAATCAGTCATGGCACATAAAAACGCGCAGGAGCTGCTTCGGGAAGTCAAGGAGCTGCTGAAAGAAATTGAAGTGTATTCTTCGCAAAGGGACGCGATGTTCGCTGATTTGGCAAGCCTTGACAAGGATTACCATTCTGGCCGCTACCCTTATCTTGGCTATGAGGCAAAGAAAAAGGCAATCCTTAGAAGCAGGCCCAGGGAGGAGTGGAAGGATTACTACAAAGCGTATATTCTTTCACTGCTGAAGAAGGCAGAGTTCATAGTCTCGCAGGTTCTTGCTATTGTTCATGACGACAGCTCATTTAACAGCCTTAAGTTCAAAGTGAAAAGCGAAGCAGGCAGTTTTGTCGCGCAACATGTTTCCAGGCCTGAGGAGCGGTTCCGTGCGGCAGCTGCTCCTGCCGCGGCGCTTAGGGCGACGGGCAGGCTCCAAGCAGAAGCGCGGTTGCCTGCGCCAGCGCCAAATTTGCAGGCGCAGAAGCATGTGCAGGTTTTCAACATTGATAATGAACTTTCGCGCCTGCGCCAGCTTCTCGCTGCAGGGCACATAGCCACGCAGCTTGAAGAGCTTAAAGCTTCTGAAGGAGTTGGCCCTGAAGGCGTCAGGAAGAAAATCAGTTTGGTCATCCCGAAATTTGGAGATTTGGTTAGGGAAATTGAGGAAGCTGAACGCATGCCATCGCTTAAGCATGTTTCCCAGCCACAGCCTAAGCCCATGCCTGCGCTTCAGGTTCAGCCTCAAGTCAAGCGCAAAATTATGGGCGCATATCAGCCATCCAAATCCAAGACAGCATCGGCAGAGCCGATGCGCAGCGGCGGCTTCGCCGCCTCTGTGCGGCAGCTGCCTGCCATCGGGCTGATTTTAAAGCCGCTGGTGGCAGCTGCGAAGCTTATCATTGATGTTCCACTTACAGCAGCCAGGTCTTTGCGTGGCGCTGCCCGCAGGATAGGCGCAGCAGCTCAAAAAAGGCATGCAACACAGAAGCCTTCAGTGGCGCCTGGCGCTAAGAAACAGCCTGTTTTTGCAAACCTGCCGTCCCCCCTGGCGCTCTTCAAAAGCCTGGCAGGAAAGCAGCAGGTTAAGGCTTCCCAGGCTCAGCTTGCCCCGGCGATTGCAGGGCAGAAGCAGGGGATTTTTTTAGCATTGTCACAGTTATTCGACCGCAATAAAGCCAAGCGCGGCATCTTTGTTGAGGAAATTGTTGCCATGGAGAAGCAGGTTAAGGTTGCCGAGCCTTCTTTGTGGAAAGGAAAGAAAGAGGCTGATGAGCTTGCTTTTGGGTGGTTTTCTGCCCGGGGCCTGCTGCGCGAAATCACTGAAAAGTTCAGGTCAAAGCAGGAGTCCATACTTGCTGAGCAGACTGCGATACCTGTGCATGTCAAAAAGCTGAAGGAGATGCGGACAAAGCTTTACGAGGAAGAGCGCCTGTCAGGCTTCGATACAACCCTGCTTGCGCAGGAAGCCAGGAGGGTTAAGAAAATCCTTGAGGTGGAAAGGCCGGAAGTTTACCAGGGTAGCTCTGTTGGCCTAATTGCAAACCTCACCGTGCGAAAGCTGAGCCTGTACCTTGTTGACCAGTTCCCGGAATTCTTCGGCTTCCTTTATAACGCCTTGAGATCTGCCAATGTTAAGGTTCTTTCAAACACTTATGTTAACATCATGATACTCTCAACCCTGTTTGTCGTGGCTTTGTCATGCGTAGTGCTGGTAGTCATCTTCTTTATTCTTGCTTATCCGGTTTACCAGATTATCCTGCGCTCAATGATTCTGAGCATAATAGCAGGATTTGCCTGCGCTACAATCTTTTACGCCTACCCGTTCATGAAGATAAAGGACAGGAGGAGGAATATTACCACGAACCTGCCTTTCGCTGCAAACCACATGGCTGCTGTCGCGACTTCAGGCGTTCCGCCTGCGTCAATGTTTGAGCTGATAGCTGCATCAAAGGAGTACGGCGAGATAGGCGTTGAAGTCAAGAAAATCGTGGACTTCATCACCATTTTTGGCTATGACCTGCTGACTGCCATCAAGACAGTGGCCGCGACTACTCCCAGCCCGAATTTCAAGGAATTCCTGGAAGGCATGGTGAGCACGATTGAAACCGGCGGCGACCTTGACCGCTACCTGCGGCAGGAGGCAGACCAGGCAGCCCTCACTTACAACCTTGAGAGGCAGCGCTACAATGAGACCGTCAGCACTTACTCTGACATTTACACTGGACTGCTAATCGCAGCCCCTCTTTTCTTTGTGGCTGCAATGTCGCTGGTCAACCTTCTTGGCGGCAGCGTTGGCGGGATTGGCGTGGATGTCATCATGGCTGTTGGCGCCTACCTCATCATCCCGCTGCTGAACATAGGCTTTCTCGCATTCCTGCAATTCACCCAGCCGGAAGCGTGAGCGCACAATTTATAAAGTTCTTTAGTGCGAAAAAATGCGATGTTTGAGGTACTGACTACCGAAGAGTTTGACAAAGATTTTGGCAAACTTGATAAAACCGTGCGCAACCGGGTTGAAAACGCGATTGAGCAGTTAAGGATAAATCCCAATACTGGAAAACCGCTTGGCTACGAATTTTTCAGGGAGAAGAAAATAGGCAAATTCAGAATTTATTACTTGATTTACGAGGCACACTTGGTCGTTTTCGTAATAGCTATGAGTGAAAAGAAAAACCAGCAGGCAACAATCGAGAAAGTTAAGAGGCTAATTCCATTTTACAGGGATGAGATAAAGAGGCTGTTTAAGCCGTAGATTTTTTCCAAGGCTTAACCCTGCCTGCGCGAATATCCTCCAAGCCGCGCACAAGCTTAAGAAGCAATTCGTGGTCAACCTGGGACTGCACTTTAAGCTTCTCATACTCTTTCTTTGTAATCGTTACTGTTTCTGCCATTAAGATAGCATTAAAAATACAGTTTATTTAAAATTTGTGTTTTCACAAACAGCTGTTATGCTACTCTGCAGCCGTAAGTTTGAGACTGGCGGCAGGCAGCAACTGTGGCATAGAATCCTCGACTATTTTTTTAACACGTCATAAATAGAAAGCTAAATAAACTGCTGGAGAATATGCTGCCTTCTATTGGGCGTTGCCCATAATCAGATAAAACAGGATGTGAAAGGGGATTCATGGTCAGGCTACTTTTTGAAACAAGGCACAAGGCAGCGCTTGGGCTTGCCTTTTTCTTCCTGCTTGCAGACATTTATTTTCTCAAGGGAAAGATTTTCTTTGTGCCGCTCCTTGCGGTGGTTACCATTGTGGCTACCTTGCCCCACTGGCTTGACATCATGAGGGAGAACAAGCGCCAGAAAGATGTTGAGGCGCGGTTTCCTGAGTTTGTAAGGAACCTTTCAGGGGCCATAAAGTCAGGCATGCCTGCAGCGCAGGCTGTCGTGCACGTTACCGAAGGGGAATACGGTGCCCTGACACCCCTTTTGAGGAAGCTGTCAAACCAGATTGAGTGGTCAATCCCGTTCCACCGCGCGTTTGTTAACTTCGGCAGGGAGTCTGGTGATCCTGTGATTAAGAGGGCGATTACCACTGTCATCCAGGCTGAGCAGGCCGGCGGCAATATTGAGGATGTTTTGACTTCGGTAACCGAATCCCTCATGCAAATCAAGAAAATCAAGGAGGAAAGGAAGTCCAGCGTGCATGCGCAGGTAATGCAAAGCTATATTATTTTCTTTGTCTTCCTTGGTGTCATGATTATAATCCAGAATCTTCTGATTCCTTACATGATTCAGTTCGGCTCCTCATCAGCTGCCGAGACAGGCATCGCAACCGGCATTGCGGGTGGCATAAACCTTCAGGCAAGGCTTGACTTCTCCTCTTTGGTTGGCTTTTTCAGTTCCTTAGGCCCTTGGTTTGTCAGCCTCAACGGTATATTCCTGCTGATGTCAATGATTCAGGGCTTTTTTGCCGGCGTTGTGCTTGGCAAGCTTGCAGAGGGGGACATGACCTCAGGGCTTAGGCATTCGCTTATAATGATGACCGCGTCTTTCATGGTGATAACCCTGGCACAGAGCCTTGTTACAAGCTCTGCATTACTGCCGGTTCTTGCAGGGCAGTGAAATGGCAAGGATTGTTCTTGACGTGAGGAATTCCGTGGAAGCGAATGCAGCGTTTTACTTTGAAAAGGCGAAAAAGGCCAGGAAGAAGCTTGAGGGAGCGAAGGCAGCCCTGGAGCGCACGCAGCAAAGGCTTCAGCAGCTGGTTTCCGATGCCGACACTGCGAAAAAAAAGCTGGCGGTAGAGTCAGAGGAGAAAAAGGTTGCTGCAGCCCGCGCACAGGGCAGGGAGTGGTATGAAAAGTTCAGGTGGTTCATAAGCTCTGAGGGCTTCCTGTGCGTTGGCGGAAGGGACGCTTCAACAAACGAGATAGTGGTAAAGAAGCACGCTGACAGCTCAGACATTCTTTTTCACACAGAACTGCCCGGTTCGCCGTTCTTTGTGGTAAAGGCCGACAGCAATAAGTCAGGCGTTATTGGCACGCCAACAATAGAGGAGGCTGCTGCGGCTACCGCAAGCTACTCGCGAGCCTGGAAGGCAGGCCTTCAGTCAGCTGACGTTTATCATGTCACGCCTGAGCAGGTCAGCAAGCAGGCAAAGGCAGGCGAGTACCTCTCCAAGGGCGCTTTTATGATTTACGGCAGGAAGGAGTACGTGCCTGTCAAGATAGAGCTCGCGATTGGCATAACTTCAAGCGGCAAAATAATGGGAGGCCCTGCAGCTGCCGTCATGAAAAACTGCGTTAAATACGTCAAGCTGATTCAGGGTGACAACAAGCCGAGCGATGCCGCAAAGAAAATAATCAAAATGTTCAGCCTGAGCGGGAGTTATCTTGATGAAATAATAAGGTCCATGCCCGCGGGAGAGTGCAAGGTGGTAAGGCCGTAACTGTAAGATTGAGGAAACTCTACACTATGTTTGTTTAGCTTTCTGCGCTTGTCGGGGACATAGCTATTTCTCCCTGGCTGTTTTCTTTCCTAAGAATTATTTCTATTTCCCCGAAATTCTCCTGCTGCAGCAGGTCGAGCTTCCTGTAGTCAACATTGGCCAGGTGCAGGAGCGGGACAAAAGTCAGTATCTTTGCCTCTTTTGTAGCGCCAGGCGGGAGCAGCTGCGTGAATGTCAGCTTGTTCTGGAGGTTAAAGATGCTTCTTACCTTGTTGTAAACCTCGGTTATCAGCTTGCCCATGTCAATCTTTCGCTGCGGCATTTCCATTGCTGCACGCGGCATTCTCCTGACGACTCTCCGGTCCCTGACTTCAAGGGCTTTTTGCAGCGATATCACGAGGTCGTAAATTGAAACCTTCCTCTTTCGCGGCTGGGGCGTTCTTGGCAGCAAGGGCTCAAACACATCATTCGCATTCTGCCCGGAGTAAGCCCTGTCAAGCTCGTCATAGAAGCCATCGTACGAGCTTTCATCCTGCGGGTTCATCAGCCTGTCCAGCTCGGCCATACCTTCTCCTACCAGAAGGCTGGATTTCATCTTCAGCAGTATCGCTGCCGCCAGGACCATCTTGCCAGACACCCTGAAATCAAGCTCCTTGAGCTTTCTCAGCATCTGCACGTACTTTTTCGCCAGCACAGAGACGTCAACGTTCCACGGGTCCATCTGCTCGTTCTTCACAAGCTCGTAAATCATGCTCCGCCAGGTAACTTCGTTGCTCTCCTTGCCCATGACTATCTCCATGATGCGGTCTTCCATGGGTGGTTTTTACCTCTGGCTTTATTTAAATCTATCCAATTTTCTTCGTCGCTATTGCAGTCTTCGCAGCTGCGGAAACTTTATAAGCAGCCCGCTCATACTGGCCAGTGCGGGCCCATGGTCTAGTGGTTAACTTCTCAGTTTAAACTGAAAAGTCCACAGATGACGTCTCCCTTACATGCGACCCTTTTGCAAGCAAAAGGTTCGATCCAAAAGTCGCTAGGAGCGGAGAAGGCCGCCAGTTCGAACAGCCCTTTTTCGTGAGCGAAAAAGCCCTTGGGGAAACGGCTTCGAAAGTCTGGCTGGGCCCATTATTTTCCAAAACATTTAAAAGAACGCCGTTAACTTTCACGATTGACCAGCTTATTAAGGGAGGCAATCATCATTTCTTGATTGACCTTCTTTTTTAAAGAAGGTCACGCGACGGTGGTCTAGTGGTATGACACGACCTTGCCAACAACCCTTTTGCGCGGCAAAAGCGTTGACGGAAAAGCAAACAGGTCGTTACCCGGGTTCGAATGACCTTTTTGGCTGCTGCCAAAAACCCAAGTCGCTGAGAGCGACTGGGCGCAATTGCCCAAAAGGCAATTTGCGGCTCAACCAAAAAGGCGCGAAAGTCCCGGCCGTCGCACTCTTTTTTAAGAAGGCATCTTTAGCCTTCTCAGGATTTGCTTAAGGAGAAGCTTCATTTCAAGCTGTTCTTTCTCAACAGACGGCAGTCTCGTCCTAATTTCCTTAACTTCACTTTTTAAAAATGCGACATCTAACAAGACCTTCCCTACGCCAATGCCTACAAGAGCGGTAGCAGCGGTTATTACACCTGCAGTTTCGGTGACGATGCTCATTTTAAAACCCTGTTATCCTTAGGATAGCCAATAAGAAGAGAAGGAAGCCGCACCACCTAGGCAGCAAAGCCATCCATGAGTCCCTGACAAAAAACCACATTAAGAAGTTGTAAGCTCTGATTAACGCTTTCATCATTTTGCCAGAATTGGTGCCAATGCCCCTGTCAAAGTCAAAATATCTTTCTTTTTCTGCAACATTTGTGACGGCCATAGTTCTCTCTCGAATTTGCTTCTTAATAAGCTTTGCTCCTTGAAACCAGTGATTTTGCCACAAATTCTGTAAATTTTCCGGCGAGTTTAGAAAAGCTTCCGGAATTTGACGTTTTTCAGCAATTTTTTGCGGCTTTGTTGTTTTTTCTTCACGCACCAAAAAGCCGCATAATATTTATAAACAAACTTTTTTGCTCGGTAGTTGCAATGGGCCCGTAGCTCAGCCCGGTTAGAGCGTCGGTCTTATATGGCCGCCTTCGGTTCAATCTAAGAAAGCCGATGGTCACGTGTTCAAATCAGCCCTTTTTTGCCATCGGCAAAAAAGCCCTGGGGGAAACGGCTGTGAACTTCACGTCGGGCCCATTCAACCTTTTTGGGAAAAAGGTTGATCAAAAACTTGACCAAAAACTAAACTGCGCCTTTTTGGTAAAAAACTAAATTTGATGAAAAAAACAAAAACCAGTTGTGGGCAAAAAGAATGTCAAAATTTTGAGGTTTGGATGAAGCATGCCAGCTGGTAACTCATTTAAGGTGCCTGAAACTGCCAAGGAGTGGCAGGATGCTTCTGTGTGGTCTACAAAACCGCCACAAATCAGTAGCGGCACTCTGTACCTGTTACGCGGCACAATCACTGCAAGTCCAGGTGTAATCCAGGCTCAGCGCACTTCAAGACAGTACGCTCTTGGTATTACCTACCCAGATGCCGCGTCTTCATCTGCCACGCTGACGTTAAAGTGCCTGTCACCTGCTGCTAATCGCCTAAGGGAACGTAATCTTGATGAGATAGTTGGAGAACTTGTCGTTGATAAGCCTGTCCAAGGGCTGGTTGGAGTTTATAACAGCCAACACCGCAAAATTTCGGCTGGCTCCCTTCAAATCGGATACCTGCTTATGCCTGGTGTTGTTGAGGCTGTGATAAATAATTCTAGTGTTTTGCAGCTGGCTGATCTTCGCATTCGATAACTGGGGAAATGAGGGGTAACTGGCTGATATGCTCAGTTCCCAATTTTAGCATATTTAGCTGTATTAAATCCCATATCAGTATACGAAAGTTGGCATTTTTCTTTTTTGACAATAGAAACAGTTAAAAGACAGGCTGTAATTTCATCGAACGGTTGTTGGGGTAGTAGTTTGACTAATGAAAAAGGGAGTAATAGTGCTGCAAGGGTTCCTGTTAATTTGAGCAAGAACAAGATTTTCATTGCTATTCCTATTGCAATCATTGTCGCCCTCCTTTTTTTCTTGCAGAAGGGCGGTGAAGGGCCCAAAGCTGAGTTGAGCGTTACTGAGGAGCCGGTTTCTGCCCAGGAATTGGTGGCTGAGGCCCAGCCTCTTCTTCTTGCTGAAGCAGAAAAGCAGAATATAAGCATTAACGGGTCAGTTGTTTCTCAGGTTATTGAAGCCAATCTTAAGGCATACAATATGTCTGAGGAGGAATTCAGCAGCTATCTTGAGGAGAACGGATACACTCTTTCTGGATACAGTGAAGCCCTGGCTGAGCAGCTGGCAATTTCCAGGCTGATTAGCCAGAATGTTGACTTGTCAAAGGCCACAGTCTCTGATGCTGAGGTTAATGCTTTCCTTGAGGAGCACAGCATGGAGTTCCAGGAGCTGGCCCGGGATGAGAAAGATATGGAAGCGCTCAAGAGCCAAATCAGGCTTAAGCTTTTGCGCGATAAGCAGGAAAAGCTAGTTGTTGAATATCTTGCCACGTTGAAGGAGGAAACATGAAACTGGCGGGAAATTCAGGAAAGGCTGCAATTCTTATCCTGCCTTTTTTTGGAATCCTCATTCTGGCTCTTAGCAGCGCCATCTTTGGTGCCACTGAAATCAGCGGCTGCCTTTTGCTCAATCAGTCTGGCACATATTCTCTTTCAAGCAATGTGTCTGCCTCTGGTGACTGCTTCAGGATCATAGCGCCTGATGTCAGCATCGACTGCAATTACCTCTCGGTTGTCGGCGATGGGACAGGGGCAGGCATTTTCGTTGATAACACAGTTGGTGCATCAATCAAAAACTGCAAGCTCGAGAACTTTGCCACAGGCTTGGACATTTTCAATGGCATTGCCACGATTGATGCGAATGTTGTCACTAATTCAGGTGTGGGAGTCCTTGCCAGGGGGGAAACATATGTCACAGGTGTAGTAAACTCCTTTGCCAACAACACCCTGAATTTTGACAGCCAGGTTCCAAACTCCACCATGTACATGCCTAATAACTGGTGGGGCACTTCGAATCCTGCTCAGGTAAATGCCAGCATTTCAGGAGATGTTGCTTTCGAGCCATTCCTTGTATTTGACCCGCACGCTGACGCTGATGGCGACGGCGTTCCTCTTTTTGCCGACAACTGCGCAGTCTTCAACCCTGAGCAGGGTGATTCAGATGATGACAGAATCGGAGATGTTTGTGACAACTGCCAGTCAGAGTACAATCCTTCACAGCTTGACACTGATGGGGACACTATGGGAAATGAATGCGACGTTGATGACGACGCAGATTCCATTTGCGATGCTGGTCCAGGCCTTACTGAATTGCAGCCCCAGAATCTCGCCCTCAATAAGGCCATAACCGCCTCTAATTTTGCCCTGCCAGACTCCCCTGGCCGCGCGGTTGACGGTGATGTTAGCACATATCTTGGAGTCATTGACTTGCCCCCTCAAACAGTCACCCTTGACCTGGGCAGTGTTCACCAGTTGGAAAAAATTGTCTTAAAGTACAAAGACCTTGAATCTGTGCCCTTCGACTATCTTGTCGAGCTCAGCTTGAACGGCTCAAGTTACATAAGCGTGGCCGCTGTCAACAATAACCTCGAGCTTGTTAATGAGCTTAGCTTTTCCCCTACCTCTGCCAGGTATGTGAAGGTCACCTTGCTTGATTACGATTTTGTCATCGATGACGTCAGAATCACAGAACTTGAGGTCTATGGCTCCCAGACTATTTGCACAGGTGGGGCTTCAGGAGCAGACGTGTGCCCCCTGATTCCAAACCCAGGCCAGGAGGATGCTGATGGCGATTTGGTTGGCAACCCTTGCGACAATTGCCTGGCAGCAGCAAACCCTGACCAGTTTGACACTGACATTGATGGAAAGGGCGATGCCTGTGACGTGAACATTATTTTGGGCGCTTTCAGCTATGATCCTGTTTTGGAGGGTGCAAGCATCCCTGCAGGGTTCCTAGCAGCAGATAATGACACAACTTTTTTCCTGCTGCAAGCAGTTGACCCGCTGCTCATTGGGGCATTGCAAGGTGTGCAGGTGTTATCATTCACCCCACAAGATACTTTTATCGTCAAAACAAATCTGAGCTACAATCAGCTTAGGAATAACTCGATGGTCAGGGCGCTTATTCCGTTCCACCCTGCTTTCAAGTTTTCCCCAAGCTTGTATGAGAACCTTCAGGATGCGTCTAATGATAGCATTTTTTCGGTTGCCATATCAGTCTTTGAAATTGGTTCCCTGCCCCAGTTGGATTCTTACTTGTCCAGCCTATCTGTTCCCTTTTTTCCGGGAAAGGGCGATAATGACCGGGCAGCGAATCTTACAAGAGTGCAATTAATCAATGCGTCTTTTAACGAGTTTGTATCCTTTATTGGTCCTTATTCTCCCCAGGTCCCGAAGAATTCCCGGGCTACTGCTGTTACAAGGGTTCAGGAGGTAAAAAACCAGTGGGGCCTGGATGGCACTGGCGAAATCGTGGCAATTGCAGATACTGGCCTTGATAACGCTACTACCTGTGATAACCTCCTTCCAGCCGGTGCATTGGGTGTGCCAGTGCCTTGCGTTATTGCCAACTTTCATCCGGATTTTGCTGGAGTTGTAATTAAGGCCATTGACACTACAGGAGCAGGAACTCCCTTTGATTCTGGAGGCCACGGCACACACGTTACAGGCTCAGCCGTAGGCAGGGGTGTGGGCAGCGCACAGGCTACTGGCGTTGCCACAGGCGCGTTCCTAGTTTTTCAGAAAGGATTTGGAAATGCCCGCATAACTGAGGCAGCGGGGTACGGCACTGGTAACAATGACATTAAAATACACTCGCAAAGCATGGGGGATAATGTTGGTCAAGGGCTGTATACTGCTGCTTCAAATGATTTGGACATGCGAGCATGGAATAACAAGGACATGGCTATCTTCATTGCCTCTTCGAATGAAGGTGATGATGTTTTCCCAGAAAGCGGCAATTTAATTTATACGAATGGTACGGATGGTGATGGTGAAGTTGATGGCGGCTCTGTAACAGAGGAGGGAATTAGCAAGAATCTTATAACAGTCGGTGCATCGGAAAATAACAGGCCATCAATACCTGTAACTTATGGTGCAACCACATACCAGGCTGGAGATTTAACTGCCGGCTCTGGAGGTTTAACGTCTTATGATGGTCGTGATGGTGTTGCCAGAGTAGCTGGCCAAGTCAGATTCGGCCAAGCGCCTATAAATGGTGATAGGAGGTCTGATAACCCTGAAGAAATGGCTGCTTTAAGCAGTACTGGCCGAGGGATTCCCAACAGGCAAGACCAGCTTACTCCAAACAATGTTAACATTGGTAGGGTGAAGCCTGACCTTGCTGCTCCTGGAGCCAACATTCTGTCTACAAAAACAACCAGGCTTGCTACGCTCGGATCTAATTTCGGTGGTGCTGATGGCACTAATCCGAATCGCGCATTGTATACTATCCTCACAGGCACCAGCATGGCAACGCCTCACGCTGCAGGCACTGCAGCCATTGTCAGGCAATATTACAGAGTAATTAGGAGGAATGGTTATTCTGCTACCGGTGCACTTGTCAAGGCCACTTTAATCAACGGCGCAAGGGACATGGCAGGCCAGTATGGAGCGGGAAACGGTGCAGGCAGGCCGACTCCAAACAACCACGAGGGCTGGGGCATTATCAACCTTTCAAACTCATTATTCCCTGAAGGGCGCCATACACACCTTTACTTTCAGGATACTTCTATAGCCACTGCAAATGGCCAGAGAATTAACTTTAGCGTCCGCCTCTCCGAGATGAGCGGCAAGCTTGTGATGGCAACTCTCGTGTGGACAGATTATCCTGCCGCAGCGGGCAGCGCAGGGGGTGCTGGCGCGCTGCAAAATAACCTTGACCTAAGGGTCGTAACTCCCAAGGGGGACAGATACTGGGGAAATGCCTTCGACGCAACTGGTCGCTCAATTAAAAATCCCGGCATAGCGCTTACTGACAGTGTAAATAACGTAGAGAAGGTTGTTTTCACGGCTGATGAGGACGGTTTCTATAACTTCACTGTGCGAGCACCTTCGCTGACTTCCCTTGCCGTCAATGCTGCATTCACCCAGCCTTTTGCCCTTGTTGTTTCTCCTATCATGGGAATTGATTCTGCCAACTTAACAAATCTTACTAATTCCTTCCCTGTTGGCAGCAAGGTTTATGCCCAGGCCGTGGGTCTGAGGAATGGCACTGACGTGGAAATTGTAACCGTGGGTTACAGGGGCGATTTCAAATGGAACACAACCCAGTTCGTAACAACAGGAGCTGGAGTTGGCACGAATGGCTTCATTTACGCTAACAAAAAACAAGTCAAGACAACGGAGAATGGCACCCTTCCTGATTCGACCTTGGTGTGGGATACGGCTAATGATGAGCAGGTTATCTGGGACAGCAATGGCACATTCAACTTATGGGTAAATTATGGGCTGGGCCACCCCCTTAGGTATGATGACCAGGATGATCTTGTTGACTACCATAAAAAAGCAGGCTTCAGGGTAAGCATTATCAACTCTTCCAAATCCCTTGGCAAGAACTTTTCTGACAGGTTTATCTATGGAAACCGCGTTTTTGTTTACGGCGTTGGGTTTGAGCCGGGAAAGAACTTTACAATTTACGCAGTAAAGGACAAGAACTGGAATGATGGCGACGCAATTGCGGGCATAATGGCCAATGCTACGTCCACATCAGCCGGAAATGGGTTTCTGACTGCGCTTGTTTGGGACGCTCCCAACAAGACTCAAGTGGGAAAATATGACTTGATTGTTGATATTGACGGGAACAGGAAGTATGACAAGGCAATTGACGTTATTGACGGCGGAAACAGCATTGGGTTCAGGGTTATCTGCAAGCCTGGGGAGAAGGCTTGCGGCGCTGTTGCATCAGCCAAGCCTTCAGGGCTTAAGGCTGACGTTTTCAAAAAGAATGACCCGGCAGCGGCAGCCAATGCGTTATACGCAGAAAATGGCGCGACAGTGGATGCTTATGTTGTTGATTCAGCAAGCCCGGTTGCTGACCTTGAAGGGGCGTCACTGGCTGATGTTTCATCTGATGGCCCCAACCAGGTTACCATACCGGCTGATCAGGTGTTCACAACAACTCAAAGCGTGTGGCCTCAGGCTAATGAGGGCGACTACGAGCTCATCCTCGACGTTGACCAGGACGGGAAGTTTAACAGTTCAGTGGATATTTACGATGGCAACGGCTTTATTGTAACCAAGGACATCACTCTGCCCAGGATGGCAGTTGACAGCAATGGAAATCTTCATATCGTGGCAATCGAGAGGGGAGTCGACAATGCCGGGTTGAATTTTGAGAGGGTGATTTACGGAAAAGTTCCCCGGGATTTTGGCGCGAAAATTGACATTAGGAACCCAGAGCTTTTTGACTGGAGCGAGGCATCTGCGGTGGCCGATTTTAAGACAATTTATGAGAAATTTGGCTCTGGTGGGGTCAACTCTCCTGACATTGCTGTGGATTCCAAGAATGAGCCGCATATTATTTTTGCCCTTCAGTCTTCGGGATTCAATTGGCTAATATACATTAAGCTCGACAAGGATGGGAACCGCGACCGCTGCATGGACCGCTCAGACCAGTCCGCACCACCGCCTCCGCCTCCAGCCACATGCGATGGCAATGGCCTTGAGCTATTGACTTATCACTGGGATGATTTTGAGGATATCAGGATGAACTTCCCAACCATCGCTGTTAACCCGCAGACCGACCAGCCTGTTATTTCGGCAAATGTTAATTTCATATTCCCTGACACTTTCTATTACCAGTATATTTACCCTTCATGCTTCACTGAAATCGTTCAAATGCCAATCTTCATCCACCCATTGGTTCCGCCATTTTACACAATTGAGCTCAGGGCAGCGCCCATTACCTTTTTCGGGGACTCCATTCAGGTAGGCAGAAGAAGCCCTGGCGCAGTTGGCACGGTGGACTGGCCTTTTGGCGCAGGTACCTATGAAGAGGCAAGCAGCAGGCATCTGTCTGCAGCAAGGGAGGTTAATAACTGCCTGGAGGATATAGCAACAATGACCCCCAGGGGGGATGAAAACTGGAACTGGGTGACTGTTGATGAGGGCCACTCGCTTTCGGCAGGCTTTGACTTTTCAAAAGTTGATGTTGACCTCAATGGGGATGTTCACGTAGTTTATCACGGTAATGATGTGAAGGGAGATTTCAACTCCCCATCTCGTCTGCGTTATGCAAAAATTGAGGGTTTAAACATTCCTGTTTCAAATTTTGTAATTTCTGACAATGCGCCTGCTGGCTGGCCGGCTTGGCTTGACGTTGATTCACAGGGCGATTACCATGCCGTTTGGCAGAGCAGCGATAAGATTTATTATGACGGGCTGACAGCAACGCAGACTGAGCTGGCTACCTTAAGCCCTGGGGTAGTGTTATCCAGGCCTTCAATTAGCACCGACACTGCTGACAATCCGCACATAGTTTGGGCGGAGCAGGATTCCTCAGGCAAAGGCAGCCTCAAATATCTCGAGGGGGAGAATAATGCAGGCACGGTTACCTTTCCCAACAACGAGATTGTCCTGGCAAACAACAGCGGCACAACTGGGCCTGTCGCTGAAATAAAGTTTCCTCTTGTCGACACAAACAAGCTCGCCAAGGACAATGACTGGGAGGATAAAATCTATGTTGGCTGGCTTGACACTTCAGACCTTACCACAATCAAGTTCAAGCGCACAACCCCCCATGCAGTCATTCTGCTGACAGTGGACGGAATGGACCTTGACTACCTGACCACGAAAATTGCGAGCATGCCTGAGCTTCAAAAGCTTCTTACTGAAACGACAGTTCTATTAACCTCCGCAATGAGTCCTGTTCCGGCCACCACCATGTCATCCCAGGCCAACATGTTTACTGGGCTGAAGGCTGATAAGCACCACATTATAGGGGACAACTTTGAGGACGGTTCTCCTGCACTTTTCGTTCCTGATAACAGCCCCGACACTTCCCAGGTAAATTCCATGCTTCCTTCTGGCGTTGAAACGCTCTTTGACTATTTGGCAACTGCCGGCAAGAGCAATGCTGCCATTCCTGCAATTTACACAGAGGGAATCACCTCAACAAGGCCTGATTTCCTGGCAGACGCAAGCATTGATTTTGTCTCGGGCAATGTCATGAATGAAAATGAAAGGACCACATATCTGTCAGACCTTGACAATAATGACGACAGTGATACCAACGATGCGGCTGACGTCATGGTTAGCTACATTTTAACCCATGACCATGGCATTAACCAGAATCCAAGCGACCTGAGCCCTGCTGCAATTGACGCAAAAATAGGCCAGGTTATTGCTGCGCTGAAGGACAACAGGCTGTATAATGACACCATCCTGATTATCACATCAGACCATGGCCTTCTGGATGCTGACAAGGATGATTCCAGCTCTCTTGATAATACTGACTTGGCTGGCCTTGTAAACCCGGCTGCCACCACCTTGAACGATTTATACCTGAACGGGCGCTACGCATTCTCCTATGATGGGGTCGCTGCTGCAAGGGTCTATTACAATAATACCCAAAATTGGATATCCAGCGAATGGTTTGACGCAATATCAAGGGTAATAGTAAAGGAAAGCGGTTTCTATTTTGATTATTCACTTGTGGGCTCAACAGATGTTTTCGTTGCTGCTGATGATCCTTTCCTTGATGACTTTATGTTTCCCGGCAGCCCGAATATTATTCTGATTGCGTCTGATGGCTTTTACTTCCATGAGCCTCATGAGTCAATGTACGGCGACCAGACGGCCGTGCCATTTTTGGTAACCGGTGCAGGCTTTGACCTTCTTTCGCGCGGGAACAATGATTTTCCGGCAACCATAGATATGACTGATGTTACACCTACTGTTGGCTTTTTTGCCGGGGGTCAGGAAGTTGTTGATTTAATGACCGGAATTGATGGGAAGAATTTCTACGACCCTGCACTGCTGCTTGTGGGTGGCTCACCGGTTAACCTTCACCTGTATGATTCAGAAAGCAGGCATGTGGGAGTGGACTCTTTCGGAAATGTGGAGCAGCAGATTCCAGGCTCAGCATATCAGATTGATGAAACAACGGGAAAGAAAATAATAAGCCTGCTGCAGGCTCCTGGTGATTATCACATAGATGTTGATGCCTATGGGTCAGGAGCCTTTGAGCTTGCTCTCTCCCTTCGCACAGGGAATAGGTCTTTCAGCGTCTTTTATCCAAAAACCCACATTTCTCCCCAGTCATTCGCTACCATAAACTTGAGCGGCGACCTTGCTTTGCAGCTTGACTTCGACGGTGACGGTAATTTTGATAGTGCAGTCTTGCCGCCTAGGCTGGTAACCATAGACCGCTTTGAAACCAGCGCCGTTGCCCGCATCCATCGCTTGCCCAAGAAGGATTCTGCCCGCATTGACTTGAGCGAGCTTGGCGTAATTATTGACCTGACAACCAAGCAGGCAGTTGTGAATGGCACCATTGAGGTTCGCAAGGTTGCCAATGGCTCGCTTGATGGGCTTTCATTCTTCACACTTGGTGAATTTGTCAATGTGAACCTGAGCGATAACCTGCTCTCAAGCAGGATTATGCTTTCGCTTGAGTACCCTGAATACTTACTTGGTCCTACAGGGGCATCTGAGCGCTCACTTGCTATCTATGAGAAGGAAACAGGGTTTAAGCTTAACTCATCAGTGGACTTCGGCAGAAACATTGTTTCAGCATTGATCAATAAGTCCGGAAACTACCTGGTCGCATCAACTGGCCTGGTTCCAAAAGTTGCCAACGTTACAGTTTCCCCTTCAGTATCAAACATTCCGGGGGCCAATGTGACAATTACAGCAATCATAACTGATGATGGCATTATAACCAACGCCACAGCCAGCCTGGGAGGTTATTCTTCACAGATGTCCATCAGCGGAGGAAGGTACGAGGCCATCCTTCCCGCTCCAAATGTTTCGGGAAGGCATATGGTGCTTGTGCAGGCTGTTGACAATGACAACAATTCCGCATCTGTCCGTTCCTCCTTCACCCTCGACCTTGACGCACCGAGGATTCAGATAATCTCGCCCAGGAATGGCTCATACACAGTCAACAGAATTAATTTGAGCTATTCTGTGGATGAGGAATCAATACAGAGGTTATCTGTTGACGGCGCCTTGCCTTTGTTATTAAACAGCTCCGCCCCCCTGAGGCTGGCCACTATTCCACTTCTCTTTGCAGCGGGGAACCATAGCATCACCCTGTTTGCCTCAGACACATTTGGCAACAATGGTTCTCAGGATGTTAACTTTACCATAGAGCAGCGAAACCTAAAAGTTGCCAGCATGACAGTTCCAGCAATCGAGAAGCCTGGTGTGCCTATTGTGGTGAAGGCCGTGGTTGAGAACACCATGATTGCCTCTGAAGCTGCCCAAATCCAGCTGCTCCTGAACGGAGCTGTAAACAGCACATTGAATCTGAACCTCTCAGGTGAATCTAGTGCCGCTGTCCAGTTTGTTTTTGTAAGCCCGCCAGCCAGGCTCAATGTCACAGTAAGGGCATCCCCCTTGCCTGGTGAGCAGACAGTATCTGACAATAATCTGACTGATGAAGTCCTCGTGACCGATAAGGTGCCTGTTTTGCTTGTGGATGATGATCCTGATACGACAGATGCAATTTACAGGCAGGCCATTTCATCAGCAGGAGGGATTGGCTATGACTATGTTCCATTCGATGTGAGCCAGCGTGGCCCGCCCGGGATTGAACTGATGGGCCGCTTCCCGCTTGTTGTCTGGTTCACAGGTGGCGAGCCCACCCTATCGCAAATTGAGCAGCAAAACCTGAAGGCCTACCTTGAAGGCCAGGGATACCTTCTGCTGTTCAGCAATGAGCTTGGCAGGGATGCTGGCAGCAGCCCATTCTACGCGCAATATCTTAAGGCGCAGTTCAGGAGGCTCAGCACAAGCCTGACTGTGGAGGGCGGTTTCCGTGACCCGATTGGCCGTGGGCTCTTGTTTAGCATTTCTGAGCCAGGCGAGGAGATAAAGCCTCTCTTCCCAGCCAAGGAGTCCATGCGATATTCTGGAGGGGAGTCTGCGGCCATCACTTACAACAATGGCACTTTTAAGACTGTCTACTACACTTTCGGCCTTGACACTGTCGAGGAGTCTGTTGCAAACACTATGATAAATAGGACCTTGGGCTTTTTCGACATAGACATTTTTGCCCCTGTTATTTCAGGCCAGTCTCCTCTTATGGACTCCACTTTCCCAATAAACACAACTGAAGTTTTGCTTTCGCTGCTGACAAATGAGCAGGCAGAATGCCGATATGGGGGTGTCCTTGCTGATTTTGCCGACTTGGCGAACTTCAGCTCGACAGGAGCTTTGTCCCACAGCACCATATTGGGAAATCTATCGAACGGCATTAACTACACCATTCCTGTCAAGTGTGCCGACAGGTTCAGAAACATAAGGCAAACCGAATTCCGGTTCTACATCCATAACAGGACATTCCAGCCCCCAATTCTCCAGCCTATCGATAGCATTGAAGCCTCTGAGAACAGCACAATTGCAGTTTTTGTGAATGTTACAGACCCAGAGAATGACCCTCTCACAATAAGAATAACTGACAGGGAAATTTCAGGATTCCTGCCCATCGCCTCTAGATTCACTTTGCAAAACAAGACACTGCTCTTGCCCGCCAACTTTGATGATGCGGGCCATTACAACCTGAGAGTGTCAGTAAGCGATGGGTTTGATGAGGTCTTCGATGACTTCACCCTCGAAATCACTAACTTAAACAGGCCGCCTGTCCTTAGCCCCGTTGGCACCAGGCTCCTCACAGAAGACCAGTTCTTTATGGTAAGCCTGGCAGCGCTCGATCCTGACGGCGACAACATAGTGTTTTCCGATAACTCCAGCCTCTTTGACATCATACCTTTCAGCGGGGTAATCACTATCACGCCACGAAATTCTGATGTCGGCAACTATTCAATACTGCTTTCGGTTAGCGACGCAAATCTCTCTGACTCAGAAATAGTGCTATTCCACATTGCAAATGTGAATGACCCTCCAGTCATTTCCACTATTCAGCCCCAGAGTGCGAAGGAGGGCGTGCTCTTCACCCTGCAGGTGAACGCCTCGGATGTGGACGGGGATGCCTTAACGTTTTCTGACAGCACCCCAAGTTTCAACATCTCGCCTTCCGGGCTGATTAACTTCACTCCATCGAATCCGGATGTGGGCACCCATTTCATTGCAATAACTGCAAGTGACGGAAAGGCTAATGCCACAGCGACTTTGAACCTGGTTGTTGAAGAGGCTAACCAAGTTCCTGTCATCTCAAGCTCGCCTTCAACAATCGTGGTTTTCAGGAACCAGTCGTTCGAGATAAATGTGACTGCATGCGATCCAGACACTGATCCAGGGTGCATACCATGAGGCTTGGCACTATTAGGGGAATGGCAAGCGTGTTTGCACTGGCAGCTCTCCTTATTTTGCTTTCTGCCTTAGCCGCTGCCCTGCCTGATTTCCAAGTGGATGATATCATCGTCCCTCTAAGCCTTTCAACAAATAGCACAGCATCCTTGCAGATAAATGTCAGCAACTTGGGTGACCAGGGCGTTTCTGGCGTCAGCCTGGGCTTGTATCTTCTCTTAAGCGGGAAATTCGCCCTGCTTGGCTCCGGCTCCCCGGTTGTCCTCCCAGGCGGCCCGACAAGTGACCAGCCTGTTGTTATGTTTGACTCCAACGATAACTTGCATCTGGTATGGGTTGATGACCGCATGGGCAATGACGAGCTATTCTACAAAATGCTAGATAAGGATGGAACT